>Ga0315278_10000534_pt1 | contig 33470 bp, 26 predicted proteins | sample YL17G06_0_MG_FD_203880 | JGI IMG/M metagenome (GOLD analysis project Ga0315278, IMG submission 203880) | Sediment microbial communities from Yellowstone Lake, YNP, Wyoming, USA - YL17G06_0 | ecosystem: Environmental > Aquatic > Freshwater > Lake > Sediment | place: USA: Wyoming | collected... | reverse complement strand
TGCCGCCGCCCGTGCTCGCCCCCGACGCCGCGTTCCGTCGCGGGTGGATGCCGCTGGCACCGACGGGTGTCGCCACGTTCGCCGCACAACACCCGAACTACGACGGTCGCGGGGTGCTCATCGCGATCCTCGACAGCGGCATCGACCCCACCATACCGGGCCTGGGGCTGACCACAACCGGCGACCGGAAGATCCTCGACCTGCGCGACTTCTCCGGTGAAGGCCGGGTCGCGCTGACGCGGCTCACCCCGGTGGGTGATACAGTGGTGATCGCCGGCCGGCGCCTGGGCGGATTTTCCCACGTGCGGTCGATGGATGCCGATGGGCCGTGGTATGGCGGCTCGATCGCCGAGCTGCCGCTGGGCGACCCCGAGGCGGCCGACCTGAATGCCGACGGCGATGTCTCCGACACGCTGCTGGTCGTCGTGACCCGCGCCCCCGATGGGTGGGTGCTCTTCGCCGACACGAATGAGGATGGCTCCCTGCGTGATGACCGCGCGGTGCATGACTATCTCGTGGCCCGCGAGACGTTCGGCTGGGCGCCCGCTGGTGCCGCACCGTACGTCAACCTCGCGGTGAATCTCGCCGAGCAGGACGGCCTGCCCATACTGGACCTGTTCTTCGACACGAGCGCGCATGGATCGCACGTGGCGGGTATCGCCGCCGGGCACGACCTCTACGGCGTGAAGGGCTTCGACGGCGTCGCGCCCGGCGCGCAGTTGATCGGGCTCAAGATCGCGGATAACGCACAGGGCGGCATCTCGCGCACCGGCAGCATGATCCGCGCGATGGACTACTCCATCCGGTTCGCCGAGTCGCACCGGATGCCGCTGGTCGTCAACATGAGCTTCGGCGTGGGCAATGAAGTGGAGGGCCAGGCGCGCATCGATCACCTGATTGACTCGTCGCTTGCCGCGCATCCGGGCGTCGTCTTCACCATCAGCGCGGGAAACGATGGCCCGGGACTCTCGACGCTCGGGTTCCCCGGCTCGGCCACCCGGATCATCTCGGTCGGGGCGCTCTTTCCCGGGGTCTTCCTCACCGCAGGCGCGTCGGACCCGGCGCCGGGCAACACCATCGCCGACTTCAGCGCCCGCGGCGGTGAGATGGCCGGGCCCGACATCGTCACGCCGGGGGTCGCCTACTCGACTGTTCCCCTGTGGGATCGCGGTGGCGAGCGAGAGGGCGGGACGAGCATGGCGTCGCCCCACGCGGCCGGGCTCGTGGCCAGGCTCGTCTCGGGGGCGCGGCAGGAAGGGAAGTCTCCCTCGGCCTGGACGATCCGCCAGGCGCTGATGGTCACGGCCCGGCCGGTCGACGGCGCCACCTTCGTGGATGAGGGAACCGGGCTGCCTGACCTGCCGAGTGCCTGGGCCTGGTTGCGCGCGCGGCCCGACGTCCCGTTCGTCGCGGTCAGCACCGCGGGCGGCACGTCAGCAGCCTTCATCGATGGTGGGCTCGACAGCGCCACGTCCGCCGGCCCGCGGTTCGTCTTGCGGCGTGAGGGCGGGAAGGGTCCCACCGCGCTGCGCTTCCGCAGCTCTGTACCGTGGCTCGAGGCGCCTGCGGGCGCGACGCTCGGTGCCGATTCCCTGGTGGTCGAGGCCCGTCTCCGCACTTCTGCGCTGGCCAAGCCCGGGGTGTACGTCGGCGTCATCACGGGGTGGGGCACGGATACTCTGGCGGGACCGCTGGTTCGGCTCGCGACCACGGTGGTGGTGCCGTACCGTGATTCGGACGTCAACCTGAAGCAACTCGGAATCGCAACGGGCCAGTGGCTTCGCGTGCCGTTCGCCGTGGATTCCGCGCAGCCGTTCACCGTGCACGTGAGCTCGGGCGCCGCCTCACCTCCGCTCGCGTACCTGCATGAGCCGGCGGGCATGCCGTACCGCGACAACCATTCCCGGCCTGCCGGCGATGGCGACCGGGCCGCGGTGTACGATGTGCTGGGCCGGGACGCCATGCCGGGCAACTACGAACTGGTCGTCCAGGCCTCGCAGTTCGAGGGTGCGCGCGTCGACATCCGCGTCCTGCGCTCGCCGGTTCGCCTCGGGCTCGTCGGCAGTGGCTCCGGCCTCGAGGCGTCAGTCACAAACCTGACTGGCGATGGCGTGCGAGCCGATGTCGGCGCGGCGGTCGTGGGGGCCGGCCGAGCGGCGGAGGTGCGGTCTGCTGGCAGCGCGCGGCGGGACCTGTCGCTCGACGTGCCGGCGTGGGCGCGGGGCATCCAGGTCGACGTGCAGATGCCGCGCGGCCAGTGGGGTCGCTACACCGATTTCGGGCTCAGCCTGTTCGATAGCGCCGGGCGCCAGCTGGCGAAGGCGCCGCTCAACTACGCGTTCGGCAGGCTGGAGCACGAACTCGACCCTCGTCACGGTCCTCAGCGCCTGACGCTTTCGCTCTTCCCCGGTTTTGCCCTGCCCGACGACGTGGCGCCGTGGGTGCTCGACGTGGCCATCCGCTTCTACGCCGATTCGGCCCAGGCCCTGAGCCCCGGCGATGAGCGCGCCGTGACGCTCGGGCCTGGCGAAACGCGCACGATGAGGTTCTCGGCGACCGGGAGCCTGCGATCGATTCCGGCGGGCTACCTGCCCATCGGGCTGTTGCTTGCCCGCACGGGTGACGACGAGATCTGGGCGACGGAGGCATTGCTCGTGCCCCTGACCGGCGTCGGGTCGAAGTGAGTGACGTCCTCCTGTCGGAGCGGCGCGATGGCGTGCTGCTGCTCACCCTTAACCGGCCCGACAAGCGCAACGCACTTAACGCCGCCATGGTGGACGCGCTGCACGCGGCACTCGATGGCGTCGACCTCGACCCGGCGATCCGGGTCGTCGCGATTCGTGGCGCCGGCCGGGACTTCTGCGCGGGCGCCGACCTGAACGAGCTGCTCGCATCCGCCGGCCGTGCCCCTGCCGACAATGAGCGCGACGCCCTGCGCCTGGGCACCCTGCTCGGCCGCCTTCGCTCCTGCCCGCGACCGGTCGTTGCGCTGGTGCGGGGTCGCGCGCTCGCCGGGGGCGCCGGGCTGGCCACGGCCTGCGACGTCGTCCTGGCCGCTGAGTCAGCCCAGCTTGGCTATCCCGAAATTCAGCGCGGCTTCGTGCCGGCGATGGTGATGGTATTCTTGCGGCGGTTGGTCGGCGAGAAGCTCGCGTTCGACCTCGTTGCGACCGGGCGGATCCTGGGCGCCGCCGAGGCCCGGGCGGCGGGACTGGTGACACGGGTCGAGCCCGATGCCGGATTCGACGCGGCAGCGCAGGCGCTGATCAATGGACTGGCTGGCTCCAGTCCCTCGGCGCTCCACCTCACCAAGAAGCTGTTCTACGAGCTGGACGGCGTGGGGGTCGTGGAAGGGATCGCGCTCGGGGCGCGCATCAATGCGCTGGCCCGCACCACGACGGACTTTCGGGAGGCCATCGCGCGGTTCCTGTCGCGCTGAGCCGGCCCGTCGCGCACCGCATGCCGGTTGTCTATGTTGAACCACCTTTCACCCAATTTGGAGATCCGATGGGCAAGATGATTCGGCTGGCCGTGGTGCTGTTTGCCTTCGTTGCGCCGGCACCGCGCGCCGAGGCCCAGGCGCCCGCGGCGCCAGCGAAGCCGAGCCCCCTCAAGGTGGCCGCCAAGGAATACAGCTTCGAGATCCGGCCGACGATCGGCCTTGTCATCCCGCTTTCCCCGACCGGCAGCGTCGGCTGGGACCTCGGCGGCAGTTTCCGGGTGAAGCCGCCGACCTGGCCGCTGGGTCTGCAGCTCGACATCATCTGGATCGACCTCAGGTCGAGCATCTTCCAGTTCACGCTCAACGGCGTCTACTCGTTCTCTACTTCATCGCCCAACATCGAGCCATACGCAATCGCCGGCCTGGGCATGTACAATGGTGACTTCGGGCTCAATTTCGGCCTTGGGGCGGACTTCGCGGTTTCCAAGTCGCCCATGGGGTTCTTCGCCGAAACGCGCTTTCATGCCGTGTTCACCTCGGGAAACAACCTGAACCTGCTCCCGATCAACGCGGGCATCCGGATCCGGTTCTAGGGTGAGATTCCGCTCCGTGGCGCTGGTGCTGGGCGGCCTTGCCACCGCGGCCGCCACCGCGGCGGCACAGGAGGTCAGCGCAGGCGTGCGGGCCGGGGTGACCATTCCGGGCGGGCCGTACGGCGACTCCGCGGTGTCCCTCGGCACGGGCTGGAATATCGGCGGGGTTGGCCGGGTGGACTTCGGGTCGTCGCACTTCGGCTTGCAGCTGGATGCCGGCTACAGCGCCAACCCGATCGAGGGGCCGCCATACGGGGTGGTGAGCGACTGGCAGGCGGGGCTTGGACTGGTCTTCGTGGTGCTGCCGACGTCCGACCTGTTACGGCCGTACGTGCTGCTGGGCGGGGGAGTGGACTACTGGCAGGACAACAGCGGGAACGGAATCACGTTCGCCTTGTACGGCTCCGCCGGCTTCGACCTGCGGCTCGACCCCATCATGCCATATGCAGAAGTGCAGTACCGAAACGTGCTGACTCCCGGCACCGATCTTCGCACGATCCAGCTCATCTTCGGCCTGCGATACGTCGTGGGCTACCGCTAGCGGGAGCTACATGTTCCGGCGGTACTGTCCCCCCACCTCGTAGAGCGCCGCCGAGAGCTGTCCCAGGCTGCACACCTGTGCCGCCTCCATCAGCTGGGCGAACACGTTCCCCGAGGACAGCGCGGAGTGCCTGAGCGCCGCCAGTGCGAGCGGTGATTCCCCGGCGTTGCGCGCCTCGAAGGCCTCCCGCGACACAATGGCGTACTCCTTCTCCTCGGCGGTCGAGCGGATCACCTCCGCCGGGGTGGTTGTCGGCGACCCGGACGGATCGAGGAAGGTGTTCACGCCGATGATCGGCAGGGTGCCGTCATGCTTGCGCTTCTCGTAGAGCAATGACTCGTCCTGGATCCGGCTGCGCTGGTACATCCGCTCCATGGCGCCCAGCACGCCGCCGCGCTCCGAGATACGGCGGAACTCGAGCATGACGGCGTCCTCGACCAGGTCGGTCAGCTCCTCGACCACGAAGCTGCCCTGCAGCGGGTTCTCGTTCCGGGCCAGCCCCAGTTCCTGATTGATGATGAGCTGGATCGCCATGGCCCGGCGCACGCTCTCCTCGGTGGGCGTGGTGATTGCCTCATCGTAGGCGTTGGTGTGGAGCGAGTTGCAGTTGTCGTACAGCGCATACAGCGCCTGCAGCGTGGTGCGGATGTCGTTGAAGGAGATCTCCTGCGCGTGCAGGCTGCGGCCGGATGTCTGGATGTGATACTTGAGGCGCTGTGACCGGTCGTTGGCGCCGTAGCGGAACTTCATCGCCTTGGCCCAGACGCGACGCGCCACGCGCCCGATCACCGCGTATTCGGGATCGAGTCCGTTGGAGAAGAAGAACGACAAATTGGGCGCGAAGTCGTCCACCCGCATGCCGCGGGAGAGGTAGTACTCGACGTAGGTGAATCCGTTGGCCAGCGTGAACGCCAGCTGGGTGATCGGGTTGGCCCCCGCCTCGGCGATGTGATAGCCGGAGATCGACACCGAGTAGAAATTGCGCACCTGCCGCTCAATGAAGTACTGCTGGACGTCGCCCATCATCCGGAGCGCAAACTCGGTGGAGAAGATGCAGGTGTTCTGCGCCTGGTCTTCCTTGAGGATGTCGGCCTGCACCGTGCCCCGCACCCGGCTCAGCGTCGCCGTGCGGATGCGCTCGTAGACATCGAGCGGCAGCACGTCGTTGCCACTGACACCCAGCAGCAGCAGGCCCAGGCCGTCGTTGCCGTCGGGCAGCTCGCCCCGGTAGTGCGGGCGCGCCAAGCCGCGCCCGGCGTAGCGCGCATCGATGCGCGCCGTCACCGCCTCGACCTCGCCCTGCTCGCGCAGCCAGCGCTCGCACTGCTGGTCCACGGCGGCATTGAGGAAAAAGGCGAGGACCATCGGCGCCGGCCCGTTGATCGTCATGGAGACCGACGTGGCCGGGTCGCACAGGTCGAAGCCGGAGTAGAGCTTCTTCGCGTCATCCGCCGTGGCCACGCTCACGCCGGCATTGCCGATCTTGCCGTAGATGTCCGGGCGGCGGGCGGGATTCTCCCCGTACAGCGTGACCGAGTCGAACGCGGTCGAGAGCCGCTTGGCCGGCATGCCATACGACACGTAGTGGAAGCGCCGGTTGGTGCGTTCCGGGCCGCCCTCCCCGGCGAACATCCGGGCCGGGTCCTCGCTCTGCCGCTTGAGCGGGAACACGCCGGCGGCGAACGGAAACATGCCGGGCGGCGCCTCGGTGAGCAGCCATGTGAGGATGTCGCCCCAGTCGGAGTAGCGGGGCAGGCTGACCTTGGGGATGCGTGTTCCGGACAGCGATTCGGTGAACAGGTCCTGACTGATGACCCGGCCCCGCACCCAGAACTCGTAGCGATCGGCGCGATAGCGGGCCACCAGGGCGGGCCACTCGGAGAGGAGCCGGCGAGATTCCGGCGCGAGCCTGGCTTCGAGCGCCGCATGCTCCACCTCGAGCTCCGCGATCCACGCCGGGGCCTTCCCGTCGGTCTGCTCGACCCGCACCACGCCCCCGTCGGCGGGCTCCTGGACCGCGAGCGCCGCCTGGCCCTCCCGGGAGCGGAACTGCTCCATGGCGCCGTGCAGCTGGTACATCCGGCGCGCGACGGCGGCCTGTTCCTGCACGAACCGCGCGTACTCCTCGCTGCCTTCGACAATCTCGGCGAGGTAGCGGCCGCGCTCGGCCGGGATGATGCGCGCCGTCTCGCCGGCGCCGGACACGAGAGGACGCTGGGCCGCGAACGGCACGCCCGTCTTCCGCGCGATGGTCTCGAGCGTGGCCGTGAACAGGCGGTTCATCCCGGCGTCGTTGAACTGGGCCGCGATAGTGCCAAAGATCGGCAGGGTCTCGTCGGCCGCGTCCCACAGCTGCCGGTTGCGCTTGTACTGCTTCCGCACGTCGCGGAGGGCATCCAGGCTGCCGGGCTTGTCGAACTTGTTGATCGCCACAAGGTCGGCGAAGTCGAGCATGTCGATCTTCTCGAGCTGCGTGGCCGCGCCATACTCGGCGGTCATGACATAGAGCGACACGTCCGCATGCTCGGTGATCTCGGTGTCGGACTGCCCGATGCCCGACGTCTCGACGATCACGAGGTCGAAACCCGCCGCGCGACAGATGTCGATCGACTCGCGGACATGCTTGCTGAGGGCGAGGTTCGACTGCCGCGTGGCCAGCGATCGCATGTAGACCCGGGGATCATGCACGGCATTCATGCGGATGCGGTCACCCAGGAGCGCGCCACCGGTGCGGCGGCGGGACGGATCGACCGAGATGATGGCGATGGTGCAGGCGGGGAGGGCGGTGAGGAAGCGGCGCACGAACTCATCGACCAGCGAGGATTTCCCCGCGCCGCCGGTGCCGGTCACCCCGAGGACGGGCGCCTTCGCGGTCGCGAGCCGCGCGGCCAGGCCCTCGCGCAGGTCGGCCACGCGCTCCGGCTCATTCTCCGCGAGGGAGATGAGCCGCCCCAGCGTCTTCGGGTCGCGCGCCGCCACCGACGACCAGGCGGCGTCGAGGTCGATCGAAGGACGGGCCCGATCGCAGTGGCGGAGCAGGTCGTCGATCATCCCCTGGAGGCCCATCGCGCGGCCGTCGTCCGGCGTGTAGATGCGGGCGATCCCGTAGCGGTGGAGTTCCTCCACCTCCTGGGGCAGGATCGTGCCGCCGCCGCCGCCGAAGATCAGGATGTCGGCGCCGCGCTCGGCCAGGAGATCGTGCATGTACTTGAAGAACTCGAGGTGGCCGCCCTGGTACGACGTGACGGCGATCGCGGTGGCGTCCTCCTGGATGGCGCACTCGACGATTTCGGCGGCCGAGCGGTTATGGCCGAGGTGGATCACTTCGGCGCCGGACGCCTGAATGATGCGGCGCATTACGTTGATCGCCGCATCGTGCCCGTCGAACAGGGATGCGGCGGTGACGATTCGCACCGGGCGCCGGGGCCGTGGCTCGGCAGCGGCCGGCAAGGGCAGGGCCTGGGTCATGCCGTCTCCAGTCATGCGCCAAATCTAGGCGCATCACCGTCTTTCCGCCCGGCGAATGCGGGCGCCTCCCGGTACCTTTCGTCATGCCCATCGCTGGAAGCCCCCCGATTCCGCGCACCAGTTTCGCCATGTGGCGGGACCGCGTCGAGGCCGAGCTCGGACCCGACGCCGTCACTCGCAGGCTCCGCGCCATGACGGAGGACGGCATACCAATCGAGCCGCTCTACGCGCCCGGCGGGCCGGGCGATGGCGAGGCCCGAAACCTGGCGGGGCTGGTCGTAGGGTTGCTGCCGGGCGGTGAAGCGGGATTCCGGATTCGCCAGCGGTTTCCGCTGAGCACGCCGCGGGCGGTACTGGATGCGGCGATCTCGGGTGGTGTTCAGTCGCTCGAGTTCCTCGTGCGTGAGGGCGAGAGGCCTGGCGCGGCACTCGCTGCCGCGCTCGAGGGTCTCGACGTGGGCACCGTTGGGTTGTCGTTCGAGGACATGAGCGCAGCGCAGCATGCGTCGGACGCGGCGGCATTTGCCACCTTCCAGGTGTCATGGGGAATTGATCCCATCGGCCGCGCCCTGCGCCGGGGTGGCGCCGCCGATGGTCTCCGGTCCGAACTGCTCGCCCTGCAGCATGCCACTGGGTCGGGCGAGGTGCACCTGCAGCTTCGCGCCTCCGGTGAGGCCTTCTTCGACGCCGGTGCCACCATCGGGATGACGCTCGGGGCAACGCTGGCTACGGCGGTGGCGTACCTGCGCGCCGTCGACGATGGGGGCGCTGATCCGGCGTGGGCGGCGGGCACGATCGAGATGCGCCTGCCATGCGGCCCCCGACTCTTCGAAAGCGTCGCGATGCTGCGCGCCGCCCGCCTCGCGTGGGCCCGCGTGCTCGACGTCGGCGGCATCGCACCCTTGCCGCTCCGGCTGGTCGCGACGAGCGGCCGCCGGGTGCTGACCCGGCACGACCCCTGGGTCAACGCCCTCCGCAACACCGCGGTCGCCTTTGCCGCCGCGGTCGGCGGCGCGGACCTCCTGCAGCTGCTGCCGCACGATGCCCGCGCCGCGGAACCCGGGGCCGCGGCCCTGCGTCTGGCGCGTACGACCGGTCTCATACTGCGCGAGGAATCGTCGTTGCGGCGCGTGCTCGACCCGGCGGAGGGAAGCTGGTTCCTCGAGTCCCTTACTGCCCAGCTGGCCGAAGACGCGTGGGCCGAGCTCCGCCGGCTGGATGCGGCAGGTGGCATCGTGTCCGTCATCGAGTCGGGGGAACTGAGCCGGCGCATCGCCGATGCCGCCTCAGCCCGGCACGATCGTGTGCGCGCCCGCCGCCATCCAATCATTGGTGTCACTGAGCATCCAGTCGCGGGCGAGGTGGCTCCGCGTGCACCCCTCGAGATCGCCGAGGAGGCGGGCGGTTCGCGGCCGTTTCCGTTCCGGCCCGACGCCCTGCCATTCGAGCAACTGCGCGATGCCGAGGCACTGGAGCAAGTGCCGCGTGCGGAAGGCGACGCACGATGAGCCGGATCCCGAGTCTCGCGAACGTCGAGTGGAGCCCGCCTGCCCGCCGGAACGTGCCGGAGGGCGCGGCGGCCTGGGCGTCGGCTGAAGGGATCGTGATACCGGCGCATCAGGACGCGTCGATGCTCGATGGCATCGACCTGGGCACCATGCCCGGCGCGGCGCCTTACCTGCGCGGTCCCTATCCGACGATGTACCTGGGACAGCCGTGGACCATCCGGCAGTACGCCGGCTACTCCACCGCCGAGGAGTCAAATGCGTTCTACCGGAGGAACCTGGCCGCGGGACAGATGGGCCTCAGCATCGCCTTCGACCTCGCCACCCACCGGGGCTACGACTCCGACCATCCGCGCGTTAGCGGGGACGTGGGCATGGCGGGCGTCGCCATCGACAGCATCCTGGACATGCGCATCCTCTTCGACCGCATCCCGCTCGACCGGATGAGCGTGTCGATGACGATGAACGGCGCGGTTCTGCCGGTCCTGGCACTCTACGTGGTGGCGGCGGAAGAGCAGGGTGTGACGCCGGCCCAGCTTGCCGGCACGATCCAGAACGACATCCTCAAGGAGTTCATGGTCCGCAACACGTACATCTATCCGCCGGGCCCGAGCCTCCGGATCGTCGCCGATATCTTCCGCTACACCAGCCAGCACATGCCGCGCTTCCACAGCATCAGCATCAGCGGCTATCACATGCACGAGGCGGGCGCCACCGCCGATCTCGAGCTGGGGTACACGCTGGCCGACGGTGTGGAGTACGTTCGCACGGGCCTCACCGCCGGGCTGGGCATCGACGCGTTCGCCCCGCGGCTGAGCTTCTTTTTCGCCATCGGCATGAATTTCTTCATGGAGGTGGCGAAGCTGCGCGCGGCCCGGCTCCTGTGGACGCGGCTGATGCAGCAATTCAACCCCGCGAATCCGCGCAGTTCGGCGCTGCGCATGCATTGCCAGACGAGCGGGTGGAGTCTGTCGGCACAGGACGTCAACAACAACGTGGTGCGCACTTGTATCGAGGCGATGGCGGCGACGCAGGGGGGCACGCAGAGCCTGCACACCAACGCGCTGGACGAGGCGCTGGCCCTGCCCAGCGACGCGTCGGCGCGCATCGCCCGGAATACGCAGCTGTTTCTGCAGCAGGAGACGGACACCTGCGTCACGGTGGATCCCTGGGGGGGAAGCCATTATGTCGAGTGGCTCACTGACCGGCTGGCCGGCCGCGCTCAGGCGCACATCGACGAGGTCGAGAAACTCGGGGGCATGGCCCGCGCCATCGTGGCGGGCTTGCCCAAGCTGCGCATCGAGGAGGCGGCGGCCCGGACCCAGGCCCGCATCGACAGCGGGCGCCAGGCGCTGGTCGGTGTCAACCGCTATCGTCCCGAGCGGGACGAGCTGCCGGAGGTGCTGCGCATCGACAACCGGGCCGTGCGCGCGGCGCAGGTGGCGCGGCTCGCCGAACTGCGCGCGAACAGAAATGGCGAGGACACCCGGCGGACGCTCGATGCGCTCTCGGGCGCGGCCCGCTCCGGTGAGGGGAACCTGCTCGCGCTGGCCATCGACGCGGCCAGGGCGCGGGCCACGGTGGGGGAGATGAGCGAGGCACTCGCGACCGTCTATGGGCGGCATGCGGCGCCGGTGCACCTGGTGAGCGGCGTCTATGGAGGTGAAATGGCGGGCACCGACGAGGGCATCGTGACGGTTCGCAACGCGGTCGATCGCTTTGCCGCGCTCGAGGGACGACGTCCACGGCTGCTGGTGGCGAAGGTGGGCCAGGACGGCCACGACCGGGGCCAGAAGGTCATCGCCACGGCCTTTGCCGACCTCGGGTTCGACGTGGACATCGGTCCGCTCTTCGCGACACCGGACGAGGCGGCACGCCAGGCGGTGGAGAACGACGTGCACGTCATCGGGGTGAGCTCGCTGGCGGCGGCGCACCTCACGCTGGTGCCGGAACTCCAGCAGGCCCTGGCGGCGCATGGAAGGCCGGACATCATGATCGTCGCTGGCGGCGTGATACCGCCGCAGGACCACGAGGCGCTCAGGGCGGCCGGTGCCAGCATGATCTTCGGCCCGGGCACCGTCATTCCCGACGCAGCCCGGCACCTCCTGGCCGAACTGGCACGACGGCTCGGCCTGAGCCAATCGAAGATCTTCGCGGGACCGGATGCGCCGAGGTGAGTGAAGCGAGGCGGGACGACCAGACCCTCGAGCAACAGATAGACGGGGTGCGCCGGCGCGAGCCGGCGGCGCTCGGCCGCGCCGTGTCGCTCATCGAGTCGACGGCGCCCGCCGATCGCGCCAGGGCGGGCGAATTGCTCACGCGACTCGGACCGGCCGCGCGGCCTGCGGTGCTGGTTGGCATCAGCGGGGTGCCGGGCGTAGGGAAGAGCACCTTCATCGACGGGATGGGCGCGCGGCTCCTCTCCCAGGGGCACCGCGTCGCGGTGCTCGCCGTGGATCCGTCCAGCACCGTCTCCGGCGGCAGTATCCTCGGCGACAAGACCCGCATGCAGCGGCTGGCCGGCGATCCGCGGGCGTTCGTGCGTCCCTCACCCACCGCCGGGACCCTGGGCGGCGTCGCGCCGCGCACGCCGGAGACGATCGCGCTCTGCGAGGCGGCGGGGTTCGACGTCATCATCGTCGAAACGGTGGGCGTCGGGCAGTCGGAGACGTCCGTGGCGGACCTGGCTGATGTATTCCTCGTGCTGATGCTGCCGGGCGGGGGCGACGAGCTGCAGGGCATCAAGCGCGGGCTCATGGAGCGGGCCGACGTCATCGCGGTCAACAAGGCGGACGGCTCCAGCACCGACCGGGCCCTGGCCACCGCGCGCGATTATCGCACCGCTATGCACCTCATGCGCGGACGCGACGCGGCGGGACCACCGCCGGTGCTGACGTGCAGCGCGCTCGACGGCACCGGCCTCGACGAGGTGTGGGCCGCGCTGCTGGAACGCCGGCTGGGGCTGGTGGAAAGCGGGGTACTGGCGGCGCGCCGACGGGAACAGCGAGTGCGATGGATGTGGGCGCTGGTGGAGCAGCGGGTGCGGGCGGCCCTCGAAACCCATGAGGGCGTCCACGGCCTGCTGGGCGAGGTGACCCGGAGCGTGGCAGACGGATCCCTGCCGGTCAGCGTGGCCGCCGAACGGCTGCTGCGTGCCGTTGGGCTAGGCTGAGGCCGGGCTAGAACTCCCGCCGCTTCATCTGGTCGAAGAACTCGTCGTGTTCCTGCTGGTCCGGCCGCTCTGGCCGACGCGTTGCATCGAGCGTCGAGTCATACGTGGGACGGATCTTCGACTTGGGCTTCTCCGCCTTGGCCATGTTCTTCTTGATGAGTGCTTCAAGTTCCTTGTTCTTCATGCCGCCCTCGTGTGGATGCCTCCCAAACCTAGCAGAACAGGTGCCCTGACCGAAGGGGTGGTTGATTGGCGCGTGGCCGCGTGATTCGGGTGACGCGTTCGCGGTCGGGCGCACCAGTGTGGGGGCATGCGTACACTCACCGAGGCGCGCGCCGTCCTCCTGCGCCATTTCGGCTTCCCTGATTTCCGCCCGTCGCAGCGCGAGGTCGTCCGGGCGGTGCTGAGCGGCCGCGACACGCTCGCCGTCCTGCCAACCGGGGCCGGCAAGTCCGCCTGCTTCCAGGTCCCGGCGCTGCTGTTCGACGGCATCACGGTCGTCGTGTCACCCCTCATCAGCCTCATGACCGACCAGGTGGCGGCCTGCCGCCGACGCGGCATACCGGCAGCGGCGCTGACGAGTGCCACCTCCGCGGTCGAGCGGCTGGTGGTGATGGACGCGCTCCGGAACCGGAGCGTCCGGCTGCTCTACCTGTCGCCGGAGCGGCTTGCGGCGTCGGCGGCTACGCTTCGCGCCCAGATCGGCGTGCCCGCGATGCTCGCGGTGGACGAGGCGCACTGCATATCCGAATGGGGACCCGACTTCCGGCCGGCGTATCGCCGGCTCGGCGCGGTGCGGCGCCAGCTGGGCGTGCCGCCGGTGGTGGCGCTCACGGGGAGCGCCACCCCCGACGTGCGCCGGGACATCACGCGGCAACTCGAATTCCGCGGCGGGGCAGGGGCGACGGAATACGTCGCCTCCTTCGACCGACCCAACCTGAGCTTCAACGTCCAGGTGGTCACGTCGGAGAAGGAGCGCTTCAGAGCAATGCTCGCCGAGCTGGATAGGAGCGGTCCGCTCGCGATCGTCTACACCCCGACACGCAGTGTCACGGAGGCGCTGACACGGGCCCTTCGGCACGCGGGATACGAGGCGGTGCCCTACCATGCCGGGCTCACCAGCGAGTACCGCCTCCGGGCACTGGAACGCTTCACCAGTTCGCAGCTGCAGGTCGTGGTGGCGACGTGCGCCTTCGGCATGGGCATCGACGCCCCCAACGTCAGGCTGGTGGTGCACTGGGCCATGCCGCCGACGCTCGAGTCGTACTATCAGGAGGCGGGCCGGGCGGGGCGCGATGGGGCGGCGGCCCGCTGCGTCCTGCTCTACCGGCCGGGTGACGGGGCGCGGCAGCGGGAGCAGCTCGACGTCACGTTCCCTCCACCCCGGGCCGTGGAGCGTCTCTGGCGCGACCCCGAGGCGGCGCAGCGGGCGCCGGCCGGCCTGCGCGAGTCGGCGGAGCGATTGCGTCACGAGGTGGTGCGGGAATCGGGTCGGATCGACTGGGCGCCAGTGAAGCGTCGGCGGCGTCTGGCGGAAGGGCGCATTGCGTCCGTGGAGCGGTACGCGACCACGCGCCGATGTCGGCGCGACGCCCTGCTGGGCTACTTCGGGGAGCGCCACGCCCACTGCAGCGGGTGCGACCGGTGCCGGCCGGCGCCCTGAGGCCGGGTTTCGTCAGGGAAGAGCGGAGACTAGAATTCATCGCATGAAACTCGGTTCCGCGATGATTCCAGCGTGGCAGTACGCCATCATCCTCTTCGCGGGGATGCTGCTGATGCTGGAGCTGGGCCGGCGTCTCGGCGTGCGGCAGCGCGCGCTCCTGGGCGACACGCATGGGTCAGGGCTCGCCGCGGTCGAGGGCTCGATCTTCGGGCTGCTCGGCCTCATCGTGGCCTTCACCTTCTCCGGCGCCGCCGCGCGGTTCGACCAGCGGCGCGGGCAGATCGTCGAGGAGGCGAATGACATTGGCACGGCGTACCTCCGCCTCGATCTCCTGCCGGCCGACCTGCAGCCGGCGATTCGGCAGAAGTTCAGGGAGTATGTTGACGCCCGCATCGAGGTATACCGCGCGCTCCCCGACATGGCGGCGGTCGCGGCCCATCTTGCGCGCGCAAACGCCCTGCAGCGTGAAATCTGGCAGCTGGCGGTCGCGGGCGGGCAGGCGGCTCCAGTGGCGCCAGTGGCGCCAGTGGCGCGAGTATCGATGCTGCTGCTCCCCGCGATCAACGCCATGTTCGACATCTCGAACACCCGACTCTGGGCCACGCGAACCCACCCGCCCGCCATCGTCTTCGGCCTGCTGTCCGCCTTGACCCTCTGTTGCGCGCTCTTTGCCGGCTACGGCATGTCGGCGGCCTCGGAGCGGAACTGGCTGCACCGGCTCGGTTTCTCCTTCGTCCTCGCCGCCGCTGTCCTCGTGATCCTCGACCTGGAATACCCGCGCTTCGGCCTCATTCGCATCGATGCCTTCGACCAAGCCATCATGGATGTGCGCGAGACCATGAAGTGAGCCGGGCGGAGCCGCCACGTTCAGCTTCCCAGCGTATATTCCGGCCCCATGGATCTCTCTCTCTATCTCTCCGAGCAGCACTTCCAGGTCCGCGACATGGTGCGCGAGTTCGGGCGCACCGAGGTGGCACCGGTGGCGCGCGAACTGGATCGCACCTCGACCTTTCCGTGGGACAACATCCGGAAGATGGCCGACCTGGGCCTGCTCGGCGTGCCCTGGAGCGAGGAAATGGGCGGGGCGGGGATGGACCAGCTCTCGTATTATGTCACCATCCACGAACTGGCGAAGGTGGACGCGAGCCACGCGCTCACCATCAGCGCGCACACCAACCTGGGCACCTCGCCGATCATGGACTTCGGCACCAAGGCGCAGCAACAGCAGTTCGTGCCACTGCTCGCGTCGGGCAAGGTGCTGGGTGGATTCGGGTTGACGGAGCCGGGCGCCGGCAGTGACGCCGGCGGCACCGCGACCACGGCGGTGGACAAGGGCGATCACTACCTGCTCAACGGGTCCAAGATCTTCATCACCCACGCCGGGGTAGGCGAGATCTTTAGCGTCACGGCGCGGACCGAGCCGGGCAAGGGAAGCCGCGGCATTACGAGCTTCCTGGTCACCAAGGACACGGTGGACCTGGACGAGGCGAAGAGGGTGGGGGTGGGTCACGCTGCCGACCTGCCGAAGATCAAGGGGGTGCGGGCGGGCAAGAAAGAGGACAAGATGGGGTGGCGGGCCAGCGACACCCGAGAGCTGGTGTTCGAGGACGCCATCGTCCCGAAGGAGAATGTGCTGGGGAAGGTGGGCGACGGATTCATCAACTTTCTCAAGACCCTCGATGGCGGGCGCATCGGCATCGCCGCCCTGTCCCTGGGGATCGCCGAAGGTGCCTACGAGGAGGCGCTCAAGTACGCCGGCTACCGGAAGCAGTTCGGGAAGGCCATCGGCGCCTTCCAGGGCGTGAGTTTCCAGCTCGCCGACATGGCGCTCGAGATCGAGGCCGGCACCCATCTCCTGTACCATGCCGCCTGGCTCAAGCAGAACGGCAAGCCGTTCAAGAAAGAAGCGGCCATGGCCAAGCTCTTCTGCTCGGAGCTGGCCATGCGCGCCACCACAAAGGCCGTCCAGATCTTCGGCGGTTACGGCTACACCACCGAGTACCCGGTCGAGCGGATGATGCGCGACGCCAAGGTCTGCGAGATCGGCGAGGGGACCAGCGAGATCCAGCGCCTGGTGATCGCCCGGCACATCCTGGGCGACGTCGTGAACGGCTGATATTGCCCTAAACGATTGCTCATCTTATCTTTAGACAGTCTTGTAGCGCCGCACCGCCGATCGCCCGCTGGCCAGTCGGGCCGTAGAGTCGGGGTGTAACGCTCATGTTGCCGCCTTCCGTGCCGATCCGGCGCGGCAGGCCTGATACTCGGAGCAGTGCCCCGCCGGTGAGCGGAGTTGCTCCACCTAACCTTGCGCATGCCGTGTCCCGTATTCCTCAGTGGCCGAACCGCTGCGAGGGAGCACGTGGGTGCGGCTGAGGTTCGCTCGTGAAGCGCGAGATCCTCATCAACGGGAGCCAGCGCGAGACGCGTCTGGCCATCCTGGAAGATGATCGGCTGGTCGAACTGCTGGTCGACCGTCCCGATCACCGCCGCACCGTCGGCGACATCTACCTCGGCCGTGTCGACGCCGTCCTCCCCGGTATCCAAGCTGCTTTCGTTGACATCGGCCAGGAAAAGAGCGCCTTCCTCCACGCCTCCGACCTGCTGGAGCCGGATGAGGATGACGACGAGCCCTCCGACGACGATGCCGATGAGCTCGAGGCGGTGGAGGAAGAGCCCGCCGATGAATCGGGTGAGGCAGAATCCAGCGGCGGCTTGGACGACCAGAAAGCCTGGCGCGGGCGCCGAAAGCGCGGAAGCGGCAACGGTGGGAATGAGCCCCGCCAGCGCGAGGTGTCCAGTCGGCGACAGCTGCCCGACATCGCCGAGATCCTGACGAAGGGCCAGAACCTCGTCGTTCAGGTGACCAAGGAGCCCATCAGCACCAAGGGCTGCCGGGTCACCGCCCAAATCTCCCTCCCCGGTCGCTTCCTCGTCTACATGCCCTTCGCCTCCAAGGTGGGGGTGAGCCGCAAGATCGAAAGCCGCGAAGAGCGGGCGAAGCTGCGCGAGATGGTGGGCCGCCTCCTGCCGCCCGATTCTGGCGGCATGATCGTCCGGACCGTGGCCGAGGGCGTCACGGAGGACAACTTCCAGCGCGAGGTCGACTCGCTGCTCAACCTCTGGAAGAAGATCAATCGGAAGAAGACCTTCGTTCGGAAGGCGCCGGCGCTGTTGCAGCGGGAAACCAGTCTGACGCGCGGCATCATCCGTGACCTCTTCAGCTGGAAGGTCGACGCGCTCCAGGTGGACTCGAAGGAGCTGCACCACGAAATCGACCAGTACCTGCAGCAGGTCGACCCGGAGCTGATGCAGCGGGTGCACCTGTACACCGAGTCCGCGCCGCTCTTTGACAAGTACGACATCGAATCCGAGATCCGGGAGCTCTTCAAGGCGCGCTGCGAGCTCCCCACCGGCGGGTCGATCATCATCCAGCCCACCGAGGCGCTCACCTCCATCGACGTGAATACCGGGCGCTACACGGGCAAGAAGGATCCGGAGAAGACCATCCTCCGCACCAACCTCGAGGCGTCCCGCGAGATCGCGCGACAGATCCGCCTGCGCGACATCGGCGGCATCATCGTCTGCGACTTCATCGACATGGAGACGCGCGCCAACCGCGACCGGGTGCTGCAGGAGCTCCGCACGCATCTCGGCCGCGACCGGGCACGTACCAAGGCGCTGGCCGTATCCGAGCTGGGCCTGGTGGAGATGACGCGACAGCGCGTCCGGCCGTCGCTGTGGCACTCGATGACCACGGACTGCCCGACATGCGCCGCCACCGGCCGCGTCTTCACGCCGGAAGTGGTCGCCCGCCGGCTGGAGCGCTCGCTCAAGCGGGCAGGGCATGAGCATCGCGAGCGGCAGCTTACCGTGCGGCTCCATCCCGAGGTGGCGCTCTACCTCCTGGAGGAGGAGCCCAAGTTCCTGCAGACGCTGCAGAAGATCACCGGGCTCGACCTCGAACTCCGGGACGACCCGATGATCCGGCTGGACGATTTCCGGCTGATGAGCAAGCCGGCCGGCCGGGACGTGACTCAGCAGTACGCGGTGGCGTAGGCCCCTTGCCGGAAACCCGTTCGCCATCTATGTTTGCGGGTTCGTTTTTCACGTAAACGTATTCGGCAGGATGCCATGTCCTACGCAATCTTCCGCGCGCTCGGCAAGCAGTTCCGGGCCGAAAAAGGCAAGACGCTCAAGCTCCCACTGATGGTGGCGGAGCCGGGCGCCAAGGTCACCTTCGACGAGGTGCTCCTCTCCTCCGACGGCACCACCATCAAGGCGGGCGCACCGCTGGTGAAGGGTGCCAAGGTCGTGGGCGAAGTGGTGGGTCACGGCAAGGACGAGAAGATCTACGTGTTCAAGTTCAAGCGCCGGAAGAACTATCGCCGGAAGACGGGCCATCGGCAGAAGCACACCGAGGTCCGCATCACCGACGTGAAGGTGGGGTAACCATGGCTCACAAGAAGGGCGTCGGCTCAAGCCGTAACGGTCGCACCAGCAACCCGCAGTACCTCGGCATCAAGAAGTACGGTGGCGAGAAGGTACGCGCGGGGAACATCCTGGTCACCCAGAAGGGCACGAAGTTCCATCCGGGCAAGAATGTCCGGAAGGCCACGAACGACACGCTCTTCGCCCTGGTGGACGGCGTCGTGAAATTCGAGTGGAAGGACAAGGACCGGAAGAAGATCTCGGTCTACCCTGCGGAGGCGCAGGCTACGGCCTGAGTTCGGGATCCAGCAAAGCGAAGGCGGTCGAGGCAACATGCCAGACCGCCTTTTTTTCGTGCTAGTACCGGCCGAGCTCAGCTCCTCAGCGCCACCACGCGTTCGGGATAGTCGGTACAGATCCCATCCACGCCACACGCGATGAGCCGGCTCAGGTCGGCATCGTTGTTCGCGGTCCACGCGATGATGCGCCGTCCGGCGCGATGTACTTCATCCACCAGGGAGCGATCGACCATCACCTGAGCTTGCCACAGCACCGTGGCACCGGCGGCGGCCAGCACCGGAAGGGGGTCGATGAGGCGGGCATCGAGGAGGACGCCGCGCCGCAGTGCGCCATCCCGCTCACCCAGGCGGCGCACGATGCGGTGGTCGAAGGAGTGCACCGCGTACCGCTCCGGTTCGGGCCCAGCGTGCAGGGTGCGCAGGAGCACGGCGTCGAGGTACTCCTCGATACCCTTCACCTCCACCCAGACATCCATGCCACGCAGCAACGTGAGGATCTCGCTGAGCTGGGGGACCGTCTCGCCATTCGGCAGGTGGTGCTGCTGCACCACGTCCAATGGCAGGTCGCCAATCCGGCCCAGGCCCTGGAGCATCGGGTCGTGATGCACGACGATTGCGCCGTCGTGCGTCGCATGAATATCCAGCTCGACCCCTTCCGCGCCCAGCGCCCTGGCGCGGCGAAAGGCGGCACGGCTGTTCTCATGCTCGTGGCCGGATGCACCGCGGTGTCCGATACTGAGCGGTCGAGCCATGAAGTCCGGATGTCAGGGAGAGCGGCGATCGCCGCCAGATGACGCAGCTTATTGCACTCAATATACTTGCGGCGAGACGCATCGGCACTCACCACCCGGTCGTTCGCCGGGACAGGTGGCTTAACACTACCCAACTCTCGTCGTCCACAGCCCGTACATGGTAGCGATGACGGAATCCGAGCCGCTTTCCGACGCGTCCCTGGCGGCCGCCTGGCGCGCGGGCGATGAAGGTGCAGCGGCGGAGATCGTCCGGCGGCACGCCGGGGCCGTCGCGCGCTTCCTGTACAGTTCCGGGGCGGGTCGCAGTGACGTCGACGACCTGGTGCAGGAGGCGCTGTTCCGGGCCTTCCGGAAACTCGATACCTGGCGGGGTGAGGCGTCGCTTCGGAGCTGGCTCTGCCGCATTGCCGGCAACCTGCTGAAGGACGAATACCGGAAGCAGCGCGGACGGCAGGTGGTCTCGATCGATGACGACCAGGTCGTCGACACCGCGGACCCGCACGAAGAGGCGGCGGCGAGGGAATCGGAGGCACGGCTCCGCGCGGGGCTCCAGACGCTGCCGCGGCTCCAGCGAGAGGTCTTCCTGATGCGGGCGCAGCAGGGATGTGAGTACCGAGAGATCGCCGCCGCCCTGGGCACGACGCCGGGCGCGGCGCGGGTGCACTACCATCATGCCGTGAAGCGGCTCAAGGAGCTGGTGTCGTGAACAGGTGTGAGGCGGTTTCGGAGCGGATGCCCGCGGTGGCATCGGGGCGAGGTGAATGGTCGCCGGCCGAGCTGGAGCACCTCGCCGGCTGCGGTGACTGTACGGCCGAGTGGGAGCTGGTGTCGGCGGCGTCGGTGCTGGGGCGCACCATCGCGGTGGATCCGAGGACCCTGACGCCGCGGCTGCTCGAGCGGGTGCGCGTGGCCCGGCGGGAGGATCGCCAGCGCCGATGGGTGGCCCGCTCGGCCCAGGTGGCCGGGCTCGCGATCGCCGCGGTGCTGCTGTTGACGATCGTGCCGCGCCGGCGCGACGTGGCGCCGATCCCGACATCGCCGGGCGTGGCAACCACGGAAGTGGCCGGTCTGCAACTGGCCGAACTGGACGGCGCGGCTCCGTCCGAATTGGAGACGGTTCTCGCGGAGTTCGACGAGCCCACGCTTCCGGGCAGCTCGCTGGATGGCCCGGATGTCGAGGGCCTGGACATGTCTCAGGTGGAGCGCGCCCTGCGCTCATGGGAGGAAAGCTGAATGTCATACGGCAGACTTTCGCTGTTCGGGCTGCTGGCGCTCGTAGGCAGCGCGCAACCAGCCCTCGCCCAGGACAGCGTGCCGGCCCAGGGGATGGGCGCGGCGGAGCTTCGGCAGCGGATCGAGGAGCGGTTCACCGAGCGGGTGAAGCTCGAGCTCGGGCTGAATGACGAGCAGACGGCCAAGCTCAGGCAGGTAGCAGGCGACTGGTTCGCGAAACGCCGGGCGATGGAGGGTGAGGAGCGGGACCTGCGCCAAGCGCTGGCTGGGCAGCTGCGACCGGGTGTCGCGGCCAACTCCGACAGTGTCAGCCGCATCGTGTCGCGGTTGCTCGACCTCAAGGTGAAGTACGCCGAGTCGTACCAGGAGGAGAACAAGCAGCTCGGGTTCCTGACCCCGGTGCAGCGCGCCCAGTACTACTCCCTGCGGGAGCGGCTGCTCGACGCGCTCAAGCAGGCCAGGCAGGCGCGACGGGCGCAGGCGGGCCAGCGGCCCTACGGCCGCCCGTAGCCTCAGCCGGGGAACTTCTCCGCATAGAGCCGCTGCGCCCGCTCGATCGCACCGCGGGCGGCAGCGGCGTTCTCGAACCCGCGCGTTTCCGTTGTCGTTCCCTCCAGGTCCTTGTACACCCGGAAGAAGTGCTCGATCTCCTTCAGGTAGTGCGGAGGCACGTCCCCGAGGTCATGCATCTCGGCGGCGTACGGATCGCCCAGGGGAACGGCCAGCACCTTCTCGTCGGCCTTGCCGCGGTCGACCAGGTGAAAGAGCCCAATCGGGCGAGCCTCGACGAGGCACCCGGTGAACAGTGGGATGGTGCTCAGGACCAGGATGTCGAGCGGATCACCGTCATCGCCCAGGGTGCGGGGGATGAAACCGTAGTCGCCGGGGTAGTGCACCGCGCTGTAGAGCACGCGGTCGAGCCGGAACATGCCGATCTCCTTGTCGAGTTCGTACTTGTTCCGCTCGTTGGTGGGGATCTCGATCACCGCCGTCACCTGATGGGGCGGCGATGAGCCGGCCGCAATGTCATGCCAGGGATGGAAATGCCGGGCGGGCGGACGGGACATCGGTACTCCGTTGCAGGGATGCCTTGAAGAATAGGCGCGACTGGCACGCCTTGCGCCCGGAGGCCCTGCCTTTGAGCTTTGTGCCAGGCCCGGGTGGCGGAATGGCAGACGCAGTGGACTCAAAATCCACCGGGGGGCAACCCCCGTGCGAGTTCGACTCTCGCCCCGGGCATCGTACCATGTAACAGATCCGCGGGTCTACCGAGTGGCGCGCACCGTGCTCTACACCAATGGAGGACTCATGAAGGCTCGCTGGTTTGCCCCCGCGCTCCTGCTCGCGACCGTGACGGCACCGGCGCAGGCGCAGTTCGCGATCGACCTCCTCGTTGGCCCAAACTGGTCCTCCATCAGTGAGGTTCCCACCGGGGTTCCGCCTGGTGGCACCTCGAGCAGTGACGTCGGGTACTTCCTGGGGGGCCGGATACGCTTCGGCCATATGCTGTATATCGCACCGGGGCTCAACTACCAGTATCAAAGCTTCAAGTTCGAGACGACGAGCATCAGCGACAATATCGGCATCAGCTCCTTCATGTTCCCGCTCGAAGTTGGCGTCAACCTGGACGCGAAGATTGTCGCGTTTCAGATCGGGGTGGCAGGTACACTGACGCTCAACAGCTCAGTCAACGCCAACACGTTCGGCGTCACCAAGAACGAGACGAACAACACCCGCTGGGGCTGGATGCTCTCGGGCAGCGCGCGCATCCTCATGCTCGCGCTCAACCTCGGGTGGCAGCAGGACTTCACCGATACCTTCACCAACGATCCGAGCGGCGCCAAGCTGAGCCAGTTCCGGGTGGGAATCGGCATCGGGTTCTAGCCCGCGGGGCAGTCGTGTCACCGCTGCCAAGAGCATGAAGGGGCACCCCGAATGGGGGTGCCCCTTCGGCTTGGCCCCCTTCGCCGCAGCTAAATCTTGCCGCCGGCGACCGCTCCCACGATGTCAGACTGCGATATCACGCCCACCAGCTTCCCCTCGTGCTCCACGAACAGCCGCTTCACGTCGGCATAGAGCATCTGGCGCGCCGCTTCCCGGAGGTCGGTGTCGGATGTCACCGTAATGGGCCGCGGGTTCATGAGATCCTCCGTCCGGGTTTCCTCCAGCACAGCGACGCGGCTCTCCTTGTCGCTGGCCTCCGCCTCCGCCTGGATGACATCTGAACTGGACAGCACCCCCACCAGCCGGCCGTGCGCATCGACCACCGGAACCCCGGACACGTGGGCATCGGCAAGCGTCACGATGGCTTCCGCCACCGTAGAATCGGCAAAGACGGTCTTGACGTCGGTGTGCATCAGGTCGGCGACTCTCATCGGGCACCTCTCTAGGGGGACTGACTCAAGAATGCACCTGTCGCCTGAAGGAGCCGTGAAGCTGCCGTGTGGATTTGTCCTTGCGGCCACGTTCGGCGACTCCCATTATCCCATGACCCTTGCCCAGGCCCTCGGTCAGTCTCATGGCTCGCCTCACGGCGGGCGTCGCGCCGCGATACCGCGTCGAGCGGCTGATCGCGGACGGCGGCATGGGCTGCGTCTTCGAGGGATTCGACACGCAGCTGCGGCGCCGCGTCGCGCTCAAGGTCCTCAAGCTGGACCAGGCCAGCGCTGTCACCGCCGAGCGCTTCAAGCGGGAGGGGCGCACCCAGGCACAGACCAGTCACCCCAACATCGTCCAGCTCTTCGACGCGATCGAAACACCGAACGGACTCCTCGTCCTGGTGATGGAGTACGTGGACGGCAGCACGCTGCAACGGGCCCTTCTCCAAGGCCCGCTTTCGTTGAGCCTCGTGCGCGGCATCGGGTCGCAACTGCTCCTCGCGCTGCAGCGGGCGCACGATCAGGGCATCACCCACCGGGACATCAAGCCGGGCAACATCTTCCTCCGGGGCAACGAGGTGCTGCTGGGCGATTTCGGCATCGCGAGCGCCAGCGACCCGGATGAGACCACGCTGACCGTTCCGGGTCGCCAGATCGGCACGCCGATGTACATGGCGCCGGAACAGCGGCTGGGCTATGCAGCGGACGAGCGGTCCGACCTCTACTCCGTGGGCCTGGTGCTCCGGCAGTGCGCCACGGGCCGGGCCCCGACCGACGCGCGCATCAGCGGGAAGGAGGCCTGGCGGGGGGTGCCGTCCGACCTCCGGGACGTGATCGAGCGCGCGGTCGTCGAGGACCCGGACAAGCGATGGCAGAGCGCCACGGAGTTCCGTACGGCGCTGGAGGCAACATCGCGCCCTTTCCGCACATGGCGACGACTCGGCCTGGTGGCGGCAGGATTGATCTCGCTCTCTCTGGTCGCGGAATACTGGCGCCCCGTGCTGTGCCGGCTGACGGATTGGCGGGCGGCCTGTGGGGAGCCTCAGCGCCTCCGCCCCGCCGATCTTGCCATCCTTCCGTTCACCGGTCCGGGCAGCGACGAACCGGGGCCTCGACTGTCCCGGCTTGTGGGACAGAACCTCGAATGGTTCTCCGTGATCAAGCTGATGCCCATGTCGCAGGCCGCCGCATGGTGGGATTCCCTGCCCACGGCACGGAAGGACCAGCCGCTACCCGGCGCCGACAAGTATACCGAGGGGAGCATCGCGCGATCCGCCGGCACGATCGACGTGACGCTCGAGGTGCGCGACTCGCTCGGGCGGCTCTACGAGAGCATCCGCGCGACCGGCGACACCGGACAGTTGCAGCGCCTCGCCCGGTCGCTGGCAGATTCGATCGTCTGCAAGGTTTTCACGCGGGACTGCGCCACGTTCCGGAGCATCGCGTTCCGCCCGGTCGACGTGCAGGCGAGCGCCGAGTTCTTCGCGGGCAAGGACGCGGTCGCGAATGGGAACTGGGCGGCCGGTGAGCGGCACTTCGAGGTCGCGCTGGCGCGCGATCCGGGCTTCATGCCGGCCGCCTGGGAGCTGATGATCGCGCGGCGGTTCCAGCGGAAGGATTACAGCGCCGATCTCCAGTTCATCGCCCGGAACATCGATTCGCTGCCGGCGTTCTACCGTCGGCTGGCGATCGCGTCCCTCACGCCCGACCTCCGGGAGCGTCTCCGGCGCTATGAGGACGTGGTGCGCGACTCCCGGCAGAACGGGACCGCGCTGCTGCTCTATACCAACGAGCTCTTCCATCGCGGCGCACTGGTGGGGCGGCCGCTGCTCGTCACGGTGGATACGCTGACGCAGCTGGCGGCGACCGAACCCGACATGAATCACTCCTCCACCTACGACATGGCATGGTGGGGAGACTTGCGGCTCGGGCGCGAGCGCGAGGCGAAACGCGACCTGGAACAGCGCGAGGCGCTGGGCCCGCCGCCAGGCGATCGTTACAAGCCCTTCCAGCGGCTCGGCACCTACGCGCGCTTCGCCCCGTGGAAGGCGGATGTCGCGCGCTTCATCCTCCTTCGTTCTCCCGACAAGGCGACGCTGACGTCCCTGGCGGATTTCGCCCGGTTGGGCACCATCATGGACGTGCCCAACGAGCAACTGGCGCTGGGGAAGATCCTCGCGTCGAAGGGCCTCACCGGCCCACAGCGGGCCGCGGGCCTGCTCGGACTGGCGGGGGCGCACCTGATGCTCGGGCGCCCGTCCGCCGCCTTCACGCAGATGGACGCGGCGTCGGTACTTTTGGGCACGCCAGAGATGCAGCTGCAGCAGCGGGAGTGGCCACTGCACCTGTCCGCCCTGGGCCTGCTCGACGATACGACGCGGGTTGCTGATGCGCGGCGCTGGCTCGAGACTGCACCGCTGCACGGCAACGCCCGCGTGCGTGCGCTGTACGCACTGGGGCGCGATGCGATTGCCCGGGGGGATAGGGTGCGGGCCGACAGCCTGGTCGCACTCCTGCAGTCGATGCCGGACAGCACGCCAACGGCGACCCGCCATGCGGCACTGCTCGCTGCCGAGCTTGCTGGGGTGCGTGGCGATCCGGAATCGGCAATTTCGGGCAGCGAGGTGATCTACATGCGCGATACGACCACGGTGCACCTCAGCCCGTTCGCCCGGGCCGTGACCTACCTCGATCGCGGGCGCTGGCAGGCGGCACTCCGGCAGTACGATGCGGCTGATCGCGAATGGCTCTGGTACGAGAGCGCAGATTTCGACGGATGGCCGGTGGGGCCGCCGCAGGAGGGTGAGTTCGATGCCATCCTCAGCGTTTACGCGCGACTCCTTCGAGGCGAGCTGGCGGCGGAGCGGGGCAACATCACCCTGGCATGCGGCCACCTCGCGCGGGTTCGGGAGCTGTGGAGGGGCGCCGAGCCGGTCATGCGCCCGTACCAGGCACGCGCGCAGCGCGCATGGGAGGCGGCCGGGTGCCATTGATCGCCTGCCGCGCACTCGGTCCGGTTGACCTGAGCGTGGATGGGGCGCCGGCTCCGCCGGAGCTCCTCTGGCGCAAGCACCTCGCGCTGGTGCTGTACCTGTTGCGCTCGCCGCGCCGCACGCGCGGTCGCGAGCACCTGATCGGCCTGCTCTGGGCCGACCGCGCGGAGGGCAGCGCGCGACATTCGCTGAATGAGGCTCTCCGCCTGCTGCGCCGCGCGGGCGGCGACCTCGCCGTGGAGACGCTGGCGGACCAGGTGCGCCTGGGCGACCAGTTCACGCTTGATGCGGGCGAGTTCGCCGTGGCGGTGGTGGCGAAGGACTGGACGCGTGCGGCGACGTTGGTGGCGGGTGAGTTCGCGGAGGGGTTTGCGGTGCCAGACGCGCCCGGCTTCGAGGATTGGCTCGACACCGAGCGGCGCCATTGGCGCAAGGAGGGCGTGGACGCACTGACGAATCGCGCGGAGGAGCTGCTCACGCAGGGCGCGGCGGTGCCGGCGGTTTCGCTGGCGGAGCGGGCCCTCGCCCTCGACCCGCTGGCCGAGCGAGCGGCGCGGGCCGTGATGCGGAGCCGGCTGCTCTCGGGCGACCGCCGCGGCGCGCTCGAGTGCGGCCGCAAGTTCGCCGAACGCCTGAGGGACGAACTCGGGGCGGAGGTATCGGCCGAGTTGCGGCACCTCAGCGACTTCGCGGCAGTGAGCGCGTCCGAGGCGCGGCCGGGCCGGATCGCCCCGCAGGCGGAGCGCACGTCGTTCGTGGGTCGCGAGGTGGAGCTGACGCAACTGCTCGAGGCGTGGGCCGGCTGCCGGGCGGACCATCGGGCGGCACTCGCGGTGGTGGTTGGCGATGCGGGCGCGGGGATCTCACGCTTGCTCGAGGAGCTGGCGATGCGGGTGGCGCTCGATGGCGGTTCGGTTGCGGGCCTGCGCGCCGTTGAGGCCGACCGGGACAGCGACGCCAGCCTCATCCCGGGCTTCGCGACTGGCGGCCTGCAGGGCCTGCCCGGCGTCGCCACGGCGGCACCCGCCGCTCTAGCCGCCTTCGCCCGCCGATTTCCGGGCTGGGCGGAGCGCTATTCCGGCGCGGTGCAGGGCGCCGAGGCGATGGACCTCGAACTGGCGCTGGCCGAGGTGGTGCGCGCCACGGCGGAGGAACGGCCGCTGCTGCTCCTGATCGACGACGCGCACCGGCTGGACGGCATGAGCCTGCGCTTGCTGCCGCGACTTCTTCGCGGCGTGAGTGACCTGCCGGTGATGCTTCTGCTGGGCGCCACCAGCGACGTGGTGAGCCCCGATCTGGATGAGTTGCGGAGGCTCGTCGGCCAGGTGCCGGGTGTCGCACTGACGATCAGGGCGCTCCCCACCCGGGCCTTGCACGACCTGGCCGCCGCGCTACTGCCGAGCTACAGCGAGGTGGAGCTCGATCGCGTGGTCCGTCGGGTATCGACCGACTCCGCGGGTCTTGCGCTGCTTGCCGTCGAGCTCCTGCGCGCGGTGAGTCGCGGACTCGAGTTCGAGAGCGGTGGCAAGGCCTGGCCGGCCACCGCCCAGACGCTGGAGCAGACGATGCCGGCCGAACTGCCGGACGCGGTGATCGCGGCACTCCGGATCAACGCGCGGCGGTTGAGCAAGGCGGCCACGGCGGTCCTGGCCGCCGCGTCCCTCGCGCCCGATCGTGTTTCCGCCGAACTGCTGGCCCACGCCACCGAGCTCGAGCGACGGGTCGTGGACGAGGCGCTGGACGAGCTCGAGTGGCAGCGGTGGCTGGTGGCGGAAGGGCGGGGATACAGCTTCGTGGCCCGGCTGGTTCGCCGCGTGCTCAGCGAGGACCTGCTCACGCCCGGCCAGCGGCGTCGGCTGCTCGCGCGCATCGAGGAAAGGTCCGGTCCGGTCGGCTGACGCGAGCGTCCGACCGCGTCGCAAGATTCCGGCCCGTACGGCGCCTTCGCGATGCCCGGGTTGCTGTCTCTTTCCGCGATGATTTAGGTTAGTGGAAATGACGTCTTTCGCGAAGCCTCCGCCCGACACCGGACAGCTCCTGTCGGCCGTTTGCCATCTCGATGCCGAGCACGGACGCCTCACGTATCGCGGCTACGACGTCAACGAGCTGGCGGAACATGCCACCTTCGAGCAGGTGGCCTTTCTCCTCGTCGCGGGCGTGCTCCCGTCCCGGCCGGAACTCAAGGCGTTTCGCCGATCGTGGACTGCAGTGCAGCGTCTGTCGCCGGCGGAGCGGCGCTGGCTCCGCTCCGTGCCCCTGGACGCCGACGAGCTGGTGGTGCTCCGCACCGCAGTGAGTGGGCTTTCGCTTGCGGGCCTGGCCACCGCGGCGAGCGAGGCACCGGCGGGCATCTCGCCGGAAGCCTTGCAACTGCTGGCGAAGGTGCCGACTCTCGTGGCGGAGCGACAGCGGCTGCGGCGAGGTGGTACCGCCGCACCGGCTTGGGGACGACAGGGCGTGGCGCACGGCTTTCTCCGGGTCGCGACGGGTGCCGAGCCGCCGGCCGGGCTGGTGCGTGCGTTCGACGCGGCGCTCATCCTTCGGGCCGACAACGAACTCAACCCGGGCACGTACGCCGCGCGAGTCGCCGCCTCCACCGGAGCCGACCTGACCAGCTGCGTCACGGCGGCGATGGGTGCGCTGGCCGGACCGAAACACAGCGGTCACACGCTGGCGGTCGCGCGGCTGCTCGCGGAAGTGGGAATGCCGGACCGGGCCGACGCGGTGGTGGCGAGGCTGGTGGAGGGCTCGAAGAAGCCGGCGGGGTTCGGGCACCCGGTGTACCGGGGAGAGGACCCGCGAACCCCCACCGCCCGGCGCCTCGCCGAGGCCGCATGCGTGGCGACGGGTGCCATGGCCACCTATGAGGTGGCGCAGGCGGTCGAGGCAGCGGTCGGACGCCGTACCGGGTTTCGGGCTAACGTCGATTACTATCTGACCGTGGTCTACCTGGCAGCGGGGCTTCCACCCGCCTCCTTTGCCCCACTTTTTGCGGTGGCCCGTACCTCCGGCTGGATCGCCCATGCGCTCGAGCAGTCGCGCGACCCGGAGTTGATCCGACCCCGCGCAAGGTACGCCGGCCCCGAGGAACAGCACCTTCTGACCGCAGTACGAGAGGACCATGGCCTTCGAATCCCGCGTCATCGCCGCTGATCCGTCGCAGTACAAGTCTCCCTTGCTCGCGATCCTCGTTCCCCGGGGCGACCTCCCCGCGTCGCTCGCCGTGATCGACCGGGCGACGTCGGGCGTGCTGGGCCGGGCCTACCGGAGCGGCGACTTCACCGGGAAGCGGGACGACACGTTGCTCACGTATGCCGATGCGCCCTATGCTCGGGTCCTGCTGATCGGGGTGGGCAAGAGCGAGGAGAGCAGCGCCGCGGCGCTGCGCCGTGCCGCCTCGACTGCCGCGAAGCGGGCGCGGGCGCTTGGTGCGGGCACGGCCGCGCTCCACGTGGCACCGGAAGCCCTGGGGAAGGTGAGCGTGCGCCAAGCCGCCCAGGCGGTCGCCGAGGGCCTGGCGCAGGGCGCATGGCACTTCACGGAGCTGAAGCGGCCAGCGGAAGACCCGAAGGCCCCGCTCGAGCGGGTCGACGTGCTGGCGCCGGCTGACACCGCAATCTGGGAGGAAGGCCATCGCACCGGCGCGGCGATCGGTGCCGGCCAGACGCTGGCGCGGGGGCTGCAGATGCTGCCCTCGAACCAGCTGACGCCGACCGCGCTCGCGGGTGCCGCGCAGGACCTCGGCAAGCGCCACGGCATTCCCGTCACGGTCCTCGACAAGGCAGCCATCGTCAAGGAGGGGATGGGCGCGCTGCTCGCGGTGGCGCAGGGCAGCGTCGAGGAGCCGCGTTTCATGGTGCTCGACTACCAGGGTGCCCCGGGTGCGCCGGTGGTCCTGGTGGGCAAGGGGGTCACGTTCGACACCGGCGGCATCTCGATCAAGCCGGCGCTCAACATGGAAGAGATGAAGTACGACATGTCGGGAGCGGCCGCGGTGCTCGGTACCTTCGAGATGCTCGGGCGGCTCAAGCCGAAGGTGCATGTCGTGGGACTGATCCCTTCCACGGAGAACATGCCGTCAGGCACCGCGATCAAGCCGGGTGACGTGGTGACGAGCCACCTGGGCAAGACCATCGAGATCATCAACACCGATGCCGAGGGGCGGCTCATCCTGGCGGATGCGCTCTCGTACGCGCGCCAGCTCAAGCCGTCGTGTGTCATCGACATCGCCACGCTGACCGGTGCTATCGTGGTGGCCCTCGGTCACAGCGCCACGGGCCTGTTCGGCACCGACGAGCCGCTGATCAGCGAGGTGCGCGCCGCGAGCGAGCGGGCCGACGAGCGGGCCTGGCCGATGCCGCTCTGGGACGACTACCGCGAGCTCAACAAGTCGGACATCGCCGACGTGAAGAACAGCGGCGGCCGCCCGGGAGGGAGCATCTCGGCGGGGTGGTTCCTGCGCGAGTTCGTGGATGGGTTCCCCTGGGCCCACCTCGACATCGCGGGCACCGCCTACACGGAACGCGAGGATGCCAGCCGGGTGAAGGGTCCCACCGGCACCGGCGTCCGGCTCTTCTCCGAGTTCATCCTCGCGCGACAAGGCTGACGCCCGAGCGTGGCCGCGGAGCCGCACCGCCGTCTCCTGAGCCCGCGACTCTGGATGGCCGCGCTGCTCATGCTGCTTGCCGCGCCGCTGCAAGGGCAGGTGCAGCAGCTCGCCGACAGCGTGCGCGCGGACTCGATCCGGGCCGATTCCGTGCGGGCCGACTCGGTGGCGCGCCGTCAGGCGATCCAGACCGAACGCTACCTCTCCGCCACCGCCAAGAACGACACGCGGGTCCCGCCGCTCCCGTACATCGGCGCTGAAGGACCGCGCGCGATCGGCGCGCGCATCGTCTTCACCCGCGACTCGATGGACTGGGCAATGGCCCAGACGCTGGGTGACCTCGTGGCACTCGTGCCGGGGTCGTATCTCTGGCGGACGGGGTGGCTCGGCACGGCGGCGCTGCCCAACTTTCACGCGCGTGGCGCCACCTCCGTCGAGTACTTCCTCGATGGCCTTCCGTACGTCGCAGCCGGACCCGACAGCGTTGCGGTCGACCCCTCCATCTTCGCGCTGAGCCTCCTCGAACGCGTGGAAATCGAGCCATGGCCGGGCTCCCTCCGCGTCTACCTGTATTCGCGACGGTACGACCGCGTGGCGCCGCGCTCGCTGATCGGGCTGGGGCGAGGCACCAACAGCCTCACCCTGTTCCAGGTGCAGCTGGAGAAGCGCTCGGTCAACAAGCTGAGCTTCGGCGTTGCCGGCGATTACTACAACAGCGGGCGATTCAGCGGCGGGACCGGCAGCTTCTACCTGAACACTCAGGCATGGGCGCAGGTGAGCTATGTGCCGTCGCCGCGATACGGACTCGTGGCGCAGTACGTCACCTTGTCACCGAAGCGGCAGGACGGGGTCTCGCCGACCACCGGGGGCATCGTGCTGGGCGTGAACGGAGGGCGAAGCGACCTGTTCCTGCGGGGCTTCGTGCGGAAGCGCGACGACGGACTCGGGCCGGGCCTCGACCTGACGATCGCCCGGACGAGGTTCAGCAACGATACCGTGCAGCAGAGCATCGGATCCGTCACCGCCAACGCTTCCTGGCGCGCGCCGACACTGAGTGCCACGGCATCGGCGGCGTACCGCACGCGCTGGACGCTGCTGGATCTGGGCGCGACGGCTGGCTGGACGCCATCCGCCCGCGTCGGCATCAATGCGAGTGCCGCCTATCAGTTGCTCTCGTCCAGCCGCTCGAACGCCTGGGTGGGGGCGCAGGTGTCGGTCTCGCCGTTCAGTCACCTGGTGCTGCGCGGCAGTGCTCGGGCCGGCTCGGTAGTGCAGGCGCCGAGCATCGAACTCGACACCGCACAATCAATTCTCGAGGGGTCCGCCAGCATCGGCTGGGACAGCCGGTTTCTCGGCGTCGAGGTGGGCATCACGCGCACCGCGGCGTTCGACCCCATCGCCTACCGGGAAACCCAGCTGGTGGCAGCCACGATCACCCCGTCGCTGGCGACCACCTGGTTCCTGGCGCGGGGGCGGATCAATCCGACGAACTGGCTCTCGGTGGACGCATGGTATTCGAGCCCCACTGACCTGGCTCCCGTCGGCCAGCCGCCCGAGCATGCGAGGGTCATGGGCACCATACGCTCGCGCTTCCTTCGAACGTTCCCGAGCGGAGCGTTCGATCTCAAGGCGTCGATCGGATTCGAGCGGTGGAGCGCGGGCGTACTCGGCATCCGGCCGGACGGGTCGCCGCTCGACTTGCCCGCCCAGATGTACCTCGAGACCCTCATCGAGCTCCGGATCCAGAGCTTCTCGGTGTACTTCTCGAGGGCGAACTTGCTGTCCGAGGGTCCGGGATACGTGCCTGGGTTCCCGGTCCAGCCCCTGGCCACCATTTTCGGGATTCGCTGGGGCTTCCTGAACTAGCCGGGCCTCGGCGCCACATCCTCAATTCGGGCAATGACTTGTGCCCTTGGGCCGCCGCGCCGCTCCGCCGCAGGTCCAGCCTACCAGCGAGTCGCTCTGGACGCTATCTTTCCCTGCTTTCCCACGGATGGGGGCCGGGCTTGCCGCACAGCATGACGGGGTTCGGGGCGGCGGAGGGGGCGGTCGCCGGCGGGCGCCTGCGGATCGAGATCCGCACGGTCAACCATCGGTTCTTCAACTTCGCGCCCAAGCTCCCGAACGAGTTGTCCTCGGTTGAGGGGGAGTTGCGCGAGCGGGTGCGCAAGGAGCTGGACCGGGGTCACGTGGCGCTGTCCGCGCGCTGGACCGAGTATCCCGTGCGCGAGGCGGCGCTGGCCATCGACCTGCCGCGCGCCGAGGCCGCCGCGAGCCGCTTGCGCGAACTCAAGTCGGCGCTCAACCTCTCGGGAGAGGTCACGCTCGAGCTGGTTGCGCGGCAACCGGAAGTGCTGGTGACGCGAAGCGCTGACGCGGCGGAGATCGCGTTCA
>Ga0315278_10000533_pt1 | contig 33478 bp, 22 predicted proteins | sample YL17G06_0_MG_FD_203880 | JGI IMG/M metagenome (GOLD analysis project Ga0315278, IMG submission 203880) | Sediment microbial communities from Yellowstone Lake, YNP, Wyoming, USA - YL17G06_0 | ecosystem: Environmental > Aquatic > Freshwater > Lake > Sediment | place: USA: Wyoming | collected... | reverse complement strand
GCCGATCAATCTGGCGCAGAGCGCGTTCCAGATCACGGCGATCGACTTCTCCATGGTGCCGGAGGCCGCCGATGACGCATGGTTCGGCGTCGCCGAACCTCTCGAAGGGCTCGTCTTCGAACCCAAAGGGCTCGGCATCTTCTATCGCAACGTGGGCATCTTCCTGCAGGAAGCTCACGAGCCGCTGGCCGGCGAAGTCGGCGGCACGATGCGCACGAGCGATGGCTCGCCCACGCAGCAGATTGAGGACATGCTGGCGCTCATTGCCCGGCTGACGGCCGAGGCGTTGGAGACCCTGCGTACCGCGATGCGGGACCTGGATCGGCTGCCGGTGGACTCGCCGGAGCGGGCCACGTTCCTGCGGAACCCGCGGGAGTTTCTGCTGAGCCGCGAGCTCACTCTGCCCGCGTCCACCTATCGCATCGTGGCCCTCGACTTCGAGCGAGCTCTCGCCGTGGGTGCCGTCAAGTCCGACCGCATCCGCGCCGGGCTCGCCGTGATTCCGGAGGGCATCGGGGTATTCGGCACGGAGGTGGGGATCTTCCTGCAGTTGGCGATCTAGCGACGTCTCTGGCGGGGAGAGACGGGAGGAAACGGGCGCCGCAGCGCGGCGTTCTGGAGGCAAGGAGGGCGCATGCTGGGGTCGTTTGCTTGGGGAAGGACGTTGCGATGCGTCCGCACCGTGGGCGTTGTCGCGAGCTTGGGCGTCGTCCTCGCGATCGGCGGCCTCGCTGTGGCTGGGGCCGACATCTCGGTTGAATCCCTTCAGGTCAGCCTCGTCGCGGGACCGTCGCAGATCGACCGCACGGTCCTCGGTTTGGACAAGGGCATCGTGGGAGACACAGCGCGCGTCAGCGCGCTGGTGAAGAACGATGCGGCCGCCGCCGTGGGGGAATTCGAAGTCGACTTCTTCTTCACTGAGACGATCTCGGGTGAACACGGGCTACTTGGCACGCAGGTGGTTTCCAGTCTCGAGCCCGGCGAGGAGAAGCGCCCAGTCGTCTTGTTTAACACCGCCGCGCTCCTTCCCGGGATCTATGCCTTTTCCGCCGAGGTCGATCCGCGGGATGCGCTCGGCGACACGGACCCGTGCGACAACGCAGCGCCACGGAGAGCCTGCGCCACGACGGAAGCGGAGGCCTACGACAAGTACACGCTCACGCTCCTGCGCGAAGGCCGCCACATCTCGCAACTGACGGTTCGCGACCCGTCCCCCGTGTGTCGTATGGGTCGCCTCCAGACGAGCCTCACCGTCATTGTCTACAACGTGGGCACAGAGACTCTGTCCGGCAGTGAGCTCGCCGTCTATGGCTACTACCGTCTCGGGCTGACGGCTCCGGCCAACGAGTTCAAGCCCCTCGTGACCGACGCGTCCGGAAACCCGGTCCAGTTGACGAAGATTGTCTCGCTCGGCGATCCTGGCAAGTCGGGCTTCATCATCATCACACTCAACTACGACGCCTTCAGCCGGGAGTTCGCTCCCTCGAGCGTCGCCGCAGACGCGGGCGATGTCCTTGGACGCGCGGACGCAGCCCAGATCCGCATTACGGTCCAACCGGCCGACGGAAGCGGAACGCCGCAGGACATCTTCCTCCCGGCCCAGTTCGAGCTCTCACAGTTCTATTCAACCGTCGACTTGTGGACCTTCCCGGCGAGGTCGTCGTGCTGCTCGGAGGGGTGCACAACCACGACGTCGGTCCAGGTCGAGCCGGCGGTCGCCGGCGGCCTCGTGTTCCACGTGGCGAAGAACGCCAGCAGTGACACGCTCCACGTCCTCAAGGTGCGAACCGGCGAGGAGAAGGGGACGTGGCTCGCGCCGTCGGGACGGACGCTCAGCGGTCCCGTCGCGACCTACAACGCGACGGCCGCGGCCTATCGGGTCTTCGTCGGCGCGAGCGACGGTCGGATCTACGCGCTGGAGGGGACCGAGAAAGAGGAAGGCTCCTTCCTCGTCGACCTGTGGCAGAGCGCGGCGTCCGACATCGTGAAAGGAGACACGCACCTCGTCCTGTCTGCCGATGGCACGAAGCTCATCGTCGGCTCGGAGAACGGGGCGTTCGTCCTCGATGCTGCGAACGGCCAGACCCTGCGCAAAGTGTCGCAGCACGGCGCCGTGACGTCGGCGCCCGCGTACGTCGACGCCACGGGCGACCTGTGGATTGCGGTGGACCAGACGGTGTACAAGGTTCCCGCGAGCGGCGGCGAATGCAGCTACGACGTCAAGGATCGCGTGACGACCGATCTCATGAAGAACGAGAGAGAGACGGCGCTCTTCTTCGGCACGCAGAGCGGCTTGCTCTACGCGCTCGACCTCGCCTCCAAGGCGAGCACGTGCACCAAGCTTGCTGATACGGCACCCTTGCGATCGGTCGTTGGCATGTCGGTGGTGAGCAGGGACGACGATGCGGCCATCTACGTCGCGGATGACATCGGCGAGACGGCACGGATCGAGTACGACCACGGGCGAGGGTTTCGCAACACGAAGGTATCGCCTCGCGGACTCCAGCTCTTGTCCGTCGCGACCGCGCCTGCTGTCCTTCCGAACGCAGGGGGAGATGACGCGCTGGTCGTGTTCGTCGTCGGCGAGAAACGCGACGGACGAACGATCCGCCCCGTTCTGCAGGCGTGCGACCGCGACCTCGAGAAACTCGAGACGGTGACCGTCTGGGGAACCCCGGTGTCGTTCCTATTCAAGCCGGAGGAAGGCGGGACGCCGCCCACGGCCCTGTTACGGCCGATCGTTGACCTGGAGACGTTCACCTTGTTGGTCGCATCCTCGGATGGGCACTTGTACGCGTTTGATTTGAGTCAGTTCGAGTAGCCGGCGTAGGGCCGAACGAAACGAAGAGGAGCCGAAGCAAAGGAGCAAGGGGGCGGGGATGCTGGCAGGCCGTTGGCGTTACGCAGTGCTTCTCTTCTGTGCGGGTCTCTTGTGGGCCGCGGTGGGCCCGTCGCTCGGAGGCCAAGAGTCGCTCGTCGACCTCCGCGTCTCCCAGATCTTCCTCGAACCCGCAACGTCCGTCGTGAGCGGCGAAACGGTCACCGCCTCGGCCGTCGTCGAACGGTCGGGCCCGGCACTCGAGGTTGACGTTCCCGTTGAGATCACGTGGCGTCGTCGCGACCGCGAGGAGCCGTGCGGCACGACCCTCGGCGTCTTCCCCGCGGGGAACGGCCCCCTTGCGCTGCAGTTCGTCGCGACCATTCCAACCAACGATCTCGCGCCGGGCACGTACGAGATCATCGTCATCGTCGACCCGGTTGGGGTCATTTCCGAAGCGAGCGAGTCCAACAACCGCCTCGCGGCATCGCTCGAGATCCTGCCACCCAAGGCGGAGCTGCACCCGGTAAGAGCGGAGGTCACCCCGACACCTCCCATGTTGTGGGGCGAGACCGCCACGATCACGGCGGGCGTCATGAACACCGGGCAGGCCGCCGCGGGTCCATTCCACGTCGGGTTCGCCCTCTTCCCCGTCTACTGCGTCGATGAACGCACCGGGGAGCGGTGGTCGATCGTGCCGGCCGGCTCAGCCAACGCCAAGGGGTTCACGCCGTGGCAGTTCTTCCCTGACCCGGAAGGCAGCAGGAGTCCGCAGGCGATCGGGCTCGCCGCCCTCGCCAGCGCAGTGCCGGGTGACGCATGGATTCTCTTCGCCGAGACGCAGATTGCAGGCCTGGAGAGGGATCGCCGCGCCGACGTCAACGCCGCCCTTTCCACCGGGCTGCCCCTTCGTCTCCTGTTGACAACCTCCAGCACGCGCGACGGCGCCATCGGGTCGTCGTCGATGGCCGTTCTCTCGTCCGCGGATGCCGACCGCCTTGTGTCCTGCGCTACGACCTACGCCATCCGCATCTGGGTCGAGGATGCCTACGGCATGGCCGATGCCGATCCAACGAACAACGTGCTCGATGTCGCGCTCAGCGTACGCCCGTCGACGCTCGAACTCCCTGACCTCCTACCGATCGCCGCGTCGTTCAACCGACCCATGCCGCTGAACTGGGACGACGACGTCGACATCGAGGTCCTCGTCGCCAACCACGGCGGCGGAGTCGCGTCGTCGAGCGGCGTGGCGGGGATCGCCGTCGCGTTCTCCTACCGGGCCACGGGAGCCACGTCGTGGACGCCGCTCGTCACCCGCACGATCCAGCGCCTTGGAATCGACGAGGACTCGAACACAGACACCGTCGAGGCGAAGATCGATGCGAGTCCAAGCGCGCTCGACCTGACCCCCGGGAGTTACGAGCTCCGAATTGTCGTCGACGACGGGAACGCGATCCCTGAACAGGATGAGCGCAACAACGAGATCGTCCTCGGGTTCTCCGTCCAGGGGACCGAGCTTCACCCCGTCGGGCTCGAAGTCTCGAGCGCATCGATTCGGCAAGGCGATTCCGTGAGCGTCGTCGCGACGATCGAGAATACGGGGGAGCGGAGCCTCGACGACTTCACTGTCGGCTTCTACGTCGGCGAGGCAAGGTTTGACACGTTCACGTACCGCGCCAGCGCAACGGGAGATCCGGGCCTCGAGCGCGAGGACCGCATGCGCGCCCAGGGAGTCCTCAACACGGAGGATCTCGTGCCGGGAATCTACTCCCTGCGCGTCGTGGTCGATCCCGACAACAGAGTCTCCGAGCTCGACGAAACGAACAACATCATCAGTGCGACGATCACCGTCCTGCCGCCGGCCGAGCGGCTGGCCGAGTTGTACGTCTCCGAGGTCACGTTGAGCCCGGCGTCGCCCATTCCGACGGGCGAGTCCGTCATCGCGCGGGCGTCGGTGCGAAACGGCGGCACCATCGACGCCGGCCGCTTCTCCGTGACGTTCCTCGTCGTCCGCGATGACGGCGTTCCGTGGACTCTCGGACGCCTTGACTGCTCCGAGAATGCCCCGGCGGCGAACCAAGGGGCCTGCGCCTGTCAGGCGACGACGGGACTGGCACGCGGGGCGTCCCGATGGGTGGAGTATGCGTTCTGGACGGCAGGCTGGCCTGAAGGCCGCTACGTGCTCCACGTGTGGGTCGACGCGCCGATCCCGGGCGCCGTGGACGGCGAGGTGCGCGAGCTGGACGAAACGAACAACGAAATGGTCCTGTCGTTCTCCCTCGGGCGGCCGAGCGACGGCGGCCCGACCGATGAGCCGAACCTCGTTGTCGCGGCGCTCAGTCTGCAACCCGCGACGGCGCCGGCCGGCGCGACGAGCACGGTGCTTCTTGCAACCGTGGCCAATCGCGGCGCCAAGCCGGCGGGGTCATTCTCCGTGGATGTCCGCTGGGTGCGCGCCGACGGGGCAACGCTCTCGCTGGCGAGGTCGACTGTCGATGGACTCGGCCCGTCTCAGTCGGTCACGCTTCCTCAGGAGATCGGGCTTAGCTCCATCGGATGGGTCTGCGGCAACCACACGTTCCAGATCGTCGTCGACTCGGGCGGCAAGGTTGCGGAATCCGTCGAGACGGACAACTTCGCCTCCGTTACGTACCGGGTGGACTGCGGCCCATTGCCGCCCCAAAATCCTGACCTCATCGTGACTCTTAGCGTGCCGTCGGCCCGCGACGGGGTCCTGATCGCCGGCTGCCCGGCAACGGCCGAGCTCACGGTCGCCAATCGCGGCGCCCTGGCGGCGAGCGCGTTCCGCGTCGAGCTCCGGCGGGGTGGGACCGTGATCGGCGTTCAGGATCTCGTGAGTCTCGCCGCTCAAGGGTCTACGGTCATCCACATGGATCTCAATACAGATACCGCCGGCACGCTCCAGCTTTCCGCCGTCGTCGACGTGGAGGGTCGCGTCGCCGAACAAAGCGAGGCGAACAACGCCGCCGAGCTGACCGTCACGGTGGTCGCACGGGACGCATCGTCGGCCACGCGGATCGGCGGACCGTACCGCGGCGCCATCGGCTTCGTCCTCTTGGACAGCGCATCGGGAACCGTCCTCGCGGCCTCCGACGACGGCGTCCTCCATGCGTTTGCCCGCGGCAGCCCGCCGACGGTGTTGTATGACGTCAGCCTGGACGACGCCGCGAAGATCACGGGGCTCGCTCTTGATCGTGGCACGGCCGTCCGGACGGCGTACGTTGCGACGGCCTCCGGGACACTCCATCGGTTCGCCATGTCCTCAGGGGGGCGCATCGGGACGGCAGTCCACGTCGGGAGCACGGCGACGGCGCTCGCCCTTGACTCCGCGGGCACCGCGTACGTCGGAACGGACGTCGGAGTCGCGGTGGTCAAGCGCACGGGCGAGACGTCGGCGACCATCCCGCTCGGAGCGCGAGCGGTCGATCTCGCAGTGGACACATCGGGAAGCCTCATCTACGTCCTCACCCCCGCCGCCCTCTACGCCGTGTCCACGGCGACCCAGACCGTGGTCTGCTCGGTCGGCGGGTTTGGCGGCGAGGCCACGGCGCTCGCCCTGGGGCCGACGGGCGTCTACGTTGGAACCTCGGCTGGACGAGTCATCGCGTTCTCGCCGTGCACATCGTTCGGATCGATCGGGACGGCCATGCTTCGCGGCTGGAGCGCCGATCTCTCGACCGTCGGCGGCGCCATCGCATCTCTCGCCGTGTATCCGGAAACGGCCGCCGATCCTGTGTACGCCGCGATCTGCGAGGGCGGAGCGGGTCGCATTGCCGCGCTCTCGTTGTCCGGCCAGTCGCTGTGGACCTACAGCGGCGCCGGAACCGCACTGACCTGTCCGGGGGGCGACCTCGCGGCCGACCGACGCCGCGGCCGGGTCTCATTCGCGGAGACTTCCGGCACGATCCGCATCCTGAGCGACCGTGGTGAGGTCCTGTTCGTCGAGGGCGCGCTCGCCGGCCTCGGGAAATCGATCCGGTCCGGAGTGGTCATGGACTCGTACGTGAGCGAATCCGGCGGTGTGTCGCGATTCGCAGAACTTTTCTACGCAGGCACGAGCGACGGGAGCTTCTACGTCGTGGAAACGGTGCGCGGCGGGTGTCCGTAGCCGCGCCGGAGGCAGGGCCCAACAGCGGAGGCGTTAAGGAGGAAGGAACGGGCATGTCCAGGAGAGCGGTCGTGGTGGGCGTGGTGTTGGTGTTGGGCCTCTCCGTGGGAGCGGTGCTCCTTGGCGCGGGAAACCTCGCCGAGCTCGCCATCCGGGAGATCATCCTGGATCCGCCGTCTCTCGTGATGCGAGGCACGCAACTGAACGTCGTGGTGCATGTCGCGAATACGGGAACCCGGACGGCAGAGCATTTCGAGACTGGACTCTACGTCCGCCCGCAACAAGAGGGAGACCCGTGGATGCGATTGCCCGGGGTCATCGAGACACCGTACATGGCGCCCGCGGAAGGGCGGGAGTTGGAGTTGGCGTTCTCGGTCGAAACGATGGACTGGGAACCCGGAACCTACGAGATCCGAGCGGTCGTCGACCTGGGGAATGCAATCCAGGAAACGGACGAACTCAACAACGAACTCATCGTCGTCGTGACGATCGTCGAGTCGCCGGCCGGCTTGCCGGACCTGCAGCCGATCGAGATCAACTTCACGCCGACGGACCCCGAGGACGAGACGGCTCCCTGGACGGTGTCGATCATGGTGGTCAACGCGGGAGACGCGCCGTCCGGCCCCTTCCGCGTAACCCTTTTACGCAACGGGCTTGCGTTCGCGACCATCCCGCAGTTCGGCCTGCCGGAGTCGGGCCAAGTCCTCGTGAGCGGCACGCTGTGCGGGGATGCGGCATCGCTTGCGGGGAACATCTTGGGAGCGCTCGGCTGCAGCGGAGGCCTGCCGTCGGGCATCTTCGAGATCCGCGCCCTGGTGGACAGCAACGAGGAAGTCGTCGAACGAGACGAACGGAACAACACGCTCATCGGAACGCTGTCCGTTCAGGCGCTCGAACTGCGGCCGAAGAGCCTGACGTTCGATCGATCGCCGATTCGGTTGAACGACGACGTCACCCTCACGGCCGCCGTGGTCAACACGGGCCGGGGCAGCGCCGAGTCCGTGCAGGTGGCGTTCTACGCCAATGGGAAGCAGGTCGACATCCAGACCGTCGGCCCGATCAGCTATCTCGGCGAGGTCAAGGCGGAGACCGTGCTCAACGCGGCGCGCCTCGGCTTCTTCGACGCTCCGGAGACGTACGAGGTCCGCGTCATCGTCGACCCACACGATTTGCTGCACGAGACCGACGAAGACAACAACGAGCTCGTCCGTTCGATGACCATCCTCGAGCCGCTGGCCGCGCTCCCCGAGCTCATGCCGCGGAGCCTCGGCCTCTACCCATCCTCTCCCGTAGAGTTGGGGCAGGCCAACGAAATCACGGTCACGACGACGGTGCTCAACTCGGGACGCTCGGCGGCCTCGGACGTCGACGTGCGATTCTTCTACCGATCCAAGGGCGCGCTGCGCTGGATCCCCTTCCCGTGCGTGGATGACGCGCAGTGTGCGGGCGTGGCGCTCGGCACCGGCACGTCGTTGCCGTTTGTCGGGTCGCTGTCGACCCTCGGCCTCTCGCCGGGCGTGTACGAAATCCGCGTCGCCGTCGACCCCCACACGGGGTGCGGCACAGCGACGTGCAACGACGTGGGCAAGGTTGCCGAGCTTGACGAGCGCAACAACGAGCTGGTCACCGCTGTGACGCTCCAGGCGGCGCAACTGCCCGACCTCGTCGCGTGCGGCCAAGTGTTCGCTGACCCGTCGTACGCCGTTCGGCGAGGTCGCAGCGTCACGCTATCGCTGTGTGTAACCAATGAGGGCGACGTCGCGTCCGGCCCGTTCAGCGTGCGCTTCTCGCACTGTCCGGCGCCTGAGACCGCGGTCGGCCAGACGGCGGTGCCGCTGTGCGACACACCTGCAGGCTACAGCCCTCTAGGGCTGTACCCGTCCATTGTCCTCGTGCCACGCCTCGCCGCAGGAGAGCAGGTCACCGTAGCAACGCGGCTGGAGACGGAGGAGCTGAGTCCCGGTGCCTACTACCTGAACGTCGAACTCGACGTCGACCCGGCGTCCCCCCTCGGGGCCATCGTCGAGTCGAACGAGACAAATAACCTCGCTCAGGGCGCGATCTTCGTCGTGGGTCCCGATCTCGCTATGGTCGATCTTCAGATGACGCCGCCGTCGCCCGTTGCCCCAGGCCAGCCGGCGCAGGTCACCGCCATCGTGTCCAACTTCGGCGAGGAGGCGGCCGGCCAGTTCGAAGTCAGCTTCTACGTGATGCCGACTCCGACCGACGCGATTCCCACCGTCGGCTGCGCGGGGGGCGATTGTGCGGCCATGCTCGTCACGCGCGTGCTCGTACCCGGGCTGGCCACGGACGGCTTCGAGCGGATCGTCTGCAACCTCGACACTACGACGCTCGCTCCCGGATCGTACGTCCTGCGCGCTGAGGCGAAGCTCGTCGACGTGCCGGGCAAGATCCCTGAGCACGCCGTCCTCAACAACGCGCTTGAGATCCCGTTCAACGTCGCCGGTAGCGGCAGCGCGGGATTCCCAGGCGGCCCCGTCGATCTTGCCGTGCAGCAAGTGCATGTCTTGAACAACGTCATGTTGGCCGGAGGCAATAGCGTCGCTTGGGTGCTGGTCTCCAATCTCGGCACCGTCGCGGTGGGGCCGTTTGACGTCTCCTTCGCAATCACAGACTCCAAAGGGAAGACGATGACCCTCGTGACGCACGCCGCCGGGGGCCTCGCGCCCGGCGTCACCGATGTACGGGTGGAGACGGAGTTCGCGACAGCAGCGCTCAGCGGGGGCAGTGCCATGCTGACGGTCACCCTCGACCCGGGGCATCTCCTCCCGGAGACGGACAGGACGAACAACGTCGGAACGCGCACGTTCCGCATTCGCTAGCTTTTTGGCCAAACCGCCATTGGGCCGCCCGCGTGGGCGGCCCAATGGCGTTCAGAGGGCTTGAACCCTCAACCCTAGAGGCTTTCGCTGCGTTCACGAGGGTGTCGCGGGCGACAAGAGACCGATCCGCCCCTCGAAACGGACTCGCAACTCAGACCCCGATCACCTACAGAAGCTCGAACGAGCACGATGGCGCGCTCAGAGTCGCCAACGAAAAGCAAGGCAGCGCGCGATTCCGTCTGAACCTTCGCGCCGAGCAAGGAGGTATGCGAGGCCGCGTTGCGGATTCATGCACGTCGGTGAGGATGGGAACCGCCGCTTCTACCCCCGACAGGAGTCGTAACCTGGGCCGCCCTTTGGGGGCGGCGGCTGTCCTCCAGACAGCTAGCGAGTTCGCGGTCGCGAACTCCGACAGGCTCTCACCGCCGAGAGTAGAAGCGGGATGGGCACGCCCGCCCATCCCGCTTCTACACCTCACCGGACGATCTTGGAACTTCCCCGTGGCCGAAGGCTGAGCAGATCCGTCCACTTCTCGCATGCGCAGGGCGGTAGTCGCCTCATTGCCGTACAGCAGCCCGGTCCACTGGGCGCTGACTTGGTGGCACCCTCTACGGGACTACTCTTGAACTCGCCGACATGCCGCACATGTCGGGAGGGCACCTGCGACCACGCTATGTCCCTCCCCTCAGGGAAATCGGTCTCCGGAGAACCCGGGGCGGTTCAACTGATTAGGGAAGTGGACGTCGAGACCGGGTCACGGTACTCACCTGCTCTACCTTCCCGCCATGGTGCTTGTGACAGAAACGATGATTGCTTGTGCCATCTGCTGCAGTCGCAAGACAACGCCCTGAGCACTGAGGAGCTCCCGGTTGCCCGTAAGGCAGTTCTCGCGGAGATAGCCGTCGCTGTAGGAGACATGACACCTAAGAGGATCCAGGCGGACCAAAGACACAGTGGACACACGAACGGCAAGCGCCCCCAATGCGCACCATTGTGCCTGCGATCTCGCCTCGGTCCTCTGTGCCAATGAGCCTGCCAGGGGTGGAATCCCGGCCGTAGTCACAGTCGCCCCAGAAGCAGCGCAGGTCACAGAGAGCTTGGTACCCGTTCACCGTGGTGGCACCGCTGAACACGACGACTTCGGTGTCCCGGCAGTCGGGCGGTAATCGAAACGGAGGCGGGAGAGTGAGTAGGGGATCCAGCGCTGCAAGCGCGCTCTGCGCATCTGTTAGTGCAACGAGGACGACGCTCTGGTCCCAATTCAACGTAGACTGGGCGATTGCGGCTCCACCAAGAACCTGCAGCCTCAGTCCCGACAGGGTGTCACCCCAATACTCCCAATCTGCAGGCGCCAGGTCTTGGATGCCTGAAAGGGCGGATAGGACGCCGGGATCCGGAAGATAGCCCTGCCAGTCGATGGTTGCAGAGACCTCGATGTAGACGACGCTCTTCGTATAGGTGGCTACGACATCCTGCGCCGCGAGCGTCTGCGTTGCTCTACCCATGCCGCTCGGACTGAAAGAGGGGATGCTTCGTAGTAGTGGGACAGCCTCGTTGATCGGGATCGCGAGCTGCATGCCGCTCCCCTCGACCCCGGCGAAGTTTACGCCGACGACCTCGCCCTTGAGGTTGAAGAGAGGTCCGCCGCTACTCCCGTGCGTGATGACCGCGTCATGCTGAAGGGTATCTCGCCCCTCGCGGCCGCCAACGTTCGTACGGAATGAAGTGATCCGCCCTTCTGAGACGGTGAGGTCCCTGCCGAATTGCGGCAAGGGATAGCCAAGGGCGATGACTTCTTCGAGCAGTTGCACCTGAAGGGAGTTCCCGAGGGCCACCGGAGTGAGACCAGAAACCGCGATCTTGAGCAGTGCTAAGTCGCTCTCGGCGCTCTTCGTCACTACGGACGCTGAATAGGCAGTCCCGTCGATGAAGACGCTGACGGTCTCAGAGTCGCCGACAACGTGTTCGTTCGTGAGGATGTAGCCGTCAGCCGTGACGACAAACCCGCTCCCGGCCGACGTGATCGTCGACTCCGAAGCAAGCGCAGGCACAGCCGTCAGGAAACACAACGCGAGTGATACCACGACAAGCCGAGCGCAACGCTGCACTCTGTTCCGCCTCACTCCTCCACCTCCGCAGCAGCCTGCAAGCGAAGCATCATACCGGCCAGCAGGCGGCCTGTGAATCGGAGCGTCTGGGATAGCACTGCGCAGTCGGTGGCGTGACAGGCTGCGTCCCGCACAGTCTGTCGAGGAAAGACCCTTGCGAAGGGCCATCTATACCGGAGGAGGGACTTGAGACCCACGGCCGCACGAGGTGCGGCTAGGGAGTTCGCTGTATCGGAGGTCGCGAACTCCATGGGATCATGGCGGCTCCACGGGGCCAAAGGGCAGGGGCCCATGGAATCCATGGGCCCCTGCTCTTTGGTACGCCCTACTGGACAACTTTCGAACTCCCGCCGATTGACATGAAAGCCGCATCGGCTGTAGTCTTGAATCGGATAGTCGCCAGGCTCAGGGAGTGGAGCCTCCGGAAGAGCCGGGGCGGTTCAGTCCTGGGGCCACGTCAGTCGGCGATCAGAGAGAAGAGAGCGAATCACCGTGTTGCCTCACGTAAGAAAGTACTCGTAGGCGATCACTTGCCCCGAGAAAGACTGATTCCTACAATGCTTGCAGCGACTAACGCCTGGGAGGGACGCGGATGAGGAGTCTTGTCCTTGCTGTGGTTTGTGCGGCGACCGCGTGTCTCGGCTCCGCAGCGGAGTCGAGAGAGAGCGTCTACCACGAGGGCGATCTCGTGCTCAGCGGGACCGACAGGATGGTGATCGAGAACACTGTCTACCATCAGAATGGTGACATCCTCTTGAGCGATTCCGCTACCCTTGTGGTCCGGAACGCAGACGTAGTCGTCTCGGCCAGGTCTGCAACCGTCTTCAGCGGGAGGGCCGCGGAGTTCATCCTCTTGGGAGCTGCGCACGCGGAGATCTCAAACACTCACATCACGGTCGAGTCAGATGCCGCGGAGAACCCATGGCTCAATGTCTCAGTCGAGAACGCTTCGACTCTCAGTCTGTCAGCTGTTGTGGCGGACAACACAAAGGTGTTTGTCCGCGGGAATGGCCTCCTCCAAGCCGACGGCAGCACAGTATCGGAGGTGTGTGTGTCCGGATCGTCTCGGAGCGACCTCCGCAACTGCGTCGTGCGATGGGCGATCTGTCTGGACTTCGGAACCGGTGACAGGGTGACGCTTTCGCGTCTTGCCCCAGGCCGCATAGCCAGTTGGATGGTTCCAATAGCCGTCGCTGCTTCAGTGGAGAGACCCCGGCTATCATTACTGGACTGCTCGATCGGAGCCTGGTCCGTTTACGCCATCGACTCAGTGGTCACGCTACAGGACAGCGTCGTGGCCAGATTGGGACTCTACTGGAGTAACCCGTCGGGGACGATAGTCGGGTTGGCTCCCGGACGCTTTCCTGAGTGGCACCTGAGTGAGCAACTACAGACCGAGGGGCTTGTGGACGTCACAATGCTGAATACGACGATTACCGACTGTGTCAGTCTAGGACTCCGCCACGGATCTGGTACCCTAACTGTGCAAGATTCCAGCGTCGCCTTGCAGGTCAGCGACTTCACCGGGCACCTGAACTTCCAGGACAGCGCCCTAAGTACCATGACCGTGGACGGCAGCTCTCTCGACCTGGACATGACGGCCTCAACCGTCGAGGCGGGCTTCGATGTCACCGACAGCACGCTACGCATCACTGGCAACTTCTCGCCCTCCGCTGAAGCGGCTTTCTACCAGTGGAGCAATTCAAGATGCTCGCGTGAGTTCGTGGTATCGGTGCGCAGGGCGAACGGCAGACCGGCATCCTACGCGAGTGTGCATGTCGGTAGTCCATCTCGTGCTTCCAGTGACTACACGTGCGATGCTGATGGCAATGCACAGATTACCGTGTCATTCACGGATGCCACCCGCGACAGGTCGTTTTGGGTCTCGACTGACGTGCCGGGGGGCAGAGAAGTGCGGGTCACCGCCTATGTTCTCAGCTCCTCGCCGCTCGTACTGGTCGTACCGTGAGAACCGAGCCTGAGCGGAGGGCCGCTGCGCAAAACTGGCTCACATCTGGCTGTGGACCCCATTCACTTACTCCAACGCAGTGGCCTGTCCCCCCGAGAGCCGGTCCAAGATGAATGTCAGGATTGGCGGCAGTGACCTTGACCCTGTCACTGGCTCCGACGTGTGGAGTCGCGGGTCGCGGGTCACGGGTGGCCTATTGAAATGCTGCGGAGAACTTCGCTCCAGGAGCTGAGCAGCCGCAGGGTCTTCACAGAAAGCCCACACGTGTGGACTTGGTATTGCCCCCAGCGGACGAGTCTCGAATCGGACACCTCGCCCACTGGCGCGGATCGATGATGCTGCGCTCGGTCCTGGCGAGTCACAGAGAGGTCCGATCTGCTCCCCCCCCCCGAAGCAGGGCCGAGTACAGGGATCAGCGTGATGGGAGGCTTGGTTAGGTGTTCGTCGAGAGCTCGCGACATGAGTACAACACTGTACGCCCGACAGCAATCTCGGCCGCTGGCCTCTTTGGGCGTTTGCCATCGTGGCCGGAGACTCGCTAGGCTAGCAAGGAGTCGAGCGAACGGTGGGGCAGAGCAGGCGTGCCGCCTCTTGTTCGCGAGTCTCTCCTCACAGGTGAGCACCAGGAGGTGGCCCCCATGAGAAGAAGGGTAGTGGCCCTCGTGATCGTCGCCAGCGCCGTCCTCGCGTTCGTTGGGCTTTCCCAGCCGATCTACTTGCCCCCGCTCACTCTACAGTTGCCCGTCCTCAACGTGTCCTACCTGACGGGCAGTTTCGAGGCGCGGGGGGTGGCGGAGACGGACGCGGGTACGCAGGACATCGCCGTGTCCGGTTCCATCGGTTTCCAGGTCTGGGGAGAGAAGAACGACCTGCGTGTTGCGCTCATTGCCTTCGACGTTGTCAGCAAAGGTGTGCCCACGAAGCGGGAGGAGACCGGCGTCCTAGGTCTGTCTCTTGTGGGACAGCAGGCTGAGCTGAAATACTCCTCTCGTGCGGCCGAGGTCAGTGGTGGATTCGACACTGTCCTACACTACGAACTGATCGACTGGCTCCTTGGCTTCCGACAGACGGAGTCGAAGCGTGAGGCGGACTTGCTTCCTTCGTTCACTGAGACGATGAGCGTTTCGATGACGGGGAGATTCTCGGAACCGCTTGTCATCTCTGAGAAGGGGCAGGTCCGCTTCGAAGGGGATGTGGAGCTCGCGCTGTCGTCGAGTGTGGTAGGCGCGGTGACGCGCGCGCGCTGGACAGTCATCGTGAACATGGACTGGAGCCTGTACCGTCCGGCCCAGTTTCTGCTCATCCAGCCGGTGTTCATTGGGACGGGTCCGGGCGACCCGACCGCGACCGGGACGGCCTTCTCCACGTTGATGGACAACGCTCGCACGCTGTGGAACCGCTGCGGGGGCGTGCGATGTGTCAAGTTCGCTGTCAACGAGCCCATCTACGTCAACAACAACGCCTACCGCGTCCTCGATGACTCAACCGAGGCCACCGCGTTGCGGGCGGAGGTAAACGTCGCCGACGCGATCGAAGTGTTCGTCGTCGAGCGGCTGTCAACAAGCTTCGCGTGCAGTACCGGAGGGGGATTCTGCTGCTCTTCAGGGACGGCTTCGGCGAAGATTGTGAGCTGCGATCAGCAGCTTGGCGTGCCGTGTCCATGCCCGGCGGCGTGCGCAACCTGGTGCCCATGCGGGCCGTGCCAGTGCGGAGCGCTCAACCTGTGGCACTTGGCTCACGAGTTGGGGCACGCTCTGAACCTCGACCATCCCGGGACTCCGACGGGAGGGCTGGCGGAGAGCACGGCGGGCTCGAACTTGGAGCCAAGCGGTTTCTGTTGTGACAACCCCTCGAGTCAGAGCGCGAAGAATTGCCGGAACGCAGGGAACCCACTCCTGACCTGGGGACTCACCACCTGCTCTGGAACGCCGGACATCTCGGACTAGGAAGCAGACAGAGGACCCGCCACTGGGTGCCCTCTCCTCCGTGGGAGGCGAGGGCGCCCCAGGCAAGTCCTGCGGCGATAGATGACCTGCCGCCGAAAACCGGTCCAAGGCGAGTGCGAGGATCGTCAAGAATGAAAGCAGGGGTGTCGAAGGATGCGCCACACGTGGGTGTTGCGTTCCGCGTGTCCTTACACTCGGTGGCCGTTCCTGTCAGGCCTCGCGTGGAAAGTTGCTTCAGAAGGCTCTTCCATACGCCCTACTGGACAACTTTCGAACTCCCGGCGATTGACACGAAAGCCGCATCGGCTGCCGTTTTGGATCAGGTAGCCTCCGGACTTTGGTGGTGGAGCCTCCGGAAAAGCCGCGGCGGTTCAGTTTGCCCGTCTGCTCGAGGGTCCATAGAATGCGCCGGCAACTGGCCAGCTCGGCGCGCAGGAGTAGTGCCGCGTGTGAGGAAGGGGAATGCGCAAGCTCAGTGTTCTGCTCGGCGTAGTGGCGATAGCCGTCTGGGTCACGGGCGCGTCTGCGGAGACAAGCCCTGCGGAGACGCATCACTCTGGCAATCTAGAGTTGACCGGAACCCAAACCCTGATCATCGAGAACAAGACCTACTACCAGGACGGGGACATCGTGTTGTCTGATCGTGCACAGCTGATACTGCGCAACGCAACGCTCGTGATGGTGCAGGCGTATCATGAGGAACACAACATTCGAGTGGATCAGAGTGCGCGCATCGAGTTGACGGATGCCACCATTCGATCGAGCGTCGACCTTTCCACTCTGACCCTGTCTGCAAAGGCAACCGCCAAGCTCACACGAGCCAAGGTTGAAGGCTACCTGCAACTCTATGGTGGTGGCCAATTGGACTGCGATTCAAGCGCACTCGGGCCATCTTCCGGGCCATATCCGGGGGGATTGATTGTCGCCGACTCTTACGAAGCAGCCGAGACGGGAAGCGTGGAGACTGCAAGAGCGCGTATCTCCAACACGACGATTCACGAGTTCTCTCTTGCTGTGTACTCGCCTTGTTCGACGGCTATCTCAGACATTCATCCCGGAAACCAACCGACTTGGGAGTTCGGCCAGCAGTCAGCGACATCAGGACACGTCCCTTTCGATCTCCACTTCACCAACGTCGGTGTCGAAGTGTGGGATGTCCGGCTGGGCGGAAGCGGGAACCACACTCTGAGGGGCTGCACAGTCTTCCAACTTGCGGTGGAAGACACCGTGAGGATTCTCTGCAGCGAGTCCAATATCGGGGAGGCCGTGCTCATTCTCGATGCGGGAACGTGGGCCTTGTCCGACCTCCAACCAGGCTTGGTGGAAGCGCTGGATCTCGATCTAGCGAGGACCGGAGGGCCTCAAGTCAGGTTGAACAACGTGACGATCGGGAGTGGCTGGCACCTCCGGCTTCGGGGCGGGCAGGTGAGCGTTCTCGACTCCGCCATAACAAGGCTTTGGCCGCGGGTTGACACGGCCTCGTCCTCCTACATCCTCCGCAACTGCTGCGTCGACGAACTGCTCCCATGGGAGACCCACGGGACGGTGGACCTTGAGAACTGCGTGCTCGGGCGCATCTATACCCCGGACAGTGCCTCGCTCACTCTTCGCGGATCGTTCAGAATCAATGAGAACAGAAGTCTTGACGCGATGTGGGGGCCATGGCGGAACGGCGCCACAATCACCCGCTACTTCCCCGTTCGTGTGGTTGCAGACGGTAAGCCTGTCGCCAATGCCACTGTGGAGCTTCGTGACAAGGAGAATCACCTCATCCAAAGCGTCCGCACGGACGCAGCAGGTCAGACCGAGCTTCACGTTACGTTTGATGAGACCAGCAACGCCGACACATGGACGGTTCACGTGCCTGCAGGCGCGTGGTCGCATCCCCTCACGCTGCTGAGCGACACACCGATTTCCCTCCCGGAGAGCCAACAGGCAGTAGCGCTGCCCTGCGAACAGGCGCTGCAGGTGAGCGAGAGTTCACAAACGCAGCAGGAACCTCAAGTCACCTTGCCACTTGGGGAGACCTGGCCAACTTGGTCGACGGTCCCTGCCCTCCAGACTGACGCTGCGGAGCAGGGTCTGGCTGCGGGCCGCGACATTCTTGCACTGAAGGTCACGTCCGACACTCAGTATCTGTTTCTGGCTCTGGAACTGCGCGACTCACCAGATCCGCCAGGGACGAGCAGGTACTTCTTCTACATCTGGGGAGACGAATCCCGGCATACCTGCTATCTCTTTGCTCTTGATAGCGGGACGCTCGCGAAGTCCGTAGATTGGCAGTCTGTCAGCGAGAGTCCCGTCCCATTCCGGATAACTGGAAACATGGTTGAGATAGCGCTCCCGCTCCAGCTGCTTCCTCCAACCGAAGGCCTCCTGGTTACCATTGAGGCACGTATATGGCCCGACGTAGTCGAGGACAGCATGGACGTTCGCCTCGCATGGTAGGCGGTCAAGTGATAGAGCTGGTCTGCCCTCTTGCGGTGCCGATTACCTCTGCCTCAGGTTTCGAGCCACCAATCCCCGGTCAGAAGAAGACATGCTGTTTGCAGATGTGGATGTGAACCGCCCCGAGATTGCCGGAGACGCAATTCCTTGAGGGGATGGGTGCATGCAAGACCAAGCGGGTTTTCTCCCGAGGCGCTGGAGCGAGCAGTTCGGATGGTGACTGCGCGCCAGCATCCTGTCGGGCCTGTTGAGCAAAGGCCCTTGAAGACGGCATTCTGTACGCCCGACAGGACTCGTAACCTGGGCCGCCCCACTGGGGGCGGCTAGCGAGTTCGCGGTCGCGAACTCCGACAGGCTCTCACCGCCGAAAGTAGAAGCGGGACGGGCACGCCTGCCCATCCCGCTTCTACGCCCTATTGGACAACTTTCGAACTCCCAGCGATTGACATGAAAGTCGCATCGGTTGGCATCTTGGATCAGATAGTCGCCGGACTCAGGTAGTGGAGCGTCCGGAAGAGCCGGGACGGTTCACTTCCAGTCGGCTGGATTGCCCGATATGGCCGCAGGACACTAGAGTTGATCTTTGGCATATCCGGCGCGCGAGGTCAAGTCTTCTGTCTGCCATCCTGACAGCGATAGCGACGGAGGGAGGAGGGCCCATGAGAGAAGCGATGTGCGGCACAGCGGCGGTTTCCATCCTCTGTGCGTTGTGCGTTGGCGTCTGGGCGCAGGGTGAGCTCATTGTCCCGTACACCTACGACGATGGTGCCCAAGGCGGCATCCGTTGTCAGTTCACGGACTCTACGCTGCTCCCTGGAGTACCGCGGGTCGACATCGGACTGGGTCCCGCCTCCGTGGAGATTAGCGGGAGTGAGCTCTTCTACGTCAGGCACGGGTGGGGCGGTTGGCCTACTGAGTGTGGTGAGGCATGGGGTTGGCCAGCCATGGATCTACAGGCACTGACCGCGTTCCTTCTCGCGAATATGGAGTTCCATCTGCGAATCAACGGGACACCTGTCGTCCCAGACTACATTCGCGTTGATCCGGCAGATGGGAAGATCGGGTGGTACTTCGAGTTCCCGGCGGGCTCTTTCGCCCCCGGGGTCTACATCTTTGAGGGACGATGGGCTCGGCGGGAATTGGACATCATCGGTTGCCTGAGCGCTTTCGAGCTTCCAGACCCCGACATTGATGGTTCGCTTCTCCTTGGGTCTGTTAGCGTGAAGAGCTGCTTGGTCTCAATCCTCAACCAATAGCGGATTGTGGGACGCAGCAAGACAGACGCCGGACGACATGGCTTCGTTCCGGACCCAATGCGGGGATTCGTAGTCCAGCTTGCCACAAGAGTTCGAGCCACAACGATCTGCGAAATCGTCTCTTGTAGGGACTTCTGGAGCGCAGAGTCCACACGTGTGGACTTGGTTTGTTTACCCCTAGTGGACGAGTCGCGAACTCGCTGAGCTGACAGCACCCACTCCCGAAGACAGCGTCTACTCCCCGTACAGGATGGTCACGGTCGACATGAAGTCGCCACTCCCTTGCCTGCAAGACTCCGGGTCAGCACATTCGCCGCACAGCAGCGGGATGAGAGCAGGTTCATGAAGCCAGACGATGTACACGCCTGGTTCGAGAAGGCCTTCGGGATACTCGAAGACCCAAGGTGTGTACCATGTCTGCTCATCTGCGTCGGCGAACGGGTAGACGAAGATGTAGCTAGGCGCGATGGCCTGCCCGTTGATCCATATCTCCACGCGATAGTGGGCCTGGATGAACGCGGAGATGTCTGCGGGGCTCATCGTCTCGAATCCCACACACCTCTCGGGCATAAGCTGTCCGTGCCACTCGTAGTACGGCCCCTCAGCCGGTATCTCCACGGTGTACGAGGAGCCGCGGCCCGCTGGCCAACCAATGTTGATCTTCGTGCCAGCGGGAGCATGCTGCTCAAATACATAGCAGGGCAGCAATCCGCCACCGCCAGGTACATACGTGTATGGCAAGACCTGCTCATCCGCCAGACAAGAAGCGCAGAACGCAGTCAACAAGACTCCCAAGACAGCACAGACCCGAGTCATGCCGATCCCTCCCGTTTGAGCATTCACCCTGACCCGATTCTCGGCGGCCGGGTACGCGGGTCACTATGGCATGGCCAGCCTATGAGCTAGCGCACGCGCGTTTCAGCGTTAGCAGTTCGGCAGGATATACCGCACCGTCTTCGTTCCCGAGGGGCCCTGATACGTCACCAATGGTGTTCCCGCAACCCGTTATGCGGTTGCCCAGCACCCCTTCCCTTTGCCAAACGACACCCCAACCTTTGTTCCGTTGCACAGTGTTTCTCACCAGCTCCGCGCGAGCTTCTTCCCCAATCGAGATTCCGCCAACGCGATTCTCAGTTACCTTGGAATCCCGCACAGTGGCTGTGGCATGTCCATACACACTGATTCCGTAGCGGCCGTTGCGAGACACCGTGCAGTCAGAAACCACGACTTGCGCGTGGCCACCAATCGCCAGCCCGTGAATCCCATTCTCATTGACCTGACACCGATTGACTGTCACGGTCGCGCTGTCCGTGATCCAGAATCCCTCCTCAGGTCCCGAGATGAGTGAGTCTTCCACCACGGCTACGGCAGAACCGGTTACCTCGACATTGCCTTCCGGGTTGCCTGTGATCTGGCAGTCGCGGACCGTGACCCTCGATGAGCCTCCGAAGTAGGCCCCCGCGTATCCCAGTTGTTCCGTTACGACAGTGCGCTCGATGACCGCAATCGCCGAACCACCTGTTTGGATGCCCACTCCTCGCGAAGGAAGCACAATGCAGTCGCTTAGCGCGACTGAACAGGAGCCGATCAAGAGCACGACGGTGCAGTTCTTGCCAGGAGACTCTGAGCCCATGGATAGGTGCTCTAGCTGGACCTCACAGGGCGTAGGCGAGTCGGACGCCACGACAGCCACCGTACTCGTGGCGTACCTACCGCTCACCAACGTGGTCTCAGGCGCTCCGTCCCCTGCGCCACGAAGGATGACGCTTTTCGAGATTCGTATTGACTCGTGGTAGACCCCGGCCGCAAGACAGATCACTGTCGACGGAGCCGCACGATCGACAGCTGCCTGAATCGATTCCCCAGGGCCAACGAGAATCGTGCAAGGAGACTCACCCCCAGCCAACAGATTCCAGCCGATCAATGCTGACACGGAGAAGCAGACTGCAAACAGGGCCCGCAGGTTCGGACACCGTGTCGCCAGGCCGATGACCCGGAAATGCCTCTTGCTTCTCGTCATCCTGGACCTCCTTTGAGGAGCCTGGCCGTCGACTTGGTGGAGCGCAACCTCGACCTGCTAAGGTGTTGGATTCACATGTGGGAGTTAGTATAGCATGCCTCGGGCAACAGCGGCCAACGCCCAGGCGCAGGAGGCTGGTGGCCGACCCCTCCCGTGAGCAAGTGGGGCTGCGCGCCGCGTATCACGAGAGATGGGAGACAGTGCAGAAGGTGTCAAGCGGCAAGCGACCGTGAGACAAGACCTGTATGCCCGCTGAACCGCTATGCAGCAGGCGCTCCCGCATCGGCAGTCCACACGTGTGGACTCGTGATTACCCCCAGTGGACGAGTCTCGAACCAGCCTCCTGCGAACCACCACCGGGAACGGAGCAGGCCGAGACATGATCTCCGCATCCGTGCTCGTCTATCGCGTCGTGACCAGAATGGGCGATGCCGTGAAGAACCTGACTGCTCCCGTGGCTGACCTCCCGTCCGGGTACGTGGCCGTGAGTTGCCACGTGCAGTCATAGTTGCCATCGTCGAAGAGCAGTTCGACGACCGCATGGCCGTCCGCGTCCGTTCTTCCTTCGGCTGCAGTGGCCCCGTTCCGCATGAGCACGACCGCAACGCCTTCTACGCCCCGCCCGCTCCGATCTCTCGCCTGGACTTCGAAAGCGCGTGTCACCCTTGTGCTGTGCCACGTGATGAACGCGGCACTAGGCCCAAACTGGAGTGTCCCGGAGAGCATGAAGCGGGAGTCTTCGAAGACCATGTCGCCGCGCAGGGTTGCATCGCGGAACTGGATGTCGCCTCTGTAGGAAAGGGCGCAGAGGTTGACCGTTGAATCCGAGATCACAGCATGTGTGCTCCCGCCGCAGAAGTGCGTCCCGAGGTCCAAGCATGTGGCAACCTCAAGTTCGCCTCGCGGCCCATTCGGATGTGTGAGCCACCCCGTCACCGTACACCTGACAAGGTGGAGGTTTGCGACGCTGAGATCCGGTTGCCAGCCAGAAGCTAGCCCTTCGAGCAGGAGCGTCGCACGCTCATTGACATTAATGGTGACGAAGACCTCGCAGTCCAGGCATGTCATGGCCGCACCTGGATATGGCAGAGCGAGCGCTATCTCCTGGATCTCGGTATTGCCGAAATGGAGATCCGGGTGTTCGCCAGCCTCAAACATCCCTCCGAAGTCCACAGAGGACCATAGACCCGGGCGAAGGTCCCTCACAGTAGCGGCCGTCTTCCCCGTCAAGAACACATCGAGCGCTCGAAGGTCTGAGTCAGACACTTCGACCGACGGATCTCCGTGCACGATGAGCTCGTTCGACAGGTGCCCCCTCTGGATGGTCGCTCTTGCGGCATCGCCTACTACCAGCCACCCGGTGGTGAAGTCAGATAGCTCTGCCTCCGCCTCGCCGTAGACCGAGACCTCGAGTCGGTAGTTGGAGTCGATCTTCGACGATGACGCTGAGAGTCTGCCCTTGTCCTGGACTGAGATCTCGTACTGCAGGTAGTACTCCTGCTCGACATACAGAGTCGCGTTGTTCAGAGTCAGGCGGCCATTGCCGCTCACGGTGATGTTGCCTCGTTGGTAGTAGGTGCAGTTCTCGATCGTGCGCACCTGCCTGTCGCCGATCACAAGGTCCCCGTCGTGATGAACGCTGATCTGGGCCAGAGTGGGTAACGAGATCGAAATCGCCAGTAGTCCCACGGCAAGGTACCTCCGCACTGGCACCCCCTTCATGTCAACACTCTCCGCGAGGCAAGAAGCTACACAGAGGTGCGGATCGTAGGCAAGTCAGAAGGAGGCAGCGGCTCTCGCACCGGTCTGTGCGTCCGAGTCTGACACCGGAGGACCACAGGCGATTCGGTCTTGCGCGTAAGGGGGAACGTCCGGGACCTCCGGCCGCTGTCTACACCCGTCTGCCGGTGCACCTCACTCTCACAGGCCCAAGAGAATGCAGAGCTCTCGAGAGGCTGTCGCGCTGCCGAAGCAAGCCCGGCAGCGACAACGCCAGAACCGGTACAGGTCGGGCGTTTCGGTGTGCGAAGTCCACACGTGCGGACTCGTGATTAGGGCGGGGGGATTCGAACGACGCCGCGGGAATCCTTCAAGCGGGCGATGGATTCATGCCGTGATTGAACTGGCGTGACGAGACCGTCCTATCGGGCCCCGCGAGCAAAGCCTCTTCGCAAGGCCCTTCTATACGCCCTACTGGACAACTTTCGAACTCCGGTCAATTGACATAAAAGCCGCATCAGTTGGGATCTTGGGGCAAGTAGTTGGCGTAGTCAGATAATGGAGCCTCCGGAGAAGCCGGGGCGGTTCAGGATCGATCAGGCGTTGCGAAGCTCCGTCAGCCTCAGGAGGAGTGTGCGCCATCTCACGTCGCTCCTCTCCTCGGGCTGGTCAGTTCTCAGTCGAGTGAGTCTTGAACCGCTCCGTGCTATCACTCCTGCCTGGGTCTTCTGGCAGATTCCCATCCGTGATAGGATGCTCCATCGTGAATCGTGACTGGTTGACGTCCCTCCTGGCAATAGGGTTCTTTCTGACTCTGAGCTTAGGCTCGGCCGGCCAGGGCGCCCCAATACATCACGGGAACCTCGAGGTGTCCGGCGCCCAGGTCGTCACAATAGACGACGAAGTCTACCAGATTGACGGTGACATCATCGTCAAAGACGACGCGCACCTGACGATCCGGAGTAGTCACCTTGTTGTTGGGCAAGCGTACGATGGGGAGTTCCGAATCCTGGTTCAGGATAGCGCTTCGTTGGAGCTAATTGACACCCGGATCTCAGCTTCGGGAGGAGTGCACATTGACTGTTTCGGAAGCGCGAAGCTCAAGATGAACGGGGTCCAGGGCGATCCAACGGTGGTGACGGTGTGGCTGTACGGCCGCTCTAGCACCATAATCGAACACTCGACGGTTACGTCGGTCGACATCCATGACACGGCCTCCGCTGAGCTGAATTCATCAAGGGTCGAGTGGTTCGTCCGCCCAAGCATCCACGGAGGCGGCCCAGTGGTGTTCAGTCACCTGGGGCGTGGGCAAATCGCTTCCTGGGATCTAGCGCGCGACATCCAGGGTGTCCTGCCTTTCCACCTACGCATCACGGATTCGGACATCGGCGGCTGGGCGTTCATCATCGGCGGGACAGCAGACGTCACGGTGTCGGAGTCGACAATCGATGGCCTAGTAGTCCATCTGACCGACGCTCACGGTGAACTCGGGGACCTGCGTCCTGGATACGAAGAGGAGTGGTCCCTTGCCACGTACGAGATCGGGGGTGAGATTCCGACGATTGACCTCCGCGAGACTCTCGTCGAGGCGTGGTGGGGCGTGATGCTAGAGGGACGCTGCAGCCTGATCCTGTCCGATTCCCTTCTGTCACTGACTCTCCTGCAGGGCTCCCAGTCTGAACTCTCTCTCGTGGACTGCGAAGTGAGACAGCTCTTCGCCCTTCGGACAAGGTGCTCGTTCCGTTCTACGCGGTCAAGCTTCCGAGGGTACATGCTGCTCGATGGCTCTTCCCTCTTGGCGGATGCAGGAGCAAGGTTCGAGACCGGGACCGAAGTCGGAGCGTGGAATCAGTCGACGATTGAGCGTGTGGTCAGGGTACGAGTTCAGGACCGACATGGCGGCGCCTTGCCAGGGGTCTCGGTGCAGATCTGGGACGCCTCGGCGAAAGAAGTGTCACACGGAACGACAGATTCCGATGGGGCCGTACTCGTCTCCCTCCGTTTCGCTGATGTAAGCTGGCAAGAAGGGTTCACGGTCGTCCTTCCTGAGGGGAATGTGCGTGTGGCTGTAGGTTTGTTTTCCGACTCTAGCATCACAATCACGCTGCCGTAGGTTCCGATTCGGCGCCCCCTGCCCGGGCGGAAGAAGACGCATGGGTCGGCAATTCGTGTCAGACTGCTTCTTCGATGCCGCCAGCCGACAAGCCAGTCGCGCCGCAACGCCGACAGGAACAGTACTGTGGAACGTGGTCGCCTCGGACCACGCAACCTGACGCTCGGAGCGCCAGACCCATTCTCGCTTTGTGAGCAGCGATGCCTGGACGCCCTGCCAGGTCGCGCGCAAAGGCCCTTCGGAAGGCTCTTCTATACGCCCTACTGGACAACTTTCGAATTCCCAGCGATTGACATGAAAGCCGCATCGGTTAGCACCTTGGGCCAGATGGTTGCGACTCAGGTAGTGGAGCTTTCGGGAAAGCCGGGGCGGGTCACGCCTCAACGGACTTCCACGATCCCCCAAGAGCCTACCGCGGGAATGACGAACTCGAGCGCGTCACCCACCAGGTAGAATGCGAGTTGCTCGGCCGAGTCGCGGTCGGCCGAGTAGTACGTGACTCTCGTTGGCGTTGGCAGACCAAGTTCTCGGATGTCGAGCGTAAACGCGATTCCGCTTGCCTCGGCCAGCGAATCGGTCGCAATCGAGTAATCGTAGTTCACAAGATGCAGCGTGAAACCGCTCTTGTTTCGCCACGCATTGATGCCAACCGTAGCTGGCGCAGTTGTGGAAATGAGTTCCTTCTCCCTCGTCAGAGGCTGGATGAGTTCAGCAAGCCCGGCCCCGCTCCGGGATCCCATTTGGCTGTAGTACGCTCTGACAGTCCCAATGTCGAGAGCAACCAGCTGGCCCCGGCCAGAGTCGCGTAGGAGATCACTGAACGCAGGACTCGACCTTTGCTGGTACTCCTCCGTTCGGTCCGGGAGCCCGACGCCGATCAGTTTCCCGCCACCCCGCACAAAGGACGTCAGAGCATCGATCTGCCGATCGCTGATGCAGGTGACTGCCGGCAGGACGACTGCAGAATACTGAGAAAGTGAAGCTAGTTCGCGTGCATCGTCCCAGAGTCCCGGATGACCGAAGATGACGACGTCGTACTGAATGTGTGCCTCTTCAAGCGCCCGAGCGCACGCCGCGAATACTTCTCGTTCCACGTTGTAGCCGATGCCGAATAGCGGGAGATCGTGCCAGAGGAACGAAGAGGCAGAGTACACGAGAGCGACTCTACTGAACGGATGCCGGTCGAGGAACAGGTCCTTGTTCTGCCACACGAAGTCCATGACCGAGACCAGTCCAGGCAGCGGCTGCCCTTCTTCGTCGAGAGCCAGACCCCGCCCATCGAGACCCATGAAGCCGCCCAAAGGTAGCTCCGGGATACCGCCTGCAGCGTACGACTCCGCAATGAAGAGCCTGAGCGCGCCAACCATGGGGTCGGGAGGAAGAACCGCCGGCTCGCCTGGCCAGCCGTAGAAACCTCTGTACCACACCCACACGGGTTTCTCGTGTTTGCCCATCGCCAGCGCCAGCTTCACTGCAGGGACGATCCTCTCCGCGGGTGGGATTGCAGGAAGCATCTCTATCTCGATCAGGTCCATCACTTGCCCGAGCAAGACCGTGGGATTGGCAGATGTGAGCAGATCCCCGGCCCAACCGATCCAGAGGTTTCCGAAGTAAGGCACAAACCGCCCACTGGCGAGCCCGGCAGAGTGCGCGTGCTCAACCAATCCTCGGAAGTAGTCGATATGGGTGGAATACTCGAACTCATGAAAGGCGCGGATGATGGGGTCGGACAGTGGTGCGTCGTATGGACTCATGAAGAACACAGGCCCACCGTCTGTGCCAGAGGTCGTGTTCACAGCCCTTGGGACCCACACTCCTGAGATGTACTGCTGGATGTCGAAAGCCTGGACATTGCCTATGCCCCACGTCGCCAGTTTCGACGAGACGTAGTGAGCGGCAAGATAGTCTCTGAACGCCGCCACCGACCAGTCGCTGAAGTCCGAGCCCAATCGCAGTGGTACGCGGTCGGGGAGATCGATGTAGATCGCGTCCAGGCCAAGGCTGATCGCCCAGTCAATCGACTCCAGCTGGTAGTCCTGCCAATACGGGCTGCACTCGCTCATCACAACGAAGTCTCCGCCCTCCGAGACCATAGTGCTGCCGCCGATAGTCCGGGCAGCACTGCTCTCGAAGGGATCACGCGCCACCGATCCGTCTGGGTTTCTCCACAACTCGTCCTCTGGAAGGAAGTCGTAGTACCTCGTGCGGAGGCTCCAACCTGGGAGGTTCTGCGGGTCCTGGCTGAGATAGGATGATGCCGGAATCCCGAGAGTCTGTATCCAGCGCATGGCTCTCTCATCGGTGTAGAAACCTATGGAGTTGGATGCATGCGCAAGGTCCAGGAACTCGATGTGGAAAGCCGCGAACAGGTCTGGCCAACGCAACGGGTCCTCTGCTCGCCCAAAGGGGAGCGTGCCAACCGCCGTGATCGAAGCGAGGTCTGCTGCCGTACGCAGTGCGCCTGCTTGGGGCTCGGGGGCCGCAAGTCGGGAGAGCCATGCGACGGTCTTGGTGACGAGCGTGCGATTGCCCGGGATGTCCACCATGGAGTCCTGGAAAGCGTTGTCGGAGATCGCCACCATCCTTCCCTTGCCTAGTACAAGTGCCGCAGCCAGGACAAACGGTCCGGGCTTCTCGTTGGCGCTCTGTACTCCGTCGCCGTTCAGGTCCTGCCATGTATTGGGCTGAGTGCGCACAAGCGCCAGCGCCGCAGCGGGCAGTTCGAGCGCGGAGGCCCAGTTTGCACAGAACGGCTGCGCCCACTTCGTGATCTCGTCAAGACCATCCACGTACCCAGCCAGGAAGCTTTGGGCGTCCCACTCAGGGACGCGAGATGCAATCGCCCCTGGCAGGAAACGAACACCGAACACACTGGCGATGTCGTTAAGCGGCTGAGGAGGGAAGGCGTCTCCAAGAAGCAGCAACCCTCCACCTGACTCTACGAAGCTCTTAGTAGCCGCCAGCTCGTGCGCCGAGAAGCTTCGCTGTGGCACGGCGAGGACGAGTACGTCGATAGACTCAAGCAGGGATTCCGTTAGCGGAGTAATGCCTTGCTCAACGCGGTACCAGTCCTCAAGCTCCGTGCGTAGTTGCTGGTAGGAATACCATTCGGGATGTTTGGGGTCGAGATTCCTCGCCCGGTCTAGCGAAATGCTGTTCCGTTCGTCGTGATACTCGTCAAACAGGACTCGCGGTCGCTCGGTCTGCGGCACAGCAGCTACCTGCAAGGCGAGAACCAGAACTCCCACCAACAGGGCGACTACCTGCCGCTTCATCCGTCTGCTCTCCATGGAGGAGATCATAGGGGAGGCGGAGAGGCTCGTGAAGTCAGGGCCAGATGATAGGCACGGAACTGAGGACGAGCACTCGGAGCGGCGATGCCGTGTCCTCTATGAGGCAGACACTTCTGGCTCGTGGGCTACGGGCAACGCCGCGATGAAGAGAGAAGGATGCGAACGTTTCCGCTGACAGAAACATTGAATAGAAGGGCATGACAAGCGCTAGTCGGGAGTGCAGGATTCGAACACTGGCGTCTGGGTCCATCGAGTGACCGGTGGACTCCTGTCAAAGGAGAACAGAGGTTGCGAAGCCATCCTGTCGTGCCTGTCGAGCAAAGGACCTGCGGAAGGCTCTTCTATACGCCCGACAGGACTCGTAACCTGGGCCGCCCTACTGGGGGCGGCTAACGAGTTCGCTTGCGCGAACTCCGACAAGCTCTCACCGCCGAGAGTAGAAGCGGGATGGGCACGCACGCCCATCCCGCTTCTACGCCCTACTGGACAACTTTCGAACTCCGAGCGATTGACATGAAAGCCGCATCAGTTGGCGTCTTGGGTCAGATAGTCGCCGGACTCAGGTAGTGGAGCCTCCGGGAAACCCGAAGCGGTTCAGTCTGTGGATGGGGCTAGCCGTTTCCCTGAGTGGGCCTGTGTACGTGACGCGCCCGGTCGAGGCGTGAGGTCGAGTCTTGGGAGGGCACGTAGCCGATGACGACGGAAACATAGACAGGAATAGATGTTCCTGTGTTGGTTGGGAGTGGAGGACGATCTTGGAACTCTCTCACCTCAGTTGCCCGAGGAGATCACCCTGTGTCGCTCCCATCTACCGCAGTTCCGGCAGAGACAGGCGAGCGCTCCCAAACACATACGTGTCGAAGAACGTCCCGAAGTCCTCTCCGGTAATTGACAAGAGCATGCTCAGCATCTTCTGATAGTCCAGCATCTTTCTCTGGCTTCCGCATGTCATCCAGATCTCCTTGACGAGATCATCGAGTGAGTGAAGTCCGTGCGTGCGGCTCTGGATTTCATGATCAAGAAGGTACGCCACGAGCGCCCCCTTGAAGTAGACGATGTAAGAGCTCTGATCGGAGGCTACCAGATCGGGGCGTGTTACGGGCGCGTCTACGCTCGGGACCTTCCGGAGGTACTCTTCATACCAGCTCTGGCAGTAGTGCCACGCATCGGGGAACACGTGCAGTTGGTTGAGTATCTTGTCGCTGTAGTACTTGTTCCAACCCTCGCCGTAGAATTGATGGCCATCGCCGGGGATCGGTGTGCCGTACACCCATCCATTCCAGCGGTGGTAGACCTGGTGTAGGAACACCTCAACATCGACGGCGGGAGTGCCGCGATTCGCGGAAACGCCCTGCGAGTTTGTCCACTCGCCAGACCAAAGGTGGTATGAGGTGGTCGGAAACGCGCCAAGGTACCTCACGTCAATGCTGCTTCCCCACAGCTCTTGCACAAGCTCGAACGCTCGGAAGAGCTGCTCGGACGTTGCATCGAGGTTGCGCATCGATCGACTGAACACGAGCGTCACATCCGTGGTCCCAATCGTGCGGGAGAAGGCGGAAAGGTCGGTTTGGGGACCGGCGATCACTGTGGACATCACGAGAGACGTCAGGTTCGTGACCGCAGCTCCCTGTCCAGAATAACTACAAGGGTCAAACGTCGCGTTGCCAGTCAGTACCCAGGGCGCCCATAGCCCCCACCCCTCAGGCAGCATGAAACGCACGACGATTCCCTGGAGCGCATCTGCGTACCGAGACGTCCATACCTCACCATCGCGGATCTCCGGGACAACGAGATACCTCTCGCCCGAGGCCAGGAAGAGGCTGCTGTCGAGGAAGGCCGTTACGCCGTTGCCGCCGGCCTCAGGTTCGCGGAGGAACGTGCGCTCGTAGTGCATCGTGATGAGTGCCCCCTCCGCGAAGGACAGAGCCCACTCCGGCTCCGTCAACGTGCCGGCGGGACCCTGGTGTTGGCGCTCCCTCTCTGTTACCGAGAATCCCGTCGCAGGCTCAGCACTGAACTCTACCCCCTTTGGCTCGCATGCGGTGGCCACTGGATGGTAGCGACTGGTGGAAAGAAGTAGAGACGTGATACCCCCTGTGCGGATCTTGAGAGTCACGCCGACCGAGTTGCTGCGCGGAGATGTAAGGTCGACTTCGTACGCGAGGGAGAATCCTGCGCGGGTGAGGGCCGTCGGGGACACGGGCTCCTGGGGCACTTGCGTACCGTCTGTGCCCGACGAGTCGCTCGACGCGCCCGTGTCAGTCGTCTCCCACTGGACACTCGTGGCCTCGGCACCGCTCGGAGTCCATGACACTCGGAAACGGCCCCCAGCTGCGAGTTCGCCACCGGAGAAGGTGAATGCCTCAGCGCGTCCAGAATCAGGAGAGCAGGTCGAGAAGACCGCTGTGTCCCAGGACGTGATGCGCACCGACTCTGAGAAGTGAATCGTCACCGCAGACGCTGTCTGCCCGGAATCGTTCCTCAGCGACTCCGTCGCTGCGAGACATAGGAACGCGAACGCACACAGCGCAACCAACGCAATCCGAGCGACCCTTCTCATGCACCAGCCCTCCTTGAGCGAGAGTATAGGGCAGGAGGTCAGGTGCGTGAAGAGACACCGAAGGTTTGAGACATGTTAGTGAAGACGGCGAGTGCGATAATGCAGAAAGGAACAGCGGTGTAGTATGTTGGTTGTGAGTGGAGGATTCGAACACCGACATCTGGGTCCACCGAGCGCCCGGTGGACTCCTGTTAAAGGAGAACAGAGGTGGCGAGGCCGTCCTGTCGGGTCTCGAGAGCAAACGCCCTTCTCAAGGCTCTTTTATACGCCCTATTGGATAGCTTTCGAACTCCCGGCGATTGACATGAAAGCCGCATCGGTTGGCATCTTGGATCAGATAGTCGCCGGACTCAGGTCGTGGAGCTTCCGGAAGAGCCGGGGCGGTTCAAGGCGGGTGAAGAGACAGAAAGCACGAGGGCGGAAGAGTTGACCGAGGGAATCCAATGCGCGTGGATTCCCTCAACGCGATGCTTTCCGCTGGAAGAGGCCAAAGATGGCGCGGGAGGTCATGGCGCTGCCCTCACGAGGCGGAAGCCCAGGATTGGGAACTCGGCGACGGACCAGAGACTGATGCGATACGCGACGCGGCAGGCGTACGCACCGTAGCGAAAACAGCCGCCGCGAGACACGCGGTCCGATCCCGATGCCGGGCCACGCGGGTCGCTCCCGGGCGAGGATATGTAGTACGATTCGCCGTACCAGTCCCAGCACCACTCCCACACATTCCCCGCCATGTCATAGAGCCCATACGCGTTGGGCGCGAGGCTCCCCACAAGGCTGACAAACCGGGCGACGCCCGTGACGTCGTCTGAGGGGAAATCTCTCGTCGGACTCGTGTCATAGCTGTAGCTACCGTCGCTGAAGTAGTTCGCTCGCGCGTGCTGGATCGTGTCCGTGTCGCTCCACGGAAACCGATGCCCCTCTGCCCCGCCCCGCGCAGCCTTCTCCCACTCCGCTTCCGTCGGCAGCCGGTATCCGTTCGTGATCCAACTGCAGTTGGGGGCGCGCTGCCCCGTGCGATACACGCTCCCATCTACCGTGTAGGACGGCGTCAACCCTTCCTTCTCGCTCCTCGCATTGGCCCACTTTGCGGCTTCGTACCACGAGACGTTCACAACCGGATGGTTCGCCGCCTTGCCGTACCCATCTGCAGGTCCGATGTCGTAACCGTGTCCCTCCGCCCAGCCTGCCACCTCATCCCACAGACCCTTTGTTACCTCGTAGCAGTCCATGGTGAACGCGCTCACGTACACCGTGTGCACCGGCAGCTCGTTGGCGCTGCCCTCGCCGAAGCTGTCCCCCATCCGGAAACTGCCCGCCGGAATCAGCGCCATCTCCGCCACGGGTGGTGGCGAGGACTGAACGGAGCTTGTAGAAACGGCGCCGAGCACAAGGAAGAGCGCCACGGCAGCGCCTCGCTTCATCTCTTGCCCTCCTCCCTCTCCAGGTACTCCAGAATCGCCTCGACGACGAGGTAGTTCACAGACCGGTCTCGTATCTTGCCAAGCGCAATGAGGCGCTCCGTGACGCGGGCGGCTTGGTGTTTCTGCGGGATGTAGATTGAAAGCCTGCCCACTAGCGGCTTCGCAGTCATCATCCCACCCCCGTTCGAGCCAACCATACTACGCGGAGGGTTCCAGGGAAAGCCAGTCCTGCTATGGACCGCATAGTGGCCTGCCCCTCCAGAACGGTCCAGGCGGGATGCTGGCATCGAGATGAAGGGAGACAGGGATGTCGAGGAAGCGGTGCCCGACGACAAGGGATGATTATCGGGGACTCGGCTTCCACGACGGCGTTACGCTCCGTGTGTCCAAGCAACCGGCAGCTGTCTTGTCGGACCTCGCGAGCAAAGGCCCTTCGCAAGGCTCTTCTATACGCCCTACTGGACAACTTTCGAACTCCTGGCGAGTGACATGAAAGCCGCATCGGTTGGCATCTTGGATCAGATAGTCGCTGGACGCAGGTGATGGAGCCTCCGAAGAAGTCGGGACGGTTCAGAAACGCGATGGTGAAGGACTTCCCGCCTTGCGAGCTACCGCCTAAGGTGTAGCGCCCTCAGAAGCTTCTTGATACCCGCACGGATCGCGTGGGACAGCACCGCCACGAATACTCGCCGCTTCACTGACATCTCTCGCACCTCCAAATGCCAACCATGTCACGGTACACCAGATGGGACCCGATGGCCGCTGACCTTGCCCCCGTGGTCGGCCCACCGCGAAGAGCACTCTCGCCGCCTGACAGTCCCACCGTTATGGA
>Ga0315278_10000532_pt1 | contig 33519 bp, 33 predicted proteins | sample YL17G06_0_MG_FD_203880 | JGI IMG/M metagenome (GOLD analysis project Ga0315278, IMG submission 203880) | Sediment microbial communities from Yellowstone Lake, YNP, Wyoming, USA - YL17G06_0 | ecosystem: Environmental > Aquatic > Freshwater > Lake > Sediment | place: USA: Wyoming | collected... | reverse complement strand
GGAATATCAGACCCTGCCGGCTGGGGCATCGGAGCCACGGCAGCGAACAGGGCAGAGAAGAGATCTCCCGCCTGGTCCACGTGGCGATACTGGCCGCCCGTGGCCTCGGCGAGAGCGGTGAGCGCCTGCTGTGCCGTGGCGTCGACATCGAGGCCGACGACGTAGAGCATGATGCGTGGGCTCCGCGAGGCAATCGCCCTCGCGGCCGCCAGGGCGTCGCCCCCGCAGGTCTCCTCGCCGTCGCTCAGGAGGATGATCTCCCCTTCTCCCGGCTGCGCCGCAAGCGCATCCGCCGCGGCCAAGAGAGAGCCGGCGAGGGGCGTGAGTCCTTTGGCCGTGGCCTGCGCCACCGCCCTCTCCATTCCCTCTCTCACGGACGACGTGAGCGGCGCAATCGGGAAGAGCTGCTCGATGTCCTTGCAGCTCTGCTCACGGTCTTCCCTGTCCACTCGCTCGCCGTAGTCGAACAGCCCGAGGTTCGTCCCGTCCGGAATGACCTCGAGGAGACGGCCCAGCGCCGCCTTGGCCGCTTCCAGACGGGTCTCGGTGTTGAATGGTTTGTTCATGCTGTTCGACGCATCGAGGATCAGGACGAAGTTCTCCGCTGCCGCGGAGGCGGCCAGCGAGACGAAAATCGATGCGATGAACAGGCATAGGACCATCAGTCTCTTGCCATGCATGCGTACCTCCTTGTCGGTAACCCAGGCCACATGTTAGCAGAATGGGTGAGCATTTTCGGTTATGCAGATCACCCTCGAGGAAGGCCGCAAGAGGCTCTGGCGCGGCGAGGCGCTACGCCCCGCGGGGAGTGGAGAGGGCGTCCAGGAGTTCCTTCTTGCGACCCGTGGGAATCAGAGCCCGGATCCTTCCCTCGCGAACCGCCCCGCAACCCACGATGTCGCCTCGGAAGGAGATCGCCGCAAAGCCGGGGCCAAGAGAACACGGGAGGTCCTTTCCGAGGAGGAGGGCCGCCAGGTCTTCCTGAGCCTCTACCTCGGCCCGGCCGGCACGCACCCTTTCTCCCAGAAGGGTGAGAAACGCGCTGGTCGGCTTGAATCCCGACTCCGTGCGGCGCAGGGCGCGGACCCCGGCGGGGCGGGCCAGGGAGAGACCGGGAGGTGCGGCGGCGGTCGCAGCCCAGATCTCCTCCGCATGCTCCACGAACAGAAACCCGTCCAGAACCGAGAGGTCGACACCGAATCGCTCCGCGAAGTAGGCAACGACGTCGTCCCTAAGGCTTGCGTAGCCGCGCAAGGAACCCTCCTCCACTGTCCAATTCGTGCGGGTAGACGCGGACGCAGGCCTCCATCCCGTGGGGGAACACTGCGTCCTCCCATTTCGCAAGGCCCGAAGAGGCAACAACGGGAAGAGCCGCCGGCTCCAGGCGCGCGTCCCGCTCGTCCAGCAGAAAGGCGACGACGGCCTCGTTTTCCTCGGGAGCAAAGGTGCAGGTCGAGTAGACGAGCGTTCCTCCTGGCCGGAGGAGGTCGTAGCCTCGAAGGATGAGCCGCCGCTGCAAGAGCGCCATTCGCTTGATCACCGACGGATACGCGCCTTGGCGAAGGGTCTTCTCACGCCGGAGCGTGCCTTCCGCCGAGCAGGGGGCATCCACCAGCACGCGGTCGAAAGCCTCAGCCAGGGGAAAGGATTCGCCTCGGTACCCGGTCACGGCCACGTTCAGGGCCCCCACGCGGTTGAGGTTCGCCAGGAGGGCCTGCATGCGGCGGCCGTTCGGCTCGTTGGCCACGAGGAGCCCCCGGCTCTCCATGCGATCGCTCGTGTGGGTCGTCTTTCCCCCGGGCGCCGCGCACAGGTCAAGGACCGTCTCCCCGGGCTGCGGATCGAGAGCCAGCACGGGAAGCGCTTGTACGAGCTCCTGAACGTAGAACAGGCCGAGCCAGTGTTCGATCGTCTTCCCCACCCCTTCCCGGTCGGCCACAAGAAAGTCCGGAGCCCAGGCGACGGGGCGTGTGGGAAATCCTTGCCGGGCAAGGCGTGATGCGAGGTTCTGCACGTCTCCTCGCATGGTGTGGACCCGCAACGTGGCCGGGAGCGGCCGGCCGCAGGCGCTCTGGAAGGCTTCCCAATCGGGGATGATTCCCTGATAGCGCGAGAGCCCTCCCTGGGATCGATCTCCGTTCATGTGTCTCTCCCGTCCATGTGCATGGCAGCGAGCAGTCTCCCGTGAAGAGGGCCGTTGGTGCCGACGACTCCGCGCTCTGGATCGGCCGACGGCCGGCCGTCGAAATCGCTGACCCGGCCACCGGCCTCGGTGACAAGAAGGGTTCCCGCCGCGACGTCCCAGGCGTGGAGAGCCAGATAGACGGCGCCATCGAGGCGACCACAGGCCACGTAGGCGAGATCGAGCACGGCCGATCCGCTCGTCCTCACCCCACTCCCCAGCGCGAGCAGTCGTTGGACGGGCGCATGGAGGAGGACGGCCGACTCGGGGCGCGACGAGTAGCCGACGGCAACGAGCGCTCCGTCGAGATCGGCCCGATCGCTCACCTGGATCGGCGCTCCGTCCAGACGCGCTCCTTCTCCAGCCTGGGCGGTGAAAAGCTCATTGCGCCAGGGGTCGTGAATACAGGCCACCTCTCCCTGACCCTCCTTCACGCGAGCGATGGAGACGGCGCTGTGCGGGAGCTCGCGAACGAAGTTGAGTGTCCCGTCGATCGGGTCGATCACCCAGGTCGCCCGCGACTGGCTCGGCGCTGTGGTCCCCTCCTCGGCGAGGACCCCGTCCTGTGGGAAAGCCGACCGGAGGACTCGCACGATTGCCTCCTCTGCGCGGCGGTCGAAAACGGTCACCGCGTCACGCGGATGGCCCTTGGCGCGGACCTCCTTGTCTCGTCCCCGCCCCGCGCGGAGGATCTCCCCCGCCTCAAGCGCCGCCTCGATGGCCACACGAAGTGGCTCCCTGTCCATGCCCAGCCTTACCTCCCTGCCCTCAGACGCTCTCCGAGGCTCGGCGGGAGACCCACTCGCTCGAGCTCCCGCACCGTCGCCTCAATCGGGTACGGTATCCGACGGAACCAGAGCTTGCCCAACTCGAGATCGACGAGGGCGTAGGCCGCACGGGGATCCCCGTCGCGTGGGGCTCCGGCACTTCCCGGATTGACCAGGTAGCGCGCCCCCGGAACCAGATCGATCTCCCCCTCCCGCACATCGATCGCCGCCACCCTGGTTGAGTGCAGAACGAATCCGCCCTGTTGGTGGGTGTGGCCAAACACGCCCAGCCGCCCCGCGAGGAGCTCGAAGCTGGCGCGCGCCGTCGTAAAGTCAAGCAGGAATTCCCACAGGTGACCGCGCAGACTCCCGTGGACGAGCGTCCACTCCCCGTCGGCTCGCCACTCTGGCAGTGCGGCCAACGTGGCAAGTCGCCCTGCGGAGAGGACTTCACGTGTCCAGGCCAGGACTGCCCCCGGGGCGTTCGAGACGATCGGCCGGCCACAGACGCACTCCGCGTCGTGGTTTCCCAGGACACAGACGGCCTTGAGTCCATCCAGGCGGCCGAGGACCTCCTCCGGCCACGGCCCCAGTCCAACCAGGTCGCCCGCGCACAGATACCCGCTCACCTCTCCATCGACAGAGGCGAGGACCGCTTCCAGGGCAGGCAGGTTGGCGTGTACGTCCGCAAGAAGGGCCAGGCGTGTCATCTAAAGGCGGCCGCGCGCCAAGCGGAGCGCCTCAAGCGCGAGAGTCTGCCCTTCCGCTAGCAGCGCGTCACGTTGCGCAGCCAGATCTCTCTTCGCGGATTCATCACGGATCGAGACCAGATTCGCATCCACATTGAGGAGCGCCGACTCGAGAGCGGCCCGGGTGAGGATCGCTCCCACCCCGACGTCACTGACGCTCGACTTCGTCCCCAAGGGAGCAAGCTCAACCAGTAGTGCGAGCAGGTTGCGCGACAAGACCGCCGTCTCCAGAGGGACGGACGCGGCCCGGATGAGAGCCGACTGGATCCGCTCCGCCCGCAGGGGATCGCCCTTCGGGAGCTGGCAGGCGGCCATGACCTGGCAGAAGGCCTCCTCGTCTTCCTCGACCAGCGCAAGGAATCGCTCCCGCAGCGGCAGGATCCGCTCGCGGAGGGAGGTGAGGCCTGCGTTCTCTCCCTTCTTGGCGGCGAGGGCGCAGACCATCAAGCCCAGGGCCGCGCCGAGCGATCCCGAGAGAGCGGCCACGCTCCCTCCTCCAGGGGCCGGCGCGGCCGACGACAGTTTCTCCAGGAATCCCGCGATCGTGACGGTTCGCGCTTCTTCCATCTCGCCCTCCTATTCCCGCAAGGCTCAGACGGGCGGACCGCACCCGGCCTGCCTCAACCCAAGGTCGCCCCAACAGCCGCTCTGGATCGTCCCTGGATGTGAAGGTCAGAGTGGCAAACGATGCCATCCTTTCGGTACGTCTCTCCGTTCTCTCGAGCCACAGGCCTCGCTCCTGCGCCCGCATCGCCGCAACAGGCGGCCTGAGTTCGGGCAACGCTTGGTGCCTTCCGGCTTAGAGACTCGCACGTGTCTGCAGGCAACGCAAGGAGTCCGGCGGACAAGTGATCGATCGGACGCTGGGAAACACTACCGGGACTCCCTTTGTCTCGTTGCGAGGCTTCCCTCGCAGGCACACCGCGTCCGGGGCGACCGGCGACTCCACCGCGAGGACGGGCAGACGGCTCGGGATACCCTTGACCTCGGGCGCGGTTCCGCGCCCGCCGTTCTGCGGGTCTGCGCTTTTCCCCCTCGGCCATGTGGATCACCCGGCCAGGATCATAGAGGGAGGGAGAGGAGAAAGAAAAAAGGGGCGATGAGGTGCTTCGCTCCCCTTACCCTTCGCGAGAGGCGCCTACTTGCTCTTCTCCTCCATGAGCTTCTCCAGATAGGCGACCGCCTCGCCCACGGTTGAGATCTTCTCCGCGTCCGCGTCGGAGATCTCGACGCCGAACTCGTCCTCGAACTCCATGATCAACTCGACCGTATCCAGGGAATCCGCGCCGAGATCGTCGACGAACGAGGACTCGTCCAAGACCTCCTCGGGATCGACCATCAGCTGGTCGGCGATGATGGCCTTCACCTTGTCAGCGATTTCGCTCATGTATGGCTGCACCTCCCTTGAAATGCGCTTCCTTAGGGATAAAGCCCCCCGTTGACCCCGATGACCTGCCCAGTTATATAGGAGGCCCGTTCGGAAAGCAAGAAGGCGACGACTTGCGCAACCTCCTCGGCGCTTCCCGCTCTGGAGAGGGGAACCCGGGTGAGGTAGGACGCGCGGACCAAGTCCGTGAGGCTTGCCGTCATCTCGGTCGCGATGAACCCGGGAGAAACGACGTTGGCCCGGATTCCTCGCCCGCCGACCTCCTTGGCCACGCTGCGTGTAAGCCCGATGAGGCCAGCCTTCGCCGCCGCGTAGTTCGCCTGCCCTGCGTTCCCCGTCTCACCCACCACAGAGCCGATGTTCACGATCACCCCGGCCCCTCCCTTCAGCATGTAGCGCAGGCAGGATCGGATGCAGAGGTAGGCGCCCTTCAAGTCGACGTCCACGACCTCATCCCAGTCCTCCTCGCCCATGCGGACGGTCAATCGGTCACGACGGAGCCCCGCGTTGTTCACGAGGAAGTCGATCCGGCCATCCTCCTCCCACACCGCATCCACGGCGCGCTGGACATCGTCCCCCACCGAGACGTCCGCGCGCAGGAAACGGCACCCCGCGAGCTCCGTCTCCAGGGCGGCTCCGGCCTCTGCGTCGCGTGCGAGCACCCGCACGAGCCCGCCTTCCTGGTGCAGCAGGCGAGCGATGGCCAGTCCGATGCCTCTTGTCCCGCCGGTGATGATCGCCGTTCGACCGTCAAACTCACCCAACCAGAACCTCCTCGGCCGTCAGGAACTCAATCTTGGAGGTGATGCGCCGGCTCAACCCCACCAGAACGTCTCCGGGGCCGACCTCGATCGCCTGAGTGATCCCCGCGGCGACCAGGGCCTGCACAACGTCTACCCAGCGTACACAGGCGGTGATCTGTGTCAAGAGGAGCTTCTTCCATTCCTCTGGGTCTCGCTCCAGACGGCCACTGACGCTTGAGACGAGCGGGATCGCCGGGTCGCGGAAACGCAGGCGCTCGAGGACCGGCGCCAGGCCAGCCTGCGCGTCCGCCATGAGCGGGGAGTGAAACGGGCCGGAGACCCCAAGCGGGATGGCACGCCCACCCGCCTGCTCCGCGAGGCTGGCCGCTTTGCCGAGCGCGTCCCTCGGGCCTGAGATGACCACCTGCGCCGGGCCGTTCACGTTGGCCACGGTGACTCCGGCCCCGATCTCGTCGCAGATGCGCTGCACCACGTCAGGGGAGAGCTTGACGATCGCCACCATGCCGCCGGAGACACCGGCCATGAGCCGCCCTCGCTCCAGCACGGCGAGGAGAGCCTCCTGCGGCGAGAGGATGCCCGCGCTCACCGTGGCTGCGTACTCGCCGAGGCTGTGGCCGGCCACGATGGCGGGTCGAATCCCCTTTTCGCGCAACCGCTCCTCCTTGGCCAGACAGTCGATCAGGATCACCGGCTGCGCCGCACTCGTTTCTCCTAGAAGGTTGGCCCGTCCCTCGCGAAGCCATCGTGCCAAGGGAAGTCCCCTCTCCTCCGCATGCCGCAGGAGCTCCTCGGCCACGCGGGAGGCAGGAGGAAGCCGCTCCGGGATCCGCCCCTGACCGGGGAAGATAAACGCGACCTTCTCTTGCATCATCGGACCCCCTCCCTCGCGCTAGATGCGCAGGACGACCGCACCGTAGGTCGCTCCGGCGCCGAACGCGGTAAGGACAACGATGTCGCCGCGGTTGACCTTCTTCGAACGAAGCGCTTCGTCTAGGGCGATAGGGATCGAGGCGGTGGATGTGTTGGCCACCCGATCCAGGTTGACGATCACCCGTGCCGGGTCGATCCCCAGGCGGTGCGTGAGAGAATCAATGATCCGGACGTTGGCCTGGTGTGGAATGACCCAATCCACGGCATCCAGTCCAATCCCGGCCACTGCCAGCGCCTCTAGCGTGGAACGCTCCATCATGGGCACGGCGCTTCGGAAGACGCCCGCCCCCTCCATCTTCAGGTAGTGATCCCCCCGCTTTACCGTCTCCGACGAGGCGGGAGTCCTCGTTCCGCCGGCAGGAAGGTGAAGGAGGAACAGTTTCTCGTGATCCCCGTGGAGCGCGCTTCCCAGCACGCCATCGCCGGCCTCTCCCTTCACGAGGAGGACGGCGCCTGCCCCATCGCCGAACAGGACGCAGGTCCGGCGATCGCTCCAGTCCGTGACACGAGAGAGAGCCTCCAGCCCGACGAGGAGAACCTTGTCATGAAGCCCCGAGCGGATCAACCCGTCGGCGACGACAAGACCGTAGACAAACCCGGTGCACCCGGCCGTCAGGTCGAAGAAGGGACTCTTGTTCAGGCCCAGTCCTGCGGCGACAAACGGTGCCGATCCCGGGCAGATCATGTCCGGAAAGTTGGTGGCGACGATGAGGAGATCGACGTCACTTGGAGGAACGCCGGCGTCGGATAAGGCCCGCCGACACGCCTCAACGGCCAGCGCAGACGGTTCTTCGCCGTCCTCGAGGAGAAAACGCGTCTTGATGCCTGTTCGTTGAACGATCCACTCGTCGGACGTATCGACCGTGGAGGCGAGGTCGGCGTTCGTGACGCAGCGCTTCGGCAGCGAGCTCCCGGACGCGAGGATCCTAGCTCCCATCGCCGCCCCACCCGCCGATTCCCCGCTCCAGTCGCTCCTTAAGGCGGCTCTGTACCGCGCGATGGGCAACGGCAATCGCCCCGTCGATCGCCGCCGCGTTGGAGCGGCCGTGCGCGATGACGACGATTCCGTCGACCCCCAACAAGGGGGCGCCGCCGCGACGTTCGTAGGAGAGCGTCTCTCGCAGCTCGGCAAAGACACGACGAAGCAAGAGCGCCCCCAGACGCGCGAACAGGCGATGGGAGATCGACTTCCTTAGGAGAGCGGAGACTGCTCCGACTCCGCCCTCGATCGCCTTCAGGAAGATGTTGCCGACAAACCCGTCACAGACCACGACGTCGACCGGTCTCTCGGTCAGGAGATGGTGCCCCTCGACGTTGCCCACGAAAGGGAGTGGGCCCTTCTCCAGGATGTCGAAAGCGTGGTAGTTGAGCTTGTTCCCCTTGGCCTTCTCCGTCCCGATGTTCAAGAGTCCGATCTTGGGTTCTCTCTGTCCGAGGACGTCGCGCACGTACGTGGCGCCCATCAGGGCGAAATGCGCGAGATGCAGAGGAGCGCAATCGACGTTCGCCCCCACGTCGATCACGAGGAAGTCCTCTCCTGTCAGACTGGGAAGAACCACAGCGAGTCCCGGCCGCGGGATGCCCGCGATGCGGCCGAGGGTGAAGATCGAACCGGCAACGACCGCGCCGGTGTTCCCCGGGGATACAAACGCATCCGCCTCTCCGTCCCGCAGCGCAGACAGCCCCCTCACCAGGGAGGAGTCTCTCTTCCCACGAACGGCCCGCACCGGCGGCTCGTCCATCGTGATGATTTCGGAGGCAGGAAGAATCGAAAGGCGCGCGCCCTCGCGCTCATGGCCAAGGGCAAGAGCAGCTCGGATCGCTCTGGGTTCCCCCGCGAAGAGCATGTCCACGCCGAGGCGCCGTCCCGCCGCGATCCCGCCCTTCACCAGTTCTCTAGGGGGCAGGTCGCCTCCCATCACGTCCAGCAGTATCCGCATCGGCAGGGCCTACTCCGGGACACCTCGAGGTTGGTGCCGAAGGCGGGACTTGAACCCGCACGGGCGTTTATGCCCACATGGCCCTCAACCATGCGCGTCTGCCAATTCCGCCACCTCGGCAATGGACCCGATGGTAGCCAAGCCGCGCGAACCTGTCAATCCGATGCCAAACGAGAAAAACCGTGGGCGCGCGGCTCCGCGGAAGGCCCCGACTGAGCTACGCTTGTCTTAGCCGCTCAATCGCCCTATGATGGCAGCAATGGTGGGAAGTCAACTGCCCTCCCGGCGGTTGGGAGGGTGGAGGTGAGCGCATGATGGTACGGCCCCGTGTGGCTTGGGTAGTTCTTTCGGTTGTGGTCGGCTTTCTCGTCGTGACCGCCTCGTGCGTCGGGCTGGCTCAAGCGACGACCTACGGCGGCGTTACGTTCCCGTTGGGAAACGCCTCGTTCGCCGACCGCATCGTGGTGTACGTGCAGGGAAGTTGCGTCCGGTGTGCCTTCTCCCACTCGGACGGCGTTCTCGGCCCCCCCGACTGTGGCGGCCCCGGATGTTGGGCGTGTGGAGCGTGCGATCCCTGCTCGCTGTCGCTGGGATATCGTCTGAGCGAGATCGACAACAGGGCCTACGTGACGGCTGAGTTCGTCGACAATCGTCTCATCGACGGCCTAGGCAATGACTTGTTCATCTATGCGACAAACGACAAGCCCGCCCGCGTCGAGATCAGCGCAGACGGAGTGTATTTTATCCGCGTCGGCGAGACGACGGGCTATCCCGGCGCCCTGGATATTGGACCGTACGTCCAGCCGGGACAGGAATTCCGTTTCGTCCGTGTCTCCGACGTGCCCAACGATGAAGACAAGTCCTCTTGCCCAGGACCGAGCATCGACGCCATCGGGGCAATGGGACGCGCCATCGTGCGACAGTACGCGTTGAGTGTCACGATCGTGGGCAGCGGTTCCGTGACGAAGTTCCCCGACCAAGCGACGTACATGCAAGGCGCGACCGTGTCGCTGCAGGCGGCACCTTCAGCGGGTTGGAGCTTCGTGGGTTGGAGCGGCGCCGCATCGGGCAGCGTGAACCCACTGCTCGTCGTCATGGACGCCGACAAGTCCATCACGGCGACCTTTGCCTCTGTCGCCCAGACCGGCACGGCACAGGGTATCCTGGAGCTCCTGCCTACCGGGGACCTAGCCTTCCTAGCGGGAGGACAGACAGCCACGAACCTCTTAATCGTCCTCGATGTCTCCACGAGCATGGGCGAGGCCTTCGAGGGATCGACGAAGCTGGCGGTGGCGAAGAGGGTGCTGGGGGAGCTTGTGGACACCATCCCGGCGGGGACCATCGTCGGCCTGCGCACGTTCGGGGGATGCGATGAGGTCAGCCAGCTTCTCGTGCCCGTAGGCCCCGTCAACCCCAGCACGATGAAGGCGAAGATCCAGTCGATCGAGCTTGCTGGCGCGACCGCCATCCAGTACGCGCTCGAACAGGCGAAGCTCGACTTCGCGACCATCTCCGGTTCGAGACAAATCCTCCTCCTGAGCGACGGGGGCGAAGACTGCGGCGGGGACCCGGTCGGCTACGTCAAGAAGCTCATCGCCAGCGGCTACAGCTTGAAGATCAACGTCGTAGGGTACGGCGTCATCGCTGGGGACCAAGCAACACGGTTGCAGCTGGAGGAGATCGCCAGGACCACCGGCGGCAGCTTCGTCATCGCGGCGACGAGCCAGGACCTTCGCGCCGCGTTGCAGCTCTCCGCACCGGTTCGCTACCACGTCTTCGACTCGCAAGGAGCGGAGAAACACACCGGGACCCTCGGTGACACCGTTCCGCCCCTTCCGGTTGGAACCTATCGAGTGGTGATCGACACGACCCCGCCCACCGAAGTGAATGGAGTCGTCGTGTCAGCGGGTAGGACCACGCAGATCACGATCAAGCGCTCTGATGGAGCCTACCAGGCCGAGGTGAGCAAGTAGGCTAGAGGAAGGCTCCGCCGTGCACGTTGATCACCGCGCCGGTGATGTAGCGAGCCTCGGCAGAAGCAAGGAATGAGACAGCCGCTGCGATCTCGTCAGTCTGGCCAAGACGGCCCAGAGGGATCGTGGCGGCTGTCCTTACATCGGCCCCGCCTTCCATGAGGCCAGGATTGACGGCGTTCACGCGGATGCCATTCTGGCCTTCCGATTTGGCCAGAGACTTCATCAAGACAAGCAGGCCGGTCTTGGCGATGGTGTAGGGAACAGTGTTTGGAACCGCCCGCAGGACCTCGGCGTGCATCATCCCCACGTAGATGATCTGCCCGCCGCCCTGGCGCAGATGCGGGATGATCGCCCTGCTGCACAGGAAGGCGCTGGTGAGGTTAGAGGCCAGGATCCCCTGCCACTCGGCGAGGGTCGTATCGACCAGGGGCTTGAACAGGAAGTCCCCCACGCTGTGCACCAGGAGGTCGATCCTCCCGCGTGCTGCCGCAGCGGCGATCAGGCGCTCGGCCCCCGCTTCGGTCGTCACGTCTGCTCGGATGAGGATCGATTGAGGCGACCACAACCTCACCTCGTTCAGAGTCGCCTCTGCCTGCCCTTCGTCGTGCGCGTAGTTGAGAACGAGGGAGAAACCATCCTGCGCCAGCCTTCGCGCGATGGCTCGGCCGATCCCTCGGGTAGCCCCACTCACCACGGCCTGTCGTGTACCGTCCATCGCGCTAGGACAGGGCCGGGCCAAACCGGTCGATGACGGCCTGCAGCTCCTGCTTCACCTTCCCTAGGCGCTCGACCAGCTGTGTTCGATCGACGGGCGAGAGCTCTAGCAGGGGGTCCTCGTCCATTCGCGATACGTACCTATCGATCTCCCCAACGACGGAAGAAAGCTCTTCGAGCCCGTCGCTCTGCCGCGACGCCTCAAAGAGCTCGACGCTCCTCCCGAGCTTTTCGATGGCGACGCCAATCAGACTCAAGAGATCAGGCACTCTCTCCCCCCTCGAACGCTGGCATGACACCCTTGATTGTGCCTATCGGCCTCATGGTTCAGTTGGCTCGTGTGCCGGATCGGCGAGGCGCCGCTTCATCTCATCCATGATCGTCTCCTTCAAGCGTGAGATCTGGCGTTGAGATACGCCCAATTCCCTGCCCACCTCTGCTTGGCTCTTCCCCTGGTAGAACAGTCCCTCGATCACTCGGCGCTCAATATCGGCCAGTTGCTCGATCACGACCAAGATCCTCATGCGAACGTCGAAGGACAGGTCATCCTTGGACGAGCGCATGTCCGCGATGTCAGAGAGATCGGGATTGGGGTCCCCACTGCGTCTCTCCTCGTCGATCGAGACGTACGTCATCGTCTCCCGCCCGCGCAAGAGCTCCACGAGCTGCTCTTCGCTGAGACCCAGTCGCTCCGCCAGCTCCGCCAGGGTGGGCGGCCGGCCCTGCGCCTGGAAGATCGCCTCCTCCTCCTCCTTCAGCCGCTGATTGACCGCTTGCACCCATTGGGGGATGCGGATCGTCGAGTGTCTGTCCCTGATGTAGTGCCGGATCTCTCCCTTGATCAGGTAGGTGGCGTAGGTCGAGAAACGGGTGTTCCGCGAGAGATCGAAGTTGGCTACGGCGTTCAGGAGGCCGATGTACCCCGCCTGAACCAGGTCGTCGATGGGCTCCCCGGAGTTCCGGAATTCCAGGGCAATCGACTTGACCAGGCCGATGTTCCGCTTCACGATCTCCTCCTGCAGGAGCGAGCGATCGGATGGAGACATCTCTTCCTGCGTGGAACGGCGGAGGAGTTTGATCAGTCCCTCGTTTGTGAGGCGCGCAAACTTCGGCTCCCGGGGTTTCGTCATGTCATCCCTTGCCCGTCAAGTGCAGGAAGCGGCGGCCTCCACAACCCGCGCCGCGTCACGGGCTCGAGCCGAGGCCCTGCATGAAAGAGAAGAGGAGGAAGAGGACGAGAAAGCCTGCCACGATCAGGAGATCTCCCCACGCGATGGGCGGTCCGGCGGCGCGCGTCATCGGCGAGGCACAGCTTCCGGAAAGGCACGCAGCAACGGCCTCTCGCAGGGCAAGTTCTTGGGCACGGCCGGCCCCGACGATCGGTGCGTTCTGGCCCACGAAGATCACCGGGAAGCTCTCCGCGGTCGCTCCATCCGCCTGGAGGAGATGCGACAGGAGGTCGGAAGCCCCTGCCTCGGAGAACTCGTGGTAGGCGATGGTGAGGTCCGGGTGATCGGCCACCAGGCCATCGAGGACCGTTTGCATGAAGGCACAGTCCGGACACCCCTCTAGGTGGAAGACGACCACGAGCGGGTCCGCGGCGTAGGCAACGCCTCCTGCGAGGAGGAGAAGAGCTAGTCCAAGAGCCATGGTAAGCCCACGCTTTCTCATACCGGCCTCCCCGTACGCGCCGCAGGCTAGATGTACCCCAACTGGAGCCCGATGATCATACCCACACCGAGGACGAACATCACAAGGCCCGTGACGAAGTGGAGCTTTCCTGTCTTCGCCGTCCGCCAGCGTTCCGCGCGGGCAGTGGTGGTATACCCGAAGTGGACGGTGAAGGCGATCGCGATGAGCGGCAGGACGAAGATCGCATTGTAGAGCAGTAGAAGCAGGGCACCCTGCACCCGGCTCGTCGTCTGAGAGAGCAGAGAGAGAATCGCGATGTATGGCCCGGACGTGCACGGGGCGAGGAAGAGCGCGTCCACCAGCCCCGCGACGAAGACCCCGGGAATAGAGAACACGGAGGACGTGATCCGCTTCAGGCTGGGCTTCCATCGCTCTGGAACCTCGATCGAGAGCCACTTGCCGTACCAGAGCAGATCCTTCATCTGCCAGATCCCCATAAGGATTGCGACGCAGGAGATGGCGAGGATGTAGCCGCTGCGAAGGCCTCGCGTGGCGAGCGAAACCCCAAGGAGCGTGTACAGGGCAAAGCCCATCAGGAAGTACACGAGGTAGATGGCGGCAGCAAAAGCGAGGCCGGCCCAAAGGACCTTCCCTCTCCGGCCGATGACCAGAAGCCTTCCCAAGAGCAAGATCATCACGGCGAAGTCGCAGGGGTTGATGGAGTCCAGCGCGGCTGCCCCGATCACCGCCCACAGGGTCGCCTTCTCGCGAAACGCCAGCTTCTGGAGCATAGGGGTCGCCTTCTCTGCGATCGCCCGCTCCACCTGCTCGGTGAGGAAGGCCACGTCTGCCTCGGTGTAGGAGAACGGCCGCGCCTTCTGCCGGGCGGGATAGATCGTATCCCCGACAAGGGCCGTGTCACCGACAAAAAGAGCCGGAGGCGCACCGCGCACGCGGAAAAGCCTCTCCAGCTTCTCGAACATGCTCTTCCCTTCCGCGTCGTCAACGGAGACCCGTCGCATAGCCAGCTCCGGATGCTGAGCCTCCATGACGACGAGCAAGGCATCGAGCGTCTCACAGCGAGGACAGTCCCTCGCCGTGACGAAAACCGCCTCGGTCGCCGCCAGGGGAAGCCGACTGAGCGGTGAGGGGGCGTTCTCCGCGACAGCCTTCTCCACGACTTGCCTGAGCGTCGCCTCAGCCGTGCGCTCGGAGAGGGTGACCGGCGTGGCCTGGAGGCCATAGAAGGTGTCTCTGACCAACACCACGTCCGCCACGAAGACGTACGGAACCGATCCCATCTTCGCTCCGCAGGCGGTCAAGAGACGTGCCAGGAGGTCTCTTCCCTCCGCGCTCGCCACTTCGTACCGCCTGACCGTCATGGCCGCGCCGGAGTCTTCGATGTCTTTGAGGAGTGCCTCCACCCGCGCGCAGTGCGGGCAACCTTCTTCGTAGAAGAGGACGACCTCCGTCGACGCGGCACAGACGAAGCTGAGAAGGACCATGGCCAGAATGACCAGAAGGATCGCGCGTCTCATGGTAGAGTTCTCCTTTCCGAAGTGTCCATGGCAGGACGCCTTCCGTCAGACCTGCCCCCAGGGCGGCTCTAGAGGGGGGAGATGAACCGCTTCGCGTACAGGCGCGTCCATTCGCTCAAGCCGCCGAAAAGGCTCTGAGCCTGCGAAAACCCAAGCCCCCGCAGGGTCTGGGCCGCTGGGTCGCTCAGCGCCCCCGTCTGGTCATACAGGATGAGCGGGCTCTCCTTGGGAAGCCGGCTCGTCCAGGTGTTGAGCTCGACGTAAGGGATGTTCAGCGCGCCGGTGAGGTGTCCGCTCGAGTATTCCGCCGCCGTCCGCAGGTCGATCAAGATGTAGAAGGCCTGGTAGAGCTGGATGACCTCAATGTGATAGGCCTGCTTCGTCACCAGAACGAGGGAGAACGTCAGGACCAGCCGCGGCGTTGCGGGGTCGTTGGAGACCACTTCAATCGGCTTCTGGACGACTCCCGTGAAGCCAGCCGTGTCCACCGTCGCCACCAGACCGACCGATTCCCCGGGCGCGAGCTCGTTCTTGGAGAGGGACGTCGTCGTGCATCCGCACGCGACCTCGACGTTCGTGATCTTCAGGGTTGCGTTTCCGGTGTTCGTCAATTGGAACGTGTGATGGGCAACGGTGCCTGCCGGGACGGTCGTCGCGTACACCGGGCTGTCCACGCTGATCTTCGGCGCGGCCGCCGCCACCGTCCCGAGCAACGCCGCGAGCAGGAGTGAGACGATCCCGAGCCGTTTCATGCCATTCCTCCTTGCTTTCTGTTGTCGGACTGTATCCATCCAGGGCGCGTTCTGCAAGCACTCCTGCCCGCTTGGCGCAGCCCTCGTCAGGGGCGCAGAGACCCAGACAGGCTCCCCCGTCGCCTGAACGCGCCGTCCGAGAGAGCCTGGACCAGAATCAAGCACGTTCGACCTGGCTGTCCCGGCGTCCAGGCGTCGGAGGACTCTGATTTGCCTTAATCACCGTGTTTGCGCTTGCTCTCCCCGCGTCATATCATCTGGGAATCCAAGGAGGACCGCGATGCACGACGTGCGCTTCACCGGCGAGGACATTCTTTCCGCGCAGCTTGCGCTCGCCGAGGCCAACTATCGCCTTCTGAAGGAGAGCGGTGTGCGTGCCATCAGCGTCATGGGCGCGATCGGCAGTGGAAAGACGTCGCTCATTGAGCGGATCATCGATCGCGCCAAACCGTGCGGAATCGCTGTCGCCACCATCGCGGCGGACTCGGCAGGCGACGATGACCACCGCCGCTTCCTCTCGCGCGGCGCCCACTCCGTCAACCTCAACACCGAGGACGACTGCCATCTCGACGCGCACCGCGTCAGTCACGTTCTGGAATCGATCCCCCTGCACGAGATCGACGTGCTGTTTATCGAGAACGTGGGGAACCTCATCTGCCCAGCCGACTTCCCCTTGGGAACCGACGTGGAGCTCGTCGTCATCTCGGTGACGGAGGGCGACGACATGGTGCGCAAGCATCCCAAGATCTTCTCCCAGACCGACCTCGTCGTGATCAACAAGGTCGACTTAGCGAGCGCCGTGGGAGTTGATCCCCAGATCCTCGTCGCCGACTACGCCAAAGTGAACCCTCACGGCAAAGCCATCCTCACCGATGCCCGCCACAACCGCGGAATCACCGAACTGTTACACGCTCTCCGAATCGAATGCACGAATACTCAGTGGTGAGCGAGCTCGTTTCAAGCCTCCTTGGGAACCTGGAGGGAATCGACGGGAGAATCGTGTCTGTCCGCCTCAAGAAGGGCGAGCTGCGAATCCTTTCCGACGTGGCTCTCGAGCATGCTTTCGAGATCCTTCGCTCCGGCACGCGGTTGGAGGAGGCGAGGCTCCAGATTGAGACGGTCCCGGCGTCGGTCCGTTGCGAAGGGTGCGGCTTTTCTGGACCCGCCGCTCATCTGGACGAAGAGGGCTTGCACGTATCGATCCCTATCCTTGCCTGTCCCCACTGCGGGGGCGAGGTCGCAGTCACTTCCGGCCGTGAGCTCCTCGTCGACTCGGTCCGCGTCGCCTCCCCGGAGGAACCGAGCGAGCTCGGTTGGCCAGACGAGGAGGGAGGATGCCGACCGAGCGGCGACGCCTGATCGTCAAGGGAGTCGTGCAGGGCGTCGGATTCCGGCCCTTCGTCTGGCGACTGGCGGCGGGACTCGGCCTGGGCGGCTGGGTTTCCAATCGCGGCGACGCTGGGGTAGAGATACAGATCGAAGGAGAGACCGCTGCCATCACCTCCTTCCTCCATGCCCTGCGCGAGGATCTCCCGCCCCTGGCCAGAGTCGCGTCCGTCGAGATGTCCCCAGTCGCACCCATCGGCGAGACGGCCTTCTCCATCGCCGCCTCACGTGAAGGAGGCGCGGGGGCGGGGTCGATCCCCCCGGACGTCGCCGTCTGCGATCGCTGCGTGGAGGATCTCCTGAGACAGACGCGCTACCACGGCTATTGGGCCACCACGTGCACCGACTGCGGCCCGCGGTTCACGGTGATCGAGTCGCTCCCCTACGACCGGCCCCGCACCTCGATGGAGGACTTCCCTATGTGCCCCAACTGCGAACGGGAGTACTCAAGTCCCCTCGACCGGCGCTACCACGCCCAGACCATTGCCTGCCCAGCTTGCGGCCCGCGACTCCTCTTCGACGGGGAGCCCGGGGACGCCATCGAATGCGCTCGGGCCGCCCTAGAGGCGGGAAGAATCGTTGCCATAAAGGGAATTGGCGGTACCCACCTTGCCTGCGACGCGACCGACGATCGCGCGGTACAGACGCTGCGAGAGCGTCTGGGTCGTCCCGGCCAGCCCTTCGCCCTCATGGCAACTCGGCCGATGATCGCGAGGATCGCTCTGGTTTCACCCGAGGAGCAGATCCTCCTGGAAAGCCCGCGCCGGCCGATCGTGGTCCTGCGGCGGCTCCCTGGAGTCCTCTCGGAGAAGATCTCGCCAGGCCTACACACCATCGGGGTGATGCTCCCCTACACCGGGCTTCAGCAACTCCTCTTTCAGAGCTTCGAGAAGCCTCTCGTCATGACCAGCGCCAACTTCCCCGGACGGCCGATGCTGATTGACAACCAGGCAATCCGCGAGCTCCTCGTCGGCATCGCCGACCACTCTCTTCTCCACGACCGACGCATCGTCGCCCGCTGCGACGATTCGGTCGTGCGGCAAAGCGGCGGGACGACTAAGCTTCTCCGCCGCTCGCGCGGCTATGTGCCGGAGCCGATTGCGATCGATCTGGGGCAAGAGACGATTGTTGCGCTGGGTCCAGAGTCGGACGTCACGTTCGCCCTCTATTCCAACGGAACCGCCACGCTCTCGCAGCACATCGGATGCGTTGACAATCTGGAGACCCTTGCCTTCCTCCGCGATGCGCTCGACCATCAAGAGCGGCTCCTGCATGCTCCCGCCCCCGCGGTGATCGCCTGCGACCTTCATCCCTCGTTCCTCACCACCCGCCTCGCCGAGGATCTCGCCGAAAGGACCGGGGCCCGCCTCGTGCGCGTCCAGCACCATGAGGCCCATGCCGCCGCGATCCTGGCCGAACATGCCCTCGACGAGGCGGTAACGATCGTCCTCGACGGCTTCGGCTACGGCCGGGATGGAGGCGCCTGGGGGGGAGAGGTCTTCCTAACCAAGAAGGGCACGATGAAGCGAGTGGGATCGCTTGCTCCGGTCTTGCTCCCGGGTGGCGACCTCGCGGCGCGGCGCCCTTTGCGCATGGTAGCTTCCTTCCTACACGCGTCGGGTTCACCACCGGAAGAGATCGCGCGCTGGCTTGACGAAAGCGGCGCCTCCACCGACGAGGTCCGCGTCATCCTCGGTCAGATCGCCTCGGCCCAGAACGCTCCCCAGACGACGAGCGCCGGCCGCTTCCTCGATGCCGTGTCAACACTCCTGGGCGTTTGCAGCGAGCGCACCTACGAAGGAGAGCCCGCGATGCGCCTGGAGGCGTTTGCCGTATCCGGTCGATCGCGTGACGTTCCCATGGCTCTCAGGGAGGAGAGCGGCCGCCTCATCCTAGACACCGTGGCCCTCTTCCGTTCCCTCTACGAGCAGATTCCGGTGGCTCCCCGGCAGGACCTCGCCGCGACGGCCCAGCAGGCTCTGGCGCGCGGGGTGGCGGAGTTGGCCATCCTGATCGCTCGCCGCGAGGGAGTGCGAACGATCGGCCTCTCCGGCGGCGTCGCCTACAACGACGCGATCTCCGGGAGAATCCGGCAAGATGTGGAGGCCGCTGGGTTCTCTTTCCGCACCAACGAGCGCGTTCCGTGCGGGGACGGCGGTGTGGCATTCGGGCAGCTCCTGGTCGCCGCGAACGCCGCCCGCGCAAGGACTCTCACTTCTTAGCGCAGGATCGCGTCACCCGCACCGATCTCCCGAGCGGGGCAATCCAGCCCGCAAGCCAGATGGGCCAGATGTCACCCCAGTGCCTACGCCTCCTCACCGCGATCTATCCTTCCGGATAGCACGAAGGGGATCCTGGCCGTAGCCACGTCCTGCCTCTCCTCCTGCAATGGTCCAGCCTCGATGGCGTGACAGCATGGGAGCGACTCGAAGATCTTACAGGGGACGTCTGTGGGCTTCCCCATCCGCGACGATGACGACAGGCCGGTCGCCCGCACCGACGAGACCGGCGACACGGGAGCGTCGCGCAAGGCCCTCGTCTTCTCCTTCGCGACCTTCATCGACGCCCAAGCCACGGTCGTCTGCGCCAGGGCCGGCGTCTTCTCGACGCAGGCCGAGCTATTTGGGTTTGTGCGCCGCTTGGAGCCGCCGATCGAGTGGGGTTCTCAGCCAACTCGCTCGCGGCAGCCCGGCCCTGACCAAAGAAGACAGGACCCGATGAGATAGGCGGTGTCGGTCAAAGGGCGACGGGGCCCGCGCGGGCCCCGTCTGAGCTTCCCTGGCTTGCGCCGTCCCTAAGGAGGTACCGTGCTTCTTCCGCTCGAATCTACACCGGCAGGGCCGTCTGGTTTCACTCGTCCGTGAGCAGCCGGGCCTGTTGCCGCAAAGCGTCCTCTTCTGATGTTCCTTGCGGCAGGGAGCATGCAGCCACCATGCCCGTGACTGCCGGGGGGTAACCCCGTGTCTCAGCGAATCTCAAATCCGGCCCACAGCCATAGCCAAAGCCACGCCAGTCGTGGGCCTAGGGACCCGGATTCTGCCGACTCGTCCAACCGCCCCGAGCCCGAGACGTCGTTCCTGCCTGTTGCAGAGGGCAGGGGGCTCGAAGAGAATTGCCAGCCCGAGCCCGGGACGGCCTCCGTTGGCAGAAGCGTCCCGACGGCAAACAAGGGACAGAGAACCCAATGAAGAAGGCAATCGTCTCGTTCGTCATCCCAACGGCATCCTGCGGTGACATCCCGGCCTTCGTCGTGGGGCGATCGTGCGGTCGCGCTACCCGCGCAGGCGCTGCGCGCCCGGAGTGGGCGCTCCGCCCTGGGGCCAGCCATGGGCTCCGCGCTCGTGCGGCGGCACAAGGCAAGGGAAAGGCAGAGATGCCGCCCCGGACCGCCCGCTCGTCAATCCTACCGTGATCATCCATAGAGGCAGGCGGAGATGATCCGAGCTCTCCTGTTCGATTGGGGCGACACCCTGATGCGAGTCCTTCCAGAGGAGACCGGGCCGATCATGGCACACTGGTCGCGCGTCGAGGCTATCCCGGGCGCCGAACTGGTCCTGCGCACCCTTCGCGCTTCCTACCGGATCGCTCTAGCCACAAACGGCGGTGCCGCGGGCGTGCCGCTCGTGCGGAAGGCTCTCGCCCGCGCCCGTCTCGACGAATACCTGGAGGAGATCTTCACGGCACAGGACCTCGGCGCCCGCAAGCCCGACACGGCCTTCTTCCTCGCTCTGCTCGGCCGCCTGGGAGTCCGCCCGCACGAGGCTGTCATGGTTGGGGATAGCTATGCGGAAGACGTCGTCGGAGCCAAGAGAGCCGGCCTCTCCGCAGTCTGGTGGAACGAACGACGACGCGTCTGTCCGGACCCTTGCCCACTCTACGATGCCGAACTCCTCGAGATGCGGTCGCTCCCACAGCTCCTGAGCACACCGTTCCTGCCGGACGTTGACGCCTGCCTCGCTCTCCTCCAGGAGCAGGGAGCGACGGAAGGGTTCCTCGCGCGCGCGCAGGCGGTCGCTCGTGTCGCGTGCGGTTTGGCATTTCGACTCAGAGAGCGGGGGGAATCGATCGATCCCCTCCTCGCCCACCGCGGTGCCCTCCTGCACGACCTCGGCAGGGCTGGCCACGGGCCAAACAGGTCACACGAGGGACTTGCGGCGGGCCTCCCGGAGGAGCGCGGGTTCCCCGCCCTCGCCCGCATCGCTCGAAGGCACACGATCTGTGCATTCCTGGACGAAAGGGCGCACCCGACGACCTGGGAAGAGCGGCTGGTGTTCTACGCGGACAGCGTGGTGGCGGAGGACACGATCGTTGGGGTCACGCGCCGCGCGCACGAGCTCTGCCGACGCCATCCGGGCGAGGCCGAACGGCTTGCTCACTCGCTCCCCTCCGCCCTCGCCCTCGACGCGGAGATCGCGAGGCGGCTCGGGGTGGCGCCGAGCGAGCTCGTCGAGCGATAGCCGCCAGGCCCGGTGATGGGCTTGCGTCCCTCCTGGGTAGGCCATGTCAAGCCAGAGGTCCATGCGCTACACTCGGGTGCGGCCCGATAGATTATCGGTGACCGTCGCGTGCGGCCATCGGGCCAACCGCGGTCGCGGTGAGCCCAAAGGAGGAGACGCATCATGCTCTATGGAGAACAGGTGAGGCTGCGCGCGATCGAACGGGAGGACATCCCGACTTTCGTGCGCTGGTTCAACGATCCGGAGGTGCGGCAGTACCTCCTCATGTATGGACCGATGTCGCGCGCGAAGGAGGAGGACTGGTTCGACAGTATGCAGCAACGCCGCGACGATTTCCTCTACGCCATCGAGGCCCAGATCGGGAAGGATTGGGTGCACATCGGGAATCTGGGACTCCACCGCGTGGACTGGAAGAACCGCAGCGGTGTGTTCGGAATCGTCCTGGGCGAGAAGACGCACTGGGGGCAGGGCTTCGGAACCGAAAGCGCCCGCACCATCCTGCGCTTCGCCTTCACCGAGCTGAATCTGCATCGAGTTGAACTCGAGGTGTTCGCCTTCAACCCGCGCGCCCAGCGGTGCTACGAGAAGGCCGGATTCACAAGAGAAGGGACGCGTCGGGAGGCCATCTTCCGCGACGGTCGCTACCACGACGAGCACCTGATGTCCATCCTGAGCGAGGAGTTCTTCGCGCAGGAGAAAGGGCGCCGACCGCAAGACGCCTCTGCACGCACGAAGTCGCCAGGCTAAGCGTGTCTCATCGTCCTTTGCCGTGCGCAGGTCGCGACGGCACGAGTGGTGGCGGGTGACTGGCAGTCCGTTCGCCCGAGGAGAGACGCGAACCGCTACTGGGGAGGACGCGATTCCGTCGCCCACTTCGCCCGGCGTGAGAGACGAAGCAGACGACATGCCCGCGTCCTCCCCCAGCGTGCGACGCCTGGATGTGCGCCGCGTGGTGTAGAGTCTGGTCTGGGCCACAGCGTCACCGATGGGATAGGTGGCCTGCCCCGCCGCCAGGTGCTGCATCACCATGAGCGAGCATCATCAGCATACGCCGGCCGGCCGCCTCCGAGAACGCCCAAACGCGGCGGCGATTCACCAGCCAAGAGCACGCAGCCGGCGGTGCGAGAGCCACCCGAGATCAGGCTCAGAGTCGGCCGCCCGAGCATCGAGGGCGAGGCCAAGCAGTCGGTCGCGGCCGCGAATCCATCCAGTGCCCGGGCATGCGGCAGCTAGAGCACAGGACGGTTCGCGGAGTTAGAAATCCCTCTCGCCGCGAGTACAATGGAACCCTGTTGCGTCGCCGCGTCAGGTGCCCTCGCTGCGACGTCGAAAGCTGTTGTGGCTCATCCAGCGGTGGAGCCAAATCACCTGCGGATCGGGCCGGCAAACCAAAGAAGGGTGTTGGTGGGAATGCGGCGAAGAACCGGGCGAGCTTCCGATCGCGCTGCGCCGAGTGGAGCAGACGTCACTGTCGTGATCCCCGCGCGAAACGAGGAGGAGCGACTTCCCGCGTGCCTTCGGCGACTGCGAGAACAGAGCCTAGTCGGGTTTGAGGTCATCGTTGTCGATTCCGCCTCCACCGACCGAACCGCCCAGGTGGCCCGCTCGTTCGGGGCCAGCGTGATCGCTCTCCAACAGCCCGGCGTGGGGCGCGCACGCCAAGCCGGTTTCGACGCGGCACGGGGAACCATTGTCGCATCCACGGATGCCGATGCGCTGCCTTCGCACGACTGGGTAGAGCGACTGGCCGCCCCGTTCCGCGATCCCTCTGTCGTCGGCTCTTTTGGCACGATACGCTTCTCCCCGGACGGACTCTGGCCCCGCATCGGCCATGCACTCTTCTCCAGGTTCCAGAAGGTCAACCACCGTCTCGGGGTTCCTCTGTGCTGTGGACCCAACTTCGCGGTCAGGAAGGCCGCGTTTCTCGCGGTCGGCGGATTCGCCGCAGGAATGGGTTTCCCCAATGAGGCGGAGGATATCCGCCTCGCTCTGAAGCTCGGGACGCTAGGCAAGATCGTCTTCCTGCCTGATCTGGCGATGGCTGTCTCGCCGCGCAGCGTGGCCGAGGGACGCCTCCTCAAGTACTTAGGGCATCACGCGTGGGTGTATCTCAAGGTCTGCTGGCTGGAGAACCGAGTCCGTCATCTCGTGGGAATCGCCTGACGCGACCGCGCGATACTCGTTCCGACCCAGGGTCCTCCGCAAGAGAACGTTCTGTCCCCGTTCCTGAAGCCAGTGTGCGAGTCGGGTTGCCCACGTGTCCAGAACGCCCAGCGGAGCGCGACACCCAAGCTCCCACGCAGCCCATCGCAACCGCTGCCGCGGCAAGCGCCGCACAAACCCACAAGGGGAAACGGGGCCGACTCCCGGAATCCCGTCACGGCGGAGGAGGGCGACCCTGCGTCCGAGTTCGAATGTCAGCCCGGGCGCTCCGCGGAATCGGCTCAGTGGCCGTGCAGCTTCGCGGTCCAATCCGCCGAAAAGACCCGATCAAGGTCGACGTTCCCGCCGCTCAGGATCACGCCGATACGCAGCCCACTCGCACCGAGAGAGCCGTCCAAGAGAGGGGCCACGGCGACGGCGCTCGAGGGTTCGATCACAATCTTCATCCTTTCCCAGATGAAGCGCATGGCCGCGAGGATCGCCTCGTCAGCGACGCGCACGATGTCGAAAACCTCGCTCTTGATGATCGCAAAGTCGATCTCACCAAGGATCGTCCGCAGCCCGTCAGCAAGGGTGTCCGGCACGAGTTCGGTCACGCGCGTTCCGGACTTAAGAGAGCGGTAGGCGTCGTCCGCGCCGGACGGCTCGCAGCCGATCACCCGGGCGTTGGGCAACAGATGACGGACAGCAAGGGCCGTCCCGGCAAGGAGACCGCCCCCACCGACCGGAGCAAGAACGAGGTCGAGAAAACCCGCTTCCGAAACCAGCTCCCACGCCGCCGTTCCCTGGCCTGAGATCACGTGCGCATCATCGTGGGGATGAACGAACGTCGCCGTCGTCTCCCAAATGAGATGCGCAGTCGTCTCTTGACGCGCGGCGAGGGTGGGAGCACAAGAGACGACGGTTGCGCCGTACCCCTCCGTGGCCCGCCTTTTCACGGAGACTGAGTTCTCCGGCATGACGACCGTGGCGACCACCCCGTGCAACTTCGCCGCAAGGGCAAGAGCTTGAGCGTGATTCCCACTCGAGTGGGTGATCACCCCACGCACGCGCTCGACCGGAGAGAGACTGGCGACAGCGTTCGCCGCGCCCCGGAACTTGAACGATCCGGTCCTCTGGAAGTTCTCGCACTTGAAGAAGACCCGTGCCCCCGCCTCCCGATCGATCGCGCCGCAGGTCATCACGGGTGTCCGGTGGGCCACGCCGGCGATTCGCTCGCGGGCCTCATCCACATCCTTCCACGTGGGCAAGACCATCTCACTCCCTGAAGACCGTGCGGCGATAGGCACGCAGTTCCTCGATCGACTCGCGGATGTCGTCCAGAGCGCGGTGCCGGGAAACCTTATCGTCGATGACCTTCTCCCCCGAATACCAGCGAGAGACGAGCTCTGTGATGCTCGACACGTCGACGTTCCTGTAGGAGAGGAAGGCGTCGAGATCCGGCATGTGTCCGATGAGGAAGCGGCGGTCAAAGCAGATGGAGTTCCCACACAGCGGCGCCTGCTGCCTCACGCAGTACTGCTTGAGGAACTCCAGGGTCTCCTCTTCGGCCTGCGCGAGCGTCACGCGGGAAGCGCGAACCTCGTCCAGGAGTCCCGATCGCGCGTGCTGCTTCGCCGCCCATTCCTCTGCGCGACCGAGCACCCGTTCCGGCTGGTGGATCACTCGACTCGGACCTTCCGCGAGAACCTCCAGATCCTTGTCCGTGACGATCGTAGCGATCTCCAGGATCACGCAGGACTCGACGTCTATTCCCGTCGTTTCCAGGTCGAGCCACGCGAGATTCGTGCGTCTTGGCCTTGGCGCCATGCGATTCCTTTCTGAAGACCGCGAGGATTCCTCCAGAATACCACGCTGGCAGCTCGCTTCCAAGCGCTTCCGTCGCCTGGTTTGTCCACCCTCTGGTCTTGCCAGAGGATCACGGTACCGGTAGACTCCGGCCTGTGCCCGTTCAGATCAGCAGTCTCCGCCGATGCGACGTCCCGGAGTTCTTCGAGCTCGTTCGCCTGGGATTCGAGGGGGAGCTCTCGCGGCGGGGGACCGACTTCCGGGGCCTCGAGCGGCTGTCGCGCGTTCTCCTCCTTGCCGGAGGCGTTCCTCTTTGGCTCTTGACTCGTCTCACCAACAGCGAGGCAGTCGTCCTGGCGGCGAAGTCCGATGGACGGGTGGTCGGGTGTCTCGCCGTCCTCGGACGCGGAGAGCCCTTTGTGATCGGAGCGTCGGTCCTCCCCGACTTCCGCGACCAGGGAATCGGGCTCGCCTTGATCGAGGAGGCCGTCCGTCGCCTGCGTCTGCGCGGCCATCGGCGCGTGAGAGGGGCCGCGATCAGTGAGGGTGGACGACGCCTTGCAGAGCAGGCTGGTTTCGTCGTCTGCGGCGAGCGAATCCTGTACGTCCTTGCCCTTCCAGGAGAGATACCGCTCCCCACGGGGGTCACAGTCCGACGCGCGCTCTGGCGCGATCGCTCGATAGGAAACGCAAACGACTGCCGGTTCGAGTGGGACGATCCCCGCCGACCGCACGAGGCGCCCGTCGTGAGGCGGCTCCTGGGCGTCCACGCCCGGTCGGTCACGGTTCTGGATAGCCAAGGCCCTGCGCTTCGCTGCACGCTCTCCGCTCTCAAGACCCAGACGATCGGCGAGATCCGGCCCCAGCTTGCACCCGAAAGCGAGCGAGCGTTTGTTGGCTGCCTTTCCGAGGGGAGCCGCTGGCTCTCTCGACTCGCGAAACGCGAGGCCTACCTCTACCTGCCGCCAACGGAAACCCGCCTGGCAGGCCTTGCCCTGCAGGCGGGTTTCCAGAAGCGCCACTCCTGGGTTCAGCTGGTGATGGACCTCTAGGAGGCGCGCTGCCTAGGGGGCCTGAGACCTAAGAGGGCCACGGCCAGGCCAGCCACGGCAAGGCCCATGACGGGGACGAACACGGGCAGGTAGCTGCCCGCCGCGTCATGTATCAATCCCGACAGAAGGTTCCCGGCGATCGCGCCGATGCCGTAGGCTGTGAACATGATGCCGTAGTTCTTGGCGTAGTGCTTCGCGCCAAAGAAAGTCGCGGTGGCCGTCGGGGCGATGGCGAGCCAGCCTCCGAGGTTGAGCCACAGGAGCGAGAACGCGACGAAGTAGACGGCCGCATTGCCCTCTCCGGCGAAGTACAGAAGCGCCGACGCGACGAGGATGAGGGCGAACGACAGGAGGGCCGTCCCCTTGGGCGAGATCTTGTCGGTCAGCCAGCCGAACAGCGGCCGGCCCAGGCCGTTGAAGACGGCGAACACCGAAACCGCGATGGCCGCGGCCTCGGGCGTGAGGTTAGCGACCTCGCGGCCAACGGGGGCGGCAATGCCGATGGCCATCAGACCGGCGAGGCAGCCGACGATGTACGAGCCCCACAGGGCGTAGAACGCCGGCGTGCGCACCATCTGGCCGCGGTCCAGCTCCACGACCGCCGCGCCCTTTGCTGCGGCCACGCCCTTCCACCCAGCCGGCTTCCAGTCGGCCTTCGGGTTCCGCAAACCGAACGACAACGCGACGAGGACGGCCAGGAACGCGATCCCGAAGTACATGAACGTCTTCGCGACGCCGACTGTCTCCATCGCGATCGTCTTCGTCATCAGCGGCGCCATGAGGAGCGCGGACAGGCCGAACCCGGCGAGCGTCAGTCCGACGGCAAGTCCCTTCTTGTCCGGGAACCACTTGGCCGACACGGCGATCGGGCAGCCGTACAGAATCCCGACGCCGGAGCCGCCGATGACGCCGTAGAAGATCGTTAGCCACAGGATGTCCGGGGCAAGTCCGGCCAGGATCCAGCCGGCGCCCACGAGAACCGCGCCGAGAAGGCTCGTCTTGCGCGGCCCCCACGAGGTGACGAGTCCGCCCGCCAGGGCCATGAACAGGGCGAATACCGCGAGGAAGACCATGAACGGGAGTCCGGCTTGAGTGGCCGAGATGTCCCACAGGCCCTCGAGCGGTTTGCGGAATACGCTGAACGCGTACACGGCCCCAAGACAGACGTTCATCAGGAGCCCGACCAGGACGAAGGCCCAACGGCCGGCCTCTAGCTTCATTCCGAAGACCCTTTCTTCCGTCATAGCATCCCTCCGAAACGAGAGCGGGGACGCTCGCGTCCCCGCTCGATCCTTGTCATTCCTCCGTACGACGCCGCACGCGCCTAGCCCTTGTGCCCAACCGCCTTCTTCAGGGCGTTCACGCTGTCCGGGTTCATCAGCGTCGTGGTGTCGCCGACCGGCTCCCCGCGGACGAGCGCCTTCAGGATGCGGCGCATGATCTTTCCGCTCCGGGTCTTCGGGACGTCCTCCACGAAGATGATCTCCTCGGGACGCGCCGTAGGTCCGATCACCTGGTCCACGGTCTTGATCAGTTCCTTCCGCGTCTCGTCGGAAGGCGCCATGCCCGCCTTGAGAAGCACGAAGGCAACCGGGACCTCGCCCTTGAGATCGTGCGGCCTGGAGACGACCGCCACCTCGCTCACCTTCTCGTTCTGCGCGAGCGCGCTCTCCACTTCCGCCGTCGCCAGGCGGTGTCCGGCGACGTTCATCACGTCGTCGACGCGCCCGGTGATGCGGAAGTTACCCATGTCGTCCTTGCGTGCCCCGTCGCTCGTGTAGTAGCGCCTCGGCCCGTAGTCACCGAAGTACTGGGTCTTGAAGCGCTCCATGTCGCCCCAGATTCCGCGAGTGAGGGCCGGCGGGAAGGGCTCGTAGATGGCGAGGTACCCGCCCTCCCCCACCGCGAGCGGCGTCCCCCCCGCATCGAGGATGTCTCCCGTGATCCCGGGGAACGTGCGTCCTGCCACCGTGGGGATAAACGGGCCGATCCCGGGCAGGTTGTTCACCATGTTCGCGCCGGTCTCCGTCTGCCACCAGGTGTCGATGATCGGGCAGCGGCCGCCTCCGATCTTGTCAAAGTACCACAACCACGCATCGAGGTTGATCGGCTCACCGACCGTGCCAAGCAGACGCAGCGAGGAGAGGTCGTGCTTCTCCGGCCACTCGTCCCCCCACTTGACGAACATGCGAATCGCCGTCGGCGCGGTGTATAGCTGGGTGATCTTGTGCTTCTCGATGATCGCCCACATCCGGCCGAAGTCGGGAGTGTCGGGAGATCCCTCGTAGATGACGCTCGTCACGCCGTTCATGAGCGTCCCGTAGTTGATGTAGGTGTGCCCGGTGACCCAGCCGACGTCGGCCGTGCACCAGTAGATGTCGCCCTCGTGCAGGTCGAAGTTCCACTTCGCGGTGAGGTAGGACTGGACGGCGTAGCCGCCTGTCGTGTGGAAGATGCCCTTCGGCTTCGCCGTCGACCCGGAGGTATACAGGATGAAGGAGATGTCCTCGCTCTCCATCGGCTCGGGCGCGCACTCCTCCTTGGCCTTGGCCATCAGGTCGTGGTACCAGACATCGCGCCCCGCCTTCATGGGGCAGGTCCCGTCGAGGCGCTTGACGACGATCACCTTCTCGATCTTCGTCCCGTCGACCCCGAGGTCGGCGCTCTTCTTCAGCTCGATCCCTTTGCCGCGGCGCCAGTACCCGTCCGCTGTGATGAGGACCTTGGCCCCGGCGTCGACCATTCGGTCGCGCAGCGACTCCGGGCTGAACGCGGAGAAGACGACGCTGTGCGGCGCCCCGATCCGAGCGCACGCCTGCATGGCAACGACGGCCTCCGGGATCATGGGAAGGTAGATCCCCACGCGATCGCCCTTCTTGACTCCGAGCGACTTGAGGACGTTCGCGAACTTCGACACCCGGCGCAGGAGCTCAGCGTACGTGATCTTCTGAGCTTTCTCCGTCACCGGCTCCGGCTCCCAGATGAGGGCAACCCGGTCGCCGTGGCCAGCTAGCACGTGCCGGTCCAGGGAGTTGTAGGACAGATTCGTCTTCCCGCCCACGAACCATTTGTAGGCGTGAGGCGCGAAGTCGTAAGCCTTGTCCCACTTCTTGAACCAGTAGAGCTCCTCGGCGTGCTTCGCCCAGAACGCAACCGGGTCGGCGAGCGCGTTGTCGTAGATCTCCCCATCAGAGACCCATGCCTGCTTCTTCATCGTGTCGCTTGGCCAGTACGTGTTCTCTCGCGACGGGTCCTTCTTCACCCACTTGATCGGTTCCGACACGGCAAGTCCTCCTGTCCGGAATGAGAGAGTTTTGTAGAGTCTAGCCCAGGGGAACACGGTCTTCAACGTCGGAAGGGGCAGGCCACAGCGCAGCAGGTCCCGAGGCAGCACCCAGCCAGTCCGGGGTAGTCGCGCCTGGGACACGAGACCAAGCCGCGCTCCTCGTCGGTCCGAAGATCCGTGGTCGGGTCGCCGGTCGCGGACTGTGCCTCCCGAGGAAGGGAGCAACCCGAAGCGCTCGTCGCCACGGATCGCGGGGGCAACCGGGCCAACGCGGCCGAACCACCCTGGCTCGCCCCCGGCTTGAGGCAAGACGGGAAAGACGAGCCCAAGCAGAGGCAACCGAGGCCAGACGAACACAGTCCGACGGAGCCCCTTCTCCCCAGTGCGCCTTGAGGCCTGATCCTCTATAATACGAGATTGTGCGCGATGGATGCCGAGGGGAGGATGGCTCGCTGGTCGCTTAGCCGCCTTGTGCGGGGCCTGTGGCGCACCTTTCTCGGTGGGGTCGTGGTCATCGTCCCGGCCGGAGTGACATTTTACGTCCTGTGGCTCCTGTATCGTCTCCTGAATGGGGTCGTGGGAAGGACGACGCCGTTCGGCGAGGCCGTCGCAAAGGCGTTCGGTCGTTGGATCCCCGGGATGGGCATCTACCTAACCGTGGCGCTCATCCTGGTCGTTGGCCTCGTGACGCGGAATGTCCTCGGGAAGGCCATCCAGGACTACGCAGAGAGGGCTTTCTTCTTCTTGCCTGGAGTGGGAAGGATGTACTCGACGGTGAAACAGATCACCCATGCCGTGTTCAACCGCGACACGCCCGCCTTTCACAAAGTGGTGACCTTCGAGTATACGAAGGAGGGGCTGAACGTCATTGGCCTCGTGAGCAATGAGGATCTAGGGAGGCTGCAGGACGAGGCCGGCGAGGAGCGTGTGATGGTCTACGTCCCCAAGGCCCCGAACCCCCTTTCGGGCACCATGCTGATCGTTCCCAAGAGCAGGCTCACCTACCTCGACATCCCCGTGGAGGACGCCCTTTCCTTGATCCTGTCGAGCGGTTCCGTCCTTCCCCGAAGCCTCAAGAGGGAAGGGCCGCCCGAGGGGTCAAGCCTGCCCGGCACGAATCCGCCGACGAGGGAGTGATGCATGGCGATCTTCAAAGACAAGCACTACCTGCGCGTCAACCTAGACAAGGAGGCGGACGAGAGTCTGTGGATGCGCTGCAAGTCCTGCGGCGAGCTGGTATTCAAGCGGCGCGTTCGAGAGAACAACAACATCTGCCCGCAGTGCGCCCAGTATTTCTTCCTCACGGCGCGGGAGCGGATAGAGTCGCTGATCGACGCAGGCACGTTCCAGGACATCTCCAAGCCCATTGTCGATAGCGATCCTCTCGGGTTCCATGACACGAAGCCGTACCTCAAACGGGTGGAGGAGGCTCAGGAGCAAACGGGCCTAGCCAGCGCGATTATCATCGCCAGTGCCTCCGTCGCCGGAATCCCCATCATCCTTGGCGTCATGGACTTCCGCTTCATCGGCGGCAGCATGGGGTCGGTGATGGGAGAGCAGATCTGCCACGCCATGGAGGAGGCGATCCACCGGCGTCTTCCGTTTGTCCTCATCTCCTCCTCTGGCGGGGCGCGGATTCAGGAGGGGATCTTCTCCCTCATGCAGATGGCCAAGACGGCCGCAGTCCGCGCTCGCTTCGCCAAGGAGCGTCTCCCGTTCATCTCCATCATGACGTATCCCACCACGGCTGGGGTGCAGGCATCCATCGCCAGCCTGGGAGACGTGATCATCGCCGAGAAGGGCGCGATGATTGGCTTTGCCGGCCCACGCGTGATCCAGAACACCATCTCCGAGCAACTTCCGGCTAACTACCAGACCGACTCCTTCGCCTTCCAGCACGGGTTCATCGATCGGGTCGCCAACCGCGAGGACTTGCGAGACGAGCTGGGTAGGGTCCTCGGCTTCTTCGTGGAGAAAAGATGAGCGACGAGAAAACCCTCGATCTCCTAGAAGCGAAAATCCAGGAGTTGCGTGAACTGAACAAGACCAACGGGATCGACCTCTCCAATGAGATCGTCCGCCTGGAAACGAAGCTTGAGGCGCTGCGGGCGGAGTTCTATGCCAACCTGAGCGATTGGGAGCGCGTGAAGATCGCCCGCCACCCCAGGCGTCCATATTCGCTCGACTACATCGGCGCCGCGTTCACCGACTTCTACGAGCTCCATGGGGACAGGCTCGCGGGCGACGATCAGGCTCTGCTCGCTGGCCTTGCACGTCTCAACGGACGACCGATCGCCGTCCTGGCCCAACAAAAGGGACGCTCGACCGACGAAAACAAAGAACGATTCTTCGGGATGTCGCGGCCTCAGGGCTACCGCAAGGCACGCCGCGTCATGGCCCTCGCTGAGCGCTTCTCCTTTCCCCTGCTCAGCCTGATCGACACGCCGGGAGCCTATCCCGGCCTGGAGGCAGAGCAGCTGAACATCGGGGGAGCCATCGCTGAGAATCTGCTCGCCCTGTCGACGCTACGCGTTCCAATCGTGGCCGCAGTGATCGGCGAAGGCGGCTCGGGAGGAGCCCTCGCAATCGGGGTCGCTGACAGAGTGATCATGCTCGAGAACGCGATTTACTCGGTGATCAGCCCGGAAGGAGCGGCCGCCGTCCTGTGGAAGGAGAAGGAGAAGACGCAGGAGGCGGCGCGCGCCCTGAACCTGACGGCGCCGCGTCTGCTCGAGCTGGGGGTGATCGACGAAGTCGTGCCCGAGCCTCCTGGAGGGGCGCACCGAGACTTCCAGAGGACGGCAACGCTCCTCAAGGAGAGTCTCGTCCGCCACCTCGGCGAGCTCATGGCCCAGCCCATCGACGAACTGCTTGCCACCCGCTACCGACGCTATCGGTCTGTCGGTCGCTATCGAACGCTCTCCGATCCGCAGGACCTGGCCTCCTCCCAGTCCTGATCGAAAGGCCATCAAGCGCCTCTACACTCGGTGCTCCTCGTCCAGCAGCAGGTCCTCCCTGTCCTTGGGCACTTGGATCTCCTGCGTCCTTCGGAAGAAGAAGTACATCATCAAGATGGAGATCGAGTAGAGGGACGCCGTCACCAGGAAGATGGGCGAGAAGCCGAAGGCCATCTGAACCCGCCCGCTCATCCACGCGCTCAGCCCCCACCCTGCGTTCCACCCCAGGACCAAGAGGCCCGAGGCGACCGCACGCGCGCACTCGGGGACGGCTCCCATGGCGAAGGCATTGAAGATCGGAGCACCCAGGTTCATCAGGGCCGTGCGCACGAGGTACCCTGTTGCGGAGAGCGCCAACAAGGGCGCGAAGCCCATGAGAACGAGGAACGGAATAGAGAGCGCCTGCATCAGCACCATGGTCCTCACCTTGCCCAGCCGTTCGGCCAAAAACGGCACGGTGACACTGCCCAGGCCAATGCACAGCGACGCCGCGGCGAAAAGGGCGCCGAGAAGTGGGTCAGAAACGTGGAAGCGAATCTTGTAGAAGACATTGACGAACGGCATAAGAACCCCGGCCCCCAGACCAACGCACAGCTGGATCAGGACCAACCGCCCGACGATCCCCGCCTGCGAGCCGAGCTTCCCAGCTTTCCCCGTCGCTGGTGCTGTTCCGCCACCCCGGATGAGGCTCAGGGGAAGTAGAGCCAACGCAGCGAGCCCCATGGCGGCGAGAAGCATGGCGCGATAGGCCGCGGCCCCCTCCGCGGGAATGCGCAAGGCCGAGGAGAGGAGGCGCGGCAGCGCTCCGCCTGTCAGGCTTCCCGCGACGCCGAACAGCGTGCTCAGTGCAAACTGGACGCCAAACAGATGGGTTCGCTCCTTCTCGCTGCTGGAGACGACGAGGAAAGGAAGCACGCTGATCTGGGTCAGTGCGCCGCCCAGGCCAGAAAGGACACTCGCGGTGACCAGGGTCACCGGCCCGGGCAGGAAGGCCCAGCCGCCAAGGGCCGCGGTCTGAAAGGCCATGCCGATCAGGAGTCCCCGTCGGTATCCGATTCGGCGCAGGAAGAGCCCGATCGGAAGAGCTGTGGCCCCCGTG
>Ga0315278_10000530_pt1 | contig 33529 bp, 65 predicted proteins | sample YL17G06_0_MG_FD_203880 | JGI IMG/M metagenome (GOLD analysis project Ga0315278, IMG submission 203880) | Sediment microbial communities from Yellowstone Lake, YNP, Wyoming, USA - YL17G06_0 | ecosystem: Environmental > Aquatic > Freshwater > Lake > Sediment | place: USA: Wyoming | collected... | reverse complement strand
ACGCGCTGATAGCCCGAGACAAGCTCGCGGGTAACGGGGAACGGAGACCGCGAAGCGTTCACACGGATAGTGTCGCCGACGAACCACGCGTCGAATGGTACCGACGAGATCTCGGGAGCCGGGATGACCGTGACCATGTCGCGCGGATCCTTCTGGAGCGCGATGCGCTCATCGGCGAGCAGCTGGAGAAGCTCGACCGTCTCGATGTCCGAGATCACCTCGGCCACCTCGAACGTCCCGAAGGTCGTCTTCGAGGTTGCGTCCGTGGAGACGGCCCGTCGCCCCGTCGTGCTCTTGCCCCACAGCGTGACGTCGTTGTACAGGTCGTCCATCGTTTGCACGCGCTGGAAGCTCGTGGCCGTCCGCGGAGGCGCGGCGTACCCGAACACTACTGCCTCCTTCTGCAACCCCAGACGTGATACCGCTCCGAGACGAAGGTGCTTGCCGTCCGTGACGTTCTGATACTCCTGGGTGATGTCCATCGTGCCGGTGTCGCAGAGCGTGACGACGGACGGGAGGATGTACGCCTGGTCGTAACCCACGGTCTGGTGCGCAGTACCCACGCTCCAGGTGCCGGTGCTCGTATCGTCCAGCCCGATGTTCTGCCCCTTGTAGACGTGGGTGCGCTCAACCATGTCTCGGAAGATCACGGCGCCCGGCGTATCCCACCACTTCACCTGCTTGTAGACCGTGCCGTCGCTCTCGCGCACGAGCCGCTTGCCAAGCAGGTGCAGCGGCGAGTAGCAGGTGACGTTGGTGCGCACGCGCGAGCCGTCGCCGGAATCCTCCAGAGTCCAGACCCGGCCGACGAACCGGATGACCCAGTTGCCAGGGTCGGTGCCCACCTTCCTGAACGCCTTGACCATGCGGACGCCGCACGCCATGTACGGGTATCCGTCCGTATGCACGATGTTCGTGAGCGGATCCTCGGACGGCAACGAGAAGGTCAGCATGTCCGGCCGGTTGAGCCTGAACTGAAGCGCGATGTCGTCGGCCGTCCCGGTGACGAGCGTGATAGTCGCCCCGAGGAGATCGGTGACGACCAGGCGCCAGAAGACAGGAGGATGCGCGGGCGCGGCCACGGCCTACGCCCAGGCTGCGTTGGCGAGGACGGATGCCGTCGCGTTGGTGACGGTGAGCGTATCGCCGCCTGCGGGGATCGGGAAGAAGTCCGAGTTCTCCAGGTCGAGGCCACCGAGCCGGTCGGCCTCATCGCCGTTGTTGTACATCGTCTCCTTGAACATGTCGATCTCGATATAGACGCCAGCGCCGAGGGTGCCCGTCCAGGTGATGTTCGTGCCGTCCGCGCGCTGCAACGTGAAGCCAGAGGACGGGCCGAAGACCTTGACCACTGGCCAGGTCTCCGCGTTGCCCGCGTTGCCCACCGCGGTCGCAATTCCGTCTGGGAGGTTCGTGACGATCTGCGTGTAGGTGAGTGGGTAGGGCCGGTCGGCGACGAAGGTGATCTGGAATCCGTGCGGGCCGGATAGGCCGAACGGGAAGTCGCTGTTCTCAACGGCCTCGTAGTGCTTGACCTCAAGGAACCGGGTGGCCTGGCCGGAAGGGATGAAGAAGCAGCGGCCCTGATCCTTCATCAGCGACTCGGCTACGCCGCGGAGCTTGTCCTCCATCGCGGTGCGGATGGCGTTCGTCTCGGCCATCACGATCCCCTCGATGGTGAACACGCGGAAGTCGCGCAGGAAGGCGTGGCCGATGCCGCCGCTCTTGTGCGGGCGCGAGTCCATCGGGTTGCGAATCGGCGCGCCGTCCAGCCCGGTGATCTTCTGGATGAGGTAGCCGTTGCCGACGCCGGGCGCGTAGGGCGTGATCACGCCGGACAGGCTGGTCGGGTTGACTGAGAAGTCGTTGAACGCAAGCTCGACGTTCTGCGCCGTGAGCAGACTGAGCGGGACGCCGATCTCCACTAGTCCCACGCTCCCGAGGTGGCCAGGCGCATCTGCCGCGAGGTGGCGAACTTGTCGCGCGGGATCTCGTTGTAGTGGTTCGTCTGGTGGTAGTTCATCGTCTTCCCGTTACCCATCGCCATCTGGTCACCACCACCTTGCCGGTGGAAGATGCTCGACGCGAACTGCGAGAAGAAGGAGCCGCGCAAGTCCATCGCTGCCTGCATCTCGCGGAGCCGCATCTGCTTGGCCGCGTCGGTGCCCTTCTTCTTGAGCGCGAGGATCTGCTTCTCGACCCGCGTCAACTCCTCCTGGATGCGGGCGCGCTCCTTGAGCGTGTGCTTCTTGTGCTTCAGCTGATCCTCCAGGTACGCCTTCTCCTGGTTCCACGCCTTCAGGTCGTCGGCCTTGCCCTTCGTGCGCTCGGCCTTGGCGATGTTGATCCGGATCTGCGCGGGCGAGAGCAGGAGGACGCCAGCCGCCTTCTTCTTCTTCTTGGTCTCGGTCTCCTCCATGCCCTTGATCTGCTGGTCGATCCCGGTCAGCTGCTGCTCCAGGTCGCGGCGCTGTTCGAGCGAGAGCTTGCGGGTGCGCAGCACGCTGTTGATGTACGCCATCTCCTCGCGGAGGACGGCGCGGTCGTCAGCCGTCTTCTTGGTGCGCTCGGCCTGCGCCATCTTGATGTCGAGCTTGACGAATCCCGCTCCGAGGATGTCCGCGGAGGACAGCACGGCGGGAGCCTTCGGGGCCTTCGGGGCCTTGGCAGCCTTGACCTTCGGCTTCTTGATGGTGCCGCTCTTGCCGGGATCCTTCGCGTACTCGGTCTGCTCACCGGCAGCGGGAGCTTCTCCGGGCTTCGGGCCTGCCTTCCCCGCAAACACCTCGGCGTCGTGGTAGGTGTACCCCTTGCCGACCATCTGCTCCACGATCTTGTCGCGCAAGCCTCCAAGGTCAGGTGCGTTCTTCGCCTTCTCGTACGCAGCCCGCAGCTGCTCCTGCACCTTGGGATCCGCCATGTGCATTCCCGCGTTCGCCGAGGCATCCGAGATACCCGCGGAGACCAGGCCGAGCTTGGCTGCGAAATCGTACGCCCACCCTCCAGCCTTCTTGAAGATCTTATCGAGGTGGGTAGTGCGCAAGATGAGCGTGGAGATTCCGAACGATGCGGCGACGAGCATTCCGTACAGGCCCGCCTTCCCGAGCGAACCGGCGAATGCCTTAGTCGTGCCCGTTGCGATGACCTCGGCTTCGGAGGTGGCGATGACCGCGCCCTTCAGATAACCGGCCTTGACCGCGGCCACGGCCTGGGCAATCGACAGCCGGTTGGTAGCGACGGCATACAGAAGCGTGGCGGTGCGCGCAATCACCATCATCGTGCGCAATGCTCCGAGCGCGATCCGCGCCGCGATAGCCGCGACCTTCAGTCCCACCAGCGCAACGACCAAGATCATGAGTGGCTTGCGCACATGCGTGAGCGCCCCGGCGAAGTGCGCCACGCCCTTGGCGATCACGGCGACCGCAGGGATGAACGAGGTCACGAGACTTGCCGCCGCTTCATCGATGGTGTCCTTGGCGATGCGCAGCTGGGTGTTGAGCGACTTCTTCGTCTTCTCGGCCAGGCTCTCCGTGTGGGTGCTCAAGCCTCCGTAGCGGGTATCGAGGATGTGGAGGAGATAGGCCTGCGCGGCAGCGATCCCGTTGGTCGCCTCCATCGCGGCGAGCGACTTCTTCTGCGCGTCCGTGAACGTAACGCCGGAGCGGCCGAGGATGCCCAGGTACTTCGCGGGATCCTGCATGGCCTTGCCGAGCGCGATGCCGATGGCCTTCGTGCTCTTGCCGGTGGCGATGGAGATGTTCTGGACGTGCTCGATGGTGCGGTCGAAGACCATGCCGAGTCCCGGCCCGAGGTTGCGGATGTTCGTGAAGCGGAGCAGCATGTTTTCGAGCGCGTAGTTCGCTCCGGCCGAGGTACCCGTCAGCTTCGTCATGTGCTCCGATAGCTCCTTCGCGTGCTCCCCAGTCACGCCAGCAACCCCGCCGGTGGCCTCGATGGCGTTCGAGACCTTGAGCCATCCTTCGTTCGACTCCTTGAGGTAGTGGATCCCGCCTTCGAGCGCGAAGTACGCAGCGCCCAGGCCGATGAACCCGGCCATGTGCCCGGCGCGTCCCGCCGCCTCGATACGCATGGCAGCCTTGCCCCACAGCGCGCCAGAGCGGCCCGCTGCCGCACCGGCGGTAGCAGCCGCGGCACCGGCTGCGGCAACGCCGGAAGCAGCCGCAGCACCGGCCTCCCCTGCGGCTACCTCCGACTTCGCCACCATGCCGAAGCCCCGAGCGATGTTGTTAGTCGCTGCGGTGGCCTCGGCCTCGGCCTTCGCCAGACCCGTATTGAACTGAGACGAGTTGACGGTGAGGACGTAGGTTGCCTTGCCGAGTTCAGGCATCCGGCACCTCCTTGCTACTCATCGACTCACGCTCCACGTTGATGCGCAGACCGGCCGCAGCAACGGACTCCTGCGTCGGAGCCACGGTAGGTGCGTCGTTGCCAGGCTCGTACCCGGCGGCTCGCGCCAGGCGCCGGTGAACCTTGCCACGACCTTCGTCGGTGAGGTGCGGGAAGTCGGCCGCGTGCATCAGCGCCAGTTGCTCCTCGGCTTCGAGGAGCGGAAGCTGTCTGATGTAGACGCGGCGTACCGCCCGCGGGAGCCGAGCAAGCTCGAATGGCGAGAGGCCGTAGAAGCGCGTGAGCCGTGGCCAGTGCTCGATGTCATACGTCGTCAACACCGTCCTCTGCGGCCGGAGTCATGTCGTCGTCTGGCTCGGCTGCCATCTCCGTCTGGATCGCCTGGAGCAGCACGACTTGCACCGAGAGCGGAAGCTTCTCGGCGACGTCACGCGGGATCGACGTGAGCTTCGATAGGATGAGGATGCGGCAAGTGCGGAGCCGGGCCGCGATGGCCTGGCCGTCCGTGAGCCGGTCGGTCATATCCAGCTGCTGCTGGATGAGCGAGTGGCGCGAGAACAGCGCCATCGCCTCTGCCTCCTGCTCGGGCGAGAGGTTGTCGGCCCCGAGCAAGTCGTACTCGACACCGTCGAGGAGGATCTGCTTCGGCGGAGCGACTGCCGTACTGAGGATGAGCGGGAACTCGGTCATACGTGTTCGACCTCCAGGGTGATGCCGTAGTCGGCAAGTTCGGAGGCGCGCTCCTCAAGACCGGCAAGCTGCACGTCGAGGCGGGCGAGAACGATCCCGACCTCCCGTGCGTCCCGAGCCAAGCGCTTAACCGCCGCGCGGGCCGGGCGAAGGTCGATGTTGACCTCCACGTTGAGACTTCCAGGCTGTGCCATGAGGCTGTGCCCTCCAGGGTTGTTGGTACGTCGTCCCTGGGATCTTACGACCGGCGCGCTCGCGGTATGCTCCTGCGGCGCGGTAGCTGCTTCGGCTCGCGCTTCTGCTGCACGGTAACGACCGACAGGTCGGCGGTGGAGAAGGCTACGGGTTGCGGAGGATCGCTACGGGGTGCCAACGCGCAGCTTGCCGAATGCCAGGCTGTCGTCGGTGCGATCCGGGTCTGCGATGGCGTGGAAGCTGACTGCAAGGACGGCCTTATTGTCCTTGACGTAGTCGACCTCCGGGGCGCCCGTATTGAAGCAGGAGGGAACCTGATACTGGAGTGGGAAGTCGCCTTCCGGCGAAAGGTGGTCGTTGCGGGCGAGCAGCGCGATCATCTCGACGCCGGAGCCGCCGCGGTAGAGCTTGACGTCCTTCTGGCCGACACCTACGACCGGGCCGGTCGCGGCCTGGTTGAGTGCAAGTGCGTAGTTCTCCAGCGACATGGTCGCAATGGAGAAGCTGATCTCCAGGCCCTCTTCGGAGCGGATGGCCTTGATCGGCGCGGTGACCTGATCGGCGCGAAGCTCGACCACCGTCTGCGGGTGGCCTACCTTAACGCCGCCCTCGGTGTAGCCGACCTTCGTCCAGAAGCCTGAACCGGCGCCGTTAAATCCGGCTCCCGGCGTGTAGGTGTCGACGAGATCGGGGAAGGGCGAGCCGACCGGAGCGAAGTAGATATCCGCTGGGCCAGCGATGATCTCGTACGGCTTGACGTTCGCAGTGCTCACGGTAGGAAGTCTACACCGCTCCGCCGTCCCGCATCACGCGCTTCGCCTTCCCGCAATCACGAGAGCGGCCCGCTTGCGCGGGCCGCTCCGTCAAGTCCGGCTGGCGTTACAGGCCGCGGGACTGAGCTTCACCGAGGAGCGCGTTGAGTGCTTCCCAGTCGTTCGTCTCGCGCCGTACGCTGGCGAGCGTGCTGAGCAGCTTGCCGTCGTTCATTGCGCGGAAGTTGCGGAGCCTGCCGGTCGGGCCTCGCCCGGTGCAGTAGGCGGGGTTCTCGCGCGCCCAATCCGGGTTGAAGTTGGGAGGCTCGGTCTGGCCGCTGATGACCGGGGCCGGGGCCGGGGCCGGGGTCGGGGTCGGGGTCTGGTCGTTGGCGATGCGGCGGGCGACCCGGAGATGCGCGGGCTGGGCCAGGAGGCGGATGTCGTTGCCGTCGTCCTCGCCCTGCGCCGGGCCGCTTCCGCGGGAGGCGTTCAGCATCTGGCTCAGGAGGGCTGCGGTGTTGTTGGCGCTCATGGTGTGCTCCTTGCTGGTGGGTGTGTGCTGCATGACCTCAGTATCGGTCGGTTGCCGGTAGAAGGCAACCCCTCGAATGGGGGATCAGCTTGCCGGGTACTCGGCTACCAGCTGGTCGGTCTGCTCCGTCCAGATCTCGGCCTTGGCGCCGTCTACGGCCTTCTCAACCGCGACCTCGTGGGCCTGGGGCAGGGATAGGCCGACCGCCTGAATGGTCGTGTTGCTCTGCGTGGTGACTTCGACGCAGTAGGTGTATGTGGTCATGGCGCGTTCTCCTTCTGGTGGGTGGGTGGGTTCCTACGCGGCCTGGAGTACGTCGAGGCTGATGTCCTCGACCCGGTAGGCCAGTTCGTCCGTGTACCAAGTCTGCTGGTTCGCCGCGATGTACTCCTGCTCGGTGCCGTCCTCGAAGCTCACGAAGACCCGCGGGCAGTCGCCCTCCATGTCGGCCGAGTCGTGGATCTTGGTGACCGTGCCGCGCTCGGTGCCGTCGAGGATCTTGTCGCCGACCTGGAGCATGTCGCCGTACATGTCGCCGATCTTGTCTGCTAGGGCCGTCATGGCTAGACCTCCTCGCCCGTGGCGGTGTCGATGACGACCGCGGTGATGGTGTCGCCGAGGTGCCGGGTGTCGCGGCGGTAGCGCCGCGCCAGGTCGAGGGCCTTGGCGAGGTTGTCGCTGCGGAAGATGACCTCGGCGAAGGCGACGTAGGTGCCGTCCTCGGTGGTGAAGGCTTCGGGCCGTACGCCGCAAGCGATGAAGCGCCGCGGGGTGCGCGTCCGAACCTGCTGGCCGCGTACGTTGAGGGTGTGGGTCTTGACCGTCATGGTGGCTCCTTCGGGTGTGGGTGTGTGCTGCATGACCTAAGTATCGGTCGATGCGGCCCGAACAGCAACCCCCCGAATGGGGGATCCTAGAAGACGGGGTCGCTACCCAGCGAGACCTCTGCGAACAACAGGGTCTCCCAGGTCTCGGGCGAGTCGTAGTGCATCGACGGCCCGGCCACCACGTTGATGTAGTGGATCAGGTACTTCCGGTCGGTGCTGGCCTGGCGCGCGAGCACGCGCGAGCGGCCGTCCAGCCAGCGCTGGCATCCGCGCACGATCCGATCCGACATCTCCAGCGTCCCGGCAAGGCACCGCACCTGCGTGCGCACCGAGATGAGAGGCGTGTACAACTCGATCCGAGGCATGCCCGCGTCGACCACGCTGATCACACCAGCCTGTTGCTGTGCGTCGTTCGCCGGGCCGACAACCACACCGCCCGGTGCGATCTCGGGATCGGACAGGCGCACGAGGACGTCGCGGATCAACTCGGCGGGTGAGATCTCTTCGAGCGTGAAGTCCGTCATAGCCCCTCCTCCCTCATCGCTTGCCGGACGTACCTATCGGTCTTCGCCCGGCCGATCTCAAGGCCCTGCGTAACGCCGGGATGGCCGCGGCCGACCCACTCGACGCAGGCATACGGAAGCCACGACCCGACCTCGATGGCCGGGCCGGTCGGAAGCGGTGTCGGGTGCAGCGCCTCGCGGAGCAGCAAGTCGTGCTCGACCGCGTCCCGCGCGTCCTCGGCTGCGTACTCGTAGCCGACCGGCGCGGCGTGAACCGAGCGGGCGAGCGTGCCGGAGATGCGGTGCGTGACCAGCTTCGTCTCGCGCGCAACCTCCATGCCGATGCCGACCAGTGCGCGCGCAGCCGCCCGGTCGGTCTTGTGCCGGATGCTCATGCCGTGCCAGTCGCGGGCCATCGGCATGCTAGTTGCCCGGCCCCGTCTGAACCCACAGCTCGAACTCCAGGTGGTGCAGACCGACCGCGTCGTAGATGTCGTCGCGGCTGGAGACCTTCGTCTTCGGGGTGATCTCGTGGCCGTTCGCGTCCACGATGCGGAGCGAGTCGTCCTCGTAGATGTCGGCGTCCGGGCCGGTGAGTACGCAGAATCGGTTTTGCAGGACGTCAACCGCGCGCTCCTGCATCACGAAGCCTCCCGACTTCGGGTAGCAGCGGCACGGGTACGTCGTAGCGAGGGCGCTGGTGATCGTGCCGGGGTTCGATCCCTTCGCCTGACCGAAGCGGTCGACCTGTGGGTTGCCGCCCGCGTCGACGGGACGCCGGTAGACCTCCGCCGTGTGGATCAGCAGGCCGTCGAAGGACACGGCCTAGATCCCGTAGAAGCTGATGTCGAGCGTGCCCGCCACCGTGATCGTGACCAGCCCGTCGCTGTCGTTGTACAGCACCGGTGGCCACGGCCCGGCCCACTTCGTGATCCCTGCGGCCACCGCGATGTCCTTGTCGGCCAGGGCCTCGCCGGAGACGGTGGCCGTAGAGATCACCGTGGCCGTTGCGGGTGCGCCGCTGGGGTTGGTGATCTTGACGATGACGTTGCCGTCGTTCGGGAAGGTGACTCCGTTGCCGTCTGTGATGACGTACGGAGCCGGGTCGGCTACGCCGGTGCGTTCGATGACGAGCGTGACTCCTACCTGGGTGCTCACGTGACCGCCACCTTGTTGCGCCGCATCCAGGGGTTGAGGAAGAACGCCGCGCGGCTCGCGTACGCCGGGGTGGTGGCGTTGCCGCCTGCGTCGTGCTGGTCGTTGAGCGTGTACGAGTAGTCACCGATCTTCTCGCTCTTGACGTTGCGCAGGATCTGCGGCCCCTCGCTGTAGTAGCCCGCGGCCATGAGCGCGATGCCCTCGGTGACTCCCCGCGGCACGACGCCGGTGCCCTCGTAGAACACGTCCACGCGCTCGTAGCAACGGAGGAGGGTGCGGCCCGCATCGCTGTTCATGTTCAGGACGGGGCGCAGGATGAGCTTGCCGTCGTCGGTGACTTGGTATCGCGGCCCCCCGGTCGTATCCGCGGCGAACCAGTCGACCGGCTCGGAGGACGGGTAGAGCCATACGGTCACCTTCGTGACCACGATGTCGTCGCCGGGAAGGTGGAGCGTGGCGTCCTCGTAGATGTCGAAGTAGGTCTCGACCTGGCTGCCGGAAGCGGTCAGGCCCTTGAGCGAGCGGCTGGCCCAGGACTCGATGGCGTCGAGCGCGGCGCGCAGGTTCGCGTCCCGTTCCTCGTCCACGCTGGTGGGCGGGATCCGCAGGATACGCTTGACGTCGGTGAGCGATGCGAGGGCCATGCTTAGAGGATACCGCCCGGCCTACCGAGTTACCGCGTGGTTGAACTCGATGTGGCGTGCGAGGCTTGGCCCGGAGGGCTTCTCTACGTCGCAGAACTCGCAGGCGTAGCGGACGCCGGTCGGTAGTACCGGCGGCTCCGTGTCGGCCTCCGGTGGCGGCTCGGGCGCCTCGTGATGGGACTGCACGGATACGCCGTCCGCGGATCCGCTCTTCAAGTCCTCCAGCGTGAGCGCCACGGACAGCTGGGGTTCCTTCTCCGGGTCGAGCAGGTTGTACGGGTCGTCCGGGTCGCCGACGTCCCTGGCGCGTAGGCTCTTCCGCTCGGGTGGCTTGCGGTAGACCTCGCCGTTGCTCTCGGAGATCACGAACGGGGTGTCGTCCGAAACGAGCAGCTTGCCCTCGATGGCGTCCTCGCGCGCGAGCGCGGCGATCTCCGCATCGACCTCGTAGACGCCGGGCTGGAACCGAACGCCACGCGTGGGCGACCAGGATCCTACGCCGAGGACTGCGAGGTAGGGCACCCCGGAAGCGTACCGCTAGATGCGGACGGCGATGCTGTGGGTGGCGCTGGCCGAGCCGCCGGTGAAGTCCACGCGTCCGCTGATGTACGGCTCGGTGTCGTCGGTGAAGTACGCCGAGCCGGAGGCGAGCGTACGTCCGCCGTTGATGACCTGCACGCTGGGATCCACTAGCGCCGCGGCCAGACGACCGGGCGGGCACGATAGGTGCGCAGCACCGGCTCCGTCCGCGAGGGCAGAGTAGATGTGGATGCGGTCACTCACATACGGGAGTCTACAGCCTGGCGCAGCGGCAGATCGTCCGTGGGAAGCCCTACGGCCTCCCGGCCCGCGGCCATCGTGGCGTAGTACCAGTCGGCGCAGGGCTGCTGCACCGGGTTCCGGGCCTCGGGGCGCATGTGGTAGACCCAGGTCTCGACCTCGTCCCAGGGCATGTCGACCTTGAGCACTTCGCGCGTGTAGTAGCCGCCCTCCTCGCCGGGGTGGTAGCCCTCGCGCTGGTCAAGGTAGCGCAGGCCGCTGACCGAGAGGATCTCCCATACGACTCCGGGGACGCGGCTGCCCGCGCGTACGACGTTGGCGAAGCGGTCGAACTCCAGGCCCCAGCCCGTGAGGTACGCCGGGCCGACCAGGCGGTAGTTCGCGTCCATCGTTGCGGCCGACATGTTCATGCCGTACGCGAAGGTGTAGGAGCAGCGGAGGTAGTCGTCCAGGGCTACGTCCGGGCGGTTGCGGTAGGCGCTCATCCCGCCGCCACCTCCGCCGCCGTCTTGTCGCTGCGGAGGCGCTTGTACTGCGGGTGGCGAAGGGTGCCGCTCGGCATCTTTGTCATGTAGCTGACCTCGATGACCGTGCCTACGAGGGCTGCGCCGTTGTCGGTGATGGCCCGGCGGGTCGCCGTGTCCATTCCCGAGCAGCGGCCCTCGATCCAGGTGCCGTCCTCGGCGAGGTGCTTGAACTCGATGGCGCCGATCATGCCGTCCCGTGCGATCCAGCTTCCGGCCTCCGCGGCCTTGTAGCCGGTGATGATGCAGTCGATGGTGTCGGTGGCCTTCAGCTTCAGGCTGCTGGCGCTGCGCTTGCCGCTCATGTACGGGGCGTCGAGGTGCTTGACCATGCTGCCCTCGTACCCGGCTTCGAGGTTCGCCTGGTGGGCTTCCTCGGTGGCCTCGACCGCCGGGCTAAGGATGACCCGGTCGAAGGAGGCGCCGTCGAAGATGCTGGCGAGAAGCTCGCGGCGTCCGCGAAGCGGTACCGAGCGTGCGTCCTGTCCGCCGAAGGCGAGCAGGTCGAAGACTACGAAGCGGATCTTGTCGCTACCGGCTGCGGCCCGCGCTACGCCGCTCCCGAGTACGCTCTGTGCTCCGCCCCAGTCCTGCGTGCCGTCCTGGTTGAAGGCTACGGCCTCGCCGTCGAGCCAGGTGCCCGCCGGGAGGTTCGCGTAGAACTCGGCCTCGATGGCCGGGAGCTTACCGCTCTTGCTCTTGCCGCTGCGGGCGAAGGCGTTGACGCCGGTCTCGGTGACCTCGATGAGGAGGCGGATCCCGTCGTACTTCGCTTCGAGGATACTCTCGCGTCCCGATGCCGCCTCCGCAACCGAGGTGGCCGTCTTCGAGTTCATCGCGAGGGTGCTGGGTGTGAAGTTCGTGTTCATGGCCTTAGTATCGGTCGGTCGGCCCCAGGAAGCAACCCCTCGAATGGGGGATCCGACGAGAGCGGCCCGGCGGGGTTACCGTACGCCTTCTACGGGGTGTCGCCGGGCCGGTCGGGGTTTCGGCTGAAGGATTTGTCCGGGTGGTTCTCGTCCCGTTAGCCTGTCCTCCAGGTGTTCCGCGTACCCTGGTGTTGCCGCTGGAGGCTGGTGCCGCTCAGCACCCTGTTCCTGCGTAGACCAAGCATCGTCGGAACTGGCCCGGAAGGCAACCCCTCGAATGGGGGATCCGCTACAGGCCGAGCAGCTGGGCGATGGCTGCGGCCTCGGCCTCGAAGTCGACCAGGCCGTCGACCCGCTCACGGATGGCGAAGCACATGGCCTCGTACCGTGCGCGGTCGCCGGAGATCTCCTCGACCAGCGCGGCGGCTTCCTCGGGGCTGCGGTTGTCAAGAGTCACCGCGGTCACGCCGTCCTCCCACAGCGGCCCTGGCATCAGGCCGTCGTAGTACGAGGCGTGTCCGATGAGCGGTCGCCCGACCGACGCCCAATAGTGGATCACGTGTCCGAAGCCGTCGCCCTGCGGCTTGTCGTGGTAGCCCCAGCCGGAGGCTCGCATCACCTCCGCGATCACGGAGGTGGGTTGCACCAGGCCGTCCTTGCCGTCGTGGCCGTGCTCGAAGTACATGAGGCTGGGAGCCGCCGCTCGGAACCTCTGGAAGAGCGCGTACTCGGTGGGGATGCGGTCAAAGCAGTTGACGAACGAGCGCACCACGCGCGGGCTGGCGTGCATGTCGGGATCGCCGAAGCGGAAGGTGGTGTCCTTCGCGTACTCCTGGTGGTACTGCACGCCGCGCCCGCGGATCGGTGCCTCGGCAGAGACGAGCGCGAGCGGGTCGAGGTTCCAGTCAACCTGCTGTCCGCGGTTGCCGACCTGGAGCAGGTACTTCGCTCCGGCCTCCTGCGCGAGCCTGTAGAAGCCCGGCTGGTTCTCTTGCACGGTCGCCATGACGAAGTCGAACTGGTGCGCCCGGAACTGGGCGAGCGAGCAGCCGCGTACGAGCCGGTCGGGGAACTCAACGTCCTGCGTGAAATAACTCCCTACGCCGTGCTCGCAGAGAGGATCCTCCTGCCAGGGAGGATTCGGGTTGAGGTACTGCTGCGCGAGCCGGTCGTCTCCGAACACGTCTCCGAATCGCCAGTACATCTCGTCCCACCAGTCGTGCCCGACCGGAACGTACAACTCCATGCCGAAGCGATCCTCGAACAGCAGCTGGAGGGAGTAGAGCAGCCCGGCGTGGTGTCGGTCAACCAGGATCTTCATGTCGGCCACCTCTCGTCGGAAGTCCAGGTCTCGCGCCCGGCGAACGCCCAGTCGATGAGCGCGGGCTGCGCGGCGTGTATCAGGTCGCTCTCCGCAGGGTACGCGTTTCGGAGCAGCAGGAACTTGTCGTCGTGCGGCGGGTAGGTGCGGACGTTCTCGCCGCGGTACTGCTCGTGCTCGGCGTACGGGTAGACGCACTCCCACACCGGGCAGTCCGCCATCGAGAGCGCGATCCGCGCTACCTCGGCGTGCTGGGTATGGCCGTAGTCGCCCTCGCGGTTGTGCGTGAAGATCACGTCGTAGTCGTGATCCTGGAGCAGGCCCAGCAGCCTCATGCGCAGCGCGTGCGACCACTCCGGGATGAGGGGCACGGAGCCGACGTCCGTAAGTCCGAACTGGATCGCGTTCGTGACCTGGACTCCGCGCTCGCGTAGGCAGTCGATGGAGCGGCGCCAGCCAACGAGACGTTCCGAGGAGACGTCGGAGGCGCAGGCGATGTGCCAGTCGAAGTCGGGGTGGTGGAAGAGCAGGTTGCCCGCGAAGATCGCTTCGTCGTCCGGGTGCGCAACGAGCAGGAGAGCCTTCGTGTACTTCACGGCCAGATCATCGCCAAGCCGGTGCCGCCGTGGCCGTCGTAGATGAGCTTAGTACGGTGGAAGTTTCGCAACTCCTTGTAGAGCCGCCGCGGGCCATCGTCCGCCGGGGTGTCCGTACGCACCGCATCGTCCAGGACGATCACGCCGTCCGGTGACACGAGCGGGCTGTAGCAGCGGAAGTCCTCGTGTACGGCATCGTAGGTGTGGTCGCCATCGATGAAGAGTAGGTCGACGTATCGGCCGTCAAGCGCGGCGTACGTCGCCTCGATGGCATCGCCGGACTGGCTCGGCAGCCGGATCATGGTTGCGCGCAGTTCGTTCGCCGTCTCGTCCGTCGTCCATCCTGCGCCCGTCTCCGGCGTCGACGGGTCGATCCCGATAAGCACCAGCGGGTCGTACTCCTTGCGCCACACGCGCAGGCTGCCGCCCCGGTGCGTACCGATCTCAACGATGGTCTCGGCCCGGCGCACCTCTCGCACCAACTGTTCAAGCTCCCAGCCGTACCCGGACATCCCGCTCACCCCAGGAACTCGGCCCAGGCGCGGCCTACGGTATCGATCCCGAACTCGGCAATCGTGGCCTCGCGCTGGATGTAGCTGTACGCATGGTCGGGGCGCTCCAGCAGCTGGGCCAGGCGCAGGCGCGCGTGCGAGGGAAGCTCGAAGGACTCGCCGCACAGGTCGGCGCCCTCGTAGAGGCTCGGGCCGTACGGGAAGATCTGCATGTAGCTCGGCGCGATGCTGATCACCGGGATGCCGGTCATCAGCGCTTCGAGCAAGCCGAGCGTATACGAGGCGGGCTGCGTTCCGGTGTACAGGTACGCGCGCGCGGTGCGTAGCCGCTCCTTCATGTCCTCGTAGGAGAGGATGCCCATGCCGCCGGGGAGCACTTCGGATCCAGGCCCGGCGGGTGCGCAAGCCAGTCCTCGCGTGGCCTCGATGTAGTACTCGGAGTTCGTCCACGGGTGGCGCCGGGCAAGCTCCTGCGTGAAGTTCGTTACGACCGGATCCTCGCCCGTCCAGCCTCCCCACTCTTCGGGATCCTTGTAGAAACGGATGAGCGCGTCCGACCCTGCGTAGCCGGGGATGTTCTCCTCGCGCGGTGAGTAGCGCACGATCTCCAGACCGACGTCTCGGAACATGGCCGCGTTCTTCTCGTTCTGCTCAACGGACTGGCCGACCGTGCGCCAGACGACCCGGCCTCCGCCGTCGATCCAGTCCTGGAGGTGATGCCACTGCGGCCAAAGGCGCTGGTCGAGGTAGTGGTGAAAGATGATGATGCCGGTCGGCCCCAGCCACTCCAGGATCGCATCCGGGATCCAGGCTTGCGCCTCGCCCAGGTTGTCGTCCAGGTTCTGGCCGTCGACAGCCTCGCGCACCACGTCGACCTGATCGATACCGAGAGCCGGGCGCTTCGGGTCGTGCGGGTGCCGCGGATCGATGTAGCCGCCGATGCTCGACACCTCGTAGCCCAGCCCGGAGAGCAGCTTCAGCTGGTCGTACTCCTCGATGGAGTGCGACAGGCAGAGCAGGACGCGCTTACTCACGACGCGAGCCTGCCCGGAAGCCGCCCGGCCCCGCGACCGGCCCAGTGTACTCGACGTAGAAGTACGGGTTCATGCGGTAGTCGAAGTCGGCAAGCTCGTGCCCGGCTACCGGATGCCACTCGCCTACGACCAGCGGCACGTCCTGGATGGCAGGCTCGTCGATCCAGGCCCACTCGCCGCCCTCGCAGTCGATCTTCATGATGTCGGGTACGCCGTACAGGTCGCAGAGCCAGGCGAGCGTGATGCTCGGAACCTCGACCTCCAGGCAGTCGTGTACGGACGGGTCGGTGGATCCGATGAAGGCGTGGTGCTCGGCGGTGGCGTCCTGGTGGAAGCCGTAGCGGATGTGGGCCGTGCCCTCCAGCCCGGCAACCGCGCGCTCGACCGACAGGGCCAGCCCGTTCAACTCGGCGCTGCGCTCGATCAGGTCTGCGTTGTCGGGCACCGGCTCGACGCACACGACGCGCGCCCCGCGCGCCGCGCACCACAGGCCGACGCTACCGATGTGCGCGCCTACGTCGAACACCAGCAAGCCGGTCATGTCGATCTCGGCCAGGCCGTACTCGTCCTCGCCCACCGCGGCCTGCACGGTGTTCCAGTCCGAGGTGTCCTCGCGGCAGTAGACCTCCAGGTCGCGGCCCTTCCAGATGATCATGGTCGTGGCGCCCTTCGTGACGACCAGGACTTCCGGTTGATCGCCGTCTCCAGCGCGGGCTTCCAGTACTTCTCCGTGACGGTCACGGCCTCGTACTGCTTCGCGTGCTTGGCGACCGATACGCGGCGCATCAGGCGCTCGGCATCCGGCTCGCCATAGGCCCGCTCCAGCGCCCAGGTGATCGCCTCGACGTTCGGCTCCTTCTGCCATGAGTCGAAGCCCGTCCATACGCCCTGCCCCGGTACGAGCCAGTTGCCAACCGCGGCGGGCGCGACCTCCGGCGTAGCCGAGAAGTTCGTGCCGATGACCGGCGTGCCGCAAGCCTGCGCCTCCAGCATGGTCAGGCCGAAGCCTTCGCCCCAGGCCGGGTTGAGCAGGACGTCGAAGCAGTTGAGGAGCGCAGCGACGTAGACCGCTGGGGTGCCCGTGGCGTACTTGTACTGATCGGACACCATCGGCACCACGCCGAGGCTGTTGCACATGGCGTAGAGGTTCTCGCCGTCGTCCGGCTCCATGAGCGTGTGCAAGTAGAGCACCGCCTCGGGGATGTTCTCCTTCAGCTGGGCGAACGCCTGAATCGCTTGGCAGAACCCCTTACGGCTCGGGAAGCCCTGGTTGGCTGCGACCATGCCCACGATGAACGCGTCCTTCGGAAGGCCGAGAAGCTCGCGCACTTCGGCCCGGTCGCCGAGCGGGGTGAACACCTCCGGGTCATAGCCATGCGGAACGTAGAGCGGATCGAGACCTGCGTCCCTCATGATCTCCACGCCGAACTCAGCCATCGCCAGAGGCGTGGCACCGGAGCGGTGGAACCAGTCAAGGGTGCGAGGCATGATCGGATTATGGTCGATGGGTGTCCAGGCCAGCACCGGGAGTTGCGCGCAGACCTTCGGGTCGAGCACCCAGGGATCGGTGAGGGTGATGACCAGGCCCTTGCCCAGCCCGCCCTCGAACCAGTCCATCGCGTGCGCCACGAGTACGTCGTTGCCGTATACGTTCTTGGCGCCTGGGTAGATGTCGTAGGCCACGCCGCTCTTCGCAGGCCATCGCTGCTTGGCGCCGCGCAGACCGTAGAAGGCCGAGAAGGCGAGCCGGTAGCCCAGCTGCTCATGGAGGAGCGGGCCGAACAGCCCGGCCTGGGTGCCGTAGCCGGTTCCCGCCCACGGCGCGTTGCCGTGGAAGAGGAGCGAGATGTGATCAGCGGCGGAATCGGACACGGTGACGAGACGGACGGTAGCATAGTCCGTGAGGCAAGATGCCCCGTACCGGGGATGCGCCGTGAAAGGGGTCGTGATGACCCAGCCAAAGGCAGCACCGCGCAAGCGGAAGCCAAGCACAGCAGCACCGAGGAAGAGGGCACCGGCGAAGCCGAAGGCTCCTGCCGTACCGCTCACGAACCAGGCGGGTGAGCCTCTGAACGTGGAGGGGCTGACCGAGACCGAGTGCATCGTGCTCGGTGTCCAGTTCGCGCAGGCCACGACCGACGCCATCGTCAAGCTCGACCCAGCGCCGGTGGACGTGGAGCCGGAGCCGTCCGACGTCACGATGGAGGCGCCTCCAGTCGTGATCCCGGAGACGATCAGCGGCGACGAGCCGTGGGCCGGTCTACCGGAGGTGGGCCTGAACCAGTCCGGCGAGCGTTCGCCGAACTGGGAGGATCCGATGTCGCTCGCAGACCTTCAGGCTGCGACGAACGCGACGTACGCACTCGCCATCGCCAGGCTCGCAGAGGCGACCAACGCCATCGAGCACGCGGGCGCGCTGCACGCGCGCACGAAGCTGAAGATCCGCAGCATGCTGCGGGCCGGTGCGCCGGTTACGTTCATCGATGATCTGCCGCCGAGTATCGGCCGCAGGGTGGACGCCGACCCGACCGGTGTGCTGGGGCAGGCCCTGCGCCGCACCAGCGCCGCGATGAACAGCTGGTAGAGCAACGACGAGGGCCGGGTTGCCCCGGCCCTCGGTTGCTCGTTCTCGCCTACTCGGTTCTACGAGTAGTTGCGGCCCTTCACGATCCGCCGGTACGCCGCCGCGGAGACGACGTAGCTTGATCCAGATGAGGCTTCGGCTGTGCCTGCGCCTGCGTTCGATGCGGCGACGGCCCAAATGGCCTTCTGATCCGCAATCGTCTGGAAGTTCGGAGCGGACAGTGCCGTGAGGAACGCCGCCAAGGTGGCGTCCTCGACATGCACCAGCGCGGGAGGCGCTGCGATGAGCGTGCTTCGTGTCACTCCGCCGGGCATCTCGCTACACCGCCACGTCGACGTTGTACGCGACTGCCGCGGCGGTAGGCACCGCAACCTTCGCGTCCACGCGGGCCGTCACCAGGAAGCTGGTGATACCCTCGCGGCCATCGCGGTAGGTCTCGAACCGCATGTTCCGGTGGAACCCGGCGTAGAGGTTCGTGTCCGTCGCGAGCAGGATGCTCGACGTGCTGGTCTGGTTCATCGCGGGCACGCCGATCAGGGCGATGCCCTGGTAGGCCAGCGTGTTCTGCGTCGTCAGCGCCAGGTCACCGAGGGAGGTACCGCGGGACGCGAGGATGTCCCGGTACTTGATCTCGGCGGACTTGGGGATGTAGAACGCCCCGTTGGTCTGGAGGGCGCGCAGGAACCGGACGTTCACGGTCTCCAGGAGCGCTCGGAAGATCTCCTGGTAGTCCTGCCCGTACGCCGCTGCGTTGATCGCAGCGCCGCTGGTCTTGACCTGCTTGATCCACCCGTTGAACATGGCCAGCAGGGTGTCGCCCGAGAGGGTGTCTCCGTTGAGGAAGAGATCCTCCAGGTCGTACCCGAACCGGTCGGCGATCAGGTTCTCCAGCGTGGAGAGGAACGCAGGCCCAGCGACGTTGTCCTCCATGACCTCATCGGTCACGGGGATCTCGGCGCGAACCAGCGACGTGCTGATCTCCACGATGCCCGTGGTCGGCTTCTTGCGTTCTGCGGAGCCGAGGCGCGTACCTTCCGTGCCCGGTCGTGCGACCCGCGTGTTCAGGTCGACGATGCTCTCCTGCCACTTCTGCGCGTTCGACGTGACCTTGCGGACACGTGGCAGGACGACCTGTCCGGCGCTCATGAGAGCGATGAACGTGGTCACCTGCTCGATGCTCAGTGGTGCCTGGCCCGCTCCGCCGAAGTCCGTCGTCTCACCGGCGGGGTTACCCGTTACGTTGAGAACGGCCTTGCGAAGCAGCTCTTCTGTGCTCAGCATTGCTGCTCCTTCCTCAGCCGCTCGTGCGGCTGAATGCCTTGGCGATTGCGTCACCAAGGTTCGGCGTGGACGCCTCTTCGGTCTCGTTGACCTCCTGGCCATCGAGGCTCTTGCGCGAAGAGACTGCGAACCGGTCTTCGATGCCCGCGACCCGGTCGAGAACCTTCTCCAGGATCTCGTTGTACGGGGCGAGTGCATCACCGATTGCCTTGCTGATCGCCTCGGGAGTTAGGGCCTCTTCGGCCTCGCCCTCCGTTGCGACCTCGGCGACGGCTGCGACCTCTGCGGTCTCACCCTCACCTTCTGCCTTGTTCGTGCCTTCCGCATCGCCATCCGAGGAGGCGGGTGCGGCCGGGGCGAGCTTGGCGACGAGCGCGTCTGCGAATGCGTCGAAGCGTGCATCCAGCTGCGCGTTCAGTTCGTCTGCTGTCATCTCTACCTCGTCCTTTCCGGTGGGGAACAAGAGCTTGCGCAACTTGCCCGCCACGCTTCTGGCCTCCTCGCTGTCGTAAGCCTCGGGCAGATCCGTAGCCTTGCGCAGAGCCTTGGCCGTCTTGACCACTGCCTCACGCTCGGACTGGGGGATCGTGCTCTTCTCGGCCCTCGACTCGGCTGCGCGGAGAGCGGCAGGCATGACCTTCACCTGGCCGTCGACCACGTCGCACACGAGGAACTTGTAGTCACCGAAGGATCCCGGTACGCCGAGCGCGGTCTTCTCGACCTTCTCGTCGCTCCAGAGGAAGCAGGAGGCGTACGCCGGGTTCGGCCCAGCGGTTGCCTTCGTCGCTTCGCGGATGCGGCCCTCGGCAGCAGCGACGTCCCATTCGACGTCGGGGCCGACTGAGCGGCCCGAGGCGCCATGCGACTTCGCCACCATCCAGCCCGGAAGCTGGTTGGCGGGGTTGTCGACGCCGCTGATCTCCTGCATGAGGAGCTTGTCCATCTTCGTGACCATCGCTCGGGACTATACGAGCCGCACACGTCCCGTATCAGATTCAGGGCATGGCGAGGCCGACCTCTCGGCGAGGAGGACTATAGCGAGTCAGCTACAGACCGAGGAGGTGCGCTACCCACGAGAAGCCCGGCGCCCGCTCCCATACCGTGTGCTCTAGCGGGAACAGCGCGGTCTGCACCGCGGCCCACTTGCACCGGATGCAGACCCGCTTGCCGTGCGTGGCGCACCGTTGGATCACGTGCGCTCCGTGTTCGTGCGCTTGACCAGGCCCTCGAAGCCGCCGGGCCGCGCGGTGGTGGGACGGCCCTCCTGCTCGATGTCGGTCTCGGTTGCGGCCTGGTAGTAGACGCGCGCGCAGAGCGCGGTGTGGAACGGGTCGCCCGCTCGTATGGTCAACTCGTTCAGTGGCTCGTTGCAGTCCTTGCGCGCGCAGACCTTGTCGGCACGCATCTTCGGCTCCTTCACGATCCTGCCCTGTGGTGTAGCTGATAGGTCGTCACTCATCGTCGCCTCCGGTGGCCGAAGGAGCGGAACACCACATATGTTCGGTCGCCCGAGCTGACTGTTTGCTCAGACGAGTGAACAGCCGATAGACCACCGCTTCCGCCTCAGCCTTCGACGCGAACTTCGTCGCCTCGGAAGCGTCCGTCGTCCAGTAGCCACCCTCACGACTATCGGGCCGGGGGCCAGCGATCCACCAGACCGTAGGTGCGTGATTCTCCGCTTGGCCACGCTCGATCAGCCACGCTGACTTACCTCCGGTGGTAGAAGGAGCGAGAGCAGCGCGGTCGTAGTCGGTCACGGAGTCGGGGTAATCCTCTGCCCAGCGTCCAAGCAGGATTCGTAGCCACTTGTTGTCCTTCTCCAGTTCGGCCACGCGAGCCTCCGCAGCCTCGGCGCGAAGGATCTGTGCGGTCGTCGGGATCTGGACGAACTCGCGCTTCGCTTCGTCCCGTTCGGCCTCCGTAACGGTGATGCGGGATTCGTAGATCGCCGCCTGTCCGCGCATCCACTCGTTCGCTCGCTTCTGTACGTCAAGCTCGGCCTCCGCAGCCTCGGCGCGTTGCTTCCAGTACTCCATCTGCGCTTCCATCTCGTCGTCGTTCACGAGCCAGCCTCCTTCTTTCCGCAGCGATCACAGGTGCCGAGAACATGCCACTCGCGGCGTTTCCAGTCGTGACCGAATAGCCAGCATCGGTCAAGCAACGGTCTGCTAGGGGGCATCCGTCTCACCCCGCTCCGCCTCGCCGTAGCCCATGTCCCGGTGCGCCACGCGCGTGATGTACGCGCGCGCGAGGAACGTCTGGTTGGCGCGGAACTCGGCCTGGCTGATCTGGCGCTCGGTGTCCTCGTGCATCTCGCCGGGAGGTGATCCGAGCCGTGACGGGTGCGCGTAGTGGACGGCGTCCTCCTCGGCGTACAGGTGGAATGGCGCCGAGTCAGGATGGCGGAACACGATCTCGCAGAAGCTCCCGTTCGGTGCGCCGTCCAGCTTGGCGAGCAGCGAGAGCAGGTTGCGGCGGCTGACGATCAGCCCGTTCGTGACTGGCCTCATAGGTCTTCGTCCTCTCGGTAGCCCTGGTAGCGGTATACCTGCGCGTCGTGGATCTCGGGCTTCGGGCCTCCGCGGCGCTCGTGGATGATGCGGACTGGGATCGTATCATCGGTCTCGGCGTAGACCACCGGCGAGTCGGCCGTGTGATCCCACCGCTCCGCGCGCCCGCTGCCCGTCTTCGACAGCCCGCACACGTCGCCGTCGTATTCGGGCGGGCCTCCTACCAGCACCACGACCTTCGTGCCCGCGACGGATCCGGGTGTGGGCCGCATGCGGCCAGGGTGCCCTACCGGGTAGACCGGCGCGTCGTACACCGGCCGGTCGCTGGCGCCAAGCTCGCGGCCTTCGGCCACGGCCCGGTACCAGGCTTCCGATTCGATCTCGTACTCACGCACGACCGGCTCGTACTTCCCCGAGACCGATGATCTCGACGTCGCCCGTCTCCTTCCAGCCCGAGAGCACCGCGCCCATCAATCCGTTCATGCGGTTGCCCTCCCGGTGCAGGTGGTAGACCGAGCCGGAGTAGCCGTACACGTCCCATCCGTCCTCGGTGTGCGCGACGTGGGAGATGCCGGAGTTGAGGCGCCACGAGTCGCCGTAGAGGTAGCCGCTCGACCAGCCGCCGAACACCTTGTCGACCGACACCGGCTCGCCGTCGACCTTTCCGGTGATGCGGATGATAACCCAGCAGTCAGGCGTGTACTCACTCATCGCTGACGTCCCAGTGCTCGCCGAGCACCGAGCGGATGTCGCGCAGCACTTCGTCGGCTCCGCCGCAGGTACAGGCGAGCAGTCCGTCGACCGCCTTGTCAAGCAGCCGGGTGAGGTTGACCTGCTTGCCAAGCTCCTCCAGCGTTCGCTTCTCGGCTACCTCCTTCGCGTCGAACAACGCCTGGATGCGGTCGATGATCTTGCCGGTCGTGTCCTCGGGTACGGCGCTCATAGGATGCCTCCTGGGCCGGGCTTCCAGCACCCGGAGAGGAGGCACATCCCGTGCGGCTGGTAGTGAAGCAGCAGCCAGATGAGGTGGTAGAGGTGGGTCATGCTGCCACCTCCGCGGCCTCGGGAACCGGGGTAATACCGCCTCCGGATCCGGGCCAGCATTCGCGGCGTCGAACCTGCTCGCCGTTGATGAAGGTGGTGGCCATGATGCAGTACCCGTTGCTCGGCAGGAAGTTAGGCAGGGCCGCAAGGGCCAGGCCCGCTTCCCCGGTGCCATAGATGGCGAGCGTGTGCCCGGCGTACTGCACCTCGTAGCGCACGGTTCGTTCTGCTTCCTGGGTCATGCTGCCTCCTTCTGTAGCTGCTCCTCGGCGTCCCGCATCGTAGCCTCGATCTCAGCTACTTCCAGCGGCGTCCACTCGGTGCGCCCGTGCTTCTCGGGGTGGTTCAGTTTGTGCCGTGCAGAGGTGATGCGGTTCTTGAGCCGCTTCTCCGGGGTGATGACTGCCTGCTTCCTGGCCTTGGCGACGACCGCGTCGGTCGAGCGGGCCTTGCGCGCAGCGGCGTCGGCGTCGACCAGAGCCTGTACCTCGGCCGGTACCTCGCCGGACTCGGGCAGCGGGATCCCGTGGTTCTCAAGGCTCCGAAGCGGGATCCAGTCTGTCCAGTGGTGCGGCGTAGGGTGCTTGACCAGCCGGAGGGCCGCAGCCTCCTCCGGTGTGCGCTCGGGGATAACCAGCGCGTACGGGTTGCCGGGATAGCCGCGCTGGTGGTTCTCGTCTATGGCGAAGACGGTGCACGGCTTGTGCCAGAGCATCCAGCGCGAACCGACCTCGACGCGGGCCGGTGTCATGAGAAGGCCAGCGCGCGCTGCGCTGTCCGGTCGATGGAGCCGAGGAGCGTAATGCTCTTGAAGGTCGTGCGCTCGGCGTACGTTGCGTCGTACTGCTCGATAGCCTCATTGATGAGGTCGCCGATGCTGAAGCTCCGAACGCTCTCGTCTACGTCTACCTCGACCGTAACGCTCCAGTCGGTCGGGAGCGGCCTGCCGCATGTCCCAGCGGTCGAGTAGTCGATGCGGAACTCGTAGGTGCGGGTAACGGTCATGACTCCTCCGTCTCGCCGTGGGTCTCGTCCTCGTGGACGTGGTCGCAGGTGCTCTCGTACTCTTCGCAGTAGCACTCGGGGCAGTGGTCGCTGCCCTTCCGGTGCGCTCCGCAATGGCAGTGGGTCTCGGTGTGCGTGCCGGGCATGGTGGCTCCTTCGGGTGTGGGTGTGTGCTGCATGACCTAAGTATCGATCAACTGCCGCGGAAGCGCCATACCCCGTTCGAGGGATTAGTGAGGACAGAGGATCGTGCCCTCGGCGCAGCCGCAGTGCGCGAGCCGCGGAGCAGCGCGCGCGGCCTCGCGCGCCAGCTGGGCCTCGACCCGTTCCCGGTTCGGGACAAGTGTTCGGATATGGTCACTCTGCATCTGCCGGAGCGTGGCGCGTAGGGCGCTGTCGTGCTTCAGGTCGGAGGCGCTGATCCGTACGGCGCCCAGCCCCAGCGCGCGTAGCGTCCCCTGCGCGGCAAGCTTCCGATCTTCGGCCTGCCGTGCCAGCGCCTGCTCGAACGCGGCGTGCCGCGCGTTGTGGCGCGCGGCGCTGTACCGGCTCGGCCCTTTCACCAGGGGCCGTCCGGGTCGCCGCCTGGGAAGTCGTCCGGCTCGGGATCCGGCGGCTCGTCCTGTTCCCACGCGGTGTCGGCGTCGAACTCGGTTCTACACTTCGGGCACTCGGACGGTGTCCACTCGCTCGTGCCGTACTCGGTCTCGGACGTGACGGGGATCCACTCGTCACACTTCTCGCAACGGACGCGGAGCAAATCCTTCGAGTACCAGCCCGATGTAATCCAGGCGTCAAGGCCTCTCATCATGTCTGGGTCATCCCCTTCATGTACTTGTCGTAGTGGCGGCTGTCTGGTTTGATCTCCGCCTTGGGTTTGACCGCTGGGAGCCGGAGGTACGGGTACGGGTGTGCGAAGGCGTCCAGCGCGTGCTCGGCGGGTACCTCGGCCTGCTTCACTTCCTCGCCCGGCTCGGAGACCGAGATGACGACCTTGCCGTTGACCCAGTGCAGCGAGATGAGGATCCCCGCGGAGCTTCGATCCATGAGGTCGGTCGCCGTCATGCCTGCTGCCTCCTTACTCGGACGATTGCGCGGGCAACCGTAGTGGGTTCCTTCTGCCAGAGGTCGGCGACCAGGCAGGTCGAGATGTACCCGGCGACCGACTCGACGTCGAGGTCTTCGGGTTCGTCGTTCAGGGCGATGTGCCGTACCGCGAAGCGGTAGGGCGACTTCACCAGACCGACGCGCGGGTCGCGGCGTGAAGTCCAGATGGGGCGCTCCATCAGAAGCCCTGCCCGGCGAGGAAGTTGTCGAGGGCGTCGATGAACCGGAGTTCGCACCAGCGCATCGGGTTCGTGTCCAGGCCCAGGCGCCGGTAGATCTCGGTCACCGCCGCGTGGCTCTCGGACTCCGTTCCGTTATCGAAGATCTCGGCCAGCTGGTGATCGCTGGCTTCGGCGTAGGTGGTGGCCGCGGTTACCATTTTGCGATCACCGGCTCCGGCGCCTCGGTGGCCCAGCAGACGATGCGGCCCCGGTTGCTGTTGTGCGTGTAGAGCGTGCTGTCGGCGATGTACTCGTCGCCGTCGTAGGTGGCTGCCGTGGCGCCCCGCAGGTCGGGGAGCTTCGCGCCGGTGACCGAGTGGAAGCCGCGGTCGCGCTTCCAGAGGGTGAGGGTGCTCAGGTGCAGCTTGTTCCCGGTGGGGAACCGGCCTGCGACCTGGGTGCCGACCGTGTCGATGCGGGCGCTCCCGCGTACCCAGCACTCGATCTCGCGGGTCTCGCCGTAGAGGGTGATCTCGATGATGGCCTTGGTCTGCATGCTGCGCTCCTTGCTAGTGGGTGTACCCGTAGTATCGGTGACCTGGGTGGTAGAAGCAACCCCTCGAATGGGGGATTACTGCATCTGGCCGACCTGGCCCCGGAGAACCTGCCCTAGCCGCACCGGGCGGTAGCCGATGACTTCGACTGAGACGTTGCGCCGGTCGCGCAACATCAGGTTCTCGGGCCACCCGTTGTTATGGATGTGGCCGTGGATGTTCGTGCGCGTGCTCGTACCCCACTGCGAGTCGGCCAGTGGGTAGTGGCTGAACATGACCAGCTTCCAGCGCACCAGATCGGATATCCGCTCCCATCCCTTGGCCGCAAGCATCTCGTGATCCTTGCGGCGGTCGTGGTTACCGCCGATGTAGTGGACGACTCCTGGGAGGTACGGGATCCGCTGTCCCTTCCAGCCGACGTCGCCGAGGTGCAGGACGTGGTCTGTGGGGCGTACCTCCTCGTGCCAGAGCTTGGCCATGAGCCGGTCAACGTTCGGGGGTCGGTCGCAGAGCTTAGAAATATTCGCGTGGCCGAAGTGGGTGTCACTGATGATCCAGGTGCTCTCATCCATCCAGTCCATTACGCCTCCTAGCATAACGACCGAGGCGCCCGTAGGCGCCCCGGTCGCAGATCAGGGCAGGTCTAGCTGTCGCTGTCTCCGCCGTCGTGGCCGTCCTCTCCGTCGTGGCCGTCCTCTCCGTCCTCTCCGTCGTGGCCGTTCTGCCCATCCGCTCCGGGCTTCCCGTCCTCGCCGTTCGAGCCGTCATGACCCGGCTGGCCATCCTCGCCCTGCTCGCCCTGCTGGCCATCCTCGCCCTGGTCGCCCTGGTCGCCCTGGTCACCCTTGTCGCCCTTGTCGCCCTTGTAGCCGTTGCGTCCAGGCCGACCGTTGCAGACGTTCAGGCTCTCGTCACCGACTGTCAAGGTGACTCCGACCTGCCCGTCGTATGCCGATGCGCCCTCGCAGGGGTACGCGATCTCTTCCTCGCCGTCCTGCTGGTAGATCGGGGTAAGCGTGACCGACTGGCCGTTCGCGCCCCTCGCACCGTCGGAACCCGTCGCGCCGGTTCCTCCGCTGTTGCCCTGTGGGCCTACGGCGCCGTTCGCACCGGCCGGGCCTGCCGGGCCGGAGACCGCTACGCCGGGCTTGGCGATCTGATTCGCGGCGCACTTGAACCCTCTGGGAACCGCGTGAACCGTGCCGTCTGAGAGATCGACGCAGAAGGGGCCGGACAAACGTCGGCCCTGATCTCCACCCGCACCGAGACCGATACCGGCGACGGTGAGCGAAGCCACCGCAGCCGCGAGTATGACCATCATCTTGCCTTTCATACCAGTACCTCCTTCGTGAGGTCGTTGGGCCGGGGTATCCGTCCCTACAGCCCGCCGCTGCCAGCACCGGGGAAGGAGCGCAGCGCGGCGGGCTGTAGCGACGGGCGCTGGTACGCGCCCGGCAGGCTACTTGCACTTGTACGTCATGGCGCTCCCCTCATTGCGGAACCTTGCCGGAGGCCAGCGCGTTCGATTCAAACGCGTTCTTGACCTGGACGCCGCGCTTCAGGATGTCGGCGCGCCTGGCGTCGGCGGCTTCGGTGGACATCCCCATCGCCAGCATCTTGTTGCGTTGCTCGTCGGCGTAGATGTCGACCGGCTGGGTGACGTAAATCGGTGTGCTCATGTGCAGGCTCCTTCCTTCGGGTTCCCTCAGCATGACGGTTCCTCGGCGCGCGTCAAGGGACTTCAGTATCGGCGGGGAGAATAGCAACAGCGCCGAGTAGGATGTACGCATGGAATCAGAAATCCTGAACCTCCTCTCGTTTGCTCCGCACTGGAACGGGACTATCTGTGGCCCCGAGGTCGAGATCCCAGGGGTAGGCTTGCGGCCTGCTACCTTCATGGTCTTCTGCATTATCCAGCCGACACGTGAGCGAGCGGAGTGGGCGTTGTACCAGGGTGTGCGTGAGGCGATGGAGACGATGGGCTTGCCGTACGACGAGGACGAGTGGACGGTAGCCGCGCTGTACGCCAGTGCCGAAGCAAACTGAAGGAGGAGCGATGAGCGGTATCGAGCAAGGGGACGCACGGGACTTCCTGGTCGACCTGCGGGCCGACCTGATCCTGACGGATCCACCTCACCTGGACACGTATGGCGATGGCGACGACGTCGATCTGGAGCACGAAGCCTTCACCGACTCGTGGCTGCCGAAGGCCATCCGGGCGGTGGGTAGCGCGGGCACGGTCTACCTGACCTGCGGTGCCGACCCGCGCGAGCTTGCCAGCTACATCGGCTGCGCCATGCCAGACGAGATCCGTGTGTGGACGCACCCGGCGTTCAAGCCGGGGAAGTCAACGAGGAACGTCCCGGCGCACCATCTCCACCTGATCTACCGCGGGCACCACGCGCCGGACTTGCTCCAGATGGGCACCTCGGTGCTGCACGCCTCGAAGCCGATGCCGCTCTACTCCTGGATCATCGAGCAGTACGTTCCCGAGGGCGCGCTGGTGGTCGACCCGTTCTGTGGTCGCGGCGAGATCCCGAAGGCCGCTCGGGACATGAACCGGCAGTACCTCGGCTGCGAGATCCTGAAGGAGTCCGTCGAGGCTTGCTGGGAGCAGGGTCTGTAGCCGCCGCCGCGGGGAGGGATCTACCTCCCCGCGATCCGGCCTTTCAGCGGCGGGCGCAAGCCCGCTTCGGGTGGCCACCCACAACCGGCTTCCTGCGGCGTTGCGGGCAGAGTAGCGGATCCCCCATTCGAGGGGTTGCTGTTCCGGCGTACCCGACCGATACTATGGCCATGCAGAACTACGAACTCAGCAACGGCACCAGCTTCCTCGGCACCTGCACCTGCGGCTCCTGCCGCAAGGCCCTGAAGGACGCGAACGGCAACGTAGACCACGGCCAGCGCTGGAGCGAGAAGCGCGGCACCTACACCACGCGGCGCGGCCCTGACGGCTTCGCCTGCGAGATCGCCGCGAAGAGGGCACGATGACCTTCTACCACCTCACCGAGAACGCCGACTTCCAGCTGGATCCCGAAGCGCCGGTGCTCGGCTGGGGAGCCAAGAACTGCGCGCCCTGCGAGATCATGTACGGAGTCCTCTACGTCGCAGCGCCGGAGGTCACGCGCTGGCAGCACGGCCACTGGGCCGGGCGCCGCAGCCACCTCGCCATCATCGAGATCGCCGACAGCGCCCGCGAGGGTATCGACCTCGTAACCCTCTCGGACACCGAGACCCTGATCCTGAACCTCGACGTAGCCACCCTGGTTGCGGTCGAGGCCCGACAGAAGGAGGCAGCATGATCAACTACCCGAAGGCCCGAGACCTGCGCGCCTCAGTCGAGGCCAGCACGCCCGAGTACGACCCACGCATGGCGGAGGCTTCCCGCCTCGCCGACGCCTACGACCAGGCCGAGGCCACCCTCGACTACACGCCCCGCAGCCTGGACGAGATGCTTGCCGCCCTGAGCGCGCCGCTCAAGAAGCACCGGGTGCGGGCATGATGACCAGCACCGGCTGGGAAGAGCGGCTTCCGGCTCCGGCTCCGGCTCCGCTTCGTTGCTCGGCCTGCCACTACGAGCTTCGGCCCGTCGACAAGAAGTGCGGCTGGTGCTGGCACCCGGCCAAGGGTGCGATAGACCAGCGGATAGTCGATGAGCCTACCTGGAGAGGTGGGCGCTCCGGCTACTTTGACCAGGAGCTTGCGGAAAGCTTCACGCCGGTCAACCTGCGGGTGCCGTCATGACAGGCGCCCGGCGTATACCCGAGTGCGCCTTCGACCTGCTCGGCTTCTGCGAGCGCTGCTTCCGCAACCGCTGGCTTGCCGTCGAGTTCGTGAAGACCGAGGGCGGCTACCCCTTCGGAGTCTGTCGCTCCTGCGACCGCGAAGACCCGGTCATGTGCGACTGCGGCTCCGCCCTGCTGGGCGCCTGCGAAGACGACGAGGGCTGCGGCGGCTAGACCGCGGGAGGCAGGTACAGCGGAAGGTCGTGCTCGGCCTTGGCGATGACGCGCTCGGCGTATGCCAGGCCCTCGGCGTTCGCGGCTTGGCCCGTTACCCACGTGGAGAGGCTTGCACGCAGGCCCCATGCGTACGCGTCGGCCAACGGCGTGCCACTGCGTAGCGCCACGAGGTAACCCTTGTACCGCGGGTCTCGCAGGGTCTTCGCCGTGGCGTAGATGCCGCTCAGGTAGGTCGGGTAGTTCTGCACGCCCACCGCGTTGAACTTGCTCGACCCGAGTACCTTCGTCATCGAGTTGAGCCAGTTGTACTTCGCGCTCGGTGAGATGTTCCGGTTCGGCCCGCCGTTGCCTCCCTCCCATGCCCACTGGGACATGAGCAGGCTGCGGCACTCCGGTGTGACCTTGAAGAGGAGCGCCGTTCCGAGGTTCGGGATCCAGTAGACCTTGCCGCTCATACCGGCTCCCCGAGCAGCGAGCAGATCCAGCCACGGTCGGGCCGGTAGTCCACCGAGAGGATCTTGGCCGGGTATGAGCCGAAGCTGAAGATGAGGCGCTGCTTCACGGAGACGATCACGCCGACATGGGACGGGCTGCCGTAGTAGACCGGGTCGCCGACCTTGATGCGGTCGCTCCAGCCGTGGCCGGTGACCAGCACGCGGCCGATCCGCTTGTAGTAGCCCAGCTGCGTCCACGTGTTACCGTAGCCCCACGGCGATCCGCACTGCGGCGCACCGGCCTGCTCGTCGGCCCATGCCTTCGAGCCGGAGCAGTCGTTGTACGTCGCGGGCTTCTTGCGCGAGTACGGGCGCCACTGCTTGTACGGGGTGCCGAAGCGGTGGTTGTAGAAGTACATGAGTTCTCCGAGCACCCGAGCGCGCAGCTTGTCCTCCTCGGACACCGCCGTGAGCAGCGCGGCCTGCTGGATGTTCCAGCGGTCGTACCAGCGCGCGAGCTTCGCGTGCGTGGCCTGCGAGTAGTGGTGATGCGGGGTGTCGTTCGGCTTCAGGCCGTGGTCGTGCTCGAACTCGCCGAGCAGCTGCGACAGCCGCGGATCCCACTGCTTGCGCCCGCGGGTTGCCCAGCGGAGGTTGCCGTAGCCCGCGCGCGCAAGCGCGCGTCCGATGATCCGAGCCTCGGTCTTCCCGGCGCCTAGCGAGGCGTCGATGAACGGTACGACTGCGGTGCTCATTGCGGCCCCTTCAGTCGGTTGCCCAGGCGCTCAAGCAGGCCGGGAGCGTAGGCGCTCGCCAGCTGGTCGTCGCCGTCGTCGTTCGGGTCGTGCTCGTCCGGCGTGACGTCATCGAACGAGTGGAGGATCTCGGTGTCCTCGGGAAGTGGCTGGAAGGTAGGCATGGCGTTAGCCTAGCTGTCGACCGCGTCGGAGGGCACGACGAAGATGGACGCCTCCGGGCTTACAACGTCGCTGCCGGAGGTGAACCGCGCGAACCACTGCCCGCTCAGGGTTGCCGTGACCGGGTAGCTGACGTAGCCGGATCCGTTGTCGCTGACGTACGCCGTGCCCTCGTGGCTCACGATGTGGCCGTTCGGCAGGTGCAGGTCGACGCGGTAGTCCGGGTCGTGCGCCCCGAAGTCGTAGGCGAAGGTGTAGGTCTCCAGGATGTCGATGACGGGTTGCCCGCTCAGGAGCGCGAAGTTCCAGCCCGCCTGGATGTCGACTGGCGAGGGTGCGCGCTCGACGGTGAACGTGTCTCCGACGCGGTCGAGGACGGTGACCTCCTCGGCGTTGACGCCGCGTTGCGGGATCGTGTTCGTCGGCCAGATCAGTGCGGTGTACCGGGCGAAAGGTGCATCGGGGAACCGCGCTCCCTGATCCTCGGTGACCGTAAAGGTCGTGCCGGAGTTCGCCGGGGTCGGCGGGGAAAGGATCTGCGACGAGGGTGCGATACTCACACGAAGGAGTCTACAGCCCGTGCCTCCTGCGGAAGCTTGCGGACATCGGATGTCCATGTTCCAGCCGCACGCCCGTGCGCCGAGCGCGCCGCCGGTCGCAACCCCGCATGGCTGCGTTGTCTTCCCAGGTGAGGTGAGGTGAGCCATTGTCCATTCGCTTCCCTCGAACGGGGTATAGGCTTCCTACCGTGGAACGCCGACAGGACATGGTATGCCTCCTCCATCTCATGACCGCCTACACCAGACTCCCACCGGGGTGTGGATCAACGCGGTGCAGATCGACCAGCTACTCCTGAACGGGCTGGTGCTCTCCATCGTGCAAGGCCCGCGCGTCGAGTACATCTCGTACCCGAACGTCGCCGCGGCCAACGCCGGGCTGGCCGAGTGGCGGGACTACGTCGAGGAAGCGCGGTAGCGCGAGCCTAGTGGTGCCGGTTGCAGCGCAGCGCCCAGCAGATGCCGAGACGGTCGCCGCACTCCAGGCACCCGTAGTACTTGTGGTACGCCAGCAGCCGCGCCTTGATGGCATCGTGATCGAGCACGGGCTTGACGTTTAGCTCAGCCCTGACCCGCGTGTACTCCTCGCGGTAGACCGGGTCGAGCAAGAGGGCTTCGTGCCGCTCGCGGTGGGCGCGCCCCGGATCCGGGTAGCCCTCGATCAGCTCTACTTCTTCGTCGGTGCTCATGGCCTACTCCTTCGGCTTCTGATAGACGGGCTTCAGCAGCCCGGTCGGCTTCGGGCGCACGCGCGCGGAGGCGTGCTCCGCCTCGGTAGGTGCTTGCTCCGCGTAGCGCCGCTGCTTGGACGGCTTCACGTTCGTGCCGAATCCGCGCACCGTCTCCAGCCAGGTCTCGCCGCAGACGTTGCAGACCTGCTCTCTGTCTGGCCCCACGAAGTCGTGTGGTGGGCAGACCTTCTGTGTCATATCGCGCCCGTGTAGACGTACGCCTTGCCGGATGCTCCGTGGTGGTTCATGCCCAGGACGTTACCGGATGCGCCCAGCCACTTGTCCAGCTGCGCCGCCTTCAACTCGTGCGGGTGTCCTTCGTGAGCGGGGACGTCCACCCACTCGAAGATCCGGATGTAGTCGGCGTGCCGTGCCGCGGTCTTGAGCACTTCGACCGGGTCGTAGACGTGCTGGAGGACGTTGTAGATCCAGACCTCGTCGTAGCGCACGCCGTCGCTGAATCCTTCGGCTGCTCGCTGGAGGTACGCGATCCCTTCCGCCTCGTAGCGCGCCTTGACCCAGTCGGGTACAGGCAGCGGGTCGACTACCGTGGAGACCTGGCCGCGGTTCTCGGTCTTGAGCAGCAGGCTGGTAGGCCCACCACCCAGGTCGAGGATAGAGGCCCCGGACAGGTTGATCGTCGGGCCAGGCCCGCCGCGGTCGCGCAGGTCAAGCCCGAGCACCGCGGCATAGGCGTGCTGCTTCGTCTCCTCGCCGTAGGTGTTCGCGCAGTTGCCCCACCAGCGCGCCTCGAACTCCTGAGCGTCGGCGCCGGTCTCGGGGAAGCACACCGGGCATGGCCCCGAGTCATCTGACTCGTAGACGTACTTCATGCAGCCGGTGCAGAAGGCCGGGTCACCGAAGCCGTCGTGCTCCACGCTCATCGGGTATCACCCGATCCGTCCAGCACGTTGCGCCGGGCACGGTCTGCGAGCTTGTCGAGGTTGCCGCTTGCGACCTCGGACAGGTTGTAGCCCAGTTCGTGCGCGAGCATGGCGGCTGCCCATAGGACGTCGCCGATCTCATCGATGATCTCGTCGGCTTCGTGCTCGGTCATCGGTGGCCGGTCGAAGCGCGCCTTCTCGCCGCGGAGCAGGCGCGAGACCTTGTTCGACACCTCACCCGCTTCCCCGGCAAGCAGCATGGTCGGGTAGAAGATCCGCTCGGGGTAGGAGCGCTTGTAGATGGCGGTGCGCGCAGCAGCTGCCTGGTACGCGTCGAGACTGAGCGTGTTGTCGTGCATCGGTTCCTCCCTCCGTCGTGGTGCGCGCATCGTAGACGAAGAGAAGCCCAGGTGTGACCCTGGGCTTCTCGGGGCGGATATTCCGCCTCCACCACCTACCCTTGTGAGGCGATAGGAACCTCGCGCATCCG
>Ga0315278_10000527_pt1 | contig 33733 bp, 31 predicted proteins | sample YL17G06_0_MG_FD_203880 | JGI IMG/M metagenome (GOLD analysis project Ga0315278, IMG submission 203880) | Sediment microbial communities from Yellowstone Lake, YNP, Wyoming, USA - YL17G06_0 | ecosystem: Environmental > Aquatic > Freshwater > Lake > Sediment | place: USA: Wyoming | collected... | reverse complement strand
TCACGCTTTGCGATCATGAACGCTATTAAAACATAGCGAGCCGAATTGCGCCAGGTCAAAATAGGTAATTTGTAAAAATATTTTCAAAGCTACGCAATCCGTGTGCCGAACGGGATTGTGACTGTCCCTAGTTTTTCCCCCATAGATCCACTTTTAAATTGGTGGGAACAGAACAAAGACACAATAAAAGAATAAATATCAAAGTACAAAATGACAAAGCAAATGCTTAGACAAAGTGTGGTAAGCTTTAATTTCTTAGGAGCATTTAATAATGCTACAAACTCTTTTCGTTTCTAATTGTATTGAAAAATGCATCGATGATATAAAAATAGCCTCCTTGTATTTTGATAAGGTTATCATAAAAAATAGAACATTATATGCAGTAAAGCCAGAAAATGAGGGTGCAGTTTTAAAAGTTGGTGACATCGGCATAGTTACTAAGATAATGAGCACTGTGTCAGAAAGGTTTTTAGGGCATATTTCAACACTTATTGATGAAGGAATAGTCGATGTGGTTGATGAATGTGATGAAAGGAAAGAACCTATATGGAAGAATATTGATGAGGTGGTCTACAAAATTCTTTCTGAAAAAATGGATATTTTGTTTGAACTAAAAGATAAAAAGGGAGATGCTACAGGGAACAAAACTGCATTAATTAAATTATCAGATGAAGTTAAAGATGTTCATTCGGAGTTCTTGAATCCTATTGAGGTAGGATCTGAAATTCATTTGAATTTTGTTTTAAAATATTACTCTTCATTATTAAGTTCATTATTTAAAAATGTCTCTACCGGCTTGAACTGCATAACAGCAAGTGAAGCACTTAATAGGTTTATTATGTTCTATTGTTCCAATGAAAAGATAAAGAAAATGCAACGCGAATTGGCTAAAAAATATTCAGTAGCTCCACAATTAGCCTTCGAGGCGATAAAAATATCAGTTCCAAATATTACAGCATTTCCATTTGATGAAGTCTTGGAAATAAGAGGTAAGTCGAAGGATGAACTTTTAAGATTTAGAAACGAAATGGAGGCAATACAATTTGATTTCCAAAACAATTTTGACATTGATTATATTTCAGCTCATTCTGAAGATTTTGTCAAATACAAGATAAAACCTGCTGTTGATGATTTAGCTAAAAAAATTAATACACTTAATTTGAGACTTCCATTAAATATTTTAGAAAAAATAAAGGAACCAGCTTCGTATACACCTCTCGTTGGAACATTATTTAATGCCATACCTGCTCATATAGCAATTTTATTAAGCTTTGGAATTATCAGTATTTCTACTGCATATGATTACGTTTTATCAAAAAAAGAAATTAAAGACAATGGATTGTTTTATTTAATTAAACTTAACAATTTTTTTGATAGATAGTAATAACAAAAAAACAAAAAAAATGAGGATATATGCCTCACTTTTCACGAGATACAAAATATGCTTTTTATTGATTAAATTCCGCTTGACAGTGTGGACAGGTATCCCTAAAATTCGCACTCCGAAAAGTGTAAAACAGCCACAAAGGCTAAATAACTATAAATCTTTATTTTAAAAGGAGTTGTTCGATGGCGACAAAGATAGCAATTAATGGTTTCGGCAGAATCGGCCGTCTTGTTTTCCGTGCTCTGGTCGAGCAGGGACTGCTCGGCTCAAAGTTCGAGGTCGTGGCAGTCGGCGATATCGTCGGGGCCGACAATTTGGCATACCTGCTTAAATACGATTCAATACAGGGCAAATTCAAGGGCACAGTAAGTTTTAAGAAGTCTGCACCCGATAAGGCCGAGAACGATGTGCTGGTCGTGGACGGCAAGGATATCTTAGTCGTAAGCGCAAAGACCCCTGCCGAGCTGCCATGGGCAAAGCTTGGCGTTGAGATAGTTATCGAATCGACCGGTTTATTTACCGATGCCGAGAAGTCAAAAGGTCATATAGCGGCCGGAGCAAAGAAAGTTATCATTACCGCGCCGGCGAAGAACGAAGACCTTACAGTTGTGATGGGCGTTAACGACGATAAGTATGACGCCGCAAAGCACAATATAGTATCGAACGCAAGCTGCACGACAAACTGCCTTGCACCTATCGTTCACGTTATTATCAAGGAAGGCTTAGGTTTTGCCGAAGGTATTATGACGACAGTTCACGCTTATACCGCGACGCAGAAGACAGTTGACGGACCATCCAAGAAAGACTGGAAGGGTGGCCGTACAGCCGCACAAAATGTTATTCCATCATCTACAGGCGCAGCAAAGGCGGTAGGCCTGGTTATTCCGGAAGTAAAGGGCAAGCTGACAGGTATGGCGTTCCGCGTTCCGGTTCCGACAGTTTCAGTCGTTGACCTGACATTCAAAACAGTTAAGGAAACTTCACTGGCTGAAATCAAGGCCGCGATGAAGAAGGCAAGCGAGACATATCTTAAAGGCATTCTGGGCTATACAGAAGATGAAGTCGTTTCAAGCGATTTCATTCACGATGAACGTTCATCGATATTCGATGCCGGCTCTTCGATTGAATTGAATAAGAATTTCTTCAAACTCATTAGCTGGTATGACAATGAGTGGGGCTACTCGATCCGTACAATCGACCTGCTCAAGAAAATGGCCAAATAAAGGCTGATAAGCAAACAGTTAAAGGCGAGTCAGCATTTATTGGCTCGCCTTATTTTTTAATTATAAACCCAAAAACGGAGGGAGCCACAATGGCAAAGAAAACAGTAGCAGATATAGACGTAAAAGGCAAAAAGGTCCTGATGCGGGTCGATTTTAACGTTCCGCTGGACGAAAACCAGAATATCACAAGCGATTCAAGAATCGTAGCCGCCCTGCCGACGATTAAGACAATCATAGATAAAGGCGGCTCGGTAATATTAATGAGCCATCTCGGAAGGCCGGACGGGGAGAAAAAGCCGGAATTCTCGATGGCACCGGTTGCGAAAAAGCTCGGCGAACTGCTGAAGAAAAATGTAATCTTCGCAAATGACTGCATCGGCGACGATGTAAAGAAAAAGGCGGCAGGCTTAAAGCCGGGTGATGTAATGCTGCTCGAAAATGTGCGCTTCTACAAAGCAGAAGAAATAAAAGATAAAAAAGCGGTCGATGACCCGAAACTTCGGCAGGCAAAAGACGATTTCGCAAAACAAATCGCTGTACTGGGCGACGCTTATGTCGACGACGCGTTCGGAACGGCTCACCGCGATAACGCATCTATGTACACTGTGCCGGATATGATGAAAGGCAAAGACCGCGTTATCGGATTCCTCGTCGAAAAAGAACTGAAGTTCCTCGATGAGGCTCTAAATAAGCCGAAGAAACCTTTTGTCGCGATTCTCGGCGGCGCAAAAGTTTCCGATAAACTGAAAGTCATCGAAAACCTAATGAAAAAAGTCGATAAAATCCTCATCGGCGGAGCAATGGCTTATACGTTCTTCAAGGCCAAAGGCCTGACAGTCGGAAACAGCCTTTGCGAAAATGATTTCGTCGAGAAGGCAAAGGAATTACTGTCAAAAAGCGGATGCGAATTAGTGCTGCCTATCGATACGGTTATTTCACAGGAAATAAAAGCCGGTGCTGCGAATAAAGTCGTAGCGGGCAATGTTCCGGACGGCTGGCAAGGCGTAGATATCGGCCCGGAGACAATAAAGCTGTTCGTTAAGAAACTCGAAGGCGCAAAGACGGTCGTATGGAACGGGCCGATGGGCGTATTCGAGATTCCGCCATTCGATATCGGCACAAAGGCAGTCGCTAACGCAGTGGCAAAAGCAACAGATGAAGGCGCGATAAGCGTTATCGGCGGCGGCGACAGCGCAAGCGCAATTAAGAAAATGGGACTATCGAAACGCGTTTCGCACGTCTCAACCGGCGGCGGAGCAAGCCTTGAGTTTATGGAAGGCAAAAAGTTCAAGTGCCTTGAGATACTTGATGAAAAGTAATAGCCACTAAGACACGAAGGCACAAAGATTTTAAATTAAAAAATGTAATAACAGATAACCGTGAGCATGCGAAAGCGGTGTCTTGAATTAAAACGCCAATGCCTGATGAATTAAATCAACTAAGCGGTCAGTTCCGCAAAGCAGATGTAAGGCTGCTGTTTGTAACCCGCTTTGTGCGAATGTTCGCATACGGATTCCTGTCTGTTCTGCTGGCCTTATATCTGTCTGAACTGGGACTTTCCGATGCGAAGATAGGACTGCTGCTGACGCTGACGCTTGTCGGCGACATCGCGGTATCCCTATGGCTAACCACCACGGCTGACCGGTTCGGACGCCGCAGAACACTGGCATTCGGAGCGGTACTAATGCTGATGGCGGGAATTGTGTTCGCTCTGACAAACAATTTTCTTGTGCTGATAATAGCCGCGACAATCGGCGTCATCAGTCCAAGCGGAAACGAAGTCGGCCCATTCCTTTCGGTCGAGCAAGCCAGCCTGTCGCATATAATTCCCGACCGGTTACGAACGAACGTTTTCGGCTGGTACAATCTTACAGGTTCATTGGCGACCGCCCTTGGCGCAGGTGTTTCCGGTTTGGTAACACAACTGCTCCAGAATGCCGGCACTCCTGTGCTGGATAGCTACCGCACTGTTGTTTGGGGCTACGCCGGTGCAGGTTTGATTTTGGCAGTGTTGTTTATCCGGCTGTCCAAAGCTATTGAACTGCCGCCGGATACCATCCACGCCGCTCAGACGGCCGGCGCTCGCGTATTTCTGGGACTGCACAAGTCAAAACGCGTAGTAGTAAAACTGTCAGCACTATTTTCTTTAGATGCTTTTGCGGGCGGATTTGTTATGCAGAGTATTGTGGCGTACTGGTTTCATATCCGCTTTGGTACTCCGCCGGCCACGCTTGGGGCGATTTTCTTCGGGGCAAATATTCTGGCAGCAGTATCGGCATTGACGGCTGCGAAATTGGCTTCACGTATCGGCCTAATCAATACAATGGTCTTTACGCATTTACCCTCCAACGTGCTGCTTATCCTCGTACCGCTTATGCCTAACGTACATCTGGCTATTCTGATGCTGCTGCTGCGATTCAGTATCAGTCAAATGGATGTACCCACACGGCAATCTTATGTTATGGCCGTTGTCGAACCGGACGAGCGTTCAGCCGCCGCCGGTGTAACCGCCGTAGCCAGAAGCGTCGGCGCCGCTATTTCACCGAGCCTGGCGACGATGTTACTGGCAGGTCCTGTGATGATGGCACTGCCTTTCTTTATTGGCGGCGGTTTGAAAATCATCTATGACCTTCTGCTATATCGCAGTTTTGCTGCCGCCGGTTTCAAAAATCTAAAAATCGACAACGAAGAAAAAAAGTGGAACTCAGAATGCAAAACATAAAAGGCTGCTGGGAAAACCAGCAGCCTTTTTTTGTTTTTAGACTGGAAAAAACCACTATATAGGCGTATAAATGCGGCCGGACAAGTTTGTTGCAATTTATTGGAGAAACTGATATATTTGTTGGTTTGTATAAATATCTATACAGGAATATATGGCCGCAAATAAAACAAATAACGTTCAGTTCGCGTCGCTATTCAAGCCGGCGTACGTTATCTGCCAAACCGACAAAACCGACCGCAACGCAATACTGCGCGACCTGCTGCAAAAGCTGGCGTACGAAGCGGGAATCGGAAACGTCGAAGAGGCGTACAAAGAAATACTATCCCGTGAAAATGAAGCGCCGACTATCGTCGGGCCGGGCATCGCAATGCCGCACGCAAGGCTTGACGCCGTCAATAAAATTGTCATCGGGATAGCAACCTCGAAAAACGGAATCGTTTACGCGCCCGGCAGAAGCGATAATTCAGTCAAACTTATCATCCTTACCCTTGCTCCGAAAGATGCGCCGGGATTATACCTTCAGGCTATCAGCTCCATCGCGAAAATCTGCCAGGACCCTGAAACCGCCGATAAGGTAGCGGCCTTTGATTTGCCGGAGAAAGTATGGGGCTTTTTCAATACAAACGGAGCGGTCATGCCTGAGTTTTTGCGTGCGTGCGATATTATGGAGCCTGTAACGGTCAAGCTTCAGGAACACGATACGCTCGAACGCGCAATAGATTTATTCGTTCGGCACAGGGTAACCCAGGTGCCGGTTTTAGATAAAGACGGAGAATTAATCGGCGTGGTAACAACATACGAACTGCTGCGGGTATGTCTGCCCGATTATGTGCTGTGGATGGATGATTTGACGCCTGTGATTAACTTCGAGCCATTCGCTCAAATCCTTAGAAAAGAAAGCAAGACCTGGCTGGCTGAGATTATGACATCCGAGTACGCGATTGTAGATGAAAACGCACCGGCTGTGCAGATCGCCAAGGAATTTACCCGACAGCATACCGACCTTGCTTATGTTATGAGAGGGAAAAAACTGGTCGGCGTAGTATCATCGGCAACTTTTTTGAGCAAAGTTCTGCGGGAATAAAATATTGGACACCTCAAAACAAAGAAAAGAAAAGATTAAGACTGTCGTTTACCTGCTTATAATGCTCAGCGTAAGCGGCTCTGTCGGCATGCTCGCGCATTTTCTGAAATTCGACAGGCAGCAGGCGATGTCCTGCGCGATATTCATAATGATTATAATGGCCACGCTTTTGTTCTGGCAATTCCGGCTGGCTATCGCGTTTGTCGGTATCGGCGTTTTAATGGGAACCAATGTTCTGACGCTGCCGACGTTCATCAAGGAATGCAAACTCGACGTGATACTATTTTTAGTAGGTATGATGGTAACCGTCGGCGTACTTAAGGAACTCGGCCTTTTCACGTGGATTATTCAGAGCGTTATCACGATACCGCATATTACAGGCAAAACATTCGTAATTATAATCGCGGGGCTGGGAGCGTTTATGGCCTGCGCGGTGGACGAGGTCACATCAATAGTATTTATCGCTACTTTGATATTCCAGGTTTGCGATACGCTGAAGATTCGTCCGACGCCTTTTATCATTATCGGCGTATTAGGCACCAACATCGGGTCAAGCGGCACGATGCTCGGCAACCCGGTCGGAATCCTAATCGGGCAAAATGCCGTGCCGCCGCTGAGCTTTGTCGATTTTATTACGTGGTCGTTTCCGATTATGCTCGTAACGCTGTCAACCTCGATACTGATTTTAATGTACTGGTACAGAGCGGATATCAAGCTGCTTTCCGAAAGGCTCAACGCAAGGCGGCAGCTCGGCCTTGGATTAGGGCCGCTGGTGAAAATACCTTACAAAAGCGGTCTTGCCGTCCTCGTAGGTATGATAACTTTTATTGCACTGCACCGCTATATCGAAATGAAACTGGAACTGGCGCCGAATACTGTGCTGATTGTCGCGCCGCTGGTTATCGCAGGACTGCTGATGCTCTGGCGGCATGAACGGGCAAGACATTATATCGAAGCTGACGTCGAATGGTGGACGCTGCTGTTCTTTATGATGCTGTTCGCAGTTGCGGGCACGCTCGAAGAGACGCACGTTTCGACCAGAATCGCGGGCTATTTTCAGCAGACGTTCGGCAATAATATATCGGTTCTGACGCCTGTGATTATAGGCGTATCCGCTCTCGGCTCGGCGTTTGTCGATAACATCGTATTCGTGGCGGCGTTTATGCCGATTGTCAATAAACTCGGGGCTACACCCCTGATTTGGGCGCTGCTGCACGGAGCGTGCCTGGGCGGAAATATTACGATGATTGGTTCGACCGCAAATATCGTCGCACTTGGTATGCTCGAAAAAAGGTATCGTACTCATATGTATTTCTTCGAATGGCTGAAGGTCGGAGCCGTTGTCGGCGTCGTGTCCTGCCTTATCGCATGGGGCGGCATCACATTACTTTCGCCTTATATGCCGACAATGGAACAACGACAGAAGACGTATCTTGCGGAAATCCAAAAAACAATAGACCAGCATGAACCAAAAGCCGTTGGTTCTAATATCGAAATTCCGGACGCTAACAGGGTTGACGGCCGTTAAAAGTCTGGTATCCTTTAATTCATTGTCATTTCGAGCGTAGGCCCCTTAGGGGCCGGAGTCGAGAAATCTCGCTTGACATCTAATGCTTAGTTGTCATTCTGAGCGCAGGCCCTTTGGGCCGAAGTCGAAGAATCTCGTTTAAAAGTAAAGGAAATCTCTGTGGCTGATAGACAACTACCCAAAGCAGGTACAATCGAAATAGCTCCTTCGATTTTGAGCGCAGATTTTGCTAAACTTGCCGATGAAATCGGCCAGGTCGAAAAATCAGGCGTGAAAATGGTTCATCTCGATGTTATGGATGGTCATTTCGTGCCGAATATTACGATTGGGCCGCCAGTGATAGCCAAAATTCGTAAATGTTCAAACCTTTTTTTCGATAGTCACTTAATGATTAGCGAGCCGCAAAGGTACGCCGATGAATTTATTAAGGCAGGCGTCGATAATATTACTTTCCATATTGAGGTTGTGCCGAACCCGAAAGATTTTATTAAAAAGCTGCACGATGCAGGGATAACGGCAGGTCTATGTCTTAATCCTGAAACGCCGGTCTCGAAAATCGAAAAATACGCGCATTTAGCCGATATGATTTTAGTTATGACGGTTCATCCCGGCTTTGGCGGCCAGAGTTTCATTCAGGAAGCGGCAGATAAAATAAAACCCATTCGTCAGATTGTCGGCCCCGATATAAGGATTGAAGTTGATGGCGGCATCGACGCCAAAACAACGCCGATTGTTACAGCCCTTGGCGCCGATACCCTCGTGGCAGGTTTCGCGGTTTTTGGCAAACCAAACCGCCAACAGGCAATTGATGACATACGCAACGCCTGCGCAAAATAATCATTCACAACTCAACAGAGCCCAAGCGATAGCGCAGGGAGATTCAGGGTTCGTCGTCTTGGAGATTTGTCATTCTGAACGAAGCGAAGAATCTCGTAAATACTAAAAGGATTTACGTATGGACAAAAGAACAAAAATAATTACTGCAATGGCAATGTTGGCCAGTGCGATAACGTTTGTTGTTGTATTTATAACATTAGCTTTAGCGCGAACAATCCCCATTTACATTGCTTTAATCGTCAGCGCCGCAGTTTTAGTTGGTGATTCAATCGCCGCGTATGTAGTCCTCACAAGACCTGACAAACAGTGAAACCATTTGGTGTCTGCGAGGATTTTTACCAATATTCTGTAAGTTACATTTATATACTTTCCTAAAATATTGGAATTCCTAAATTTTTATCCAGAAAACGAAAGAGTTTGAGTTCATTCTTTTTCGTTAGACTGTTTTTTCCTTGATGAAATATATCTCTCAATAACATGTTCTAACATTCGTGGCAGTTCGTGCATCATCATATGAGATTCCTTTGATGACATCATAAATTCTTCCATAAATGGTCCGTGTAATGTATGTTCAACTAAACGGCGAAATTGTCTTAAGGCTTCCTCCGATGCTTTGAAATTGCCCATCTTGGTTGTTCTATACGCCTCTACACCTACTTCATAAAGCCAAGGGGCATCTTCACGTAAAAAACTGGCTAAAATCAAGATTCCAATCGGGTCTGAAGATTCTCGAGAACTCATATGCATCATTTCTTCCATCATCATAGGATGAAAACGCTTCAGTTTTTTTCTACGAAGAGGTTCTATTCGTTCAGAAAATCTTTCCTCTAATCTTGTTGGCAATTCAGTTAAAACAGCCATAATATCTGCTAACGATCGTCTTTCTGGGTCATCACTTTTTCGAAGTGATTGTAAATCAAGAGATATCGATATAGGAGTCTCTATCTGGCTTGCATCTTGCTCGAGAGATCTTATTTGACCTATGATGCCATTTTTTGCTTCACCAACACTATCGAGGTCATGATGGTTAACGTATATTGTCCGAGTGCCAGAAACATCGAATGGAATTTTTTCCCCTTTTTGTATTAGTTGAATAAATGGCTTACGCAAGGCATGGCGAATGGCAAGTTCATAAAAAACATTTGCATTGTGTCCAGTCAAATCAGCTATAACAAGAGGGTCTTCTATAATATGTTGAATAACTTGGCTAGTTATTACTCCTGGTTTTTCAATTTTATCTGCACGAATTGCTTCATATCCACATTCGACAGTTGATGGTTCTATGACATGTTTCAGAATTTGATCGGAACGTTTTCTTATTTCTGAGTCATCGTCTCCTATTGGGGCAATTACAAAGCATATTTTTTTCTTAGCCATTTTATACCTTCCTTTTACTAATTGATCCTGTTTTAACCAAAAATATTTAAATTAAATCAAAGATAACCATTTTTTAATTTCAATCTGTCACTTTTGATTTTCTGTTCTTGTTATCATCCATAATTTAACCTCGATAAATTTCTTCTTTTTCCTGTATTCTCCTGATAGATTTTTTGTGTCTTCGTGCCTTAGTGGCTACAAGAAATTATATCCCTCCTTTTCACCAAACACAATGGCTAAGCCATGCCATAGGCACCAAAAATATCCAAATACCAAAGTCTGTTTCGTGTCTTTGCCTGTCCCGCCATAGCTTTAGCGACGGCGGATGCCTTTGTGGCTACGTCGTTTTATAGATACATTACTTATTTCTTCGTGTCTTCGTGCCTTTGTGGCTACAGTAATTCCCGACATTATGGATTGCCCAATTTCCTCCCCAAAAACCCGTTCAAAACCTGCTCTTTTTGATGTTTTTCGTGTCATTTCCCCTCACTTTTCATCATTTTTCGTTGATTTCTCCCATTTTTCCGTGAAATCTGTGGCTAATTTTTGCGCAAAACAATTAAAACATACACGTTTGTTAAAGGAACTTGCGCTTTTTTTAAAAAAAAATTCCGTAACTCCTTTATTTATTTTTCAAAATAAAGACTTATAGCATTTCCAACAACGTAAATAAATAAGTTATGCGTATCCCCGCGCTTAGTTTTGAAAAAACTGCGGGGACATCAAATTCTCCCACGTAAACAAAAGAGTTATATCAATCATCTTTTTATATACAGTGTAAATCCGTGTTAATCCGTGTCTAAAAAATCAGTGTTAATCTGTGTCAAAAATAGCCTCGATTTAAGCATTAATTCCTGTTATAATCCCCCAATTAATAAGAAATTGAGATTGCCACGCAATAACAAGGAAACAATGGCGAAACAACAAAAATCACAATGGGATGGCTTCAGTTTAACGCCGCGGCGGGAAATGCCCGCGGGGCTGTGGATAAAGTGTCCCGGCTGCGAAAAACTGCTCTTCAAAAAGACTGTCGTCGAAAATCTCGACGTTTGTCCCGAATGCAGCTACCATTTCCGCATCGGGGCGGCGGAAAGAATCAAATATCTCGTCGATGAAGGCTCGTTCGAAGAGTTCCTGACCGAAATGGTTACCGCTGACCCGCTGAATTTCACATTCAGAGGCACTACCTATAAAGAACGCGCCAAGACCGCTGAAAAGACCGCGGCCGGCAAAGAGGCTATGCTTGTCGGTAAGGCGTTTGTTAAAGGCAGGCCGATTATGCTGGCGGTAATGGATTTCAATTATCTGGGCGGCTCGATGGGTGCGGTTGTCGGCGAAAAGCTGTGCGCGGCAATCGAAAAGGCGATAGAAGAGACGCTTCCCCTTGTCGTGGTCAGCTCGACCGGCGGAGCGAGAATGCATGAAGGCGTGGTTTCGCTGGCACAAATGGCCAAAACTAGCGCGGCTTTGGCGAAACTGGACGATAGCGGCGGGCTTTTTATATCTCTTTTGACAGACCCGACGACCGGCGGCGTTACGGCAAGTTTCGCGATGTTGGGCGATATTATCATTGCTGAGCCGGGCGCTTTGATTGGTTTTGCAGGTCCCCGGACGATATACGAGACGATTAAGGTTGAGCTGCCGGAGGGTTTTCAAAGGGCCGAATTCCTGCTCGAACACGGGTTTGTCGATATGATTGTGCACCGCAAGGACTTACGAAGCGAAATCGCAAGACTAATCGACTACTGCTGCAAGAAATAGACACCGAATAACACTGATTTTTAGACACGGATTTACGCGGATTTACACTGTATATAAAACAATTTTCAGACACGGATTTACACAGGATTAACGCTGTATTTACGAAAAAAAACGTCCTTTGCAAACCTTTAAATTCAGCGTATAATTCTTTGTCTATGAGTTATTTTCGCGAAAATATAGAAAAAATGGCAGGTTACGAGCCGGGCTTCCAGCCGAGCAGTGCCGATGTGGTCAAACTCAATACCAATGAAAATCCATATCCGCCAAGTCCAAATGTAATCGAGGCGATTAAAAATATAACCGCTGAACAAATCCGCAAATATCCGCAGCCACTGGGCGATACCTTCAGAGAAGCGGCGGCAAAAGTTCTCGGCGTCAAACCTGAAAATATTATCTGCGCAAATGGCGGAGACGATTTGCTGAATATGGCGATAAGAGCATTCTGCGACGAAAAATGTTCTGTCGCTTATCCGACGCCGACATATTCGCTTTATCCGGAACTGGCAAGGATACAAAATTGCCCTATTATCGAAATTCCATTTGATGATGAATTTAATCTACCGGCAAAACTGGCCTCCAGCGGCGCGGCATTGACAATCGTGTGCAATCCAAACGCGCCGAGCGGAACATTCATACCAAAACAAGAACTGGCGCAGCTTGCCGAGGAACTTAAAGGAAAAAGCGTTCTGCTGATTGACGAAGCTTATGTCGATTTCGCGGAAGAAAACGCTCTTGAACTTGTAAAAAAATTCGACAATGTAATTATACTCCGGTCGATGAGCAAAGGCTATTCGCTTGCGGGGATGAGGTTCGGATTCGGCATCGCAAATGAAAACCTGATAAAAGGCCTGATGAAGGTCAAAGATTCCTATAATGTCGATGCTGTGGCAATCGCGGCAGCGGCGGCGGCGATTTCAGACCAGCAGTATTTCAAAAACAACGTTCAGAAAGTCAAAATCGAAAGAAAAATCCTGACTGAAAAATTAACTGAACTCGGATTCGAGGTGCAGGCAAGCCAATCGAATTTTGTTTTCGCAAAGCCGGCGAAAGCAAGAGCTATCGATATCTATGAAAAACTCAGGGATAGAAATATATATGTCCGGTACTGGGCATATTCGGATATTAAGGATAAGCTGAGAATTTCAGTAGGAACTACCGGGCAGACGAAAATACTTATTAACGCATTAAAGATAATTTTAGCCGAGGGATAAAAAATGGCTGACAGAAAAGCGAAAATAACAAGGAAGACAAAAGAAACGGATATTCTGCTGCAAATCAACCTTGACGGCGAAGGCAAATACGAAATCGATACCGGCATAGGGTTTCTGGACCATATGCTCAGCCACCTCAGCAAGCACGGCAAAATCGATATGACCTTAAAAGCAAAAGGCGACCTTGAAGTCGACCAGCATCATACCGTCGAAGACGTAGCGATATGTCTGGGCGAGGCACTATGCGAGGCACTCGGCGACAAGAAAGGCATCGCACGCTACGGCAACAGCGCGGTACCGATGGAAGATGCACTGGCGAATATCGCGCTCGATTTGTCGGGCAGGCCTTTCTGCGTTTACGATGTAAAATACAGAACAGAAAAGGTCGGCGATTTCGACGTCGAATGCATCGAAGAGCTGCTGAGAAGTTTCGCCAATCATGGTAAATTCAATCTGCATATAACCGTACCGCACGGCACAAACAGCCATCATATCGCAGAGGCGATATTCAAGGCTCTTGGGCAGGCGCTCGGACAGTCAGTTAAAATTACCGGAAAAGATATTCCAAGCACAAAGGGGACCCTTTAAACGTCGCCGTGCCGGCCCCAAAGGGGTCTTCGACGACGGCTAAACATAATGAACGAATTTGATATAAATTACGAATACAGAACTGGCATCGGCACCGATATTCACCGGCTCGTCGAAGGCAGATTGCTGAAACTGGGCGGTATAACCGTTCCTTACGAAAAAGGCCTGCTGGCGTACAGTGACGGCGATGTCGTGCTGCACGCTATGATTGACGCAATCGCAGGAGCCGCGGGACTGGGCGATATCGGAATGCTGTTTCCCGACAGCGACCCGCAATTTAAAGATATCGACAGTAAAGAACTTGTGCTGAAAGTCAAAGATTTTCTCGCGGCGAAAAACTGGGAAGTGGTAAATATCGATATTATCGTCAACGCTGAAGAGCCGAAACTTGGGCCGTATAAAATGCAGATGAAAAGATGCATCGCCAGCCTTTTGGGAATCGACTTCCTTAATGTCAATGTAAAGGCAAAGACAAACGAAGGTCTCGGCGAAATTGGAACAGGACTGGCAATTTCAGCGATAGCGACAGTATTACTTAGAAGAAGATTAAAAAGAACGTTGTAAAAATTTAATCACTGATTACACAGATTATACTGATAAAAAATAAATTAAAAATCATTTTAATCAGTGTAATCTGCGATGTTATTGAGAAAAAAATGGAATTGAGACTTTATAATACATTAACCCGCAAAATTGAAGAATTTATCCCGATGCAGCAAGGTAAAGTCGGGATGTACAGCTGCGGGCCAACGGTATATTCACATCCGCATATCGGAAATTTCAGAAGTTTTCTCGTCGCGGATTTATTAAAGCGGTTCCTCGAATTCAAAGGATTCAAAGTAACGCATATTATGAATATCACAGATGTCGGACATCTGGTGGATGACGCCGATGAGGGTGCGGATAAACTGGAAGAAGCCGCGAAGAAGCAGAAAAAAGACCCTCTGGAAATCGCAAAGTTCTATACCGAGTCGTTTCTGCAAGCCAGCAAAATGCTCAATATAAAACAGCCGAACAAGTACCCAAAGGCAACAGAGCACATCAATGAAATGATTGGCATAATTAAGATTCTCATCGACAAAGGTTTCGCTTACGTTGTCGGGAATAATGTTTATTACGATGTTACGAAGTTCGCTAATTACGGGCAGCTTTCCGGCAATACGCTGGCAGATGTCAACGCAGGCGCGAGAATCGAAATCAATCAGGAAAAGAAAAATCCGCAGGACTTCGCACTCTGGAAGCACGACCCCAAACATCTTCAGCAATGGGACAGTCCATGGGGCAGAGGATTCCCCGGCTGGCATATCGAATGTTCGGCGATGAGCTCGAAATACCTGGGCGATGAATTCGATATTCATACCGGCGGAGAGGATAATATATTCCCGCACCATGAATGCGAAATCGCGCAGTCTGAAGCGGCAAGCGGTAAAAAATTTGTCCACTACTGGCTGCATACGAGATTTTTGATGTTCGACGGCGAAAAAATGTCCAAATCAAAGGGCAATCTTTATACGATACAGGAACTTGTCGAAAAGGGATTCAGGAAAAACGCGATTAGATATTCGCTTATCTCCTCGCATTACAGGCAAAACTACAATTTTACGTTTGACGGCATAAAAGCCGCTCAGCAGGCGATAGATAAAATACAGCAATGCGTCCTTCGGCTGACGGATTTACGCAAAAACAGCGAAGCAGGCGAAATCAGAAGGCAGCTGCAGGATTTATCTTTCAATTGCCTGACTGAATTTGACGCTGCACTTTCCGACGATTTGAATATTTCAAAGGCACTGGCGGTATGCTTCGATTTTATACGGGAAGCCAACAAGGCCGAAGATATGAATTCGACAGAAGCCTCCGCCCTGCTCGATACGATTAACAAACTCGATTCGGTACTCGGCGTTTTGGAAACCGCAGATAGTGAAGTGCCGAATAGTATAAAAGAACTCGCTGAGAAAAGAAAAGCGGCGAAGCTTAATAAGGACTGGAAAGCGGCTGACGCTGTGCGGACTGAAATCACTTCTCTGGGCTGGACCGTCGAAGATACTCCCGGCGGCGGATACAGGATAAAACGAGCGGGAGAAGCGTAATGAATCCCGCACCTTCCTTTTATTCATATTTTTCTTTAGTAAATTCTATACATAAGCTATTATTCTTTCACCGTTTTCAAAAAATGATTTTTGAATATTTGGAAGGTGCGGGATGAAAATTCTCGGCATCGACCCGGGCTTGCAGATTTGCGGATATGCCGTGATTGACGCGGACAGGAACAATATGAAACTTCTTGAGGCAGGTGTGTGTAGAACCGACTCAAAAAAACCGATTGAGAAAAGATTAGTGCAGCTCGCACAGGACATAAAATCATTGCTCGATAAATTCAATCCTGCCTGTATGGCGGTTGAAGACTTATATTCGCATTATGCCCATCCTAAAACCTCAATCTTGATGGGACACGCAAGAGGTGTTATACTTGCGGCAGCCTGTGAAAACGGCACAGATGTAAAAAGCTTCGCCGCGACAAGGATTAAGAAGTCGCTGACAGGCAACGGCAGAGCATCGAAACTGCAGGTGCAAAGGAGCATTAAGAGCCTGCTGGGCCTTGCGAAGATGCCGGAGCCGGCGGATGTGGCAGACGCGATTGCAGTCGCACTGTGTTGCGCGAATACGATTTAAATGAGATTGCCGCTCCCCTAAGGGGCTCGCAATGATAAAGATATGATAGCACAAATTGAAGGAAAACTTGTTAGTCTCAATAGCGATTCCGCTTTGGTGCAAATCGGGCAGATTTGCTATGAGATACTCCTGCCCGGTTATCTCGCGAGTTTATTATCCGGCAGGATTGGTCAGGATATTACCCTTTGCACAATGGAATACTACGAAGGCAGTATGGCAGGCGGGAATCTGGTGCCGCAAATGGTGGGATTTGTAAGCACCGGCGAAAAAGATTTTTTCAAAAGATACACGAGCGTAAAAGGCATCGGTATTAAAAAAGGACTCAAGTCGCTTGCCCTGCCGATAGCGACCGTAGCGGCGGCCATTGAAAGTGCCGACGAAAAAACGCTCATCACACTGCCCGGAATCGGCAATAGACTTGCCCAGCATATTATCGCCGAGCTCAAGGGCAAACTGACAACTTTCGCAGTCGGCGCTGAACCTGCCAGAGCAAAAGAAGAGACAACTTTCGCAGGCTACCAGATTGAGGCCCTTGAAATTCTTATCGCCTGGGGCGAAAAACGAAATGAAGCGGCTGAACTTATCAACCTGGCGTGCAGGAAACATCCGCATATTAAAACCGCCGAAGAACTTGTGCCGCTGGTTTACAGAATAAAACAAGGAATTGAGGTATAACGAATGGCGATAGACAGGGTTTTAAACTCTGATTCGATGAACGAGCAGGAAGAGACTTTTAACGCTTCGCTGCGGCCGACAACTTTCGATGAGTGTATCGGCCAGAAAAGTGTAAAAGAAAAACTGTCCATTGCCATTGAAGCCGCGAAAAAAAGAGGAGAACCGCTGGAGCATATTCTGTTTTACGGCCCGCCGGGACTTGGTAAGACAACGCTTGCTCACGTGATTGCCAACGAGATGGGGGCGAGAATAAAGACCACATCCGGGCCGGCACTTGTCAAGCAAGGCGATGTAATGGGACTTCTCAGCAATGTCAATACGGGCGACATACTGTTCATTGATGAAATACACCGGCTAAGCACACCTGTTGAAGAATTTATTTACCCCGCGATGGAAGATTTCCGTGTCGATTTCACCGTTGACAGCGGCCTTCACGCAAAAACGATAAATTTCCCTCTGAAAAGATTTACTCTTATCGGCGCAACGACGAGGGCGGGCTTGCTTAGCGCGCCATTACGCGGCAGGTTTGGAATGCTGTATCATTTGGAATTTTACAGCAGAGGCGAACTTGCACTGATACTTAAACGCTCGGCAAAGCTGCTGAATCTCGCCTGCCAGGACGGCACGCTTGAGCTTATCGCATCGCGAAGCAGAGGCACGCCGAGAATAGCTAACAGGCTGCTAAAAAGGGTTCGTGATTACGCGCAGGTAAAAGGCAAGGGAAAATTAACCGATGATGTGGTTACAAACGCATTGAAGATGGAGCAGATTGACGAGCTTGGTCTTGACGAGCTTGACAGGTCATTTTTGAAAGCGCTGGCAAATATATATAACGGCGGACCTGCGGGCATTGAGGCGCTTGCCGCCACGCTGGGCGAAGAAAAAGACACCCTCGAAGACGTTGTTGAGCCGTATTTATTGCAGATAGGATTCGTCCGCAGGACAAATCGGGGCAGAGAAATAACGGAACAAGCCTGTAAACATCTTAGTATCGAGCTGAAAAGGAAAAAACAGCAGGATGGAACAGAGCTTTTTTAGAAGGAAAAAATAACCATAATTTTGAAGGAATCAAAATGAGAAAAACCGTATCGCTGATTTTATTATTTGTCTTCGTTATGCTCGCGGCAGCAGGCTGTCAGCAGCCCGCCAAACGAACAAGCGGAAGTCCGCTGCTGAAAAACGAACCATTAGTCGATGTTTATTACTTTGCCGGCAAACTCGGCATGAGTATAACATCGGCAACCGACAATAAAATATCCTTTAACGATACGGTTAATACCGTAACCATTTTGCCGAAACAAAACCAGATTTATGTCAACGACAGCTATCTTGGACCGCTTGGAAAAACCAAAAAAGTCGACGGTCTGCTTAATATTCGCGCCTCTGCCGGAGACGAAATACAAAGCAAACTTGCAAAACCGGTCATGGAAGCGCCCGCAGAAATCGCACCATCAATTCCTCAGCAGCAGCCGAAAAAAGCATGGCAGCTTACAGGCAGAACTATCATAATCGACGCAGGCCACGGAGGCAAAGACCCCGGCGCAACCAGTTATTACGGCTATGAAGAAAAGACCGTAAATTTCGATGTCGCCCTGCAAATCTCGCAAATATTACGCGATAAGGGACATAGAGTTATAATGACGCGGGATTCGGACGAGTTTATCGAACTTGAGGAACGTGCCGCCATCGCCAACCGCAACAGAGCGGACGTTTTCATAAGTATTCACTCAGATTCATCCGCAACAAGAAGTAAAAACGGCTTTACACTCTATGTCGCACGCAGCGGCTCATCGGCATCGACAAATCTGGCCGATGCAATCGACAGCCGTATGGCTCGGACAAACATAAGCAGCAACGGCGTCAGGAAAGCCGATTACAGGGTACTTACACATACCAACTGCCCTGCCGTCCTGGTCGAACTTGGATACCTGTCAAACTACTGGGAGGCTAAACAACTTAAAAATACTGATATGCAGGGACGCCTTGCAAATGCTATCGCAAACGGTATAACAGATTATATTAACCGCAGATAAGCAAGAAATTTATGAATACAGAAAACCTTCCGATAGCGTTCGGCCTGACAATTTTCGCGGGACTGGCCACCGGCATCGGAAGCGCAATGGCGTTTTTCGCCAAAAGGACAAGCACCCGGTTTCTTTCCACATCTCTCGGTTTCTCGGCAGGCGTTATGATTTACGTCTCCTTAGTGGATATATTTCCACAGGCAAAGGCCGACCTTGTCGCCGAGCTGGGTCTGGCAAAAGGTTACTGGCTGACAGTCGGGGCTTTTTTTGCCGGCATTTTCGTAATGGCAATTATCGACAAACTCATTCCCGCGATAGATAACCCTCACGAATTGCGAATGGTGGAAACAAGCGATTATCCCGGCGCAGCGGAAAATATAGGCCTTTACAGGATGGGGATATTCGCCGCCCTTGCGATTGCGATACACAACTTCCCGGAAGGCATGGCAACATTTACCACCGCCGCGAAAGACATCAAACTCGGCATTCCAATCGCCATTGCCATAGCCATCCATAATATACCGGAGGGCATCGCCGTTTCAGTGCCGATATACTATGCGACAAACAGCCGCAAAGAAGCGTTCTGGCTTTCTTTCCTTTCCGGACTTGCCGAGCCTGTCGGCGCCGTGATAGGATATTTTATTCTCATCAATACCAATAACAATATCGCAGGCAGCGCAATATTCGCCGCGGCCGGCGGAATAATGGTATTCATCTCCATAGACGAGCTTCTTCCTGCCGCTGAAAAATATGGCAAACATCATTACGCAGTATATGGCTTTGTCGCAGGTATGGTTGTTATGGCATTAAGTTTATTATTGTTTGTATAGGGAAAAAATGAATCCTTATCCGTTGAAATTCAAACCGATTTATAAAGAACTCATCTGGGGCGGCCATAAACTAAGAAATATGTTCGGCAAGGATTTCCCCGCCGATAAAAAAATCGGCGAGAGCTGGGAGCTTGCCGATTTGCCGAATGATAAATCCATTATTATAAACGGCGAACTGGCCGGCAAAACAATTTCAGAGGTTCTGCAAAAATATCCTGAAGAAATAACAGGCAAAAAGAGTTATAAGCCGCCTTTTGGACTGCTTATCAAATTTATCGATGCTGCCGAGGTTTTGAGCGTTCAGGTTCATCCTGACGAACAAGCGGTAAAAAAACTTAAAACCGGCAATCCCAAAACCGAGTGCTGGTATATCATCGACGCCGATAAAGACGCCTGTATTTACAAAGGACTAAAACCTGGAACGACAAAAGAACAGTTTAAACAATCAATAAAAGACGGCAAATGCGAAGAGCTTCTAAATAGAGTTCCCGTAAAGGCCGGCCAGTGTCATTTTCTTCCCGCAGGAACGGTTCACGCAATAGGTGCGGGAATTTTATTAGCCGAGATACAATTACCGTCTGATACAACCTTCAGGGTTTTTGACTGGAACAGGCTGCAAAATGGCAAACCCCGCCAGCTTCATATCGAACAGGCTTTTGAGAGCATTCATTTCGACCAAAATGCGGATGAACTCGGCGTAACAACGGCCGGCAGGCTTGTTGACTGCGAATTTTTCAAGATTGACAAAATCACGGCACAAGCCGAGGCGACAAACAGGATTTCCAAAGGAATAATGAAAGTAATTATAATTATCAAAGGCAGCGGCGGAATATCCTCCAAAAACTCGCAACCGGTCGATTTCGCAAAAGGACAGACAATTCTGCTGCCGGCGGATTTCGAGGGTGAAATCGCGTTTGACAACAATACTGAATACTTGCAGACTACTCTTTAAATTGACAAATGTCATAATTTCTACTACAATGCTTCAATGTTAAAGCCTGAAGAAAATCCGCCGATAATATGGCCGCCTGATACGAGTATAAAAGACTTTCGAGGTATATGGTGGGTCGTACATACTAAAAGCAGAAATGAAAAGGCGCTTGCATGGCAGATGCAGAGAAAAAATATAAGCTATTTTCTGCCTATGACTGAAAAAGTTTACAGAAAAAGCCGCAGGGTCCTCCGTTCGATGCTGCCCCTATTCAGCGGGTATGTCTTTTTCTGCGGCGACGAAGCACAGAGACTGGAAATACTTAAAACAAACAGAGCGGCAGGCCTGTTGGAGATAAAAGACCAGCAGCATTTTATAGCAGAGCTTTTGCCGATTGAAAAGGCGCTTACGAGCGGGTTAAGTCTTGCGCCATACAACTACCTTAAAGCAGGTCAGCTGTGCAAAGTTATAGCCGGCCCTCTAATGGGAATAGAAGGACTTGTTGTCAGCGAACATAATAAAACAAGGCTTGTTCTTCAGGTTGACGTACTCGGCAAGGCCACTTGTCTTGAAATCGATTCCGCCCTGCTTGAAATAGTTCCGGAAAATTCAATTTAAAAGTAATTAAGGAGCTGTTTATGAACTGGTTTTTAAAAATCGTTTCGATTCTTCTTGTTATTGACGCTATTGTGATACTGTTCAAGCCCAGTTTTGTGAAAACATATATCGGTCTGCTTGCCCAGGGCGGGAAAATCTATATCGCTGCGATTCTCAAAGCTGTGCTGGGAATAATTTTCCTTTTCGGCGTTTCAGATAAATGCCCACTCCCGCAGGTTATAATCACTTTCGGTATTCTGGCTCTTGCCGGAGCGGTTTTTATTATCGCTATGCCTCAAAAGTCAAGAGCAATGGCCGCATGGTTCGCTGCCAAAAACACTACAACCTTGCGATTTTTTGCGTTGATTTATCTGCTTATTGGTGCAATTCTGGTGTATTCAGCATAAAACAAATACCAGCAAAACATCTATAAAATTGTTGGAAGAATATCTATGAAAATTATTGGCGCATTAGGAAAAAGCAGTTCGGTAAGCAGTATTTCATTCAATTTCGCGAACAACGAAAGATGGACAAACATCAATATTACAAATCAGGATATGTCTTTAAAAATTTATTATGACCCCTCTTCGCCAACATTAGTCATCAACAATGAGACCAGTATAGCCCTATGCGATGACAAACTGTACGCTTTAGAGAATAAAATCCCCAAAAAACTTACTGCTGGCCAAACAGCCGATATGCTGGAAAAAGAAGGCATCCTTTGCATAAATAAAATCATTTCCGATTTTAACCTGTTTTTATACGATAAGACAAACGGCAGCATTCATCTGGCATCTAATCGTGCCACAGCCGGCAGAATGTTCTATGTCTTCCGGAAAGACTCTGTTCTCTTCAGCAACGATTTTCTCCTGCTGCTGAATATTAAACAGCTAAACTTAAATTCCTGCGCCTTATACGCATATACGAGACACGGCGGCGTACCTGAAGATATTACCTTTGATAGCGATATAAAGAGCGTACCAGTCGGCCATTTCGCCGCGATTGACCGCGGCAGTAAACAAGCGAGATACACCCCATTTTATAAATTTAACTATGATAACAATCCGGATTCTGCCAAAGACCCTGATGAATTGCTTTCATACGTCGAACAGGCGCTACGGGCCAATGCAAAAGCCATCTCGGATAAGCAAATTCATATGATGATTTCTGGCGGAATAGATTCATCGCTGTTTGCGGCTTATCTGAAAGAATATACTTCCAACATAATCGGCCATTTCTGCCGTTTCGGCAGCGACGACCCGGAACAGCAGTATGCCGAGCAATTAGCCGGGAAATTAAATATACCCCTCAAAATTCATCCTCTTGACGACAAAAATATAATCCAGGAAATAGAGAATACCGCTTTAAATACATCATATCCGCACGGCGACTATTCCAACGTTTCGGTAAATTTTCTTTTAAGAAAAATCAAGGAAGAATTCGGTTCAGGACAATTGGTAATCGACTGTAACGGCGGTGACGACGGATTTGGATACGGGGCGCTGATGAAAATCGCTGTGTGGGAAAAATTTTATAAAATACCCGCTATAGGACTGCTGGGCAAACTGGCCACTATCGGCGACAGCTGGATGTACGACTCTAATATCACAAAATTTCTTTTCTATCCGTACAGGGCCAAAGAAAAGAACATTTACATAAGCCACCTGATATTTTCCAGCAGCGAGAAGATTTTCAAAAACGGCAGTCAGTACAACAAAGATATTGAAAAACTGTTTACAGAATTTCTCGATAGCAGCAACGAAAGCATATCTCCCTCATCGTATTCAAAAATGAGTGTCGCTCAGTTCTACCATATCAACAGCAGGCTTTGGACAGCCAAGGGATATGGACCTGCGGAGAATATGAATATGAACCTGGTCTTCCCGTTTACCTGGAAAAATATCCTCGACGAGCAGTGTAAACTGCCCCTGGATGTAAAAGTACACAATGGCACAGTTAAATGGCCGCTAAAAAAGCTCCTTGAAAAATATATGCCGAAGGATTATATTTATAGGGGTAAAAGCGGATTCGCACCGCCTTTGTATCGATGGCTTAAGGTCGATGCGAATTATGATTATTTTCATAAAACAGTTATGAATGGAACCTTAATCAGGGACTTTAACGCTGATAAAATTGACAAGATTTTCAGATTAATAAAAGAAAATAAAAATGTAAGTCGTTATGCAATGAACCTGATATGGTCATTGCTGTTCTTCGAAGTCTGGTTAGTTAAACACAGGTTGGCTAAATGAAAGTACTTTTCGTCTGCAGCGGCAATTCTCAATTCGGCATCAGCCCTTTAGTGAAAAGCCAGGGCGAATCTTTAAGGAACAACGGAATAGACATCGAATACTTTACTTTCAGGGGAAATTTCTTAGGCGGATATCCTGCCGGCATTCTAAAGCTGAGAAAATATCTTAAATCGCACAAATTCGATATAATTCACGCACATTACTCGATATCCGCTTTTGCGGCCACTTTTGCGGGAGCTAAACCGCTGGTTGTTTCGCTGATGGGAGGCAATGTCAAGGGTGGTTGTCTCGTACAAAGTTTTACAAGATTTCTGCATAAATATCGATGGAAAGCTGCCATTGTTAAATCAGAAAGGACGAAGAACCATATAAAAATTACGGACGCCCTGGTAGTGCCTAACGGCGTAGATTTCGAGAAATTCAAATTTATTGATAAAAATACCGCCCGCAGTAAAGTCAATTTTAATAATAAAAAACATATTATTTTCGCTGCCAACCCTAAAATAAAAGAAAAGAACTATCAATTGACTGCCGCAGCATTTAAATTATTAAATGCTCAGGATGTTGAGTTAAACATTGTCAGCGGAATAGACCACAATCTTATTCCTTATTATATGTATGCCGCAGATGTTTTAATCCTTACATCATCCTCCGAAGGCTCGCCCAATGTAATCAAAGAGGCAATGGTCTGCAATCTGCCGATTGTCTCTACAGATGTCGGTGACGTAAAACAAATAATATCAGGAACCGCCGGCTGCTATATCTCTTCCTATGACCCCACAGATGTCGCGGACAAACTGAAAAAAGCTCTTAACTTCGGCAAGCCGACAAATGGAAGAGATAATGTAAAACATCTTGAAATAAACGCTGTTGCCCGAAAAATTATAGATATTTATAACAGGGTTTTAAGCCAATGAAAGCTGAATATATCAAATATCTTATATGCCCAAAATGCAGCGGAGAGCTTGCTATCAGGGAAATAATCAGTGGAAACCCCGGCCATATTGAATCAGGTTCGATAGTATGCCGGAAGTGTTCCGCTGTTTATGAAATCGTTAATAGTATTCCCCGTTTTGTGCCAAAGGAAAATTACGCCTCCAGCTTCGGCCTTGAATGGAATATACACTCGAGAACTCAATATGACAGCTACAGCGGGCTGAACTGCTCGGAGAAAAGATTTTTCGAGGAAACTAACTGGCCGAGAAATCTTAAAGGCGAAATAATACTGGAAGCCGGCAGCGGCTCAGGCCGATTCACCGAACAGGCGGCTAAAACTGGAGCGCTGGTAATCAGCGCCGATTACAGCAATGCAGTCGAAGCAAATTATAAGTCTAACGGCAATAAGGATAACGTCTTCATCGTGCAGGCTGATATTTACTCGCTGCCGTTCAGGAAACAATTGTTCGATAAACTGTTTTGTATCGGTGTTATCCAGCATACACCGGACCCATACAAGGCTTTTATGTCGCTGCCGCAGTATCTTAAAAACAACGGCAAACTGGTAATAGATGTCTATAAAAAAACGTTAAGCGTATATCTGGCCGCAAAATACTATATAAGGCCTTTTACTAAAAATATGGACGCTGACAAACTTTACAGACGTACAAAAAAATATGTCGATTTTATGTGGCCGATTGCTGATTTTATTCGCAGGATTCCAAAAATCGGCTCCAAAATCAACTGGGCTCTGTGTATTGCCGACTACAGTCAATTAGGATTGAAAGGTCAAATGCTGAAGGAATGGGCGTATCTCGACACCTTTGATATGCTTTCGCCGCGATACGATTATCCGCAAACTCTGAATACCGTCAGAAAATGGCTTCAGGACGCGGGACTGGACGATATTGATGTCCGGTACGGCTATAACGGTATTGAAGCAAGAGGGACAAAAAAACTTGAATAAACTCAAAAAAATCGTGCGTCTGGTTCTGGTTCTTATTTGTATTGTTTACATGGTCAGATATTTCTATCAAAACAGAGCCACCTTAAACATCGTCTTTAATATCGATTTAACTACAATCCTTTCTATGATTGCACTCATACTATTATATTATCCTGCACAGGCAAGCTTGATGAGAGTCATTCTTGAAAAGTGTAGCGACAAAAAACTTCCATTCTTCGGCTGGTTTAGAATCTTTATTCTCAGTTCACTTCTTAATATGGTTCTTTCGCAGGCGGGTAACGTTTACCGCGCCGTAAAACTCAAATCTGAATATAATATCTCATATACCCGATACATCAGCAGCTTTATATCGTTCGCCTGGATGGACCTTTGCATAAATTTATTTATTTCCACATTAATAATAATATTCTTCAAACCCGACCTGCAGATTGGCCGGTTAATCGCATGGAAAATTCTGCTTGTCGCGATAATAGTAGTCGTCGCTACGCCGATACTGGTGGAAATTTTGTGGCGAAAGATTAAATTCAGCCATTCCCGTTTGTCCTGGCTGCATTCCAGGACATCAGAAGTACTAACAGTATCCGTGAATAACATTAAGGATTTTAAATATCTTGCGAAAATTATCCTGATAAATATGGTTTTATTTATCTGCGTTACATGTCTGCTTCATTTCTGCTTTCAGGTTCTTGATGCACATATCGATATAGCTACTTTAGTCATTTTCTACGCTCTTTTAAAGATTAGCAGTTATATAAACCTTACGCCGGGGAACCTTGGCATACAGGAATTGGCTTATGGTTTCCTCGGCACACAAATGGGCATCGGAATGGCACAAAGCATCCTTGCCTCTGCTGTTATGAGAATTGCAGGAACAAGCGTTTTTGCGGTGCTTGCAGTGATTTTCGGTGGAATTAATCTTTTACGTCATCGAAGGGATTACGCTGAAAACAGACCTCTCAGCTAAAATACTCTCTAAGTCGCATTCCCGGATTCTTTGTCGTAGTTTTCCCGGCGGTCTATTAGAATCGCTCTGCAGTAACTTGTTGGGACTCCTATGGCCGTCCGCCTTTTGAGCCGGATTGCCTGGTTCCAGCTACCCCGTTACAATTCTTGCTTTCCCAGGTCTTGCGAATATTGCTATACTCCAGACGGTCGAACCAATCCATTACCTGTTCGAGTGTGTGGTGATATTGGTATCGAGGAGAAAAATTATCGAACAGAGATAGTTCCATTTCTCGAACAGTTCGTTTACCGTATAGATTTTTGCCTGTAAGCGCGTTGTGAGATTGAGTATAAAGCCATAAAACAGGAGCGCCTGCAAAGCAAAATAAATGAAGAATAGGATGCGGCAGTCGGGTCGTAACGACTCGAAGCGCATTGCTTATTGCGTGCGCGATGGGGTTTTTCCGCTCCGCGCTATAAAGCTCAATGTAGCCGATGCCGCCGTTTTTGAGCTTCGATGATACTATCTCAAAACCACGGAAAGTATCGGGGGTATGATGAAGAACCCCGGCACTGTGAATTATATCAAAAAATTCCTGCCTAAATGGAAGTTTGTGTATGTTGCCCTGAACAATATGAATAAGAGAAGCATAAGCAGGTTCGGATTTTCCAAGACGGTCTCTGACTCCATCAACTGAAAAGGAAATATCCATTGCGAACACTTCCGCTCCCGTCCTGACCAATGCCAACTCGACCTCTCCATGACCACAACCTGCATCTAAAATCTTTTTGCCCGGCAGGTCCTCAATTCCTAAGCCCACGCAATCCAGAAAGAGCTTTCTTCTTGCCGGTACATCCTTACCCCACGCCCTTTGCGTTTCTCCTATTGCACCCCATTCCGATGAGAAACTGTTCAGGGTATGTTTAAAGTATTTTTCGAAGTTTTTATCTTTAGTTTTGGTTTGGCTGAGCAAAACATCTCTTACGTCGGACGGCAGGTTAGCCAGGTGCTGCTGCAGCAACGGAACTGCTCCAGCCATAGCATTCGGCAGAAGCCGGGGAATTCCATTGATCACAGGGAAAAAATGATTTTGCCCACATTGAATAACTCCCAGGTAGACTTCCCTGCAGAAACACTGTCGGCATTGATGCTTTAATTTCGGCTCAACTTGTCCCAATGGACAGCCCTGGCTACAAACAGGATGACCATCTTTAATCGCGGGATTATCCGGCAAAGAAACGATTTCGAAAGGAAGGACACGGAATGGGCTTCTGCACTCCGGGCACTCCAGTACGTCCAGCAGTCTATACCTCATCGGCAAAATCTCCTATCGCTGATTTTCACTGCCATAACTTTTCAATCTTTCACGAAATTTAATTTTATTTTCAGATTCTCGCCCGCTTTTTGACGTATAGCATTGGATAATATACATATTTGCATTCGGAAATATTCTACACCTTTTTATCCGGCAGTTCAATCAAAATATTCCTTTTGCCAGCTTTCGAGATTAATCCACTTCCAGATTTCCCTGCCGAAATTGCCCTTCTTCTGAATATGACTGGTAAACATTTTCTCGACCTTGTCCCATTTCCAATACGGCCGGCTTTTGAAGCTGTCAGAATAAATAATTTCTTTGCAATAATTCACAATCTTCGGTTTTCTGAAAAACTCATCGACAGGCGTACCGAAACCTATTTTATCTTTTCTGTTTTTTATCATTTCCGGCAGAATATCCTTTACCGCTTCCTTGAAAGCAATCTTTGTTCTGCCCGACTGGAGTTTCTGCTCAGGCTTCAGTGACAAGGCGTTTTCAACCAGATGCAAATCCAGGAACGGCACCCTGCTTTCAATGCTCCATCGCATTGAGTTTTTGTCTTCCCATCGCAGCAGGTGCGGAATAGCCGTTGAGAACAGCGTCAATTTCAGCGCATCATCGAAAGGCATACCCTGCCATCGCGGGTCAGAACCTTTGCCGGCAAGCTGTTCGAGAAGTTCGTGATTTATCCACTTATTGACCGTTGTTTTCCACAGGCCGTGCTTGAGCCATTTCGGCATAAGCATAAACGCAAACAGGCCGAATGGCATAAGATTCTTGAAATTGCGCAAATATAAAAACATTTCCCTGCAAAGACTTAAAAATCGCCATCTCCTGAGCAAATCAAAAAACCTGTAGCTGAAATAATAGATGTATCCTGCGAAAATCTCGTCGCCGCCCTGACCGTCAAGAAGTACCTTTGCTCCCTGCTGATGCGCGAGTTTCATTACGCGATATTGAGCGTAGGGACTTAGGCCCAGCACCGGCTCTTCCAAAGCCTTTACAAAATCTGGAAATTCATTTAGAAAATCGTCTTCGTTCATCTGGGTAAAAAACTGCTCTGTTTTTGTGAGCCTTCCGACTTCTTTAATATACTTACTTTCGTCGATGGAGTGGCCGGGAGCAGTAAACGAAAACGTATAAAATTTATAAGGAAGGAACTTATCGAGAGTGCATACTATTGCGGATGAATCTATTCCGCCCGAAAGACAACTGCCTATAGGCACATCTGCGACTGTTTGCGATTTGACGCTTTCGACGAAAGAGCGGCCAATATCGTCAATGGAAACATTCTCCCTTAATTTCGGAACATACCATTTTTCAATATTCAGCGCTCTCGTCTTTAAATCGTATTTTAAGAAATTCCCCGGCTCAAGTGAATATACATTATTAAAAAAGGTTTCTTTCCCGCAATGTTCAAGATTATATGCCAGAAATTCCATTATCGCCTTTTGATTCGGCGACGTCTGAATGTTATGAGCGAGTATCCCGGAAATCATCGAGGAAAAAATTAATTTGCCGTTCTGTTGACAATAATAAAGAGGCTTGATGCCGAACCGGTCTCTGCTAATAATCATTTCCTGCTTTTGTTTATCATATATACAAAACGCCCACATACCGTTAAGCATATCGAAACATTTAACGCCCCATTGTTCATATGCGTGGATGACAACCTCTGTATCGGTTCTGCTTTTGAATTTATGGCCGAGATTCTCAAGTTGGCTTCTAATCTCCTGAAAATTATATACTTCGCCGTTATAGACAATCCAGACGGTTTGGTCTTCATTGCACATCGGCTGATGACCGGCAGGCGAAAGGTCTATAATGGACAATCTCCGGTGTCCAAGCGAAACATTTTCATCGACAAAAACTCCCTCGTCGTCAGGCCCCCTGTTACAGGTTGCCTGATTCATAGCCCTGATGAGGGTCTGGTCAGCCCGGCTAAAACCATTTATTCCGCACATATATTAATCTTCAGGATTTACTTCAGAGGACTTTGCAGGTCAAAAAGAACGTAATTCGACATACCGGCTTTAACAAATCTGCCTTCTTTGTTCACCTCGCCGGATACGCCGGGAATATATTCATATTTATAAAGCAGTTGAAGCTGCCTGCTGAGATTTGTCAGGTACGCATCGGCCTGCGGGTCGCCCACAGATAAAGGCATTAGATAAAACGGATATTTGCCTGTTTTAGCTGCTTCGGTAATTTCTTCAGGTTTAGCCGCCTGAACGATTTCACGGTCGAGATACCAGGCGATTTCAGGCCGATAGAAAGCCCCTTTGGCTGCGTGCTGGTCAACGACAAAGGGGTCGAAGCTAAGCAGGTATTTATCCGGCGGGATACGCAGGTTAAGCATTTGGAACATCTTAATCTTCGCTTCCGGCTGCCAGCGAATCGAATAGTAATAGTTTGTTCCCGCAATGCAATAGCCTACACATATACTCAAAACCGTTAAAACAACAATAAGAGCTATTCTAAAATTGATTTTCTTGAGAAAGTCCCAGAGCATAAAAATGCCTAAAGACGCAGCAATCGCCACACACGGCGTCAAGGGCAGCAACCACGTTTGATGTCTCCACAGGCATCCTCTTAGTATGAAAAGTTGAGAAATTGGCACCATAAAGAAAAGCCAGAACTGTGGGAATTGTCTTACCCTTCTTCCTGCGTTAGAGTCGGGCGTTACCATAAAAACAAATAGTTGACCGATGGTAATATACAGTATCGCAATTATTAAAATGGGCAGCGTATAGTTGGTAACTGAAAATTCCCAAAGTTTGCCAAACCACAAAGACCAGTCGAAACCCTGCATTTGCTGCATTTCACCTTTCGCTGCTCGCCATTTGTAAAGCTCAATTATCTTCGCAGTTCCGCCATACCCAATAAACATTACAGTAAAGTCAATCAGCAGACTTATTCCCGGCGAAAATACCAAAATTGCAAGTAGCGGTATCGAAGGATATTCTTTTCTTTTAATGCAGCGGAACACATAGTGTAATCCGATGGCAAGAGCATAGAAAAAGCCGGTCCATGCAATTAGCAATCCAATAAAAAGACTTAGGGCTAATCCAATTTTGTGTAATTTTGTCGGTTCTGTACCATCATTAAATGCTCTGATTATGACAAAATAGAAATATATTGCCAAAAAACCAAACAGTGTTGTCCAGCCGCCCATGGTAAAATAACCGGTCAATGGAAATATGGTATACAGAAGACCTGCAAGCAGTGCAGGCAGCGGTTCTATAAGCCCTTTCAATATTTGCATAAATAATGCCATGCTCAGAATAGAAAGCAAAACAGCAACGAAACGAAATGTCCACTCGTGAACTCCAAATATCGACCCGGATAGCCAGGCAAGAATACCGCCAAGCTGCGGATGGTCCATATATCTTTGAGGAGTTTGAGTAGGCGGATCGCCTACAGCCCATGTTGATAGACCTTTTGTATAAGACAGACCGTACCTAACATGAGTACGTGCCGCCCATGCTCCACTTGCCTCTCCCCAGCTATGAAGACCGTAGAAAGGACGGCCGATCTCTCTCGCTTCCATACTGCACATAAGAATAATAATCCCAAGTACGCAAAGCCAATAGTTTATACAATTTGCATGTTCTTTGTTTTGGATTTTCATAATCATAATTGTATCCTTGATTTCTCAGTTTTGTTCGGTTGCAGCAAATATATTACGCTCAAAGAAAACAGATTAGGCGAGAATTTTTGTAATAATTCTCCTGTTAATATGCTTAATCGATTCCATAATGGCAGTACAGGACAATAAGTTTCTTTAATCACTTTCAAATTAGATTCTGCAAATAATTTCCCCCCAAATTTTGGATTAAAGAATCTTAAATGATGACAATCATGCCCTCCAAACGGCGGAAAACCAAATAATACTTGTAGTCTGGCGCGAAAATTAAATTCATTTGGCAAAGAAACAACCAGCTTGCCATTATCATTTAAAAAACCAATTAAATTCTTAATGGCAGCCAGAGGGTTGATAACGTGTTCGAGGATTTCCAGAACGAAAACAATATCATATTTATCACCGGGAATATTCTTTGTGATATCGAACTCAAATGCTTTATATCCCATCTTTTTTGCGGTTTCAACTGCGAGAGGCGAAATATCGCAAATCGTTACATCAAAACCGGCTTTTTTCAATTCTGAAGCTTCTCCAAAATCTCCGACTCCTATCGACAAAATTTTGCCTTGTTTTTTGTCTATCAGCCCAATCGCTCTTTGGGCCCTGTCAATAGACCTTTTACAACCCGAAGTTCCCAACTTTTCGAAATATCTATCATATTCCTCGGGTGTATCATCTAAAGCTCTATCTTTAGTAAACGGCACAATTATATCCTTTCACTATCATATAGAAACAATCCTGATATTATTTGTCTTTCGTATTGTACTTCTCAATAGTTTCAACTACATACTGAGTAACATCAATTTTATCCTGTAGAAATTTCTTCAGGGCCGTCTGTCTGCTTTCCGGTTTTTTCAATAATTCAACCGCTCTGTCCAGTGCCCGGCGTGTGTCTGTTATATGCTCCATCAATCCATATTTTGAAAACTCCTGTATCGTGCCTGCTGTCAGGGTATTTATATAAATCGCAGGCACTGCCAGCAGTGCCGATTCAGAAGCCATAGTCGCGCCTTCGGTAACGCATAACGACGCGAATGCCATCAAATGATGTATCAGATGAACCGGAATTCTTAATCGGTATTGTTCCAGTTCCCCCGGCAGAGCCGCTTCAGATGTGATATATACCCTCGCATATTTGCTTATTTCATTAATAAAATGTGTCTTGGAAGTTTCCGCAACGCCGTGCTGTCCCACATCATGATGAGCCTGCCAGCTGACAAATCGAACCAGGCAATATTTCTGGTCGGCATCGATGCCGAGATTTTTCAAAATATTTTTGTCAGGAGTAAACCTGTTCGGATGAAGATATGCCAGTTCATGACAGCCGGCATAACGTATTTGTTTTGAACCTAACTCTTTCAGATAACAGTCGGGGCTTTGAACCTGCGATACAAAAGGATAAGTCAGCATATGTGAAAATTTCTGATGTTCGGTATCGTCCCAGACTATCACCGGCTTTTTCAAAAGAAAGCCGACGTGAGCGGCAAAAACTCCGCTGATAGCGGTCAAAATATCAGGTTTAAATTTTCGGCAGAACTGCCAAAGTTTGTAATCCCTTTTTACAAGTTCAAGCGGCAGTGAAAACTTGCCTCTTCCAACGCTCGAAAGAACCGTATACTCCATTTTATAAAGCTTCAAAAGCTCGATAACAATATCTTTGTTCCTGGCGGTTATCGCCACTTCATGGCCGTGCGTTCGCCATATTCCTATGGCGTTCCTGAAGAAGTGAATATGCGCCGGATGGGTAATTTCAACAAGGATTCGCATTATTTATATAGCTCTTTCAATCACTCTTTTTTACCGTATTCTTTCTTACGAAGCAAAAACAATTGTTCATCCTGCAAAATTCTGAGCCTGTTAAGCATTCCTGCCAAAAGGGCTGTTATATAACAAATCAAAGCGATAAATCCGAACCCGCCGGCAAAAAAAGCGACGAATACGTAAGGAAAAAACGCGCCTGTTCGCAGGTAATGTATCATCACAAAACCGCCGCACAGAATCGTCAAAATCAAGAACACCGCGCTTATGCCCCCGAATACCCACATCGGCCTGTAATCTCTGAACGCCCGCAGCATAATAAACAGGCTCCGACAGCCATATGTAAACACGTTTGACGCGACTTTGCTTTTGCCGAATTTTCTGACGCCGAGCACTTTGACCGGCACCTCAACTATACGAAGCCCCCTGAACGCCATATCGAGTATGACTTCGTGTGTATAGGTATGGCCGCCA
>Ga0315278_10000526_pt1 | contig 33755 bp, 20 predicted proteins | sample YL17G06_0_MG_FD_203880 | JGI IMG/M metagenome (GOLD analysis project Ga0315278, IMG submission 203880) | Sediment microbial communities from Yellowstone Lake, YNP, Wyoming, USA - YL17G06_0 | ecosystem: Environmental > Aquatic > Freshwater > Lake > Sediment | place: USA: Wyoming | collected... | reverse complement strand
CGAGCGTGGTCGCGCCACCACCAGCAGCCGGCGGTGCCTGTGCCGTCCCACACGCACGCGCCGGCGGCGCTCGCTCAGGGTCGTGCGCCGCGGCGTCGAGGGCGGCTACTGCGGGCGCGGCGGGGCATGCAAAGTCTTTCACCTCCTCGACCGCGCCGCCCGTCGACGTCAGGACGCCAGGCGCCACGCCCGCCTCATCGGCGGCCCGGGCTGCGATGGCGGCGGCGGCCTGAGGTGGTGGTGAAAAAGGAGAGAGAGAGAGAGAGAGAGAGTGTGTGTGCGTGTTCGTGTTCGTGTTCAAAGGCGAGAGAGGGTGGCGGGTGGGGACTCAGGCACCGCGCCCGCCGGCCACCCGCCCTCTGGATCAGCGGCCAAGTCTGGCAGGGCGGTCGTCTCCACACCATCGCCGACCGCGCAATTCCCCTTGCCCGCCATCGCAGGGGGTGGGGCAGAGGAGGGAGCGGGGTCGCCGTCGCCGCCCTTCTTCTGGAAGTGCTTCTTCACCTGTCCGGCGGCCTCAGCCGCGATGGCGGCCACCCGCCGGCTCAGCGTGGGCGTCGTCAGCTCCTCCTCAGCCGCCGGTGGGCCGCGGGGCGACAGGATGCTAGAAGGAGGGAGAAGTGCCATGTGTTTTGTGTGGTGTGTGGGGGCGGAGGGGATGCGTGGAATGAAAGAAAAATAATGATGAAATGATGAGGCGGCGAGCATGCGCGGCATGGATTCCAACCTTCTTTCCATTCCGTTTTTTTTTTTCACGCCGCCTTATTGCCCTCCTCCTCCTCCAGCAACGCCACCCCACCTCTCTTTGCCAGCGCCGCACACTCACACGCATCCCTCAACGCCTCCACCGCCGCCGCCAGCTCCTCCAGGCCCCGCCGGCACTCGCTCACCCCGAAGAGGAGGGTCAGCCAGCGCACGCGGGCCGATGCCTCGCTCGACCCGCCCGCCCCGCTGCCCCCGCCACCGCCACTGAACCCGCCCGCCCGCAGGATGGCCTCCTCCGGCCGGTCCGCGTCCGCTGTGCCGCCACCACCCAGCCCAGCCAGCCGCACCTGCATATCTTGCAGTCTGCGCAGGGCCGGCCACCGGCCGCGGGCGGAGGACAGGATGGAGGCCGCCGACGCGCCTCGCTCCGCCACGGACGCGCCCGCCGCGACCACGCTCCGCCCGTCGACTGGGGCCGCGCCGGCGATGAAGGTCGCCCGGGCGGCGGTCAGGCCGGCCAGGGCTTCCGTGAGGCAGGCCTCCACCAGGGCGGACAACTCGGCGACGACGGCGGTGGCGGCAGAGGGCCCTCCACTGCGCCCACCGCCACCACCGCCGCCGCCCTCCCCTCCCTCAAACCCGCCGCCACCCGCGTCGCCGACCATCCACAGTGCGCGCGCGATGCCCCCGCACGTCCGCCCCACGTCCTCCAGCTGGGCGGACGGCAGCGCGCGGCGGGCAAAGTGGCGCGGGGCCAGGCGCCGGATCCAGGCGGAGCCGCCGCTGCCAAACGTGGGCAGGTAGAGGGGGCGCCAGGCGACTGAGGAGGAGGTGGGCACGCCTGCAGCGAGGAGGCGCGTGGCGGGCGTGGGCAAGGCCGCGTCCGCGGCGGCCACGGCGGCAGGGGCGGGCGCGGAGGTGGCCGCGGGAGCAGCGGCGGCACCCCCTCGCTTCCGCACCACCCCCGTGTCCGGCCCGCCGCCCGACACGCACGACCCAAACACGCCGCCCCCGCAAGCCAGCGTGGGCATCCGCCCCATGACGATCTCTTTTTTGGCGACCCCCAGCGCGGCGCTCAGCTTTTGGCGGGCGACGACGGCGGCCGCCAGCCGGCCCTCCACCTCCGCCAAGTGCGCGGCCCGGAGCGCCGGGTCGAGCACCGGCTTCAGGGTCAGCGTTTGCATGCGGGCCAGGTAGGCGCCCTTGACGGCGGCCCGGGCGGCGGCTTGCTTGGACACGGGTGCGGCGGGTGGGGGGGGGGGCGGTGGTGCGGGCGCCTTGTTCTCTCCATCCGCACCGGCGCCGCCTGCGTCCCCCCCACCGTGACCGCCCTCCAGGACGGCCACGGGCGCAAAGGCCGACACGCCCATCTCCCGCACGCGCGCCAGCGTGGCCGCCGCATGGTCGAAGGCGTCCTCCGACGCGGCGTGCGGGTACCAGGCAATGGAGAGGGCGTACACGAGGGCGATCGCGACGGTGACCACGAAGATGCGTTCGCCCGCCTGACGGGCCATGAGGGCGTCCACCTCCCAGGAGCGGGGGATGCCAAAGGTGCTGGTGTGTCAGGGGGAGAGGAGGAGGAGGAAGGTGCGGTGTGGGAGTGAGAGGAAGAGAGAAAAAACACGAGAGCCCCGCCGGCCACCGGGCTACCTGTGTGTGCGCTAGGTTGGAAAAAAGAGACGCGCCTCTCTCTATTTTTGCCTATCCTTTTCCAACCCCGCCTACTTACGTGAACGAGGGCATGGCCACCACCACGTACGTGGTCGTGCTGATGCTGCCCGCGGACGCCGCTCCCAGCACGGGCCCCGCCAGGTCACCGGCCAAACCTGTGAAAAAAGCAATGGCGGTCGCGGCCCAGGGGTCGTGGCTCAGGACGGCCGCCATGCCCAGCCCGCCGCCCAGGATGTTGCCGACCAGACGTTCAATGCCTTTCGACCCGCTCGCCCCGAGCAAGGGGGAGGCCATGGACACCGCCGCGACGGCCATCCAGGACAGGTCACGCACCACATTGGAGCGGAAGGATCCCCGCCCCGGAATGACGGCAGGGATGCCGGCGTACGCGAAGGTGAAGGCCGCGGTGGCGGTGGTGACGGCGACGATGGCGGCGGTGCGGGAGGCGTCCTTCCACTCGCGGGGGGTGGGGCGGCGCATGGTTTGAGGTGTGATTGGTGTGATTGGTGCTGGAGGGAGAGAGAGGCGAGAGGGGAGATCGACGCGCGAAGAGCGCGCGAACGCGGGCCACGAAAAAATGAGTGGGAAAGGAGGAGGGGCGCACGCGCACAGCGCACTGGATCTAGCGGTCACGAGAGAGGGCTGGATTGAGCCACAAGCCAAACGGGCCCAGGCAGGGTCGTTGGCGAGCGCGGGGCGTGATGAGAAAGACGGCAATGAAAAAAAGAACTTAGCCGACCCCGCGGGCCTGTCCTCTACACGCTCATATATATTCACAAAAACCCAAAAAAATGATGATTCAACTGAACTGGACCGCGGACGAGGCCCACGCCTTCAGCCGGGCCGGTTCCCGCTTTCGCGGAGCGGGAGTGCGCCGGCCTCATCGTGCGGGCCTGCTCGCACGCGGCGACAGCGAGCCCGCAGTTCTGCCGCCGCCGAGCTGCCAACCTCAACCTCAACCTCAACCTCATCATCATCACTCGCCCGCTCCCGCCCCCACCTCCTGCTGCGCCCTACCGCCGCCCTCCTCGCCCGCCAGCCCCTTCCGCTTCATCAACGAGGCCTGCGCTGAATTGATCGACATGGCTCGTGAGGAGGAAGCCGCGGTCGCCGACGCGGCCGCCCGGGCGGACGCGCGCGCCCGCTCCAAAGCGCAGCGCGCGCGCCGGGCTTCGCGGCGCTTTGCCGGCGCTCCCAGCCCCGCCACCACCACCGCGGGCGGCAGCCATCAACCCCTCACCATCGCGGATGGGGCGGGCAACAGGGAACGGTCTCCCTATCCCGTCGTCGCCCTCAGCAGCGGGCCCGCCGCACGCACGCCGGCCGGCATGGTCGCGGAGTGGTTCCTCTCGCGCGCCACCACAGAGGAACGCGAGGTCGTTCAGGGCGGCCTGGCGCGCCTGCGCCAGGTCGAGGAGGCGGGGGAGGTGGAGGACGACGAGGGGCCTGCTGCTGCGCCTGCTGCTGCGCCCACCGCCCCCACCCGCCCCGCCACCGGGTGCAAGGCCTGGCTGCACCGGGTCTTCAGGTCTGGCGACCCGCCGCGGCGGCGGGCGCGTGGCCGGCGCGGCCGCCGCGGCGGGTCCCAACCCCAGGCTCCCATCATCAATCCTCAACAGGCATTCCCGCCTTCTCCGCCAGCGCCCGACACCCCGCCGGCCACCCCAGCGGCTGCCAGCGCCCGCGCTTTTGGCTTCGGCGGCGGCGGTGCCCTCTTGTGGTCCTCCGAGGTCGAGGCCGCCGCCCTGTTCCCCTCCCCCCTCGCCCCCCTGCCCTCACAGCCGCCCCCGCCCTTCACCGACCAGCCGACGGCGATCCACCGCTTGGCCTGGCAGGCTGGGCCAACCCATCCCGCCACCACCGGGGCGGAAGGGTGGATCGAGGTGTCCGTGTACCAGACCGGGGACGGCGGGCGTGTGCCTCCCGGAGAGGGTGAGGTGAGCGGCCCCGCAGCAGCGGCGCCCGGGCCGCCGACCCCAGGCGTAGGCGAGGAGGACGGCGGGCACGGCGGGCGGGGCCGGGGCCGCCCCACCCGCCGGGTCCCGACCCCGCTGTCGTCCGGTGAGGCGGCGGTGGCGGTGGAGGAGGTGGAGGAGGCGGCGGTGCCGGCTGTCTATGGCCACCACCACGCGCGCCGCCGGGTGCCCTCGCCCCTGCCCCGGGGTCGCCGCCCGCACCGCCCGACCTCGCAGTACGAGGCGGGCGTGCCCCTGGCGGCCACGCCCGAGTCGGAAAAAAAGGAGGTGGGGCGGAGCCCGTCCCCCAGCGCGGCCGGGGGCGTGCGGCCGCGCTCCCCCCTGTCCGCCCCCGTTCGCCCGCCACGCACCGTCTCCGCCTTCACGCCCCGCATCCGCCGGTGAGATGAAAGCGAGGCCTGTCTGTATTTGTGTTTTGTGTGGTGTGTGTCGAGTGTGGAGAGCCTAGCTGTGTGTGAGTGTGTCGTTTTGCTTTGAGTTTGAGTTTGAGGCAGCGCGGAGAGGAGGAGGTGGCTAGGTTGATAACTTGTTGAAAACTTCCCCGCCTTTTCCTCGAGAGAGTATGTACCGCGCCCTCGTATGTTCATCCCTGGGCGACCCCCTAGCGTCCACTGCCGATCCCACCGCGCTGGCCGTCCAGTCCCTGCCACGCCCAGACTTGAAAAAGGGACAGGTTCGCATCGCCATCGCCGCGGCCGGCCTAAATTTTGCAGACCTTTTGCAGGTACATGGCGTGGCATGATGGCCTCGCGGCGCGTGCAGTAGGAGCTGGCGCACGTGCGTGGATGCGCGAACACGAGTGTGGAATGTGTAGGAGGGAGGAGCAGTGCGTGCGTTCTCTCTCTCACATCGGCGCCACGCGCGCTCTTTCATCCAACCTCTTTCCATCAAAAAGGTTCGCGGTCTGTACCAGGACCGCCCGCCCTTGCCCTTCACGCCCGGCGCTGAACTGGCCGGCACGGTCATCGAGGTCGGGCCCGGCGTCACCTCCCCGCCACTCGGCCAGGCCGTCTTGGCGATCACGCAGGGCGGGGCGTTTGCTTTTGAAGCGGTCGTCCCTGCATCGGCCTGCGTGCTGCTGCCGCCGCACACGCCCCTGGAGGACGCGGCAGGCCTGGCCGTCGCCTACGGCACGGCCGACCTGGCCCTGCTTAAAGCCGGGGTGACCGCCGCCAACGGGCCCACCCACACCATCCTCGTCAGCGGGGCGGGTGGCGGGGTCGGCGCGGCCGCCGTCCAGCTCGCGCTGGGCGCCGGGGCGCGCACCATCGCCCTGGCCCGCGGCCCCGCCAAGGCGGCCGCCCTGACGGCCCTGGGCGCCCATGCCGTCCTCGACCCGGATGCCTTACCCCCCGGCTGCAAGCGCCTGCGCGACGCGGTGGCGGCCGCGGCGGGCGGGCCCCGGAAGGTGACTGTCTTCCTCGACAACGTCGGCGGGGGCCTCTTCGAGGAGGGCCTCCGCTGCCTGGGCTGGGGCGGCACGGCTTGCGTCATCGGCTTTGCGAGCGGCAAGATCCCCAAAATCCCGGCCAACCTCCTCCTGCTGAACGCGTGCGTCGTGCGCGGGGTCTATTGGGGCCCGTCCCGCCTGCACGAGCCCGCCCTCTTCCACGCCTCCCTGACCCGCCTGGTCACGCTCCTCGCCGACCGGGCCATCACTATCCCGGTCTCGCACCGTGTGCCCCTGGAGCGGTGGAGGGAAGGGTGGGCGGCGTTGAGCGAGCGGAAGACGTTTGGAAAGGTCGTGTTGGTGTGCGGCGGCGGCGGTGGGAGCAGGTTGTGAGATGTAACATACAGTTCAGTTCAGTTCACACACGCACGCACGCACGCACGCACGCGCCCCCGTTCTACCACATACACACTAACGCGATTCTGCTTGCTGTTCGTCGCTGGATAAGGCCAGGCTTGCTCTCTCTCCGTCCCCATCCCCCCATCCATCCATATCAATGTCGCGCGCCTCCCCCCGCCCCCTGCTGTGCGCCCTTTTTCTTTTTGCTCCCCCTCACGTGCACTCATGGAACAGCGGCGGCGCCCGCCGCTCCACCCGGGCCGCCGCCTCAAAGCCAGCCGCCACGCGCATGGCACCCGCATCGTCAAAGGGGCGGGCGATGATGGAGAGCGAGAAGGGCAGGCCGGCAGCCGTCCAGCCCGCCGGCACGGCCACGGCCGGCGCGCCCGTGGGCGGGGCGATGAGCGGGGACGGGTTGCCGTCCGGCCCCGCGGCCACCGGCGCGCCGATGGCGGGGGGCGGCAGGCCCCAGGTCGGGTGGATGACGACGTCCAGGCCGCCCCCGTCCATCCCCGCCACCAGGCGCGCCCGCATCTCGGACCGGCACGCGTTGGTCCAGAGCGGCCCGCACCCGCACGCCAGGCCCGCGGCCCGCCGCAGGGCGGGCGAGGGGTAGGCGTCCGGGTCATCCCCGCCCGCATCGTCCGCCTCCGACGCGGCCGCGGACGCCAGGTCGGGCGGCGGGAAGGCGGCGCCCGTCCAGTTGTGCGGCACGGGCGGGGCGGGGCGGCCCGACCCCGGGGAAGCCAACCGCACGGCCAGCGGGAAGGCCGTCGCCGGGTGGACCCGCCCCGCCGCCGCCACGCCCCGGAGCGTGAGGTTGGCGATGGCGGGCGGGCGCGGGGCGGTTGCCAGGTAGGTCGCGACGTCCGGGGCCAGGCGGCCCGCACAGGTGATGGCCTCAAAGCCGGGCGGAATGAGCGGGGCGCCGCCAGGGGAGGGCGGCAGGCGGCCGTCGTCGCCCCACCCCGTCCACCACTGGCCCCGGTCGCACGCCCACTCCTGGACGGAGCCCAGGGCGTTGCCCCGGATGGTGAAATTGCGGGCCGCGATGGTGGCGCCGGCGTCCTCCAAGACCTTGATGGCCGCCTCAAAGAGGGCCGCGTGCTCGGCGTCCGCGTTGCCGCCTTCCAGCGCGCACGCCAGCACACCAACGCGCAGCCCTGCCAGCCCGCCCGCCGTGGCCCCGCGCGCCGCCCCGTCCGCCGCGGCGGCGCTGAAGTGGCCGGCCGGCAGGGAGGTCAGGTTGGCGCCGGGGCCGGCCGTCGCGGCGGCGGAGCCGGCTGCCGCCGCCCGGGCGGCCCGTGCGGACCAGGGGCGGGGCGCGCCTGCCGCCTGGAGAGCCTCTGCGGGCGCCGCCGCCGCCGCACCATCCACGCCACCGCCCCACGGCGACCAGCCCGCGCCGTCCCCCGCCCACCCCGTCAGCGGGTCGGACGCCGGGTCGGGCGCCGCCAGCGAGTCCGCCAGGAGGGCCACGTCAGCGACCGTGCGGGCCAGGGGGCCGACCGTGTCGGCCGTTGCGTCCAGCGGCAGGACGCCCGCCCGGGAGACGAGGCCCAGGCTGGGGCGCAGGCCCACCAGACCCGCCCGCCCCGCCGGGCCGCGCACGCTGTTGCCGGTGTCGGTGCCCAGGGCGGCGGGCGCGTACCCGGCCGCCACGCCCGCCGCGGACCCGCCGGACGAGCCGGCGGGGGTAAGGTCCAGGGCCCACGGGTTGCGGGTCGCGCCCCGGGTGGACGAGATGGTCGCGGCCGGATTCAGCGCCCACTCGCCCATGTTTGCCTTCCCCAGCACAAACGCGCCCGCATCCTTCAGGCGTTTCAGGGACATTGCATCGGCCAACACCATGTTGGTGGCCAGGGCGACGGACCCGCCGGTCGTCGGGAGGCCCGCGCTGTCGATGTTGTCCTTCACCAAGAGGGGAACGCAAAAAAGGGGCGGCAGGGTCGACGTGGTGTTGCCCCTTTGGGCGGCCGCCAACACCACGTCCGCCTTGGCCGCGTCCGCCAGGAGGCCCGCTGCGGTTGGGCGCTCGGAAATGGCGTTCAGGCCCGTCCCGGGCTCAAAGGCGTCCACCCGGCGCAGGAAGGCGGCGACCAGGTCGGTGCAGGTGGCGGCGCCGGACAGGAGGGCCTGATGCATGGTCGTGAATGGATGGGAGAAGAGGAGTGATGGGTCTGGGGCAGGTCGGGGCTGCGCCGCGGAGCTGGCGCATGCGCCATCAAAAAAAAAACGCACGCTCCGCCCCTCCTCAAATCTCACCTCCCGTAGCTCCACAATGGTTGCATTGCGCACAGGGATGACTGGGGCTGGGCCTCCAGTGCACAGGCTCTTCAGGTCGGCCACCGTCACCGCTTCCGAGGACAGGTTGGCCCTTGGCGGTTGAACAACGGCCTCCGCCCTGCGAAGGGCGGCTAGGAAGAGGAGGAGGAGGAGGGGCACGGGAGGGAGGGGCCCGCCCTTGTGGCGACGCGCCCGGCTGGCCGCCATGGAGGGTGGGTCTGGCATTGGCGGGGGCTGAGGCGGGATGGGGCCCTCCGGGTATGGGGCGCCCTCCTCACACGCCGCAGGACGGCGGGGGGCCAATTTGTGCCTGTCTCTCGCGGCGATAGTCTCCCCTCTCTCTCCGCGGGGGTCGAAAAAGGGCCATGTTCACCTCAACAACCTCACCCACCGCCCGCCCCGCCCCGGAGCCGCCACGCTCCACGGCGATGACAGCAGCTCGCCGACCGCCGACCCTGTCGCCGTCCCATCCGCAGACCCCCACGACACCTCCTCTCCAAAAAGCGCCCGGCCAGTCAGCGCGTCGAGGGGCAGGACGGCCGCGCCTGGAGAGAGGGCGCCGCCACCGCCGCGGCCCCTGTCCCACCCGACCCCGGCCTCCGCCACGGACGCCGCGGCCTCACAGTCTGGCCAGGGTGGCAGGGCGAGGCCACGGGCCTGGCGCGCAGGGCCGCCAGCGCTGTCCACGCGCGGGGCTCCCAGCCTGGCCACCGAGACTGGGCCGGGCGGCCAGGGCACGGCGGCCGCCCCCGTCCCGCCGGACCGCCCCTCCGCCGATGCGGCCGCTAGAATTTGCCCCAAGCTGTGCGGCGCGACCGCTTGGGACCGGTGGCCCGGCTTGACGGCAAAAGTCGCGGCGGTCAGGGCGGCCCCGACAGCCGCCCGGTCGAGCGGGGTGGTGGTGGTGGCCGCAGTCCCGCCCCGGCCTTTTTTTTTTTCTTGAGGGAACAGGAGCGCACCCTCAAGGATGGACGCCAGGGCAGGACCACGCACCGCTGGTGACGCCGACGCGCGCCACCCCAACGCCGCGGCGCTGGTCCCGCCAGACGCAGCCGCGGCGTCCAAGTCCGGCCCGGCCGCACCCGGCAAGGCCGCGCACAGGCGGGACAGGCGGGCCAGGAAGCGCGTGTCGGCCAGCAGGCGTACGCCCCGGGTGGTGGGGAAGGGCGTGGGCGTGCCCCCTGGTGCTGGCGCTGTTGTTGCCCAGGCGGCGGCTGTACCGAGGAGGGCCAGGGCCACCCCCTCAGCCCAGGCCAGCCACGGGACGGGCGGCGGGACAGGCGGGTTGGTGGGGGTGGGGAGCAGGGCGGCCACGGTGGCTGCGGTCAGCGTGTCGGCGGCGAGGGCCATCAGGGTAGCCTCGCCTGCCTCGCCCGCAGCAGCATCACAGAGGGCCAACACGGCCCGGGTGGTGAGGGCGGGTTGGTGGGCACGCGCACCCCGGCCCGCCTCTTCGAGGAGGAGCGAGCGCGCGCAGGTGGGCACCGCCCGCCAGTCCCACAGGGACCGCCCGGACGCGGCCGCAGCGACCAGGAGGGCGATCATCGGTGCTGCACCCGCGCCCTGAGCTGTCCTGCCCAGGCTCAGGATGGTGGTGGGGGTGGCAGCGGAAGGCGGCGCGAGGAGGGCGGCCGCGAAGGCGTTGGGGGACAGGGCAGCCCCGGCCGCGTGCCCCAGGCGGGTCGGGGCGGCGCCGCCCCCGCCTCCGTCCATCCTCACCGCCCACACACAGCCTGCCTCATCCCGGAGGAGAGCAACATCAGGGGTGAGGTCTAAGAGGCCGGGCGGGGCGGGCGGAGGTGACGGCGGCGCAGACGGGCAAAGCCAGACCGGACCGGGCTCCCAGCCACCACCCTCGACTTTCGCCCACCGCACGGCCCCGACCCCTCCACCGCCGCCCGGTGCCGCCCTGCTCACCACCAGCAGGATTTCCCCGCCCGACCCTGGCATGAAGCGGGCGGCCGCGGCGTGAGCCCGGACCGGCAGGGTGGCGCCGCCGGGCGACGGGTACGAAGGCGCCCAGCCACTGCCAGCCAGGCCGCTGGTGGGGTCGCCGCCGACGCGGGCGACCAGCACACCGCCCGCGCGGGTGACCAGGGCGACGGCCAGGCCGCCGTCCAGGGAGGGCGTGACGTCAGTGCAGGCAATGCTGCGGCTGCTGCTGCTGCTGCTGCTGCTGCTGCTACTGCTGGTATCGCCGGCGGAGGCGGTGTTGCCGGCCAGCGGCAGCAGCTGGACGGGAGGGGAGAGGTTCCAGGGCGCGCCGTGCGCGCTGCCCGCGGGCGCCCAAAACACGGCCAGGCGCCCGTCACCGCTGATAAGTATCCCTGCCAGCACACCAAAAGCCCAGTGAGGGGCGAAAGGTGGTGGAGGGGCCAGCCAGGCCACGGAGGACGCGGAGGAGGCGCCAGTTACGACCTGCCCGGTCCAGGCAGGGTGGCCGCCCGGCGACGGGGGCGTCCACACGGCCAGGATGCTGCCCCCGGCAGTACCGCCTGTCAGCGTCAGCAACTTGATGCCGGAGCCTAGGGGCGCCCAGGCGAGGGAGGCTAGGGGCCGCGGGCTGCCGGGCGGGCGGAGGGTGGTGAAGGTCTACTACACACACATAAAAAAAGCTTGATGAGAGGTTGGAAAGTAGAGAGGGCGCGCCCCCGCGCGTGTGCCTCACACGCACACACACCATCCACACACATACCTCTGGCTGGTCCGGATCAACCACAGCCACGTGGCCACCTGCCATCTCTAGGGCCAGCCAGCCCGTGGCCGGGCACCAGGCGGCGAGGGCGGGTGGCGGAGGAGGGGTGGTAGTGGAGGTGTCTGCCCCTGTTGACGCCCCGCCCGCCAGGCCTTCCAAGCACAGGGTCAGGAGAGGGGCGGGTGCGGGGGTGGACGACATGAGAGAGAGGGCGCGGTGGATAGAGAGGGGAAGGAGAGGAGCAAAACGGGAGTTATACATAGGGTTGAACGAGCCTCTCTCTCGCATTTGGCGTGCTCGCACGCGCTCGCACCCCTCTCACCAATTCGGCCCTTATGGCGGACCTAGCCTGTATGCTCAGTGAGCTCGCCGCCCAAGCACAGGCGGACGCTGTCGAAGCCGAGGCCAGGGCCGCAGCCGCCGCAGCGCGGGTGTCTCAGCTAGCTCTGTCGGCGGGCCGGGCCGACGCGGCGGCGGCAGCGGCCGCACCAACCTCCACCACCCCCACACCGCTCCTCGCCATCCCCGTCGGCGGTGGCGGCAGTGCGGCCGACCCGCTCGCCCCGCCCCAGCCCCCGGGTGCCCTCCTCTTTGGCGCGACCCTGGTGCCGGGCGGGCGGTGGACGGTGCCGCTGGGGGGGAGCGGCGGCCTGTCGACCTCCGCGCCCAATTACGCCGCACCCGACTACGCGGTGTCAGTCCCTCCGGCCAAGGCCGCGGCCGTACTGCGGCGCCAGGCCGCCGCCGCGACTGGGGTGGCAGCCGCGGCGGCGACCGCCGCAGCAGCCGCCCGGCGGCGGGCCACCCTGGCGGCCGAGCTGGCGGGCGGCGTGAGCGGTGGAGAGGCGGTTGGCGGGGGCGGCCCGGCCGAGGCCTTCCACATCCGGGAGGACTATGATGACGACCTGCACGGGCCGCCGAGGCGGGCGGGTGGAGGCGCAGTCGGCGTGGCGCGCCCTTCAGCGCCCCGGGCGCCCGCGCCCGCCCCGGCCCCCCTCAAGTCCGCCCTGATACAGGCGTCCGCGGTGTGCGCAGGTGCGGAGGAGGACGACACCCCCGCACCTCCGCCGCGCATCTCCCGTTTCCGGGCGGCCTGCCAGGCGGCCGCGCGCCGTGAGGAGGAGGACGGGTGATGATAATGGGGGGGGGGAAGCAAACACAGGTTACATGCACATGTAAGGGGCCGCAGGGCGCCCTCAACAGAGAGGAAAAACAGATCGCATGGTTGTAGGTAATGAAAACATGTAGACAAAGCAAAAGCGTACAGCATAAGGGCGCGCAGGACAAAGGGGAGAGAGACACAGGGGGTTGTTAGGGCCCACTCTTCGTCCCTTGGTCCCTCTGTTCCCGCGCATCCCGCGCACGCGTGCACACACACCCTCTCCCCGCTCTCCCCTCCATCCACCCATTACTTAAAAATGGACCTCCATCATCGCGCCCGGGTCCATCAACCGCGTGTTCTTGGACTTTTCCCGCACGCACACGCACGCCGCGCGCGCCCGGCCGACAAACCACCGCCACCCCCGGGCCACCCGGCGGGGGCCGACCGCAAAGTAGGCCATGACGCCGTAGTAGATGCACATGAGCGCCGCGAACCCGGCCCAGGCGCCGGGCGGGACGGGCGAGCCCCCTCCCCCGCTCACCAGGTCGCCGAAGAAGGAGGAGAGGAGGTACCCGTCCACGCACGCCACGGCGACCGCGATGCCGCACGCCAGGCCCATGACGAGCCGGCCGGTCTTGAAGGCGGGCGTCATCAGGGCGCCGCTGGCCGCCATGGCGATGCAGGGGATAAGGGAGAAGGGCAGCACCATGGCCTGCAAAATGTTGAGCAGCTGGTTCATGCCATCAAACTTGCGCGCGCCCTCGTAGGCGGCCGCGACCGCGAGCGTGGGCACGAGCGACACCGCCCGCGTGCCTATCAACCGCTTCCAGCTGCTGACCTCAAAGCGCAGCAGGCCCGCCATCACGATCTGGCCGGCGTACGTCAGCGAGATCGTGGACGACTGCCCGGACGCCAACAGCCCGATGCCCCACAGGTATTTGAAGGAGACGCCAAACCGGGCGCCCAGGTAGTTGCCGGCCGACTCCAGGCCGATCGTCGCCGCCTCGGGCGTGCCGTAGAAGCCGTAAGCGAACAGGCAGACGATGAACAGGTTGATGGCGAAGGCGACGGCCAGGACGCCCGCGGTCTCCAGGCGCACGTACGTCAGCAGGAGGCGCGTGCGGCCGGGGCCGGCGACGGGGGCCGCGGGGTAGTGCGCGTGGCGGCCGCCGGAGAAAGACGACCGGCGGCGGCGGGGGCGGGTGGGGGTGGTGGGGGTGGGTACAGGCGAGGCGGCCGCGGCGGCCGCGGCGGCGGGGGTGATCTCGGACGGAGGCGGAGCGGGCTCGCCGCCCGCCTTGGCAACAGCAGCAGGCGCAGCGGGCACAGCGTGTGGTGCTCCTCCGCCACCCTTGCCGATGTTTTTTGCCGCCTTGGCCTCCTCCCTCTCCGCCTTCTTCTCCGCCCGCGCCACTGCCCGCGCCGCCGCCTCCGAGCGCGCGTTGACGATGGCGGACGCAAAGTAGATGTTGTGGGGCATGATGAGCGCGCCCAGCGCGCCGACGGCAAAGGGGACGGCCGCCGCGGGGAGGCGGGGGATGAAGAGCCCCTTGAACACGGCGGCCTGGGGCACGCGGGCCTGGACGTAGTTGATCGCGCTGCTCACGCCCTGCATGGCGATGAGGCCGCCAAAGACGGCCTCCAGGTGGCGGGCGCCGCACCGCTCCAGGAGGAGCACCAGGAAGGCCGAGGCGCTCACCAGGATGCACCCGGCCCACAGCGGGACCCGCCCGCCCGACAGCAGGGAGATGGCCAGGGCCGACCCGATCGTCTCCTGGATGTCCGCGCCGACGAGCGCGACCTCCAGCAGGACCCACAGCAGGATGCGGGCGGGCTTGGGGTAGGCATCCCCACACAGGCGGGCCAGGTCGCGGCCGGTGACGATGCCGAGGCGGGCCGTCATGCACTGGAAGAGGAAGCCCGCCCCAAACGCGGCGAAGAAGAACCAGAGCAGCGTGTACCCGACGTTGGCGCCCGCCTGAATGTCGGCCTCCAAGTTGCCCGGGTCCAGGTAGGCGACCGCCATGAGGAGCCCCGGCCCGCAGAGGTAGGCAAACTCGCGCAGGGAGAAGCGGGTCGAGGGGAGGGGAGCGCCGGGCGGGGTGGGCGCGCCCGCGCCGGGGAGGGCGCAGCCGGCGGGTGGGGGCGGGGCGGCGCCCGTCTCCGCGGCGGAAGCCGCATCCACAGGCATGACGCTCGGTCCCAGGCGGGCGCCGCCCCCGAGGCCGCCCCCGCCCAGGGCGGCGGTCGAGGGCGGGCGCGCGAGGCCGGCCACCTGCGCCAGGCGCTCGGCCGCGACGGCCGCCCCGTCGGGCGGGGTGGCGCCCGAGGAGGAGGAGGAAGCGCCGGACAGGGATGGGGTGGGGGAGGCCGGCCGAGCGGCGGCGGCGGCGTCGGGGCTGGGTACCATCTCTCTTTTCGGGACGTGAAGGAGGAGAAAGAAGGAGGAAGAAGATAAAAGAGGCGGGAGCGACTTTTTTTTTTTCTTTTGTCCACCCCTGTCGAAACGCCTGGTTTTTAAGGGGGAGGAGTGAGTGGTTTGGCAATCAGCATGTACCAAGGTGAAACACCCTGACTTGTCCCCCACGTGGGTGTGGTAGGAGGGGCGGGTGGAGGGGTTGCAAGGCGGGGGACGGCGCGCGCGTGTCCCCGTGCTGATCCCAAGGCAAACACCCGCCGATTTTTTTTTTTTTCTCCCTCCTCGTTTCTCGTTCTGCAGAGGCACGTGCGATACCTGGACACCCGCGGCTGATCCCGTGAGCGCACAGAGGGGGTGAATGGTGGAGTGCCACGCACCTAGTTCTGTTTGTCGCGCGCGCGCGTGTGGGGACGAGGGCCGAGCGAACGAGATAGAAAAAAAAGGCGCGTCTGGGGCTGGCCCGCCCTCCCGCCCTCCTGCATCTCATATCGCCCTGTCTTCTCACGCCGCGTCGCGTCGTCCACACGCCGCGTCCACGCGCCGCGCCGTCCCTCCCTCTCTCTCTCTCTCGCTCTATCTCTATTTCTCTCTCTCGCACGCCCCAGGGCAAGCGCTCCTGCCTCTCCGTGCGCGTCGCGCACGCCCGGTATTGTTCGGATGCCGAGTGGTTTCAAGGTGCGAGCAAAAAAAAAAAAAAAAAAAAGGGAGAGGGGGACGCCCGTGCCCAGGGCGCGGTAGAGGTGACAGGGCAGCAAGCATATCGCCCCTGTCTGTGGCCTGGGGAAGGGCGTGACAGTGGGCGTGTGATCGCAGGGACGCTGCGCTCTCACAACCAGCGCGCAGCGCTTGCAAACCCCGCCCTCCCTCTTGAAACTGAAAATTTTCACCACCCGCGCGCCCGCTCTCTCCACCGCCCAGCCCCTCCCCACCAAGGACTCCCCCCCCGGTGGCCGGGGCGGGGCCTACACGCCCCCCAGCGCGGCGCAGCAGGCGGCGGTCGACCCGTTTGCGGGGGTGGACGCGTTTGGACCGGCGGGCGCGGCCCCGCCGTCCCCACCCCCCGTGCCCGCGGTGGTCGCCGCGGCGGCGGCCACCACCACCCCACCGCCCGCCCTGTACGGCGCCCCGGACGGTGGGGCTGCTTTTGGCGGCGGCGGCGGCGGCGCGCCCACCACCGCCCCCGTCCCCGCCGCCGCCCCGCCCCTCGCCTTCACAGACGCCGGCCTGCCCGCCGCCGCGCCGCCCACCGGCCGGGTCGGCCCCGCATCCTCCACGCCCGCCCCGTCCGTCGGCCGCGCCGCCCTCCTGGGAGGCAACACCGGCGGCAGCAGCGCCCCCCTGGGCGGCCCCGGCAGCAGCACCGAGCCGGGCGGCGGCGGCGCGGGCGCGTCCCTGTTCAGCCTGCGCCGGTACCGGCGCCACTTTAACGTCGACACGGCCGACGTCCTCGCCCGCATGCGGGCCGCCTCCTTCTCCTGCGTCTTCACCTCCACGCCCGACTTCCTGGACCGGGTCAGTGGCGAGGCGGGCGGGGGCGGCCCCGACCTGTACGGCCCCGTCTGGGTGCCGACCACGCTCGTCTTCCTGTCGGCCGTCCTGGGCAACCTGGCCGGCTGGCTCTCCTGGCGGCGCGCGCACAGGGCAGGGGGTGGCTCCCCTCCATCCCCCGACCACTCCGCCTGGTATTATGATGTGGACAAGGTGGGCGCGGCGGCGGGCCTGGTGTACGGGTACGTGGCCCTGGGCGGGGCGGGCGTGTGGGGCGCGGCCAGGTGGGGGTGCGGGGTCCAGGGCCTGACCCTGCCGGCCGTGTGGTGCGCGTTCGGGTACGCGCTCACGCCCTTCCTGCCCGCCGCCCTGGCCGCCGTCATCCCCCAGGACGGGGTGCGGTGGGGGGCGATGGCCGCCGCGACGGCGGTGTCGGGCGCCTTCCTGGTGCTCAACTTCCGGGGGGTGCTGACGGCAGCGAGCGGGGAGGGAGGAGCCGCCTCCTCCTCTCGCCGGGCGCTCAAGGCCGCGCCCGTCCTCCTGGCCATGGCGGCCGCGCACGCGGGCCTGGGACTGGCGTTAAAGCTGGTCATTTTCCACTACTGGGGGTGAATGATGTTGGTGATGAGCGGCGGTGTGAAGGCGTGCGTGGTGTGAGCTGTTTTTTTTTTTTCAATCTCACGCCCGCCCATCCTCCAACGCCGCCAGTGCGGCTTTCGCTCCCAACAAGAGGTCCACAGCCTCCACCACCTCCTCATCCGCGTTTGTCAGGCCCTTGTCGTCCTTCAGGGCCCGCACGGCAGCCGCCGCGGCGTCGACGGCCGCCCGAGCAGCCTCCAGGGCCGCCGGGTCCGGCGGGGCTGAGGAAGGAGGACCGGCAGGCGCGGCCTCCTCTTCGACCGCCCCACCACCCGCCCGCCACTCGGCCCCGTCCTCAAATATGGCGTGCGAAAACGCCACGGCCTGGCCGATCGTGTCCCCGCTGGGCGCGGTGACCTGCCATAGGCAGCCGTCCTGGATCTCAAAGCGGCGCCCGCCCCGGCCGACGCGCCAGCCTTTGTAGCCGGAGATGGTGCCGGCGGCCGAGGACGCGGACGCCGCCAGGAGGGCCGCCCGGTCGGCCTGGATGGCCAGGTCCTCCTCCGCGGATAGGCGGGAGGGCAGGCCGACCAGGTCGCCCCAGGCGGGAGCTTGGAAGATTTCTAAAGCGGCCGCGGACGCGTACACAAAGGCCGGGTCGGGCGCGCCGTCGTGGGAGAGGATGGCCAACGGGGCGTCAAACAGGGCGCGCGGCGCGTCCGCGATGTCCAGCCCGTCCTCGTCTGCCGCCCCTTTCTTACCACCCAGCAGCGGCCGCCCCGTCGCCCGGCGGTAGGACTCGATCAAGAGGAGCGTCGTCATGACGACCCCCACATCCGCCCAGGGCGGCTTTGTTTTGGGGATGAGGGTGGAGGGGCCCTTTTTCTGGCCGCCACCGCCGCCGCCGCCGCCGCCCTTTTTTTTTGCAGCAGAGGGCGCAGGATGGGCGGTGCGAGGGGTCGGGGAGGTGGTGCCGGGGCGGGCGGGTAGGGCCGGCCTGAGGAGGGGTAGAGGCGGGGAGAGGGGGTTGATGAGGTTGAGAAGAAATCGGCCGCCGGTGAGTGAGCGCCGAGACTCTTGCACAGCACACGCCCCACTGGGGCGACGGATCCATGCAGCCCGGCCACGTGTAATCCTTCTATCAGTATTCACCTGGCCGGGCGGGCGAGCAGCGCCGGGCGCAGCATCGTGGATGGAAGTGCGCTGCGTGCAAAAGCAACAAACAAAGCCTTTTTTTTCGGCTGTCTGAAAGCCAACCTCCCGCTCCTTCTCCCTTTCTCCCCTTCACTCCACTGCACGCACGCACACAGCATTGCACAGCATACAGAGAGGGAATCCAAGTCGCACAACCGATAAGCTCCCTCCCATCTACACTCAGTCACCCCGACTCCACCCCAACACCAGCGCCTCGGCCTCCGCATCACTTTCCAACCCACCCCTTGACCAGCGCCTCGGCCTCTGCATCCCCCCCCGCCCCTTCCAGCGCCGACCCCAGCACCCTCTCCACTGCTGCCCCGCCCTCGCCCAACAGCACCAGCGCGGGTATGCCGGTGATCCCGTACTCCGCCCGCAGGGGCGATGGCTTGCCCGGGTCCTTCCACTCGGGGCGGGCGACCTCTACCTCCAGGAGTGAGCCTTTCAGCGCGCCCACGGCCGCCCGCACGCCGTTGATCGACCGCGCACAGTCCGGGCACCAGGGCACGCCCGTCGCGGCGTCGCGGGTGGCCGTGAACAGGACGAGGCGTGGAGGAGGGGAGGCGAAGGACGTCGCAAAGGCGGCGATGGCGGCCTTGGCGCCCGCGGCAGGCGTCGTGGTAATGGAGGCGGGCATGGTTGAGATGAGAGCGCCGCGCCTCTCTCGAGAGAGAGAGAGGAGGGAGCCCTACGTTTTTTTTTTCTCAAACTGCGCGTATGGCAGGCGTGTGATGCAGAGCGTCTGACGAACGGCGTGAGCGTGCGTGGCCCCAGGGTTGTCCCCAGGTGCGGAGGATGATGGAAATGAAAGAACAATGGGGCCAGAGAAAGGCGAGCGCTTGGTGGCCACTCGCTCCTTACAAAAAGCCACGGAGAAAAAGGACGCACGCACACCCACCTTCAGCCACCTCCTTCCCAGCGCTCCTCCCTGCCCAGGCCGGCAAACAGAAGGCCTCATCTCCTCTGACGCACGTGCCGAGTAGCGAATCAGGCCCTGCGGCTGCTTTGTTTGCTCTCCCGTTTTCGCTTGCATCAATTCGCGCCCCGCCGCGCTCCGCCAAGGACACGCGCCCCCTCCCATGCCGCCCTTCCACGCTGCCGGGCCGTCCCTGGCCCGCCAGTCAGCGATGGCTGAAGCGATGGCTAAACCCTCCCCCGCACGGGCTGGACCGGCGGCCACGGCTCGCCCGGCATCGCCCCTGCGTATGCTCTCATCACACACACACACACACCGCCGCCGCCCCTCCGTCGCCGCCGCCGCCGCAACCACCCCGCGCCCGCCGCCTCCTCAACAGGAGGGCGAGGAGGATGAGTTGTCCACCTCGTTCCCCCACTCCCACGCCCTCACCGCCCTGAACGACAAGGAGATGTCCCGCCGGTTCCGGCGCACCTGGTTCGAGCATGAGGACTGGCGCGTCCACCGGTCGACGGGCAGGTACCTGCGCCACCTGATCTCGCTGCCCGGCTCCCGCATCGTGCGGTCGCTGGGCCCGCCCCTGGCCTGGGTGGTCGTCGCGGGCACGCTGACGGGCGTGTATGAGACGGCCCAGATCAGCGGGGCCTTGCCCCCGCTCTTCCCCTCCATCGCGGTCGGCGCCCAGGGCGCGGCCCAGCTGTCCGGCTTCGCGCTCTCCCTGCTCCTGGCCGCCCGCACCACCAATGCCTACCAGCGCTGGCTGGACGCGATGACGGCGGTGGGGACGGTGTCCACGCGGGCGGTGGATTTCACACGCCAGTTGGGGGCGTGGGTCGCGATTCCCTTGCCCTCAACAACCTCAGCACTCATTGCTGGTGCCAGTGATGGCGACGCAGTCCTCCTCTCCGCGGCCGCCGCCCGGTGGGCTGCCGCCCTGCCCCGCGCCCTGGCCGCCCACGTCCGGGAAGACCTGGAGTGCGCGGCCCTGGTGGAGGGCGTGCTGACGCCGGACGAGGCGGCAGCCCTGGTGTCCTCCACCCACCCACCCCGCTTCGCCATCCAGGCGCTCACGGAGGTCGCCGCCGCCGCCCAGGCCCGGGGCCGCCTGTCCGACGCCCAGGCCGCCCGCCTGGATGAGGGCCTGACCGCGGCAGGCGACGCGGTCGGCGTGTGCGAGCGCATCTTCCACATGCCCCTGCCCCTCACCTCCACCCGCCACAACTCGCGCGTCCTCATGCTGGCCCTCACCTTCCTGCCCGCCGTCCTGTGGCCGGACTGCGGCTGGATCAGCATTCCCGCCGCCGTGCTGGTGGCCTTCCTATTGCTGGGCATTGAGGAGGTGGGCGTGTCAATTGAAGAGCCGCTCTCCATCCTGCCCCTGGAACAGATGTGGGAGGAATCGGACGTGGCCATCGCCAACGTGCGCGGGGACGCCGGCACCGCCCGGGCGCTGGTGGCGCGCAGTGTTGGGGCGAGTGCGGGGCGGTGATAGAGAGAGGAGAGAGAAGGGTGGGGGTGGGAGTGCGTGCCTTTTTTTTCCTGGTTTTGGGTGGTTGGGCAGTGAGACGTGATTTCGGGTGTGTCAATTCTTTTTCCTTTTCTCTACAGGCTCTCTCTACGCCGAGGCCAGCGCCCTGGGCTCAAACACGGTGATGGGCGCCCACAGGGCCCGCTTGGGCATGTGGGCGGGGTTGGGCAGGGCAGCAGCAGGCGGCTCGTTGGTCCAGACCGCCCGCTTCTCTCCAGAGCTCCCCACCACTCTCACCCCTCCAGGCCCACCCCCCTCCACCGCATCGCCCGCCGCGACCACGCTCCCGCCCGGCCCCGCCGCCACGCACAGGAAGCGGTGCGGCGCGGGCCGTGACGCCTGCAGCCAGTCTAAGGGCGAGGACGGGCCAGCGGTGGTGTTGAAGAGGGCGACGGCCGCGTCGGCGGCCGCCACCGCGAGTAGGGGCGGACCGCCGCTGCTGCTCCCCCCCTGCTCCACGAACGCGCACCCGTAGGCCGGCCCGCTGCCCGCCCCGACGCGCCCCCGCCACGCCGCGACAGAGGGTTTTCGAATGTCGATGAGGGCGAGGGAACCGTCGGACGCGCCGACGGCGACGGCCCGGCCGTCGGGGGCCCAGGCCAGGGAGGACGCGACGGCGCCCGCGTGCACGCGCACGCCCAGGAGGGGCGTGAAGGCGCCGCCGCTCCTGCCGCTGCTCTCGCACGCCCACAGGCGCAAGGCCCCGTCAGAACAGGCGGCCGCGACGAGCGGGCGGGAGGTGGGAGGGGCGGTGGCGGGCTGGGCGGCCGCCCCGAAAACGTGGGCCGCCGCCCAGCGCGGCGGGAGCGGGGCGGTCGAGGCCGCTCCAGTCGTCGCGTCCGCGCCCACGCAACACGCGGGCGACGCGCCCAAGCGTGTCGCCCTACCATCGGGCCGCACCTCCCAGGCCTCCAGGCCCGGTCCGGACGCGGTCACCAGGCGCAGGGACGACGGGCTGGCGTCAGCAGGCGGGGACAGAAACTCACAGGCATACACCTCCTCCGCGTGCCCGCCCAGGCTCGCGACCGGCACGGCCGCCCACTGCCCTCCACCCTCGCCCTCCTTGAGCTGCCACACCTGGGCGGTGCGGTCGCCAGAGGCGGAGGCCAGGATGCCGGAGTCGGGGGCGCGGGTGTGCCAGGTGACGCGGAGGGCCGGGTCGGTGTGGCCCCGGAAAGATGCGGCCAGCGAGAAGTCTGTCGTTGGCGTTGGCGCTGCTTGCGCCCCTTTTTCGTTGGGTTTCCACACGCGGACGGCATCGTCCTCAGACGCGGACGCCAGCCAGCCGGCGAAAGCTGTAGAGTCCTGCGGGGCGGGGGACACGTCAAAGATGCGGGCGTTGTGGCCTGGGGGTGGAAGAAGGATGGAGAGGTTTTAATGATGTATGGAATGGATGGATGGGTGGGATGGGGAGGGGAGAGTCGGCCCGCTGGAGGAGAGAGGGAATGAATCCGCCTTTGGTCTATCCTCCTCTCTGTCCTCCATGCTCACCGTACGCCAGCATTTCGGCTGACGCGCCCCAGCCGAGGGCGGGGCAGGCAGGGCCAGCAGGGTTGGCTGATTGAGGTTGGGAATGCGTGGTCGTTAGAGTGTCCGCGGCAGCGGGCGCCGCGGACCGGGGGCGGGGGCGGGGCATTGGTAGGTGTGTGTTGCTGCTGACCGCGCTGGTGCAGAATTGGTATAGGGCGCACGGGCGGGCGGGAAACTCAAAACAACAAAAGCCCACCCCTGGCCAAAATTCCCTTCTGAGGAGAAATCGAGAGAGAGGAGCGCAAGCGAGCGCGGGCGAGGAGTGAACGCGCGCGTGCCACGCACACGCGCCCGGCCCCACCCGAAACCCACTCTCCGAGCCAGCACGTCTGCTTGCCTGGCCCCTCGCACACACCACGCACGCGCTGTGACCGCTCGCGGCCGGAGGAGCACACGCGTGTGTTTTTCTTTTCTTCCACATTCGTTTCCCTTCCATGGTCTCAATCGCAGCATTCAACGCCCTGGGCGCGGCCGCCCTTTTCTTCATCGCCCTGGCAGGTGTGTAGTGGAGAGGGCGTGCGGGGCGAGGAGAGAATGAGGCAAGGGTGTGGACTGACTGCGCCACTCAACCAACACACGCTCACCGTTTCTCCAACCCCGCACCACCACGTTAGGCGCGGCCACCCCGCTCCTCCTCTCCCGCCGCGCCGTCGCGGGCGCCGCGCCTGGCTGCCCGCCCACCCGGTCCCGGACCTACGCCCTAGGCAACTGCCTGAGCGCGGGCGTCATGCTCAGTGCCGGGTGGGTGCACCTGCTGGGGTCCTCCGAGAAAGCGCTGTCGGCCCGGGCCTCGGGCTTCCCGCTCGCGCCCGCCCTGTGCGGGGTGGGCTTCCTGGCCACCCTCGTCGCGGACCATCTGGCCGCGGCGCTGGCGGGTGGTGGTGGCAGGGAAACATCAGCGGCGACAGCGGCAGCCTCAGGCAGCGATGGTGGGGGCGGGGCGGCCTGCCCGGGCACCCCACTCGCGGCCCGCCTGGTGGAGGTGGTCGTGAGCGGCGGCGGCGGCGGCGACGGCACGCCCGCCAAGGTCGAGCCCGCCGGCCTGCTGCACGGGCACCTGCCCCATCAGCCGGCCGTCCGGACGGCATCCTTTGAGGTCGAGGGCGGGCGCGGGCTGCTGCTGCCGCCCCCGGCCGCTGTCGACAGGGAAGCCCTGCTGCCGCCGTCCCAGCGGGCGTCGAGCGCCGGGGCGGCACCGGGGGGAGGCGCCGGCGGCGCCGCGCCCGCGAACCCGCGGGCGGCAACCCGCCATCGCCTGGCCGGGGAGGCGGCGGCGCCCTCGCCGGCCGCCCTGCCGCCCTGCTGCGCCGGCCCCGCCTCGGCCTGGGTGAATGCGCGGCCCGCGTCGGCTGGGGGGGTGGCGGCCGCCACCGCTGCTCCCGCCGCCGCCGCCTACCAACCCGCCTCTTTTTTGACCGCGGCCCTGATGGCGGGCGCGCTCTGCTTCCACTCCGTGCTGGAAGGGGCCGCTCAGGGCGCCCAGCCCGGCGTCGCGGACGCCGCCCACATCTTTGTGGCCGTCGCGGCGCACAAGGGCCTCGCCGCCTACGCCCTGGGCGCGGCGGTCGTGGACGCGGGCGCCGTCTCCGGCCCCCGCTTCTGGGGCACGGTCGGCGCGTTCGCGGCCGCCACGCCCCTCGGCATCGCGGCCGGCGCCCTCCTGGCCGGCCTGGCCGCCGGCGGCGCCGCGGCGGCCGTGTCCGCCCTGGCGGCGGGCACGTTCGTGTACGTCGCGGCCATGGAGGTCATCCCTCGCGAGCTCGGCGGGAAGGGGGGTGGGGGAGGGAGCCGAGGGCGTGGCAACGACGTGGCGGCCAAGCTGGGCGCCCTGTGTGCGGGGTTCGGGCTGATGACCCTGCTGGCCGTGTGGGCCTAGAGACCCTCTTATGTCGCTGGGCCCCTGCGCTGGAAGCACGTAGAATGTTCGTAGAGAGGGAGGGAGGTGAAGTGGGGGCGACTGCGACTGCGATTGCGACGGAGGATAGACTGTGAGAGGGAAGCGGGGTGACATGGTTCAGGGAGAGCCCCCTCAAGTTGATGCAAAACTCCACCTCGTGAAATTGAGAGGGCGCTGCCGCCGCCCAGCAGAGAGAGAGACGCGGGAAGATTGAGACGAGCGTAGCACGCGCCCCCCCCCTTGCGGCCTGCTGCGGCCTGTCTTTTGCGCGTTCGACCCCAATCCGATGTGCGCGGGCCGTGTCACCACCGTCTTCTGGTCCCCTATGTGTGTGTGTGTGTTGGGTGAAGGGGATGAAGTGTTGAGAACCTCACGGGGTTGACGCGACAGTGTCTTTATTTAATGTGTTAAGCTCACGCGTTTCTACAAAATAATGGGAGGGGGGGCTGTGAAGGAAAGGAAGGCGATTTGGCGCGTGAAGAGAGAGAGCGTGGCGGGAGAGGCACGCTCGAAAAAAAATGATACGGCATGTGCCGCCTTCCGCGCGTTTTCCCGTCCCCTATCACGACACGACCAGCGGGCAGGCCTCCGCCCCACCACGCACGCCCGCAAAGACAACCTCAAAGTCCGCGTGCGTGAGCGGGGCGTCGGCAACGGGGGTGGCGTCCGCCGTCTGAGACTGCCCGCCCCCGCCGCCGCCCGTCCCCACGCTCGCCGCCGCGGCCGTGGCCGCGAGCACGCACGCCTCCGCCGGGTCGGTGCAGGGCGGCCCGCACACGCCCTCCGGCAGCGGTTGCTTGGGCGGCTCCGCACCCTTGACGCACAGGTTGACGCAGACGGAGGGCAGGGCGGGCCCGTCGCGGTGTGGGGTGCACGCGTAGAGGGCCGAGCCGCACCGCCGGGCGGAGACACCAGAGGGCGCGGGATGGCGCGAGGTGGGAGCCATGGCCGTGTCGGCGGCTGCGGCTGCCGTGGTGGCCAGGGCCAGGGCGGCCAGGGCGTGGAGGGGGTGCATCGGGAGAAATGTGTGTGAGGCAAAGGCACCTGCAATTTTTCCCTCAGACGTCTGAACGACGCTTGCCCTCTCCACCGTCGCGCCTCTCACAACAGAAAATCCTCTCTCCACATATCAGCCATGCCCACAACCCGACACGAGATCCTCCTCTTCCTGACCACGGTCGCATGGATTGCATACCGGCCGGTGTCAGGTGTGTGAATGGAAAAGGGGCGTCAAAACGACCGTTGAAGCACATGCTTTCTTGTCTCCCTTTCCGACGCCCTTGCAGCCCACCTTGTCTCCGCTCCCCGATGGAACTGATGTGCCAGGCAGCGAGCCCGTCCATCGGAGCTTGCTATCCACCGCGCGAATGGGCCCCAATTGAGTGGGACGTGCGAGCAGTCTTCCGTTTTCTCGCTGCTTCTCCCCGACGTGCGAAGACCCCGACTCTCACCCCTGGACTTTTTTCACTCACGCCCTCTCACCCCGCACCCCTTTCTCCGTCAGGCCTCGTCGCCCTGGTCATCCCGGCACACACCCGGGAAGCCTTCTTCCAGGTAAGCAAGGGAGGAGGAGGGAGAGAGTGAACGCGCGCCCGTCTCTTTCTTGCCTTCGCGCGTTTGCCTCTCCACCCCAAACCCCCCGACCATTCATCTCCTGCCCTCCTCCCAGGCTTTCTGCGACCTGCGCACCAACAGCCCAAAAGACCGGGCCTGGCTGGCCCGTCACGCCCGGGCCCTGGCCCCTCGCACCTACGTCGGCTGCCTAGCGGCGGGAGCGGCTGGCCTGGCGGTCGCGTCCGCGACTGCGGGCGCGGCCGCCGCGGGCTTGGCCGCCGCAGCGGTCGCCGCCTACGCCGCGACGGGCCTGGCCATCGCGGCGGGCCTGCTCGTCGGGGGCGGCTTTGTAGGCCTGGCCCTGGCCACCGCGGCCGGCGCCGGCGCGGCAGGCGTGGGCTGCCTGCTATGCGGGGCGGCGTTCGCCTCGCTCGCGCCAGCCGCAGGCGTGCTCTCTGTGCTCGCGTCCGCGCTGTGGCCCGGTGCAAGCAGCGCCGCGCCGGCATCGACCAGCGCCCTGGTCCCGCCGCCGCCCACCGCGGATGACGAGTTCTTCCGGGAGATGCTGGAGACGGCCCTGGCGGCGGGGCGGGAGCCCGAGGCGGCGGCGGCGGCACCTGCGCCCTCGCCTGCGGCTCTGCAGCCTGCTGCAGTCGCAGACGCGGCCGTCACGGCCCGCCTGCGCCCGGTCACCCCGCCCACGGGTGGTGGGGAGGAGGGACCGGTGCCGGTGCCCAGCCCGGCGGCGTCCGAGGCGGCTGCCGGCTCAACCCCGGCCAGCCCGGTGGCGGGACTGGTGGTGGTGGAAGCCAAGGCGCGCCAGGCAAAAGTGGGCGCGCCCGCGCCAGCTCGGCGGCCCCAGGCGGCGGCGGCGGCCTCGTGAATGTGTCCGTGTGTATGGGTGCCACCGCGCATTAGGTGCGGCGTGCAATAAAAAAGAACTGCCGGGGAGGTGGGGGGGGCGAGAGAAGAAGAGAGAGAGCACGGGGTCGAGCGCGCGCTTGGAGGAGAGAGTTTCCTACTCCCTCTCGTCATTCCCGCCGTTCTCGCGTGCGTGTAAACCAAACTGCCTTCCTTTACCCGTCCCTCGGGCCCCACCCCCACACACCATGAACACTGAGGCTATCACCCAGTGGCGGAAAACCCGCGACCAGATCTCCAGTTGCGTATGATTTCCTTTTGGAGAGGGGTGGTGGTGTGTCCGTTCGTTCTCGCCCCTCCTTTCCACACTCATCCCACCCACCATCTCTCACTCTAAGAGCATGAAACCGACATGGAACAGCGGGACCTGGTCCTGGAAAGCGCCCGGGCCGCCGCCGAAGCGGCCGAGGCCCGGGCGGCGGAGGCCGGGAAAGGTAAAAGATGAGCAGAAGGGGGGAGGCGGGGGGCGGGGCGGGCTGCTGGAGAGACCCTCACGCGTTCTCACACCCCTATCCACAGCCCTGGCCGCCACCCACGCCCTTAAAGACGACCTGGACCATAAGCTGCAGGCCGCGCACGCGGAGGCCAAGGTGAGAGAGGAAGGGAGAGAGAGGCTCCCTCTCACCAGCAGCGCGCGCCCAGGCACACTCAAGCACACTCAACCCACGCTCTCATTCTCCATCCTCATAGTCCCTCGAAGGCCGGGTCGTGGCCGCTGTCGGGGAAGCCGACCGCCTGAGCGATGCGGCAGCCCACGCGGCGGGCGTCCTGGTGGCCAGCCTGGAGGCCGAGGTGGAGCGGCGCGAGTGCGTAGGAGAGAGGAGGGGGTGCCTCGCTCGCTCAGCCTCCTCCCTCCTCCCCTCTCTCATCAACCCCACGCCTTTTTCTCTCTCCCATCCACGCACAGGGCCCGCAACGCGGCCGAGATGGCACTCGCGCAGGCGGCGATCGCCCGTGTGAAGGGCGGGGCGGGTGGTGGTGGGTAGGAGGAGGAGGGACGCGGCTGAGTGAGAGAAAGAGGAGAGGAGCCGCTACACCTCATGAGCAAAGGGAGAGAAAAAGTATCAAGGAGCGGGGGTTTCCCCGCCCCGTCTTGCATGTGCAAAAAGGAACACACTCCTCCAGGGTGTTACATATACACACACAGAGACGCCGGCGGCGTACACACCCAAAAAAAAAAAAAAAAAAAAAACACGCACGCAGCAAGCCCAAAAAGGAAAGCGAACCCCGTTTTTTTTTTCTCTTTCCATTCACTTTCTCACCTCCCAACCGCACCCCCCTCACCATCTCCATTCTCCTCCCTCAGTCCTGGTACCGCATCTCCGCCTTCTCAAAGCCAATGGTCGGAAACTGCTTGGCAAACTGCTCCACCTCGGCCGCCAGGGCCGCGATGGAGGGCGGGGGCGAGGCGTCCACAAAGTCCCGGAATTCCTTGACCTTCGTGCCAGCCTTGCCCGACGCCTTGATCTCGGCCGCGATCTTCACGCCCCGGTCCACAAACTCGGCGACCTGGTCGAAATCGGCGGCATTGAAGCCGCGGGAGGTGAGGGCGGGCGAACCCATGCGGATGCCCCCCGGCACCAGGGCGGACGTGTCGCCGGGCACGGTGTTCTTGTTGAGCGCGATGTGCGCCAGCTCCAGCACGCGCTCCACGCGCGCGCCGTCCACGCCGCGCGGTTTTAGGTCGACCAGCACGATGTGGTTGTCCGTGCCGCCGGAGACGAGGGACAGGCCCCGCTTGGCCAGGCCGGCCGCCAAGGATTTCGAGTTGTCCAGGACCTGCTGCTGGTAAGCCTTGTACTCGGCGCCCTTGGCCTGGTGCAGCGCGCACGCCAGGCCCGAGATCGTGTGGTTGTGCGGGCCGCCCTGGAGCCCGGGGAAGACGGAGAAGTTGATCTTTGACTCGATGTCGTAGGGGGTCGTCTTGGCCTTGGGGCCGGCGCCGATCGTGCGGTCGCCCTTGCGGTAGAAAATCATGGCCCCGCGCGGGCCGCGCAGGGATTTGTGAGTGGTGGTCGTGACCACATCTGCGTGCTCAAAGGGGGAAGGGACCAGGCCGGCCGCGACCAGGCCCGAAATGTGGGCCATGTCCGCCAGCAACCAGGATCCGTGCTTGTCCGCGATGGCCCGCATGCGCGGGTAGTCGTAGTGGCGGGTGTAGGCGGACGCGCCCGCGACGATGAGCTTGGGGCGGAAGAGCGCGGCCGACGCTTCCAGGCCGTCGTAGTCGATCAAGCCCGTCCCCTCGTCCAGGCGGTAGGGCAGGGTCTCAAAGTAGATGGACGTCGCGGAGATGCGCTTGGTGTCGGTCTGGTAGCCGTGGGAGAGGTGGCCCCCGTGGGGCAGGTCCAGGCCCATGATCCGGTCGTGCGGGTTGAGCAGGGCCGTGTAGACCTGGAAGTTGGCGGGCGAGCCCGACAGGGACTGCACGTTGACGCCCCACTTGGCCGGGTCCAGGCCAAAGGCGGCCAGCGCGCGCTCCTGGCACAGGCGCTCGGCCTGGTCGATGAACTCGTTGCCGCCGTAGTAGCGCTGGCCTGGAGAGCGAGAGAGGAGGATAAGGGTGCGAGAGAGAGGAGGATGAGGATGAGAGCACAAGAGAGAGGTTGCGGAGGGAGGGTCGGGATGGGGTGGCGACGTCGGAGGGGAGCGAGCGAGCTGTGGCGCACGGACTTTTTTCTCTTTCCCCGCGCCCCGCCCCGCGCCCCACGGCGCCAGGCCCGGCTGAACTCCCTCCCAACCACCCCAGTCCCGCTCCCTGCAACTCACCCGGGTAGCCCTCCGAGTACTTGTTGGTCATCACCGAGCCGACGGCCTCCATAACGGAGGAGGACACAAAGTTCTCCGACGGGATGAGCTCGAGGCCCTGCGTCGATGGGGAAAAAGGGAGATAGGAGGAGGACAGCGTGTGAGAGGGCGGGGCACGGGTCGGAAGTTTCTTGGGCCAGGCGTGTAGAGCGGACTTCCTTCTGCCCCTCACGCACGGGCGGGCGGGAGGGCGAGGAGGTGCGGGCGGCAGGCGGAGAGGGCGCCCCAAGCCGAAACCGCGCGCTCGCTCGCTCTCCTACCCCATCAACCTTTCTTCTCGCTCACCTTCCACTGCCGGTTCTTCTCCTTCTCGATGATGTCGACCAGGACCGGGTCCACCTCGGCCAGCGACGCGTTCAGCAGCTTGGGCCAGGTCACGTGCTTGCGGGCCGGGTCGGCCGCGAAGCGGGCGTACTCGTCCGCGTTGGAGTGGACGGCGGTGCCCGCACGAGTGGCCGCGTCGGCGGCAGGCTGGGCGGCGAGGGCGGAACGCTGGAGAGAGGGTGGGAGAGGGAGGGGAGAGAGGCATGTGTGAGCGTTGTCTGATGGTCGTGAGAGAGCAAGTGTTGCTGCTGCATTTCTGGGCGGGCGGCTGGAGCCGCCCCTCCCGACGGGCGCGGCAACAAGAAGAGGCACCCCCCTCTCGAGCGTTGGTGGGGAGTGGGGGGAGAGGGTCGGGCTGGCGTGCCAGCACAAGCATTCCCTCCTGAACGCACCGCCATGGAGATGTCCCGGCCCTGGACGCCCTGTGTGTGGAGGAGAAGGAGAGTGTGTGCGAGCCCCGTGAGTGTGTGTGTGTGCCCACGTGCAAGGAGGCGCGGGCGCGGGCGGCGGGGCCAAGCAAACAAAGAGAGCGCTCTTCGGTTGTAGGACACTCGTCTCGTGCTTCTCTGTCTCTCTCCTCCACCCCCCGGAATGGGGGCGTTCTCACGGGCAGTCAAGCCCGACTCTCCCCCAGGCGGCCAGCCAAAGCCCAGACCTCGCCGCCACCGGCGGCTCCTGGCCGTGCTGATCCAGGTTTTCGGGGCCTGGAGAGCACACAAAAGGAGCCCCTCCAAAATTGGCGCGAGAGGCGGCCAAGGCGGCGCTCCCCTCCGACCCTCGCACGGCGCGGGCGCGCTCCCCTCTATCCCTCTCCTCTCTCTCCTCCTCTCGCCCATGCACTCACCGCACGCCACAGGGCGGGGGCAACGCGGGAGGAAGCACGACGCAGCATGGTGGGTGGGTGGGCGAGGGTGTGGGTCGATGGCGTGGGTGCGGAGCCCAGGGAACGCAGGTGTGAGGCGAGCATTGAGAGCTGAGAGAGACACGAGAGAGAATACCGAGAGCGAGTGAGTTTCGAGTGCCCCGCGTGGCCGCCAGGGGGGGGGGGGTCCGCCGATCACCTTACCCTTCCACCACCCACGCCATCGTGGTCAGGAAGAGTTCGCACCCTCACAGCCTGGCGCGATGCGGGCGGCGGGCACCGGCAGGCCGCCCGGGCGGCCCCTCGCCTGACCCCCACCAGGTCGGGGGCGGAGTCAAAACACTTGCGCCCTTCTCACCGGCCCCGGGGCCACGTCTCTCCCGGGCAAGCGTGCACGGTGAGAGCCAACGTCGAGGCCGGCCCTGCCCACCAGCCGACGCCAAGGCCTCTCCATAACACTCACGCGGGAGGCCTCCATCCATTCCCCGCCCAGACCCCGCCCTCGCGCCCCAATTCAAAACGCTCGCGCCGGCGTCGGGCAGCCGTCGGCATCGGGTGCACCTGCCGCGGGCTCAAGGAGTGGGCCGCCTAGGGCAAGCCCACCCCGCCAGCCGCTCAGAAGGTAGGGGAGGGGGCAGCTATGCTGACCTGGGCAGGGCGGGGGGATATGACTCTGGTGTCGGCCTCCACGGGGCGACAGTGCGGGCGGCTGGCCCAGCCCAGGCGCGGCGCGCGGGAAACCGACGCGACGACGCATGCGGCTCGCGGCCACCCGTCGGGGGCGCCTTACACCGCAATATTCAGCGTGCGCCCATCCCACCTCACACCCAGGCCAATGCATGACCCTCTCCACAACATATACGCACCTTGAAAGGGGGGGGGCGCGGGCGGTCTCTAGGCCAGGAGGGCGGCGCAGAGTGCCGGGCAAACGCGGGTGTGCTGCCCCAACCCTTGTTCGCCCTCCGGTCGCTTCATTTTCCTTATGAGTGCTCTGTCGCCGGTCGCCGACCGTTCCCCCGGGACAAGCCACCGCCCACCTCCTACCAATTGATTAATGTACTAGTGGCGCTGACAACGGGGTGCGAAGCGGCGCCATCGGCGGCCTTCCGCCCGCCCTGGCTGCCCGTTTGGTAGGGGAGATGAAGCAAAAGTCCAACAGAGCGTGTGTGTGATCTTTTTAGCTCCTCCACCTGCCGGGCCCCTTCAAGCACCGCGCACGGCCAAATATCCTCCCGCACGCCCACCCGCCACCCCTTGCTTCTTTTTGGAGGTAGTATGGCCCATCGAAAATGGGAAGCAGCAAGGCCTGTCACAGGACAGAGACGGCGCGTTCGGCGCCGGTGAGTGCTCCCTGGCCCTCTCCCCCTCGCAGGCCCGCCCCGAGCGGGCACGCCTTTTCAGGGTGTTTGGCCAGCGGTGACGGGGTTCCAAGCCTCCACCCCTCCCTCCTCACCCCACAGGGGGTGACCCTAATTGTGAGGCACTCAGACTCAGCAAGGGCGGGCCCATCAGAGTAGTGCAAGGGAGGCGGATGCCACAAAAGGCAAAGCAAAGCGAGGGAGGGTGGGGGTTGGCACCCGCCCCGGCCGGCCGACCACCCTCGCCCGCTCGTCCGCCTTCAAAGGGCCGCCACGCACATTCTTGGTGCCACAACGCCACTCTGCACACCCCGGTTTTGTTATATAAATATAGAACCTTTTCGGTAAGGTGGGTGGCGAGGGGTGTTTATTGGCAGCGATGCCCCGCGCGGGCGCAATGAATGAATGACCAGCCCGCCCACGCGCGCTGCGCCCGCCCGCCCCCACGGCCTCGGAGGGGACCGCAAGTGTCGCCTAATCGGTTCATCCCTGGCGCCGATTGGGCTTTTCTGCCCACGCCGATCCCCGAAATAGTGAGTAAAGCTTACAGGCTATAGACTGGTGGGCCGGACTAGCTGGCTGGACGGGAACGCACTCCACAGCGGGAGTGTATGATGAGAGGAAAAAAGAGGCCGGGTGGCGCGGGCGACGGCGGGCGTGGCCGACCCGGACCGGGGAAGAGGTGCAGTCAGCGTGTGCAGGGGGCAAGTGAATGGACGCTATTTACAACCCCGCTCTCTATGCTGGATAGAATGATGCATTATCTATCGGCCCCGGGGAGAACAAGGTTAGGGACGTGCGATCAGGCCACCGTGGCGGATAGGGAAGCGCGAAAATGGAAAGATGAAAAAAAGAAAAAAAAAAAGCGGCGGCGGCGCGGAAACGCGAGGACAGCGCAGCGCAAACTGTCACATTCCTCTTCTCTTCTCTTCCCACCAGGTGCGTCTCCTGCACGCAGCCCGCCACCCCCCCACTCCGCCTCCCCGCTCACCCCACGCTTCGGCTGGGGCCGGCCCAGCCCACGCCCAACGGGCTGGGCGGGTGCGGGTGAGGCCCGGAAAGGCCCGCGCGGGAGCGGCCAAATCGGGCAGAGGGGTCGGAGAGAAAAAAACAGCGTCAAGCGGCGCGCGATGAAGCGAGGGAGGGCAGGCCCTCACCAGGCAGCCTCGTGACGACCACCGCCGTCGCCGCCGCCACCACTACCGCCCTCAAACGCAAGCTTGCCCGCTGATGCTCCATTTGGGCGTGGGCGCGGGGCGGGCGGGCCGGGTGCGCCGGCCGGGGCGGCAACGGCTCCCTGCGCGAGCGAGGTTTGTTCTCTGTTTCTGTTCGTTCTCTTCACGCCCCTGAGGCCCTTCGCTCTCACCTTCCGCTCTCTCCCCTTCTCAACTCCTTCAGCCCTCCACCCTCCCACCCACCACCCACTCATCCACCATGGTCGCCAAGAAAGTAAGTGATTGACGCGTGGGGGCCGGGCGGGCGTGGGCGACGAGAGATGGCGCTGCGCCTGAAAACGAGCGCATGCAGACGAGGCCGTTAAAAAGCGAGATGCGCCCCCGCAGAAGATGCGCCCATCTCCGCGCGCCGGCCTCCTGGAGAGGGAGTAGCCACCCGTCCACGCCCCAGTCACCCACCTTGGTGGGTAAGGCGGGTGACGACCCTCCTACTGGGAGGCATGGCTAGGCCTATCGGTCTGGAGAGACGCCGCCCGCGGGCCACAAAAAGCCGTTGTTAACCGGCAAAACTATGAGAGAGAAGCGTTCGCTCGCTCGGTCGCTCTCTTCTTGACCCGCACCTGTCGGGCCCCTCGCGCGACGTCCAAGGCGGTGGCCTCGCCCCTCCGCCACCCGCGAACGAGGTTACGGGCCACCTTATCCTCTTACCCGTGGGCTGCGCGGGATGGCGGCGGGCGGGGCAAAGGGGTCAGGGCGCAGAGTGGCCACCGTCGCGCGCGCGCCCCCCAGCAAACCGACACAAAAAAATGCCCTCTCCCGCGCCCGTCTCACTCACTCCCGCCTCCTCCTCCCACCCCACCACGCACTCCAGGCCGTCGTCAAGAAGGTTGTGAAGAAGGTGAGCTAGGCTAGCAGGCGCGCGCGGGCGCGTGCGTAGAGCGAAGCGAACAAACAAAACCTGCTTGCGGGCAAAAGGGA
>Ga0315278_10000525_pt1 | contig 33757 bp, 37 predicted proteins | sample YL17G06_0_MG_FD_203880 | JGI IMG/M metagenome (GOLD analysis project Ga0315278, IMG submission 203880) | Sediment microbial communities from Yellowstone Lake, YNP, Wyoming, USA - YL17G06_0 | ecosystem: Environmental > Aquatic > Freshwater > Lake > Sediment | place: USA: Wyoming | collected... | reverse complement strand
GTACTGAACCGCCCCGGGATTGCCGGAGACCGAATTCCTTGAGAGGATGGGATCATGGCAAGACCAAGCAGGTACTCTCCCGAGGTGCGGGAACGAGCAGTGCGGATGGTGTTCGAGCACACGCGTGAGCACGCCTCCCAGTGGGCAGCGATCCTTTCCATCGCGAGCAAGATCGGCTGCACGCCGGAGACGCTGCGCCAGTGGGTGCGGCGGACGGAGATCGATACGGGGCGACGCGGGGGCCTGACGAGCGAGGACCAGGCCCGCATCAAGGAGTTGGAGCGGGAGAACCGCGAACTACGGCGGGTGAACGAGATCCTGCGCAAGGCATCCGCTTTTTTCGCCCAGGCGGAGCTCGACCGCCCACCGAAGAGATGATCCCATTCATCGATGCGCAGAGAGGGGCGTACGGGATTCAGCAGGTGTGTGCGGTGCTGCCGATCGCTCCGTCGACGTACTACGAGCAGAAGGCCCGCCAGGTGGATCCCTCGCGCCTGCCGGAACGGGCTCGTCGCGACGCTTCCCTGTGCCAGGAGATCGAGCGCGTCTGGCGGGAGAACCGTTGCCTGTACGGAGCGCGCAAGGTGTGGCATCAGCTGCGCCGAGAGGGCCTGGAGATGGCGCGGTGCACGGTCGAGCGGTTGATGCAGCGGCTGGAGCTTGAGGGAGCCCGTCGGGGCGGGAGGCGTCGGACGACAATCCCTGCCGAGGCGGCAGCGCATCCGGCGGACCTGGTGCAGCGCAACTTCCGAGTCACCCGACCGAACCAACTGTGGGTGGCGGATCTGACCTACGTGGCGACCTGGGCAGGTTTTGCTTACGTCGCGTTCGTCATCGATGCCTTCTCGCGGCGGATCGTGGGCTGGGGGGTGGCGCGATCACTCGGAAGCGACCTGGCTCTGGATGCCCTGGAACAGGCTCTCTACGCTCGTCCGACCCGGGAGCGGCTCGTGCACCACAGCGACCGGGGCATGCAGTACCTGTCCATTCGCTACACGGAACGGCTGGCGGAAGCAGGGATTGAACCCTCGGTGGGCAGCGTGGGGGACTCGTACGACAACGCGCTGGCGGAGACGATCATCGGGCTGTACAAGACGGAGGTGATCGAGCGACACGGACCCTGGCGCAACGGGATGACCGTCGAGATCGAGACACTCGGCTGGGTGGATTGGTTCAACCACCGGCGGCTGCTTGAGCCGATCGGCAACATTCCCCCCGCCGAGTTCGAGGCGCTACACTACCACAACGAGAAGGGGCCGGTCACGGTGGCCGGACTCAAGTGATCCACCCTCCGGAAAAGCCGGGGCGGTTCAGTAGACGTACTTCGGGTGCCACGTGACTCCGCTCTTGACTCGAGCAGCAAGTACCTTGGTGACCACCCCAGGAGTCGCCCCGTAGAACTTGAGTGAGTACTCATAGCCCATGATCGCGTGGTCGGTGTGACTGCTCTTTGGGGAGTCCTGTTCATGCACGCCTTCGGACCAATCCAGGATTGGATAGTACCCGTCGAACGTCTTCATCTGTTCGTTGGTCAGAACGTCGAAGAGCGCCGGCAGGAAGCGCATCTTCACGCCACTGCGGTACACGTCGATGCGCGTGATCTGGTTCTTGTCGAATCCAGGTGCGTAGTTGATCTTGATCGAGTCGTTGTCGTAGATGTCGGCGTGGCCTTCAAGGTCCGTGAGCCATATTTGCTCTCCGGTTTGGGGCTTGTACAGAGGCTCGTCGGGTCCGGGGTAGTGTGCGATCTGGGCCATGATCTGGTCGTAGGTGAGAGGGCCGTTGGTCGCTGAGGCGGTGGGCGAGCCAGCTACCGTTCCACTTCCGGTCATCCAGGTGTAGGCCGTGACTGAGACGTATTCCTCGCCCCACGTGACGGAGAACGTGCCACGGGCGGGAAGCGTCCCGCCGCTGAAGGTGATCTCCTGCACCACTCCGACAGGGCTCTCGGCTGGGAAGACCGCGATGTCCCATTCGGTGACCCACACCATGTCCGAGAACGTGATCTTGATACCGGTGACCGGGCCACCCGTGTCGTTGATGAAGGTCTGCGTTGCCGCGAACGAGATGACACCGAACGCGACGACAAGCGAGACCAACCCCACTAATGAGAAGAGCCTCTGCATACCCACCTCCGTGAGGGACGACTCGCTCAGACTATGGAAGACCGGGTTCAGCGTCAAGGTGCATCGGTGTGGAGCTTGCCTTCGGTGAAGAGGACGGTGAGGCCTCAGGACGCAGAGGGGTGGAGGCCAGTGGCGGCAATAGCCTTCTCTACGATATTACAGCCTGCCTTTTGGGAGAGGAGGATTCGAACCCCCACTAACAGGGCCAGAGCCTGTCGTCCTGCCATTAAACGATCTCCCAGACTTGGGTTCGATCTTAAGCAAGAGGCCAATCGCTGTCAAGAACTCGGTTGCCACCTGCGCCGCGAAGGAGCTAGAATGGCGGCACGATGAAACGGGTTCGGGAACCGGTTGTGGCGGGTGCGTTCTATCCGGGCACAGGCGCGTCCCTGTCGGAGACGCTCGACCGGCTGTTTGAGGGGAGGGCGCGGCCGACGACTGCCGCCTTGCGCAGTCCCGTTGGGCTGATCGTTCCCCACGCGGGCTACCTGTACTCCGGGGCGGTCGCCGCCGCCGGGTTTGCGGAGCTCGCAGCCCAAGGCCGTCCGAGCTCTGTCCTGGTCCTGGGAGCAAACCACACCGGGATGGGCAGGCCCCTCTCGCTTTCGCGCGCAGGCGCTTGGCACACCCCGCTGGGCGACGCGCCGATCGCCACCGAGCTTGCCGGCCGTATCCTCGGGAATGGGATTGAGCTCGCCGAGGAGGCGTTCCTGCGTGAGCACTCGATCGAGGTCGAGCTGCCCTTCCTGCAGTACCTGTTCGGCTCGGAGATCCCGTTTGTGCCGCTCGCCGTGACGTTGCAGCCGCTCGACCGGCTGGTCGCGGCTGGAGAACGGATCGCAGGCGCAGTACAGGGTGACGGAGTGGCGATCGTGGCCAGCAGCGATTTCACGCACTATCAGCCACAGAGCGTCGCCGAGGGGATCGACCGAAGAGCGATCGAGCAGATCGTCGGTCTGGACATCCCTGGCTTCTACGGAAGCCTCGTGCAGGAGCACCTCTCCATCTGCGGCGGCGGGGCGATCGTGGTCCTGTTGGCCGCGGCCGCGTGTCTTGGGCTCAAGTGCCCGCGCCTGGTGGCCTACGGCACCTCGGGGGACGTGACCGGAGACCGCGATGCGGTGGTCGGCTATGCCTCGATCCTCGTCAGTGGAGGGAAGTCATGATTCAAAGCATGACCGGTTTTGGCGTCGGGGCATCTCACCAGGGGACGCGCCGCGCGGACGTGACGATGCGCACGCTCAACCACCGCTATCTTTCCCTCCGCCTGCGGTCTCTTGCCGACAGGCCTTTTCTTCAGGCACGTGTGGAGGAGACGATCCGGCAGGCGTTCTCCCGCGGGGAGGTCGATGTGTGGGTCATGCTCGACTTGGGGGGAGCCGATGATCGTTCTGCCCTGTTCGACCAGGCAAGGATTGGGCGGTATCTGGAGGAGCTGAGGCGTCTGAGTCGGACGTTCGATCTGGCCGCTCCGGCTCTGGGCGATCTGGCGCGCCTGGGCGTGTTGGAGCCCGCTCCACTGCCTGAGGAGGATCTGTGGGGCCTGATCGAGCCGGCCCTAGCGCAGGCCATCAGTGCCACGCAGTCGGCACGTGCGACCGAGGGGGCCCTCCTGTGCGGCGAACTCAAGGAGATCCTCGGGAACCTCGCGTGTCTCGCCGGACGGATCCAGGAACGCGTGCCTGAGCTTCGGCTGGCCTTGAGGGATCGCCTACTCGAGCGGATAGCCGCCCTGGAACTGGACGTGGACCCAACGCGTCTGGAGACCGAGGTCGCGCTCCTGGCAGACCGGTCTGACGTGGAGGAAGAGATCACGCGCCTCGGCGCTCACCTCGCGCGGGCGCAGTCTCTCCTGGAACGGGACGGACCGGTGGGAAAGGAACTCGACTTCCTCTCCCAGGAGCTTCTCCGCGAGGTGAACACGCTCGGCGCGAAGGCGCGGGACCTCGAGGTGGGCTCCCTTGTGCTCGACATGAAGGTCGCAATCGAGCAGTTCAAGGAGCAGGTGCAGAATGTCGAGTGAGCCGATGGCCGGGTTGCGGCAGGGAGTAGGCCGGGGTCTGGCTTTTGTGGTTTCGGGTCCGTCGGGTGCAGGTAAGAACTCGGCGATCGACCGCGTCGTGGAGAGAGTCGCTGGGCTGGCCTACTCTGTTTCCTATACCACGCGACCGCGCCGGGCCGGGGAGAGAGATGGCGTGGACTACCGGTACGTCACCCGGGACGAGTTTGCCCGGCTCACTGCCGAGGGGGAGCTCCTGGAACACGTCACCTACCTGGGCGACCAGTACGGGACGGCGCGCTCGCAGATCAAGCAAGTGTTCGCACGAAGCCAGGACGTGATCCTCAACATCGACGTCGAGGGCGCGAAGGCCGTGCGTGGCCGAGGCCTGGCCGAATTCGCGGTCGTGTTCATCTTCTTCGCTCCCGCCTCCCTCGATCAACTGCGAGAGCGGCTGCGAGAAAGAGGAACGGAGACCGAGGAAGAGATCGAGGCGCGCCTCAAGGTCGCCGCGCACGAGATGGCGGCGATTCCCCTCTTCGACTACCTCATCCTGAACGAGCGGCTGGACGCGGCCGTCGAGGAACTAGCCGCGATCATCACGGCCGAGAGGTCTCGAGTCGTGAACCGCCGTGTCTAGGCTCGGGATCGACGCCGTCGAGGTGGCTCGCATCGAGAGGTTGTGCCACCGCTATGGGGAGCGGTTCCTGGAGCGTCTATTCACACCGGGAGAGATCGCCTACGCCGAGTCCGCCCGCGGGAATCGCCGCTTTGAGCGGCTGGCTGTGCGGTTTGCGGCGAAAGAGGCCCTGATCAAGGCGGTGGGACACCGATTGCCGTACACAGAGATCGAGATCAGCCACGCGTCGTCCGGCCGACCTGTGATCTCCTGTGCCGCCGTGGCTGACGAAATCACGGCCAGCCTCTCTCACACAGAGAGGCTGGCCGTTGCATGTGTTCTGCTTGAAGGGGAAGCTACTTCTTCGCGCGCATCTGCGACGCCTTGAGGTTCTTCTCAATCTGTCGCTTCAGTTCCTTGCCAGGCTTGAACAGGGGGACGACCTTGGAAGCGACCTGGATCGGCCGCTTGGTCTGAGGATTGATGCGACTACTCGCCTTGCGCGCCCGCACGGCGAACTTGCCGAACCCCACGAGCTTGACCTCTTCACCCTGAATGAGCGTGCTCTGGATAAGGCTGAGGACCGAGTCCAGAAGCTTGCGTGCCTCCTTCTTGGTGAGATTCGTTGAGTCGGCGAGGCGATCGATGAATTCGCCCTTGTTCATGGTGTTCTCCTCCTTGGACTAGATTGGCCCTTGCCTCTCGCTATTCCTCGTCAAGCCCCTTGTCCCCGAGCAGGTCACGCATGCTCAGGGTTTCGTGTCCTCCCTCGTCCAGGAACGTCTGCTCCACGCGCTCGCGTTTGCGTGCGCGTGGCTTGCCCGGACGCGGCGGGCGAGAGGGCGGGACTTCCGGAGGTCCGAACAGGTTGCGCATGCTCAAGCGGACCTGCTTCTTCTCCTCATTGATCCCGATGATCTTCGCCTGGACCTTGTCGCCGACGGTGAGGACTTCACTGGGCGTGGCGATGCGCTGGTCGCTGATCTCGGAGACGTGGATCAGACCGTCGACGTCGTCCGTGATCTTCATGAACGCGCCGAAGTCTTTGATCTCCGTGATCTGGCCCTCAACGATCGTGTCGATGGCGAAGCGTTCCACAAACTGCCGCCACGGGTCGGTCTTGAGGGCGCGGATGGAGAGACTGATGCGGCGCTCCTTCGGGTCGACGTTGAGCACCTTGACCTCGATCGTCTCCTGCTCCTTGAGCACGTCGCGCGGATGCGCGACATGTCCCCAATCCAGCTCAGAGACGTGAACGAGTCCCTCGACTCCCTCCTCAAGCTTCACGAAGGCGCCGAAGTCGGTGATCTTGGTGACCGTGCCCGTCACGCGCTGGCCACGCGGGTACTTGGCCTCCACGTTCTCCCAAGGATCGCGCTGCGTGCGGCGAAGCGAAAGGCTGATGCGGTGAGCGGTTTCGTCGCAACTCAACACGACGACCTCCACCTCATCTCCCTCATGCACGACCTCGCGAGGATTCTCCGGGTAGCCCCAGGAAAGCTCCGAGACGTGCACCAAGCCTTCCACGTCCTTCTCCAGCTCGACGAACGCGCCGAAGTCCGTGACGCTGACCACGCGGCCCTTGACGCGCGTGCCGGCCGCGTAGCGGGCCGCGATGCCCGACCAGGGGTTCGGCCGCAACTGCTTGATCGACAAGGAGATCTTCGCCCTGGCCTGATCGAAGTCGATGACCTTCACCTTGACGCGGTCCCCCACCTTGTATTCGGCTGGCGGTACAGGCAAGTCCTTCCAAGCGATCTCCGAGCGGTGGACGAGCCCTTCAAAGCCACCGATGTCGACGAACAACCCGAAGTCGACGACGCTGCGGATCGTCCCTTCGATCTCCTGGCCGGGCTGGAGGGTCTCAAAAAGGGCCATCCTCCGCTTTTCGTCCAGGTCCTTGAGGTAGGCCTTGTGCGACACCACCAGGTTCTTGTCCCGGCGGGAGAGTTCAAGGATCTTGACAAGTATTCGCTTTCCCCGCAGCTCGGCGATGGCACTGGGGAGGTCTGATCCGAGATGGGAACCGGGAAGGAAAGCGCGGATCCCATCTAGGTTAACGTGGTAACCCGCGTTCTTGACCTCGTTGGTGACCTCACCCTCGACGACCGTGCCCTCGTGGTACGCTCTCTCCAGCGTCTCAATCCGCTTCTCGTATTCGGCCTGCTTCTCCGAGGCGTAGACCGTCCCCTTCTCCTCGTCGATGTAGGTGACGAGCACCTCGATCTCTTCCCCCTCCTCGATCTTGCCATCTTCGCGGAAGGGAGAGAGTTCGCTCGCCGGCAAAATCCCCTCGGACTTGTACCCAATGTCGACGAGGATTTCATTCTCGTTCACCTGGACGACCGTCCCGGTGATGGTGTCCCCCCGGCTGTACGACTTGACGTCGCTCTCGGAGAAGGCATCCTCCATCTTGATCTTCTTTTCCATGCTTAGGACCACCTATTGAATGGGTTCCCCGTTCCCTTACATCTCGGGGGCGGGCTCTTCGTGCTGCGGGATTCTATCCGATCTCGTCCTCCCTGTTTGTCACGCGGCATCGACCCGCGCCATCAAACGTTCGCTCAGCAGCCGGTAGCGCTCGGCACGCGGGCCACAGAGCGCCGTCTGCTTCTCCAGATCCGCCACAGAAAACGGTTGTCCAATGGTGATGGTGAGCTTGGGATAGTGAAACGGGTAGCGCGGCGGGTAAGGACCAGTGGCCACGATGTTCACCGGCAGAAGCTCCTTGCCTGTCAATTGCGCAAAGTGAATAGCCCCAGCCTTGGCGTCGGTGGCGTGGCGGGTCGTCCCCTCTGGGAAGATGGCGACGAGAGGCTCACGCCGGATCGACTCGACCATGTTCCGAAAGTCGCCACGAGTGAAGTTCTCGCGGTCGATGGGCGTCGCGTACAGGCGAATCAAGGGATTGAAGAGAGGATTCTTCATCAGGCCTCGACGGGCGATGAAGTGGACCCGGTGCTTCGGACCGAAGGCGACGGCCACGAGGGGGCTGTCCCAGTAGCTTCGGTGCCGCGCCACCGCGATGTAGCCGTGCCCTCGCTCGAGAAGCTCCCGTCCCCTGATGCGGACGCGGAAGAGGACTTTGGCCAGCGGAAGAAGCAAAGCGTACAAGAGGAGGTAGAAAGCTCCCTTGAGGAGATCCTTGAGCCGGCGCGTCACCGTTTCCCCGACCGCTCCTTGACCAGGTGTATCGCCTCGGAAATGACCTCATTGAGGCTCTTTCGATCGGTGTCGATTATAGTCGCATCGCAAGCGGGGTTCAAGGGGGCGACGTCGCGGGTCTGGTCGCGCTCGTCCCGGGTGACGAGCTCTTCGAGCGTTAGAGAGGGGTCGGCGCTGTTGCGCTCCGCCGCACGGCGCAGAGCTCGCTCATCGGCGCTTGCTTGGAGGAAGATCTTCACGTCGGCCTGAGGCAGGACCACGGTTCCGATATCTCGTCCTTCCATGACGACGTCCCGGCCGGCCGCCAGGTGTCTCTGCAGACGGACCAAGCGAGCCCTGACCTCTGGCCGAGTGGCCACGCGGGAAGAGGCCTGGTCCAAGTCAGGCGTGTGAAGCACGCTGGTCACGTCTTCTCCGTTCAGGAGAAGACGTCCTCTTTCGTCCATCGCGATTTGAATCCGCTCCAGGTCCAAGCCTCGCTCCAGGCCGAGGGCCACGGCGCGGTACATCTTCCCGGTCTCGATGAAGAGACATCCGAATTCGCGGGCCAGGGCTCTCCCGAGGCTCGTCTTCCCTGCGGCTGCCGGTCCGTCAATCGCGATCTGCAAAGGGGTCCCCTCCTAGCTTGTGCCCGCAGTCCGTCGCGATCGCGACGAACACCCGCGCCTGGGGAAGGGATCGCTCAAGCACAAGCCGCGCCGCCTGGGCACGCGTCTCCTCATCAAACGCAGCGAAGAAGGCCGATCCGCTTCCGCTCATCCCCCAGTGGCTCATCTCCAGGCCGCCCAGGGCGCGTCGATAGGGCGCCAGTTCAGGGTACAGCTCGAGCGCGGCTTGCTCCAGGTCGTTCGAGCCCGACTCGGGGGAACCTTGAGAGCGGCACGTGATCCTCGCCAGTCTGTCAAAGCGCTCGTAGACCAAAGGCGTCGAGCAATGGATCGGAGGCACCAGCACAACGAACCACTTCCTTTGGCTTGCGGGCAGAGGAACCACCCTCTCGCCTCGCCCGCCCACGCGCAGTCTACCACCCTGTAGAAACAAAGGCACGTCTGCCCCCAGATGCTCGGCCAGCAAAGCGAGCCGATCGCATGACAGAGGAGGGGACGTCAGTTGATTCAATCCCGCTAGGACGGCCGCCGCGTCGCTCGATCCGCCCCCCAGGCCTGCGCCAACCGGAATCGTCTTGTGGACTTGCACCCGGGCTCCGATTGAGACGCCCTTCTCTCTGAGTAGGAGGGACGCTGCCTGGCCCGCGAGATCCAGCGCTGGTTCGAGATCAAGGTCGTTCTCTACGTCGACTCCTGCGGCCTGAACCTCGATCGTCAGACGGTCCGCGAGGCTGATCGTTTGAACGGTGGAGTCTATCTCGTGGAATCCGTCCTGGCGCCGGCCGAGCACCCGTAGGGTCAGGTTCAGCTTGGCGTAGGCCAGGACCCTCATGCCGATCGCTCGTAGACTACTCTTCCGCCTTGCATCACCAGCACCACCGGGTTGTGTCCGAAGAAGTACGGGATCTGACGGTAGCTCTCAAGGTCGAGAACGAGAAGGTCGGCCGCTTTCCCCTCCTCCAGGGAGCCGACCTCCTCGGCCAGATCGAGCGCGCAGGCGGCGTTCAGGGTCGCGGCCGTGATCGCCTCCTCCACGGTCATCCGCATCTTCATGACCGCCAGAGCGATGATCGTCACCATGGAATGAATGAGACAGGTGCCTGGGTTGAAGTCGGTGGCCAGGGCCACGGGGAGACCGGCATCGATCAATCGTCGCGCGGGGGCATAGTCTAGGCCAAGCGTAAACGCGGTCCCTGGGAGGAGGACCGGGACGACTCCTGCCGCCTTCAAGGCTGCGGCCCCCCGGTCACTCACTTTCAGGAGGTGATCGGCTGAGGTCGCCTCGAGTTCGGCGGCCAGTTCTGCTGCGCCGACGGGCGCCAGTTCGTCTGCGTGCAGTTTCAGCCGCAGGCCGGCACCGCGCGCCGCTCGCAGTATGGTGCGCGCCTCAGCCACGGTGTAGAAACCCTGATCGCAGAAGACGTCGCAGAACTGGGCGAGGCGCCGCCGGCGTACGGAAGGAATCATCTGCGTGATGATCGACTGGATGTAGTCATCGCGCGCCATCGCCTCTGGGAAGGCGTGCGCCCCCAGGAAGGTGGGGACGATACGCATGGGAGCCGTCCGACGCAGTTGACGAATCGTCGAGAGGAGCTTGATCTCGCCCTCGAGGCAGAGCCCGTATCCGCTCTTGATCTCCACGGTGGTCGTCCCGCAAGCCAGCATCTCTTTGAGACGCGACTGGGCGAGCCGCAGAAGCTCTTCCTCAGTTGCCTGCGCAACGCTCCGCGTGGTGGAGAGGATTCCCCCGCCGTCGTAGGGCAGCCCCTGCAGGCGAGAGAGGAACTCCTCTTCGCGCGTGCCGGCAAACACCGCGTGGGTATGCGCATCGACGAGACCCGGGAGAACCACCCCCCCATGGGCATCGATGACCCGATCGGTGTCATGCGGCTCGATGTGCGGCGCGAGCCTTGTCACGCGCTCCCCGTCGATCAGGATGTCCACCGCCTCCTGAACGACTGGCTCGTTCATCCGTTTCCCACCGATGGGTCCCCTGCCTTGGGGGGTGACGACCTGGGCGACGTTCGTGACGAGGGTGCTCATAGGGAGTCAAAGAGCGAGTATAATGGCGCAAGGGGCGCTGTACAACGATTTGGAGCTTCACTACACTGACGGCTGTGACCAGACCATGATCGAGTTGGATGGAAGTACGCTATCCCTGGCACACGCGGACCGGGTTGTGTTCGCCGGCGAACGTGTCGACGTCTCGGCCTCGGCACGCGAGAGGGTGGACCTTTCACACCGAGCGATCCTGGAGATCGTCGCCGGAGGTACGCCGGTCTACGGCATCAACACCGGACTCGGCCAGCTGAGCGAGCGACGGGTCCCCAGCGAGAGCCTGTACGAATTGCAGCGCAACACCGTCCTCTCCCACGCGGTCGGAGTGGGAGAGCCTCTCCCTGAGGACGCGGTGCGCGCCATTCTGCTCTTTCGCATCAATTCGTTTCTCAAGGGGAACTCGGGCCTGCGCACGGTGGTGATCGACTACCTGGTGGACCTGCTCAACGCCCGGATTCATCCGATTATCCCATCTCAGGGCTCGGTAGGAGCGTCGGGCGATCTCGCTCCGCTCGCCCACCTTGCTTTGGTGCTCCTGGGCGAGGGGGAGGCGACCTGTGACGGTCAGAGACTCAGCGGGCGGGAGGCACTCGCGCGGATCGGCCGCGACCCGCTTGTCCTCTTCCCCAAGGAGGGGCTGGCCCTCCTCAATGGGACTCAGTACATGACGGGACTTGGATTCCTGACCTACGCACGTGGCGAACGACTGCTGCGGGCCGCAATCGCTGCGGTTGCGCTGTCCTTCGAGGCTCTGGGCGCGTTCACGGCTGCCCTGGATACACGGCTTCATCTGGCCCGCCCGCACCCGGGTCAGGTAGAGGTCGCTCGCCGGCTACGCGAGCTCGTGGAGGGCAGCCGTCTCGTGGACACCACGCAGGGGGACGTGCAGGACGCCTACTCCCTCCGCTGCGCTCCTCAGATCCTCGGTCCGGCGGTCGAGGCTCTGGCATTCCTCGAGTCGAAGCTCCTGATCGAGATCAACGCGTCCACCGACAATCCCCTCGTGTTCGCCGATGGCACGGTCCTCTCGGGAGGGAACTTCCACGGAGAGATCATCGGCCTTGCCCTGGAGATGGCGACCATCGCCCTGGCCGAGGTGGGGAACGTAGCCGAGCGGCGAATCGACCGTCTGCTCACGAGCCCAAGCCGGGGGTTGCCTCTCTTCCTGACGCACGAGCCGGGTGTTCACACCGGTTTGATGCTCGTTCAGTACACGGCGGCGGCCTTGGTCAGCGAGAACAAGGTTCTCTCGCATCCGGCGTTGGTCGATTCCATCCCCACGTCTGGCGGCAAAGAGGACCACAACAGCATGGCCTCCATTTCTGCGCGCAAGGCGCTTCGCGTTTTGGACAACGTGGAGCGCGTGATCGCGGTGGAATTCCTCTGTGCGGCCCAAGCGCTTGACTTCCGGGACATTGACAGGATGGCGCGGCAGACGCGCAGGGTTCACGACCGTATCCGCGACCTTGTGCCGCACGTCGATCGCGATCGCCCGCTTTCGTCAGATATTGAGAGGCTCGCCCAGGCCATTCGTTCGGGGGCGTTTGTCGATGGCATCCTTTAGGTCTGGATTCGTCGGCGTACTGGGACAGACCAATGTGGGGAAGTCGACTTTCCTGAATGCGGTGATGGGAACCAAGCTCCTCGCCACCTCCCCCAAGCCCCAGACGACAAGGAATCGTGTGCGTTGCGTGTACACCACGGACCAGGCGCAGGTCGTGTTCGTCGATACGCCTGGGCTCCATCACCCCAGGAACAAGCTCGGGCGGCACGTCCAACGTGAGGCCCTCCGCGCGTTGCGCGGCCTCGACCTCGTGGTGTATATGATCGAACCGTGGGGTCGGGTGCGCCGTCCCGACCAACTTGCCCTCGAGCGGGTGACGAGCGCCGACCGTCCGACCCTTCTTCTGGTGAACAAGATCGACCTGGCCCGTTCCAATGACCTGGAAGAGACGCTCCTGGCATACGACGGCCTGGGCCTCTTCGCCGAGCTCGTACCGATCTCCGCGGAGCGGAGGACGAACCTGGACGACGCCCTTCGCACCATCATCAACTATCTCCCGCAAAGAGAAGCCGTCTTCCCGGCGGAGGTGAAGACTGACTCCGCGGAAGAGTTCCTCATCGGGGAGCTAATCCGCGAGAAGGTCATCCGCCACACGACGCAGGAAATCCCCTACGCGACGGCCGTGCGGGTGAAGTGGCTGACCACGGATGCCAGCGGCCTCGTAGACATCCGGGCGGAGATCGTCGTGGAGAAGGAGTCCCAGAAGGGTATAATCATCGGAGCTGGTGCGAGGATGATCAAACAGATCGGAACCGAAGCGAGGGAAGACATCGAGTCTCTGCTCGGCGCGCGAGTGTTTCTCGACATGCGGGTGCGAGTGGAGAAGGGCTGGACTCAGGACGACAGGGCCATCGACGAGTTGGCCGGCGATCGCACGGCGGCCGGAGGCTAGCGCTATGAGCGCCTCGATCCAAGGGCACGTTCTCCTGGCGACTGAGAACGCCGAGATTCGCTCGATGATGTCGTCCCTGGTCACCGCTGGCTCGATCCTGGAGTTCGTTCACCCTGCGCAGGTTGCACAACGCGTTTCCTCTCGCTCCAGAGTCAACGTTGTCCTGATCGACCTGGCGCTCTCTGCCGTCTCCGGCGAGGAGATCGTGGCCAAGCTCTGGGCGAGCGAGTCGAACGCTGACTTCATCGTACTTATGGCCCAGGCGGGCGACTGGGAACTGGCGCAACGTCAAACCGAGGGAACGGCGCTCTGCCTGGAGAGGAGGGATCTATCTCGCCTGCCTGCCATCGTTGAGCGCACTCTGCAACGGCAATGGATGACCGCGAAGTTGACTCAAGAGCGAACGCGATACCAACGCCTCATCGAGAGGGCCCCGGTGGGCGTGTTTGAGCTTCGCGACGGCCGCTTCAGCTACGTGAACCCGTACCTACTGGACGTCGGGGGGTACGCGGAGCAGGAGCTCCTGGGTCACAGTCCCTATGAGTTCGTGGCCCCAAGCGATCGGGAACGCCTCCTGGCGAACGTGGCCGCGCGCATGCACGGGAATCCCTCGGTGGCGAGAGAGGTCTACGCGTTCGTTAGGAAGGGCGGCGGGATCGTTGAGGTGCAGGTTGAGTCTCAGTTGGCAGAGACGCCTGAGGGCCCGATCCTTGCTGGCAGCCTGCGCGATGTCACGGCCGAGAGGCGACTGACCAGGCTGCGGAGAGCCGTTCTCGCCCTCGGAGAGACGATCCTAGTGGAGCGGGACGCCGATCGCATTCTGCAGTGTGTGCTGGAGGCGATCGTTGCGCACAGCGGGTTCCAGCGTGCCGTGGTCTCTCTGTACGACCTGTCCGCTCCGGATCCGATGGAGGGCAGGGTGCACAAGACCCTCGCTGCCGGTCTTTCCCCCGATGAACTGGAGCAGCTCAAAGCGTCCAAGCCAATCAGTCCGGCCCAGCGGCGGATGGCGTTCTCTGACCACTACAGGCTTGGTTCAGGCTACTGCATTCCTCATGATCGAGTTCCATGGGACGATGACCCCGGCCTCAGCGGAAGGGTCACCATCGATGGCTGGGACAAGGACGACTACCTGTTCATCCCTCTCCGTGGGGAAGCCGGAATCATCGGCCATGTGTCTGTCGACGATCCCGTCGACCGAGGTGCTTCCACGGTTGATTCGATCGAAGCCGTCGCGTGTCTAGCGAACATCGCAGCGCTCGCACTCGAGCGCGTACACAAGCTGGAGCACTTGGAACGGCAGAAGGAGCGCCTGCACAGTGTCTCACAGTTTGGTCGGGAGCTGTCCCAAACCATCGAGATCGGCGCGTTGTGCGAGATTGCGGTCAAGCGTCTGCGAGACGACATGGACTACGACTTCTGCGAGATCTGGCTTCGAGACGGCGATAGCCTCGTTCTCCAGGCGAAGGCGGCGCAGCCGGGATTCCAGCAGGCCGAGCCCCAGGAGGAAGGCACTCGAATCCTCCTTTCGCAGACGGGGATCGTGGGCTGGGCGATTGGGCATCATGAGCCGCTTCGGGTAGACGACGTCCGTCGTGATCCTCGCTACCTCAAGGCACGCGAGTCGGTTCTGTCCGAGCTCGCGGTCCCCATCTTGGGAAGGAAGGGGCCGCTGGGAGTGATCAACGCAGAAAGCGGGCGGCTGGCGGCGTTCGGTATTCAGGATATTGAGATCCTCACCTCTTTCGCCAGTCAGCTCTCGGTGGCGATCTCCAATACGCGCCGGAGGGAATCTCTCAGACGCATCCACGCCCTAGGCCAAGGGCTTGCTGCCGGCAGGTCGATCGATGAGCTGATTTCGAGTGCACTCGCGTTCCTCGCCGATCACTTCGGCTTGGAGTACGGCGCCGTCCTGTTGTGTGAGGGGAACGAACTCGTGATTCGCGGAGTCAGGAGCCCGGACGGCACTGGAAGCCTTGAGATCGGAGAGCGCATTCCCTTCGGGCGGGGGATCGTGGGGCGGGCGGCCACGACTGGGCGCTCCGCGCTGGTGATGGACGTGGCGGCCGACCCGGCGTACGTCGAGGGGTCTCCCGAAACCCGCTCCGAGCTGGCCTTGCCGATGATCAGTGCGGGCAAGGTCTTGGGTGTGGTGAACATCGAAAGCCCACAGCCGGGCTTCTTCGACGAGGAAGACCAGCAACTCCTCGAAGCCGTGGCAAACGAACTGGCGATCGCCGTCTCCAATCTCAGGTCACAGGATGCTCTTCGCGAGCAGGCGTTCCGCGACCCACTCACGGGCGTACGCAACCGCCAGTACTTCAATGACACGATCGCTTCCGAACTCAAGCGCGCCGACCGCTACGGTCATCCCGTGTCGCTCATGATGCTAGACGTAGATGGTTTCCGCGCCGTGAACAACCGCCTCGGCCACCTCCGCGGAGACGAGGTTCTTCAGGCGGTGGCCCGATTCCTGGAAGACAGCGTCCGCTCGACGGACTCGATCATCCGGTATGGCGGCGATGAGTTCCTGATCCTGATGCCAGAAACGGACGGCGAACCGGGCGGACAATCGGTGCAAGTGGCGCAGCGTCTCAAGAAGGGGATCGCGGCGGTACCGGGCCTACTGGGTCTGGCCTCCGTGGAGATTGGCCTCAGCGTCGGCATCTACACTCGCCAGCCCCAAGACCCCAGGTCGGTGGAGGAGATCCTCGAGGAAGCGGACCGGAGGCTGTACGCCGACAAGCGCGCGACGCACCCTGAAGGAGACGAGTATCGCCATTGAGCGCCTCACGTCCCGCGACGCGCTTGCCGCCTGCGAACGACTGCAGCGCACGGCAGGTGGAATGGCGGATCGGGAGGTCGTGCCGGCCGGGCTTCTTGTGTCTGTGGAAAGGAGCGGGGGACTGGTTCTTGGTGCGTACGATGGAGAAAAGGATTCTGCCCGGCTCGTGGGCTGTCTGGTCGACCTCGCCGCTCACTACCAGGGACATCCGGCCCAACTGACGCTCCAGCACCTGGTGCACAAGGAAGCCCGCAACCGCGGCATCGGTCACGCCCTGCGCGTGAGAGAGCGCGAGGAGTGCCGCCGGCAGGGGGTGGGCGTGGTGACGTGGGGCGTCGACCCGCTGCGGAGCGTTGAAGCCCACTTCGCCTTCACTAAGCTTAGAGCGATCGGCGTTGCCTACGAGCGAGCCACCCAGGGAGAGCGGGCCGAGCCGGGGCGACGGAGTCTGGCTGGCGATCGAGTGGCGGTTGAGTGGTGGGTCGAATCGCCGCGAGTGTGCGCCTTTCTCGACCGAGCGACACCTCCGCGACACCTCCGCGTGGGACTCGATAGAATGGACGTCGTGACCAAGACCACGCTGACCGAGAGCGGACTGCGTCGCCTCGTCGGGTTCACGGCCCAGCCGCGCAGCGACCTCGCTCTCGTGGAGATCCCGACCGACCTCGACGCCCTCTGGCAGATCGATCCGGACCTCGCTTGCGATTGGCGACTCAAGACGCGAGAGTGCTTCGAAACGCTGATTCTCGCCGGCTACGTGGTTTCGGGCTTCGTGCATGAGGCGGGCCGCAGCTTCCATCTCTTGGAACATGCGCCGCGGGACGCGTTCTTGAAACGGGCATTTTGACGTGACGAAGTGGGCGCCGCGTAACGCGCCCATAGGGAGGACACATGCAGAGGACTGAACTTGCCAAGCTGATCGACCACACGCTTCTCGGCCCGACGGCCTCCCGCAAGGACGTCGCCCAGTGTTGCCAGGAGGCGAAGATGCACGGCTTCGCCTCTGTGGCCCTCAACCCCTGCCATGCCCGCGTCGCGCGCGAGCTTCTGAAGGAATCTGGGGTCAAGGTGTGCGTTGTCGTTGGTTTTCCGCACGGTATGGCGACGAGCGACGTGAAGGCGTTTGAGGCCGAGAGGGCGATTGCCGACGGCGCGGACGAACTGGACATGGTGATCAACGTCGCAGCACTCAAGGAGAAGGACTACGCGGCGCTCTTGGCAGACATTCGTGCGGTCTGCGGCGCCGCGGCCAAGGCGCCGCGCCCCGTGCTCGTGAAGGTGATTCTTGAGACCTGTCTTCTGACCGACGAGGAGAAAGTGGCTGGCGCGATCCTTGCGCAGGCCGGGGGGGCTCAGTTCGTGAAGACATCCACGGGGTTCGCCGCGTCCGGAGCCACGGTCGAGGACGTCGCCCTCCTGCGGCGCACGGTCGGGCGAGCGATCGGCGTCAAGGCGTCGGGTGGAATAAGAGACTATGCGGCGGCGGTCGCCATGGTGGAAGCGGGGGCCTCCCGGATAGGCTCGAGCCGGAGCGTCGCCATCCTCGACGGAGCGCCGAAGTAGAGTGGGCTTGCAGAGGGGAGAGGGGTTTGTTCTTCGGGCACGCCCCTTTGCGGAATCGGATCTGATCCTCACCGTGTTCACCGAGGGCTGGGGAAAGCGGTCCCTGATTGCCAAAGGAGCGCGGCGATTCGATTCGCCCCTCGGAGGCGTGTTCGACCTCCTGAACCAGGTGGAGGTGGTGTTCTATCCCAGAACACGCATGGACCTCGCCAGTCAGGGAGCGCTGTTGTGTGGGTTCTCCGAGCTGAAGCGCGACCTGGAGGCGGTGTCTAGTGCCCTGGTCGTGGCACGGGTCCTCGACTCCCTTCTCGCGCCACACCAACAGGAGCGGGGTGCCTACCTCCTCTTCGGCCGGCTCCTCGCTCTCCTAGAGCGGAAGGCAGTGCCCCACGACCGGATGCGCCTGGCGGCGACCCTCAAGATCCTGAGCCTCTGCGGACACCGCCCTCACCTCACCACGTGCGTGGCCTGCGGGAGAGCATCCGGGCCGTTTGCCTTCTCCTGCGAGCGGGGTGGCGTCTTGTGTGCAGTCTGCGCTGCAGGGGACGAGGTCGCCATGAGTCGGGGACTTGCCCTCGCTCTGGACACGCTCGGCCGCTTGCCCCTGGACCGTGCGGGGGTCGTGGCCTTCTCACAGGCGGAGACCGCCCAGGCAGGCGAGGTGTTGTCAAGCTACGTCGGCCGCTGCGCGTCAGGCTCTTGACGCAGCGCCCCCTGTTCCATATAGTGCCCGCGAATCGAGGAGGGGCAATGCGCTGCCAGGTACGGACGAGCGACCGGACGCTGTTCGACGGGGATGCGGTGATGGTCGTCGCTAGAAGTGCCCTGGGGGACTTCGCCGTGATGGCTCGGCACGCCCCGCTGCTCGCCGTGCTGGACGCGGGCCCGCTGCGAGTGAAGACGGATCGGGAAGAGCTCCTCTTTGCGGTTCGGAGCGGTCTGCTTCGAGTCTTGGAGGACCGCGTGATGGTCCTGGCCGAAGCGGCGATTCCGGCCGACGAAGTTGACCTTGCGTCACTGGAGGTGCGCATGGCAGAGACGGAGAGCGCGCTTGCGCTGGCTCTGAAGAAACAGGACCTCCTGCGAGAGCGTGCCTACCTCCGCGCGCAGAAGCGGACCAAGGAGAGGCATGGGTAGGCGGATCGTCGTCACCGGCCTCGGCCCGGTCACTCCGATTGGCATTGGCAAGGACGCCTATTGGGATGCCCTGGCTGGTGGCAAGAGCGGCGTGAAACGCGTGGACAATCGGATCGACCTCGACGGGATTGACGTGCGGATCGGCGCGCCGGTCGACACGTTCGATCCGCTTCTGTTCATGGATCGGAAGACCGCGCATCGCACCGACCGCGCCACACAGTTCGCCCTGGCCGCCACCCAGCTTGCCCTGGCCGATGCGGGGCTTGAGCCCGGCGCTTTGGATCCAGAACGGACTGGCGTCGTTGTGGGAACCGGGATCGGCGGCCTGGAGACGATGGAACAAAACTTCACGGCCCTCTTCCAGGGCGGGCCGCGCAAAGTCAGCCCGCTATTCATACCGCGGCTCATGCCGAACGCCATTGCCGGCCAGATCTCCATCGAGCACAACCTGCGCGGCCCGAACTTCGGCGTCGTCTCCGCGTGCGCCAGCGCCGCCCATGCTCTGGGCGTCGCGGCGGATCTCATCCGTACGGGGCAGTTGGACTGCGCCGTGGCAGGCGGTTCAGAAGCCGTTCTGCTCCGGATAGCCTACGCCGGCTTCTCCCAGTTGGGGGCCCTGTCACGGCGCAACGACGATCCGGCCCGCGCGTCGAGGCCGTTCGATCGCGACCGCGACGGTTTCGTAATGGGAGAGGGTGCCGGAATCGTCATCCTGGAGTCAGAGGACCACGCGCAGGCCCGGGGAGCCAGGGTGTACGGGGAGCTGGCGGGTTTTGGGATGACCGCGGATGCCGAGCATATCACGGCTCCGGCCGCGGACGGCCGCGGCGCGGCACAAGCGATGATCCAGGCCATGACGCGGGCGGGGGTCGACCGCAAGGACGTCCACTACATCAATGCGCACGGAACGTCGACACAACTCAACGACAAGGCAGAGACGGTCGCCATCAAGCTGGCGTTCGGCGAGCACGCCTGGAAGCTCAAGGTCAGTTCCACCAAGTCCCAGATCGGTCACCTCTTGGGCGCTGCCGGGGGGGTCGAGGCGATCGCCACCCTCCTCTCCATGGAGAAGGGTCTCATTCCCGCGACGCTGAACTACGAGCACCGCGATCCCGCCTGCGATCTCGACTACACACCACACGCCGTGCGAGTAGAGATAACGACGGCGCTCTCGAACTCCTTTGGCTTTGGCGGTCAGAACGCCGCGCTCCTCTTCCGTTCGGCGCGGTGACCCAGGGTCCCATCGCAGGACTCGGCCGGGCAGAGCTAGAACTGGGTGGTGAAGCGCAGGTCGTTCGCGAGGAACGCGCGGATGTCGTCGATTCGGTGGCGGAGCATGGCCATTCGTTCCAGGCCGAAACCGAAGGCGAATCCGGTCCAACGCTCCGTGTCGTAGCCGACCCCAGTGAGGACCGCTGGATTGACCATCCCGGCGCCGCCGAGTTCGAGCCATCGAGTCGATCCACGAGGGCGCATGTGCACCTGCACGGAGGGCTCGGTGAACGGGAAGAAGTCCCCGGACAAGCGCATGTCGTAGCCCTCTCCGAAGAACTCGTGCACGAAGAGCTCAATTACGTACTTCAGGTTGGCGAGCGACAGGCCTTCCTCCACCCAGAGCAGCTCGATCTGATGGAAGACCGGCGAGTGCGTCGCGTCCTGGCTGTCCCGGCGGTAGCACCGGCCGGGGCAGACGATCCGCACGGGTGGGGACGTCCTTTCCATCACGCGCACCTGAACCGGCGAGGTATGCGCGCGCAGGAGCCGTCCGTCCTCTAGGTAGAAGGAATCCCACTCTTCTCGTGCCGGATGGTGGGCGGGGATGTTCAGCGCCTCGAAGTTGTAGTACTCCGTCTCCATCTCCGGTCCGCTCGCCACATCGAATCCCAAGCGCAGGAAGATCGACTCGATCTCCTGTTGCACCTGCGTCAAGAGATGGAGATGTCCCACTCCGTGGTAGACGCCGGGGAGCGTGAGGTCAGCTTTCTCGCGCAGGACGCTCCGGTCCGAAGCGACCTTGTCTAAGGCCGTCCGCCGCTCGCCAAACGCCGCCGTCGCTCGCTCCTTCAGCGCATTGAGGAGCTGTCCAGCCTGCGCCCGGTCCTCGGCAGGGAGAATCGCCAGGGTCTTGAATAGTTGGGCAAGACGGCCCTTGCGACTGAGGAACTCGATGCGGAACGCCTCCACAGCTTCTGGAGCGGAGAGGCCCTCGAGGTCTCGCCTTAAGTCAGACTCAAGACCAACGGTCCGTTCGCGCAACGCTTCGAGCTCGCTCATGGAGTGCCCATTCTAGTGGCGACGTGCGGGAGTGGCAAGGCACGAACGCTCGAGTATCATCGCCGCGGCCGCAGAGCGAGGACGCTATGGCGCGCCAAAGGAGACCGATGACCGTCTACGACCAACGCCGAGCGGCCCTCATGAAAGAGATCGCTCCAGACGCCTTCCTGGTGATCAATCTAGAGGATTCTGACGCGGCAACGCTCCAATACCTGACAGGCTTCACTGGCGAGGGCGCCCTCGTCGTGTCGACCAAGGAGACGTTTCTTCTGACCGACTCCCGCTACACGGAGCAAGCCTCGAGGCAGGCCCCGCGACTCGCGGTGCGCCCCGTGACCGCAAGTTACCTCGACGCGGTGTCGGCCGCGCTCAAAGGGGGAAGCTCAAAACAGGTGGGTTTCTCCTCGCCCCGGCTCAGCTACCATTGGGTGGAACGGCTACGCCGGCGGCGCGTTGCCAGGCTCGTCTCTTTGGAAGATCCCGTGCTTCGGCTTCGTCTCATCAAGAGTCAGGCTGAGGTCGCCTGCATCCGCGAAGCGGTCACGGTCACGGAGCGGGCCCTGGCGGAGGTTCTCACGACGCTGCGGATCGGAGACACGGAGCGGAAGATCGCTTTGGATCTCGAATGGCGGATGCGTGAACTGGGCGCGGACAAGGTGGCGTTTGAACCGATCATTGCGGCTGGGGAGAACAGCGCCCTCCCGCACTACCAGCCGGGCCTGCGGGCCATCAGGGCCGGTGACCTTCTCTTGTTTGACATCGGGGCACAGGTCAGGGGGTATCGCTCCGACATGACGCGCGTGGTCTGTGTGGGAAAAGCGTCGGCTCGCGCCAAGGATCTGTACCGCGTTGTGCTCAAGGCCAATCGCGCCGGACTGGATGCCTTGGGCCCTGGGGCAGACGGCAAGGATGTCGACGCGGCAGCCCGCCGCGTCATTGCGGATGCCGGATATGGAGACCACTTCGGACACGGCCTGGGACATGGGGTCGGCCTGGAAGTCCATGAGGGACCACGGCTCTCCGCGCAAAGCAGCGACACCATGGAACCGGGGATGGTGGTGACCGTCGAGCCAGGCATCTATCTCTCTGGGTTTGGCGGCGTTCGAATCGAAGATCTTGTGCTGGTCACGAGAAAGGGGAAAGAGATCCTCACGAGCTTCCCCAGCGACCGGCTGATGGAGGTGGGCTAGCCCGATGAACAGGTCAAGAGGGGTCGCACTAGGATTTGCTGTGGGGCTATGCGGCGCGGTGCTAAGTGGCTGTGGCCTTCTCGACACCGGCCCAGCCGCACGGTTTGACGTGAGTCCCGTGGTCCTCTACGCGGGTGAGGTGGCGCGGTTTGACGCGTCAAGTTCCGTTGCGGGTGAGCCGATCGTAGCCTATTCCTGGGAATTCGGAGACGGCGAAACCGCCGCCGGCCTGGAAGTCAGCCATACGTTCACCCAACCTGGACGGTTCCCGTTGAGTCTCCTCATCACGGACGCCACAGGACGGACGAGTCAGAGCAAGAGGGACATCCTGGTTTACATGCGAAGCGGGAGCCGACTCTTCGAGGAGGACTTTGCCAACGGGCCCTCGTCTCTGGATCGCTGGCCCCTCGATCCCGCTTGGGCAAGCGCAGGAGACGCGACGGTGGAGAATCTCTCGGGCGCCCACGGCTTCGCCTTGCACGTCCGCAGCGGTACCGATCGCTGGCACCGCCGCAGCGCGTCCATCACGCTTCCTCCCCTGAGGGAGGGGCAGCGCCTGGTTGTCTCGGTCTCGGTCATGACAGCGCACACGCAGGACGCGCATACCTTCTTCATCTTCCCTGCGCGGCGGTCGCTTGAGTCGACAGCCGGGGCGCTCCCCTATTTCGCTTACACCAGCTCCGGGGGCGGCTCCACCCTTCGTGTGCCCGACACGCGTGGGAACGAGGAAACCCACCTTGTCCCGTTCCAGCCGGGGGTGTATGTCTGGTACACCTATGAGTTCTCGTTCTCCCCCGGCGAGTACGTCCTCTCGGTCGGCGGGGTTCCCTATGCCAGAGGGCCTCTCCTGTCCCCATTGGGGGAAGGCGCCGGGTGGTTCATTGTGCTGGGAGACGAGAGTCACGGCGAGGCATGCGACGCGTACTTCGACGATGTCCGTGTAACGGTCGAGGAATAGGAGAGGCAACTGCCCGCGGACCCTTAGGCGGTTGTGCGCCAGATTCGGGGGTTCGCGCGTCGACGGGCTTTGACCCCGCCTCGCCTCGCCCCTAGAATAGGAGGAAGCAAAAGACAGAGGGGGAGAAAGCCATGGGCAAACAAGAGGTGCTGGACAGCACGCTAAAGCAGATCAAGAAAGCTTACGGTGAAGGGGCGATCATGTGGCTGGGCGACGGCGCCCAGATCCTGAGCTTGGAGACTGTCCCCACGGGGTCCCTCGCCCTGGACATCGCCCTGGGAGTTGGAGGAGTCCCGCGCGGCCGGATCGTCGAGATCTTCGGTGCGGAATCGAGCGGCAAGACGACGCTCGCCCTGCATATGATCGCCGAGGTGCAGAGACGGGACGGGACCGCTGCATTCATCGATGCGGAGCACGCCATCGACCCAAGCTACACCCGTGCCCTGGGGGTCGACCTCGACCATATCCTCCTCTCTCAACCCAATTCGGGAGAGCAAGCTCTCGAGATCACCGAGCAGCTGACGCGCAGTGGCGCCATCGACATCATCGTCATCGACTCGGTCGCAGCCCTCGTACCCATGGCGGAGATTGAGGGACAGATGGGCGATTCTCAGGTGGGCCTCCAGGCGCGGTTGATGAGCCAGGCCATGCGCAAGTTGTCCGGCGCCATCTCGCAGTCGAAGACGATCGTCGTCTTCACCAACCAGATCCGGTCCGTCATCACAGGGTCTCGCTTCGGTCCGGCGACGACTACGTCGGGCGGCCGGGCACTCAAGTTCTACGCCTCGCTTCGCCTGAACATGTGGAACTCGGGGAAGATCGAAGAGGGGACGGAACAGATCGGAACCCAGATCACAGTACGCGTCGTCAAGAACAAGGTGGCGCCTCCGTTCAAGGAAGCGACGTTCGACGTCATCTACGGAAGGGGGATCGATCGCTCGCGCGACCTCTTGAACACCGGGGAGACCTTGGGCGTCATCGCGCGCAGCGGCTCCTGGTACGCGTTCAACGACAAGCGCCTCGGCCAGGGGATCGGGAACAGCGCCCGGGCCGTCGACGAGAATCCGGAGATCGCGGCTTCGATCGAGCGCGAGATCCGTGAGAAGGCAGGCCTCCCCGCGGCGGGCGGCAAGGAGGCGAAGGACGCGAAGGACGCGGACTGACCCCTGGCAGAGCCTGCTTCGTTACCTGCGGACCCGGCCACGTACGGTTGCCGAATCGCGAGCGCGTCTCCTTGCCATGGGATTCGTCTCCGCGGAGGTCGAGGCGGCGCTTTCCGAAGCAGTGCGGCTTGAGCTCCTGAACGACCGCCTGTTTGCGCGTCTGTGGGTCGAGAATCGCTTGAGCCATCACCCACTCGCCCACGACGCCCTGCGGCGCGAGCTCGCGGACAAGGGAATCGCGTCCGAGACGATCGACGAAACCCTGTCGGAGCTGTGTCCCCGCGAGAAGGACAAGGAGCTCGCCCTCCGACTGGCGCAAGAGCACTTCGCCCGTCAGGAGAACCGCGACCCTGAGGCACGGGCGCGGCGGACGGTCTCCTATCTCACGCGGCGCGGCTTCTCCGTCCGTGATGCCTTGGGGATCGTGCGCTTCTTGGAGAAGCGGCGCACAGAAGCCGAAGACGATGCCGACGCAGACAAAGGAGGGACTCACCGGTGATCGCACGCGTCGGCTTGGGCATCGATTTCCACCGGCTTGCGTCAGGAAGGCCGCTCGTCCTGGGCGGGGTTCGCATTCCTCATTCGATGGGACTCGCTGGGCATTCGGATGCCGACGTTCTCGTCCATGCGATCGGCGATTCCCTTCTGGGCGCCGCAGGCCAGAGCGATATCGGGACTCATTTCCCCGATACGGACCCGGCCACACTGGGGATCTCGAGCGTCACGCTCCTGACACAGGTGATGGACACAATCGCGGGGGCGGGCTGGCGAGTCATCAATGTGGACTGCGTGGTCGTCGCCGAGGAACCGAGGCTCGCGCCCTTCGTCGCCCAGATACAGAACACCATCAGCTCTGCCCTACGGGTCGCACCGGATCAGGTCGGACTCAAGGCGACCACCAGCGAGGGAATGGGAGCGCTTGGCCGGCGGGAGGGGATAGCCGCCCTGGCCGTCTCGCTCATCGAAAGAGCTTGAGGATGTCCTGATAGGTGACGAGGATCATCAGGGCGATGAGAACGAGAAAGCCGATCGCATGAATCAGCCCCTCTCGCTGCGGCGGGATGCGCTTCCCGCGCACAAGCTCATACAGCGCAAAAGCCGCGCGACTGCCGTCAAGGGCGGGGAAGGGGATGAGGTTGAACAGACCGAGGCTCAGGCTCAACAGGGAGAAGAGCCGCAGGAAGACGGAAGCTCCCTGCGAGATCCCCTCGCCGAGCACTCGGGCGATGCCGACCGGACCAGAGAAGGCCTCACCCGCAGAGACGCGTCCGGTCAGGATCCCTTTCACCGACTGACCCATTAGATTCAAGCCCTCGGCGAACTGGCCGGCTCCCAAAACGAGTCCGGCGAACGGCCCAGGCCGGCGGCTGTCGGTTCCCAGGTCCCCGAATGTGGCCCCGGCGAGGAGTTCCTCCACCGTGAGGCCACCCGTGGCGACGGCAAGATCCAGCCGACCGGCCGCACGTGCCACCGAGAGAGAGACGGATTGCGCTGGCAGGAGTCCGTCCAGGCGGTTCACGAGGTCGACGCCCGTTTGGATCGGCTTGCCAGCTACAGCGACGATGCGGTCCCCGCTCTCGAGGCCGGCCTGCGCCAAAGGCGAGCCCGAGGAGAGGACTGTGATCTCGTTGGTGAACGTGATGGACATGAAGTAGACGCCCACCATGTATCGACCCTCGCCGGCGTCGAAACCGGGCGTGACGGTCACGTTCAGTCGCTCAGAGCCCCGCTTGATCGCGAACGTCGCAGGTTTACCCTGCGTCCTGTTGATGGCGCGGCTGAGCGCCTGCCCCGTGTACACCGCGTGGCCATCGACGCCCAGGACGCGATCCCCCGGCTCTAGGGCGGCAGCCGCCGGCCCGTCCGGCACAAGACCGGCGACCTGAAGGATCGGCGTTCCCATGCCCCACAGGACGATGAGCGAGACGACGAGGGTCATCAGGAGGTTCGCGGCCGGGCCGGCCAGGCTGACCACGATGCGAATCAGGGGGGGGTTGCTGTACAAGAGGCGATCGCTCGAGACGTCCGGGGGAGCATCCACGCCGTCCTCTCCCCCCAGGCGAACGTAGCCCCCGATGGGGAAGGCCCGCAGCGAGTAGGTCGTCTCACGGCCTTTTCGCGAGGCGAGCCTAGGGCCAAAACCGATGGAGAATTCCTTCACGTAGACGTGGGTGGCCTTGGCGGCGAGGAAGTGCCCCCCTTCGTGGGCGGCAACCAGAACCAGGATCGTCCCCAGGAAAACGAGGAGAGTGATCATGGCATTTCCTGCGCGTGGAGCACGAGGACGCGCCGCGTGGAATCGCTCAGACGGACCTGGTCGGAAAGGCGTACTCCAACTACCCAGACGATCTTCTCATCGTCGCACACCAGGGGCAGAGAATCGCGGCAAAAGAAGGGAACGCGCTCGTCAAGGAGGAAGTCGCTGAGCTTCTTCGTGCCGCGCATGCCGAGGGGGGCGAATCGGTCTCCGGGTTGGCGAGATCGCAGGCGCAGCGGGAAGGCGATGCGATCCGCGTCAGCGACCTCGGTTTGGACATCCTCGCGCGAGCGCGCTGCCTCCCCGCCATCCCAGTTCTCGAGATGGAGATCCAGCAAGAGGCCAAGCTGCGGGAGCTCCGTCCTTCCCAGCCGTAACGGAAACTCGTATCCTGTTTCGGCAGTCGGCACATCCGTGCTGATGACAAGCTCGTCTTGCTGCGCGCGAGCAGAGAGATCGGGCAGACTGATTGCGCCGTGAGTTGCAGGAGACGTCGCCAGCTCCCTCAGCGCGTCCACATGTCGCTTCTCAATCCCCACTAGACTCCCGGCCGCTCGCGACAAGCCGCGGCGAACGAGGAGCCCCTGAACGATGGGAGGGAAGGTTCTCAGAACCTGGCGGCGAAGCTCCACCCGTCCCGCCCCCTCGCTGGCACAGACGGCCGCCCAGGGCGCATCAAGCAAGAACTCCAGCGCAGTCTCTGACTCGAGCAGGAGTTCGGCGGTCCGGGCCAGCGCCTCGGCGGCCTTCGGATTGATGCGTTCAAGCGCCGGAATCACCTCGCGCCGGATACGGTTGCGGGAGAAACGAAGGTCATCGTTCGAGGAATCCTCTCGCCACGAGAGTCCCTCGTTCTGTGCGAACGCGACGATCTCGGCGCGGCTGACCTCGATCAGCGGGCGAACGTACGGGAGGGTCACGGGACGGATTCCGATCAGGCCGGCGGTTCCCGCGCCGCGAACCAGATGCAACAGCACCGTCTCCGCCCGATCGTCCCGCGTGTGGCCCACGGCGATGCGCGCCGCGCCGACCTGGTTCGCCGTCCTCTCCAGGAACGCTTGCCTCAGCGAACGGCCGGCCTCCTCGAGTCCGATCTTGTGCTCCTCTGCGTAGCCTCGCACGTCGGCAGATTCACACACGAGAGGGAGTCCCTTGGCGTGCGCGATGTCCACAACGAACCGCGCGTCTTGCCGCGACTCCTCCCCCCGCAGACCATGGTCGAGATGAGCCAGGGCTAGCCTGATCTTGAGTGTGGGGGCCAGGCGATAGAGGACCTCGAGGAGACAAACGGAGTCCACGCCACCCGAGACGGCGACGAGCAGCGTCTCCCCGCGCGCCATCATGCGGCAACGCTCAATCGTCTCCCTGACCTTTCCTTCCAGCACGAGCCGATTGTGGCGAGAGCTCCCTGCGAAATCAACGCTTGCCCGTTCCTGTGGAGAAGAGTACGCTGTGGCATGAGGTGCGTAGTCGTCATGGTTTGTCTGCTTGCGCTGTCGCAGACAGGGGCAGCCTTTCCTCACCTCGCTTTGGTCGACCCTGCCGTGGCAGAGACGCTGGGCGATCCCGGGCACTTGAGCGTCGAGGTGGGGATCTCTCAGCACGGAAACCTGCTCTGGTTGGCTGCAGCGGCTGGGCACCGAGTCGATCTCTCCGTTGGCCTCGGCGCTCATGGCTTGACCTCGTTTGGCCTACGCGCCCTCGTTCTGGAGGATCTCGGCCCTCTGCGTGCTACGCTTGAGCTCGCCACCAACGGCGTTGGCTTCGTCGGAGGCCTGCTTCTTGGTCCGGTGCGGCTCGACGGCGCACGCACCTTCGGAGGGCCCATCCGACGGAGCATCATGGCCACCCTCTCCCAGAGCGACCGCCTTGCCTGGGCCGTGGGCGGGCAGGAGAAGGAGGGGACGTGGTCGCTCTTGCTGTGCCTCCGCCTATCAGGTCCCAGCGCCATCTGGTGGGCTTCGACTTGGATCCGAGGGGGGGCCATAGAGCTGCGGATCGGGGGGATGCTGTGAGACGGTTGTGCTGGCTCGTCGTTGTCGCTCTTGTCTTCGCAGTGGGAGCGGCTCGTGGTTCTGACCTGACGATCCTCTATACGAACGACCTCCACGCCCGGCTCGGACAACTGGAGAGCCTGGCCGCGCTGGTCGGCCAAGAACGTCAGGAAGGGAAACCCGTCCTTCTCCTGGACGCGGGAGACACCTGGCAAGACTTCCGCACTCCCCTCCCGGTGGTCTGGGGGGCGGAGGAGACCGTCGCTTGGATGAACGAGGTGGGCTACTCGGCGATGGCCTTGGGGAATCACGATCTCTACTTTGGGGCCGAGCACCTCGCGAGTCTGGCCGCGAAGGCAAGCTTTCCGGTTCTGTGTGCCAATCTCATTCCCTTGGGCGGTTGGAAGGCGCCCTTCGTCTCCTGGACTCTCGTTCCCTGTGGCGACCTCCGTGTCTTGGTAGTGGGACTCACTACCGGGGAGCTCCTCCCCTATGCCGACTTTCCCTGGCTCCGCTACGAGGAGCCCGCCCGCGCTCTCGCAGATGCGCTCGAGGCCGCCGCGGACGAGCCGAGGGACCTGGTCGTCGCGGTGTGCCACCTTCCTGTGAACCAGGCTCGCCGCCTTGCGGAGGTAGTTCCCGGAGTGGATCTCTTCGTTACGGGCCACTCACATGACGAGACGCCGCAGCCAGTCAGAGTGGGGGACGTGCTGATTGTCCAGGCGCGCCCCTTCGGGCAGGCCCTGGGACGGCTTCGCCTCGACGTCGATCAGGAGGCGAGAGCGGTCCGCCTCGTGGACAACGCCCTCCTCACGGCAGACACAAGGCCGGTCGCGACCACTCCTGGTCTTCTCCGCCTGTTCCAGGTCGTCATCTTGACGGGCCTGCTCATCTTCCTTCTTCTGGCCTAGGTTAGAGGGAAGGTCGCGGTCCACGCCGTAGAGACCTCGCGAGGAAGGTGTCGGGCCCGCCCCGTCGATCGATGGAGAAGGAGGTCCCGTGCGAGGCGGCGAGTTTGTTCTGGGGGCCCTCAGTGATCCAGGCAAAGGAGAGGGTGCTCTTGAGGACAACGGCAGTGCCTATCTGACGTAGATACCAGCAGAAGCAGACCGACGCCACGGCCATCCTGCGCAGACGCGGCCCTGTTCTGGCTCGCTCGATGCTCCGGAAACCTGAGCCTTCGTCCCTAGAAGTGGTAGGCGAAGGTCAGTCCGTCGCTCGTAAGACCGATGGAGAATCCCTTCTCCTTGGCAACAGTGTAGGCGTCGTATCCGCTGTACAGGGCCCATCCGAGGTGCGCGAGCCCCCAGATTGGAGCCGAGTACCACCCCAACGTCGACCAGGTCAGGTAGTAGCCCAGGGCGTTGATGCCCACGTCAACCACGAAGTGGAGGATCGCCTTGTCTACCTGGTCGTTCAGGAGCTGCCCCAGTCCGGGGATCACGAACGACGCGACCGCGGGAATCCACGCTTCGCTGCTTGCCGCGCGAACCCCCGCCCCAACCGTAGCCAAGACGCCGACGACGATGAGCGTTGCCACCAGGTGCTTCACGCTTGCCTCCTCCTGTGCGCTCCTAGAAGAACACCACAAACCCCACCGAGGGCCAGATGGTCCAGAACATGTCGTAGGAAACCCCAGCATCGAAGTAGAATCCCGAGCTGATCCGTACCATTGCCCCAACACCGATCTGAGGACGCCAGAGCATGCTCGTCCCAAGATTCAAGTAGAGCAGAATCCCGCCCATCCGGCTTTTCGTCGCCGCGACAAGTTCGTCCAGGGTCATCCCTGGCGAATCCTGGGCGAGACTGAGGGCCTTGTCCTCGATATCCTTCGGAGAAGGGCCGAAGTACAGCCGCCAGACGGCACCCAACCCCAAGCCGTTGATTCCGAACGTCATCTTCGGATAGCTGAATCCGTTCAGGGAGGAGACGCCCACCTGGAAGCCGGAGTCAAGCGCCAAAGTGAATCCCCATCGGCCCGCGTTGTACACGTCCTTCACTTGAGCCGCAAGAAGAGCGGCCGCAGTCGTGGGGGTTGGCACTGCGGTGGTTGTCCCTGGCTGCACGGGGGCGACCACAGGCAGTTCGAATCGGATCTCCTTGATGCTCGTCAGGTTGACCGACTGGATGTCTCCGCTGGGTGAGCGCACGCCCAACACCTCGGGGACCCCACCGATCGTGCCGAGCATGATGTTCCCGTCGAAGGTCTCCACCGTTGTGGGTTCGTTTTTCCCAGTTGGGAAGCGGATGGCCTTCAGGTTCGACCGTTGAACAGTGAACACGTCTCCCGTGGAAGTGGTGACGCTGATTACGGCCGGTATGCCGAACTCAATCTGTCCCTGCAGGACAGACCCACTCGTCGTAATGATCGTCTCTGCAACCGTTGGGACTGCCGCTCCAAAGATGAGGATAACGGCGGCCACACAGACCCACCAGGCCTGTCGCATGGGCGGACCTCCTTGTCGCGCGGCTCGCCAGCCGCCTACCCGATCTTGGCCAGGACCTCATCGGGGATGTCGAAGTTCGCGAAGACCTCCTGGACATCCTCGTTGTCGTCCAGTTCGTTGATGAGCTTCAGCACCTTCTCGGCGGCGTGTCCGTCAACTCGCACGGTGCTCTTGGGAACCATCGTCGACTGGGCGCCGGTCACAGTGGCCCCGAGTGCCCGGATCTTCGCGGATAGGGAGGCGAGGTCAGTTGGAGCGCAGTAGACCTGGATAGTTGTTCCCTCCTCCTCGATCTCCTGAGCTCCTGCTTCAATGAGCGACATGAGGAGTTCGTCGTGATCGGTCCCTTCCGGAACCCCTTCGAGCGTGATCAAGCCGCGCCGTTCAAACAGCCAGGCGACGCTACCCGCGGAGGCGAGGTTCCCTCCGTGTTTGGTGAAGACGTGACGGATCGACGCCGCGGCGCGATTCCGGTTGTCCGTGACGATGCGCACGAGAACCGCCACACCATCGGAGGCATATCCCTCGTAGGTGAACTCCTCGTAGGTGACACCCCCCTCGCCCCCTGCGGCGCGTTTGATGGCGCGCTCGATGTTGTCTTTGGGGAGGTTCGCAGCACGCGCCCGCTCCACGGCCTGCGCCAGTCCCGGGTTGAGATTCGGATCGGGCTCGCCGCTTCTCGCCTGGAGCGCGATCTCCTTGATCAGTTTAGAGAAGAGGTTGGACCGCTTCCGGTCCTGACTTTCCTTGCGGTACTTGATGTTCGCCCACTTGGAGTGTCCCGACATGCCTCTTGCCCCCGCTTTCTCTGGTTTCGCTCCATCATAGCATCATGCGGCCTGCGGATGCAAGCGCTCGATACCCTGAGATCCTCCTTCACGACTCAGCGAACGGCTCATCCGTGGCGAAGTCAGGCAGGTAGCGGTTCTGGCTGTCCAGCTCCTGCGTCCAGCCGTTCTCGAAGCCAAGCCCATCCATCTCGGCCAGCACTTGCTCGTACTCCTCCGGCCGTAGAGAGCGTCCCAATTGCGGATGAGAGTGAACGGGTCCGATCGGATGGTACTGCGCCAAGAGGGACAGATGAACCTTCGGGGAGAGTTCCCGAGCGATGGCACGCAGACAGCGGAGGCTGTTGTCGACGTGGCCGGGAAGGACGAGGTGGCGGACGATGAGCCCAGAACGCATCAACCCCTCGGAGTCCACCGACACGGCTTTCCCCTTCTGGCGGTACATCTCCTTCAGAGCCTTGATCGCCGCATCGGGGTAGTCCGCCGCGTCGGAGTAGGACGCAGCGAGAGCCGGATCCATGTACTTCAGATCGGGAAGGAAGACGTCTACTAGACCTTCGAGCGAGCGCAGGGTCTCTTCGCGGTCGTAGGCGTTTGTGTTCATGACCACGGTCGGCGAGAAGCCGCTCATCTTGAGCCGCGCCACGATCGCTCTCATCTGCGGGATGCAGTGCGAAGGAGAGACGAAGCCCAGCATGCTGATGCCCCCGTCGAGGAATGACGCGATCCGCTCGACCACCGCGTCGAGCGAGAGCACCTGCTCACGGATCGGACCACGCGTGCGGCTGATCTGGACGTTTTGGCAGAAGACGCACTGCATGTTGCAGCGCGTGAAGAAGACGTTGCAGATACCGCGAGATCCTGAGAGAGCCGGTTCCTCGCCGTGGTGGGCGCAGATGGCGCCGACACTGAAGCCCGCATCGCTCCGACAGTAGCCCAGCCGACCCGAGACGCGATCGGCGTGGCAGAGTCGCGGACAGATGGCACAGTCCCGAAGCTCCTCAAGGAAGTCAAGCTCTGCTGAACCGTTCTCTCTCACGCGCCAATGATAGCGAGCGCGCTCATGCTCGTTGTCGAACAGGGTGTTCTCGTATCATTGGAACTTGCGGCAGGGAGGAAGTGTGGCGATCAAGGGGCTGATCTTCGATTTTGACGGGCTGATCCTGGACACGGAGACCCCGGCTTTCCTCGCGTGGAGAGCGGTCTTCGCGGCCCAAGCCTGCGATCTCCCGCTCGCCATTTGGGCCGACTCGATCGGCCGCAACCCGAACCACTTCGACCCCTGCGGCTACCTCGAGCGGTGCCTGGGGCACCCGGTCGACTGCGAAGCGCTGCGCCGCGATCAGGCAAGAGAAGAGGCTGAGTTGATCGAGGCCCAGTCCATCCTCCCCGGGGTGGAGGACTACCTGGCGAGCGCGCGGCGACTCAAACTGAAAGTGGGACTCGCCTCAAGCTCTGATCGGGCGTGGATCACCCGGCACCTCTCGCGCCTGGGGTTAGAAGAGCGATTCGCCGTCATCCGTACGGCGGACGATGTTGGTCGCACGAAGCCCGAGCCCGAGCTCTACCTTTCCGCCCTGGCGGCGCTTGGGCTTGAGGCGCGCGAGGCGATCGCCCTGGAAGACTCTGGACACGGTGTCCAGGCAGCGAAGAGCGCCGGGTTGTTCTGCGTGGCCGTTCCCAACCCGCTTACACGGGAGCTTGGGATCGGCCCTGCGGACCTCCTGATCGACTCCCTGGCCGACGTTCCGCTGGAGAGGGTCCTGGAGATCGCGGAGGCCCGAAACGGGGGCGGAGAAGGCGCGATCCCGTCCGCAAGCATACGCTCCTGCTAAGATACACTCATGTGGAACAGACCCGGCGGCCTGCCGGACGAGGCAAGTTCCAGAGGAGGACGCTATGACGGACGGGATAGGTAGCCGCTTCATGGAGGAGACGCAGTATGGTCGCTTCCCCGATCCGGACCAAGAGAAGGGGCTGCCGCAGCCCCCCTTTGAGCGTGTCCCGGCCGCAGGCGCAAAGGAGATCCCCCTCCCCCAGAAGGCCTTCTCGGACCTGGGAAGGGTCCCTCTCCACGAGGTGATTCAGAGCCGCCGCAGCCTGCGGCAGTACGCGAGTAGCGCGCTCACCCAGGACGAGTTGTCTGCGCTCCTGTGGTGGACTCAGGGAG
>Ga0315278_10000523_pt1 | contig 33881 bp, 35 predicted proteins | sample YL17G06_0_MG_FD_203880 | JGI IMG/M metagenome (GOLD analysis project Ga0315278, IMG submission 203880) | Sediment microbial communities from Yellowstone Lake, YNP, Wyoming, USA - YL17G06_0 | ecosystem: Environmental > Aquatic > Freshwater > Lake > Sediment | place: USA: Wyoming | collected... | reverse complement strand
GCATCCGCCGCAGGACCGTGTCGACCACCGCGCCAGTCGAGTAGCCGCGCATCGACTTGTCGCGGTGGAGCTTCTGGATCCACTCCAGGTTGATGATCGGCACCACGCCGACGATGAGGTCGGCGTATCGCGCGACGTCCACGTTGCCGGTGGCCACCGCGCCGTGCAGGCCCTCGTAGTACAGGAGATCGGTGCCGTGCGGGATGTCCTCCCATTGCGTGAAGGTGCCCGGTTCCTGGCGGTGCGGCGCGGCCTCCTCGTCGTTATGCAGGTACTTGCGCAGACGCCCGGTGCCGCTCTCGCCGTACCCGCGGAACAGCCCTTCGAGCGTCTCGAAGAGATTCGCCTCGGGGCCGAAGTGGCTGAAGTGCGCGTTGCCCTGCTGCGCCGCGTCGGCCATCGCGACCTTCATCGCCTTGCGATCATAGCGATGGAACGAGTCGCCCTCTGCACTCGCCGCCTTGATGCCCTCGCGCTCGAAGATGTATTGAAACGTCCGGGTGATCGAGGACGTGCCCGCGCCGGACGAACCGGTGACGGCGATGATGGGGTGCTTGGTCGACATTTCTACCTCACGAGGGCACGAAGAGCGACCGCTCGCGGAAGAGCGGCGATGTGTACGGCTGGTCGAGGCCGGCCGCGTGCTCCTGATGATAGCGCTCGATGCGCTCGACCTCGTTCTTCGAGCCGAGGATCACCGGTACGCGCTCGTGCAGCTCGGTGGGCGGTACTTCGAGCAGCCGCCCCTGCCCGGTCGAGGCGGCGCCGCCCGCCTGCTCGACGATCATGGCCATCGGATTCGCCTCGTAGAGCAGGCGCAGTCGCCCGGGCTTGGCGGGATCCTTCGTGTCCTTCGGGTACATGAACAGGCCGCCGCGCACCAGGATGCGATGGACTTCGGCGACCAGCGAGGCGATCCAGCGCATGTTGAAGTCGGCGCCGCGCGGGCCGGTCCGTCCCGCCACGCACTCGGTGACGTAGCGCTTCACCGGCGCCTCCCAGAACCGCTCGTTCGACGCGTTGATCGCGAACTCGCGCGTGTCCTCCGGAATGCGCAGGTCGGGATGCGTGAGGATGAACTCGCCGAAGCCGCGATCGAGCGTGAAGCCGTGCGTGCCGCGCCCCACGGTGAGCACGAGCATCGTCGTGGGGCCGTAGATCGCGTAGCCGGCGCAGACCTGCTGCGTACCCGGTTGCAGGAAGTCGCGGGCCTGCGGCCGATCGACGCCGGCGGGCGCGCGCAGCACCGAGAAGATGCTGCCGACCGAGACGTTGACGTCGATGTTGGACGACCCGTCGAGCGGGTCGAAGGCGAGCAGGTACCTGCCGCGCGGAAAAGCGTCGGGAATCGGGTAGGGCTCCGCCATCTCCTCGGACACCATTCCCGCGAGGTGTCCGCCGTACTCGAGGGTGCGCAGGAAGACGTCGTTCGCGTCGACATCGAGCTTCGCCTGGGGCTCGCCCTGCACGTTGGTGGAGCCGGCGTCGCCCAGCGTGCCGCCGAGCGCGCCGCGGCCGACCATGAAGCCGACACGCTTGCACGCGATCCGGATGTGGTTGAGGAGCGCGGTGAAATCGCCGGTTGCCTGCGGCGCCCGGCGCTGCTCTTCGATGATGAACTCGGTGAGCGTCTTCTCGCGCGTGACCATCGTCTTGCCTCCCCGGCCAGCGCGCGCCTTCAGGCGGCGCGCTCGAGCGATCCGCCGGGCGCGGCGGCGTGCAGCCGCGCCAGCGCGGCGAGCGTCAGCCACTTCGCCCCGATCCGCTCCTGCGCGGCGGCGTCGACCGGTGTGCGCGGATCGCCGAGACTGTGCAGCACCAGGTCCGCACCGCGGAAGTCCTGGGTCGCGGTCCAGATCGTCGGCGTCACCACCGTGAAGAGTCCTGCCGCCTTTGCGGCCCGCACGCCGTTGCCGGAGTCCTCGAACGCGACGCACGAAGAGGCCGGCACTCCGAGCTCCGCGAGCGCGAGGTTGTAGATGTCGGGCGCGGGCTTCTTGGTCTCGACCTGGTCGGCGCAGGCGATCACCGCGAAATCGCGCAGGGACTCGGGCCCGAGGTTCGAGGCGATCAGCGCTTCGACGTTCGCGGCGGTCGTGGTCGACGCAATCGCGAGTCGCACGCCCGCCTCCTTCGCCTCGCGGATCAGCCGCGCGATGCCGGGCCGGAACCGCGCGCGGCCGTCGGCGATCAGTTCGGTGAACAGACGCGTCTTCTCGCGGTGGATCGCCGGAACGAGCTGCCTCAGGCGCGAGCGTTCGGACTCGGCCACATCGAGGGTCTCGACGTAGCGCGCGATGCGCTCCTTCCCGCCGGAGATCGAAAGGAGCTCGGCATACTGCTGCGGACCCCAGTCCCACCACAGCTCGAACTGGATGAACGCCGCGTTGAACGCCTGGCGATGCGTCTCCTCAGTGTCGGCCAGCGTGCCGTCGACGTCGAAGATCAGCGCTTGCAGGGTCATCCAGGTCTCCTCGCGATTCGTGGTCCGATGTTGACGCCTTCACCCGGCAGGCCGGTAATGGTGCAGCCTTGGGCGCGACAGTGAATTGATCTCTGACAAGCGGCAGCGGCGCTCGAGCCTACACGGCCCGGCCGCGGTAGATGACCATCGCCGCACCCTGCGTCTGCTTCACTTTGTCGTAGCCGACCAGACGGACGTGATTGCCAGGGTGGGCCTTGTGGCACGCCGCCGCCTCAGCGAGCACTTGCTCCGCGCGCGTCTCGCCGAACATCGGCAGCTTCCACATATACCAGTACGAGCCGTCCGCGTTCTGCGGCTCGGTGTGCTCGATCGCCGGGGACCAGCCGCGCTGCACGAGGTAGTCGATCTGCGCCCGGATCCGCTCCGGCGACATCGCCGGCAGGTAGGCGAACGTTCCGAACCTGCGGCTCGACGGATCGCCCAGGCTCGACTTGTAGTCCTGCACGGATGCGGTGCTCATTGCGTCCTCCTATGCGGCTTGCGCGACGTCGAGCGTGTCGACGGTGTCGAACTCGAACTTGACCTCTTTCCAGGTCTCCATCGCGGCCTTGAGCTCCGGGCTCGACTTGGCCGCCGCGACCAGGATCTCCTTTCCTTCGCGCTCGAGGTCGCGGCCCTGGTTGCGCGCCTCGACACAGGCCTCGAGCGCGACCCGGTTCGCCGCGGCCCCCGCGGCGTTGCCCCAGGGGTGGCCGAGCGTGCCGCCGCCGAACTGGAACACCGCGTCGTCGCCGAAGATCGCGAGCAGCGCCGGCATGTGCCAGACGTGGATGCCGCCGGAGGCCACCGCGAACGCGCCGGGCATCGAGCCCCAGTCCTGGTCGAAGAAGATCCCGCGCGAGCGGTCCTCCTTGATGTAGCGCTCGCGCAGGAGATCGATCCAGCCGAGCGTCGCCTGGCGGTCGCCTTCGAGCTTGCCGACCACGGTGCCGGTGTGCAGGTGATCGCCTCCCGAGAGCCGCAGCGCCTTGAGCAGCACGCGGAAGTGAATGCCGTGGTGGCGGTCGCGGTCGATCACCGCGTGCATCGCGCGATGGATGTGCAGCAGCATGCCATTCTCGCGGCACCAGTTGGCGAGTCCCGTGTTCGCGCAGAATCCGCCGGTGAGGAAGTCGTGCATGATGATCGGCATGCCGAGTTCCTTGGCGAACGCGGCGCGCTTGTACATGTCCTCGGGCGTAGGCGCGGTGACGTTGAGGTAGTGGCCCTTGCGCTCCCCCGTCTCTGCTTCGGCCTTCCGGATCGCCTCGGCGACGAAACCGAACCGGTCGCGCCACCGCATGAAGGGCTGCGAGTTGACGTTCTCGTCGTCCTTGGTGAAGTCGAGCCCGCCGCGCAGGCACTCGTACACCGCGCGACCGTAGTTCTTCGCCGACAGGCCGAGCTTGGGCTTGATGGTGCAACCGAGCAGCGGCCGGCCGTACTTGTCCATCTTGTCGCGCTCGACCTGGATGCCATGCGGCGGACCGCCGCACGTCATCACGTAGGCGATCGGGAAGCGCACGTCCTCGAGCCGCAGCGCGCGGATCGCCTTAAAGCCGAACACGTTGCCGACGAGCGAGGTGAACACGTTCACCACCGAGCCTTCCTCGAAGAGATCGATCGGGTAGGCGATGAACGCGTAGAAGCAGGTGTCGTCGCCGGGCACGTCCTCGATGCGGTAGGCGCGGCCCTTGTAGTGCTCCAGGTCGGTCAGCAGGTCGGTCCAGACGGTGGTCCACGTCCCGGTGGACGACTCGGCGGCGACGGCGGCGGCCGCTTCCTCGCGCGGCACGCCCGCCTGCGGCGTGATCTTGAAGCAGGCGAGGAGATCGGTGTCCTTCACCTGGTAGTCGGATTCCCAGTAGGTGTGTCGGTACTCCTTGACGCCGGCGCTGTAGGCCTTGCCCATCGGTCTTCTCCGGTACGTTGGTGCTCGTTCGCTATGGCCGGACTGTAGCGGCCACGATGCATAAGAGATAGTCATGATTTTTTATGCATTTGATAAGCTCTAGCTGATACTCCGCCGGGAGGCTCCGCCATGCCGATGCGTCGCGTCACCCTGCGCCAGCTGCGCGTCTTCGAGGCCGTCGCGCGCCACCTCTCGTTCTCGCGCGCCGCCGCGGAGCTGCACCTCACCCAGCCGGCGGTATCGATGCAGGTCAAGAGCCTCGAGGCCGAAGCCGGGCTGCCGCTGGTCGAGCAGATCGGCAAGAAGATCCATCTCACCGAGGCGGGGCGGGAGCTCCAAGCGCGCGCCCACGCGATCGCGCGGGAACTCGAGCAGGCGGAGGAAGCGCTCGGCGCGATGCGCGGCCTTACGCACGGGCGGCTCACGATCGGGCTCGTGTCCACCGCGAAGTACTTCGCCCCGGCACTTCTCGGCCGCTTTCTCAAGGTGCACCCCGGCGTCACCGTGAAGCTCGGCGTGGACAACCGCGAGGCGATGATCGGTCTCCTCGCCGCGAACCAGGTCGATCTCGCGATCATGGGCCGGCCGCCGCAGAACCTGGAGACGGTGGCGGAGGCGTTCGCGCCCCATCCGCACGTCGTGATCGCCCCGCCGGATCACCCGCTCGCGGGCAAGCGTGCCATCCCGCTCGAGCGGCTCGCGGCCGAGACCTTCCTGATCCGCGAGCCGGGGTCGGGCACGCGCGGCCTGCTCGAGCGGCTGTTCGACGAGCACAAGCTCCCGCTCACCGTCGGCATGGAGATGGACTCGAACGAGACGATCAAGCAGGCGGTGATCGCCGGCATGGGCATCTCGCTCCTGTCGCTCCACACCGTCGGCCTGGAACTGGCTACGCGACGGCTCGCCAACCTCGATGTCGCGGGGCTCCCGATCGTGCGCAGGTGGCACGTCGTGCACCTCGCGCAGAAGCGGCTGTCTCCGGTCGCCCAGGCGCTGAAGGCGTTCCTGCTCGCCGAGGGCGGCCGCCATCTCGCCGCGCTCGAGGCGCCCGCGCAAAGGGCGCCGCGCACTCCGGCGCGCCGGTCGAGTTCTGCTTAGCGTTTTCCGGGAATCACGCGCGCTTTACGAGCGGTTCGCATCGCGGGGGCGCTGGTCGGAACGATGCACCGGGTCGCTGCGCTCGTCGGCGAGGTACGTCGCGATCTTCCCGCGCAGCACCGGCACACCGTCGCGGCCGACCTCGATCGCATAGTGCGTGAGCGGCAGCGCCGCGCCGTCGAGGCGCACCGACGCAACCAGGGGCGCGTCCGCCGGGATCCGCTCGGCGAAAAAGGCGAGGTCGCGCAGCGCGACAAGGTAGCCGACCCGCGGCCCGTCACCGCGTGACTCCCGCGCGCGCCGGACGGCCTCCCAGAGCGCCGCGGTCTGCGCCGCCGCTTCCACGGCGGCGAAGGCGGGCGCGCTGCCCCCGACGACGAGCGCACAGGCGGCCGGAATGCGCGCCTCGCAGACCAGGCCTTCGGACATCTCGCCGATGATCGAAGTGACGAAGCGCATCGGCGGTTGCTGCGGGAGCAAGGTTTCGATGCGCGCACCCTGCCCCGACCCTGCCGTCGGCTGTGCCAGTGTCCCGGCCGGTGCCTCGGGACGACCAAGGCCGAGCGCGCCGTTCGCGACGACCGCACCGTCGCGCCTCACCTCGACGTTCACGCGCTCGCCGTTACGGCGGCGTGTGACGAGCGTCAGGCGGTCGCCGGGCACGACGAGCTGCCGCAACCGGAGGAACGGGATCGTGCGGAGCGGCAGCGGACGTTGCGACTCGCGCGAGAGCTGCTCGACGACCAGCGCGAGCAGCGCGACGGCGGGGAGGATCGGCCGCCCCGGGAAGTGTCCTTCGCAATAGGCCTCGGGGACGGCAATCGTCGCGGTCATGCGCTCATCCGCGGGTCGCGACGATCGCGGCGACGACGAACGACGGGAAGACTTCGCGGATCGCAGAGATGTCCGGGAAAACCTGCACGTCAGTGAACCCGTTCGCCTCGAGCGCCGCGCGCCACTGCTCGGGCGTCAGGAACCCGCCGTTCGGGCGCCAGGGCGGCGCGAGCACCGAGTCCCGGAACGTGCCCAGCAGGTTGAAGACGAACTCGACGTAGACCGGCTGGCCCGGGAACGGCCGCACGCACTCCGCGATCGCCAGCACGCCCCGGTCGACGAGCGCCGCCCGCACTTCCGCGAGCGTCGCTGCCAGGTCGCGCGCGACGTGCAGGACGTTGACGCCGAAGACGAGCGCGCAACTCGCAAGGCGTACACCGGCCTCGGCAAACGGCCGGTCGATGTCGAGTGCGTGAAACTCGAGCGGCGCGCCGCGGAAGCGGGCGCGCAGCGTCCGCTCGGCACGGCGGAGGAACATCGCCGAATGGTCCGTGACCCGGTACCGCGACACCGCGTTCGCGCGGCCCGTCGCCCCGATCCGCTCGAGCAGCGCCTCGGCGCCGCTGCCGAACCCGGCGCCGAGCTCGAGCACCTCCCCGCCCTGCCGCTGCAGGGCCCGCTCCGCCGCGACGGCGCCGATCGCGTTCGCGACACCATAGAGCGGATTGGCGTTGGAGAAGTACTTCGACCACGCGACCACGCCCGCGGGCCCGAAGAGCGCCTGCTCGCCCGTGATCTCGCCCCGCAGGACAGCGGCGTAGGCGTCCGCCGCGAGTGCCGCGATCCGGTACGACGGCAGACATCGCTCATCGTTCGCCGCCTGCGCCGCGAGCAGTTCGTCCGGGTCAAGGGCCGGAAGCGCGCGGTCGATCCGATACCGAGCGGCGGCGTCGTCGGGCGTCAGGCGATCGGCCCAGCCGCGTGCGGCGAGCGTCCGCAGCAGCCACGCCACCGGCACGCGCGCGACGGTCGGGTCGAGGTCCGCGCGCTCGATCGCTTCATCTGCCGTTGCGCCGTCGGCGCAGGCGTGCTCAAGCCCCGCCGCGCGGACCGACTTGAGCGCGAGGCGCGCGACGTACTCCTCGATCAGCTGACACGAGCGGACGAAGGTGTCGTCGAAGAGCGGCAGGATCTCGGGCGGGATCAGCCGCGCCCGCTCGTCGGCCTGGGGTGGTCCGTCTCCGATCGGCGACAGCATGGGTGGGCGCCTCGAAAATATTTAGTCTAGCGCCTGCCGCCCTGCCGCGCGTCCAGGACAAACTTTCCTGTCCCGGCGCCAATCCATACGGTCGCCCTTGTTAGAATCGGAATCGCGGAATCACTTTTACCCACGCTCTTGAATCCCCTCATCGTCACTGCGTATACCGGCGTCAACTGCCTCGGCGAAGGCGTGGACGCGTGGTGGAATGCGCTGCGCACTCACCACTCGGGCCTGCGAGCGTGCGTGTTCGAGGACGCCGCGCTCGATACTTTCGTCGGCCAGGTGGACGGCGTCGAGCGCGTGAGGCTGCGCGGGGAGCTCGCGTGGTTCGACTGCCGCAACAATCGCCTCGCGCAGCTCGGGCTCGAGCAGGACGGCTTCGCGGACGCGGTTGCGGCCGCACGCGAGCGCTACGGACCGCGCCGCATCGCCGTCGTCCTCGGCACGAGCACCTCGGGCGTGGGGGCGACCGAGCACGCGTACCGTCACCGCGATCCGGTCACCGGCGCGCTGCCGGCGGACTTCCATTACACCGAGACGCAGAACACGTTCTCGCTCGCTGCGTTCGTGCGGCGCAAGCTCGATCTCGGCGGCGTGGCGCACGTCGTGTCTACGGCGTGCTCGTCGAGCGCAAAAATCTTTGCCAGCGCGGCGCGGCTGATCGACGCCGGGCTCGCCGACGCCGCCCTCGTCGGCGGCGTCGACAGCCTCTGCCTCACCACGCTCTACGGCTTCCGTTCGCTCGAGCTGCTATCGAGGGAGCCCTGCCGTCCGTTCGATGCCGAGCGGACCGGCATCTCGATCGGCGAGGGCGCCGGCTTCGCGCTGCTCGAGCGCACGGGGGAGGGCGTCGCGCTCGTCGGCGTCGGGGAGAGTGCCGATGCCTACCACATGTCGACGCCGCATCCCGAGGGCCTCGGCGCGCGGCTCGCGATGGAGCGCGCGCTCGCTTCGGCATCGGTCGCGCCGAAGGAAATCGGTTATGTGAACCTGCACGGCACGGCGACGCGCTCCAACGACGCCGCGGAAGGCCGGGCGGTGCGCGATGTCTTCGGGTCGCACACGCCGTGCAGCGCGACGAAAGGCGCACACGGCCATCTCCTCGGCGCCGCGGGAATCACGGAGGCGCTCGTCGCGATCATGAGCCTCGAGCACGGCTGGCTGCCGGGCACCGCGAACACCCGCGCGCTCGACGCCGCGTGCGGCTGCCGCGTGCTGCTGCAGGGCGAGCCGGCCGACGCGCGCTACGTGGTCTCGAACTCGTTCGGCTTCGGCGGCAACAACTGCAGCCTGGTGTTCGGGCGGGCGCCTTGACCACTCCGGCAACGACGACGCGCAGGGGCATCTGGCGTGCGACGCACCGGGTGCGCTGATGGCGGTCTACGTCGACGGCATCGGTCTCCTCGCCCCCGGGCTGCCCGGATGGCCGGCCGCGCGCGCGGTCCTTTGCGGTGAGGTGCGCTACGAGGCGGGCGAGATGCCGCGACCGAGCGCCGAATTGCTGCCGCCGGCGGAGCGGCGCCGCTGCGGCGACATCGTCAGGCTCGCACTCCACGTCGGCGCCGAGGCACTCGCCCCGAGCGGTGCGCGCGCGGCCGATCTCCCCACCGTCTTCACCTCCTCGTCGGGCAACGGCGAGGTGCTGCACCAGATCTGCGCGACCCTGGCGGGGCCGGTGCGCGACGTCTCGCCGACCCGTTTCCACAATTCCGTCCACAACGCGCCGGCGGGCTACTGGAGCATCGCCACGGGGTCCCGCGAGGCGTCGACCAGCCTCTGCGCCGATCGGGGCAGCTTCGCCGCGGGCCTGCTCGAAGCCGCGCTCCAGTCCGCGGCCGAGCGTCGGCGGGTGCTGCTCGTTGCCTACGACGCGCCGAACCCCGCACCGCTCGCCGCCGCCATTCCGATCGTCGCGCCGTGCGGCGTCGCATTGCTCCTCGGCTACGAAGCTGCGGCGGCGAGCCTCGCGCGGCTCGAACTCGGGCTCGCCGCCGACGGTGAGGTCACGCCGTTCGCGGATGGCGGCCTCGAGCGCTTGCGCACCGGAAACTCCGCCGGATGTGCGCTGCCCCTGCTCGTGGCGCTTGCGGGGCGGCAAGCCGCGCAGCTGCTCATCGAATACCTGCCGGCGCTGCGCCTCGCCGTCACCATTGAGCCGTCCGCCCCGTAGGCGGCGTAGCGCGTCGGGGGAGCGGGGCAAAGCGGGCGCAAACGAGGCGCGCTCTATAATCGGCCGGGCGTTGGGTACGAGGAGCGGGAGATGGCAAAAGTCGCGTTCATCGGTCTCGGGGTCATGGGCGCCCCCATGGCCCGCCACCTTGCGAAGGCGGGACACGAGCTCACCGTCTACAACCGCACCCGCGCGAAGGCCGAGGCCTGGGTCGCGAGCTACGGCGGGCGGCTCGCCGCGACGCCGGCGCGCGCAGCCGCGGGCGCGGAGCTGGTGTTCTCGTGCGTCGGCGACGATCCGGACCTGCGCGAGATCGCACTCGGACCGGAAGGTTCCTTCGGCGCGATGGCGCAGGGCGCGGTCCACGTCGATCACACGACCGCCTCGGCGCAACTCGCGCGCGAGCTGGCGGCCGAGGCGTCGAAGCGCGGCGTGCACTTCCTCGACGCGCCGGTTTCCGGCGGACAGTCGGGCGCCGAGAACGGTGTGCTGACCGTGATGGTCGGCGGCGATGCGCAGGCCTTCGAGCGCGCGCGACCTCTCATCGCGCATTTCGCGCGCGCGGTGACGCTGATCGGACCGTCCGGCTCCGGACAACTCGCGAAGATGGTCAATCAGATCTGCGTCGTCGGCGTCGTGCAGGGCCTCGCCGAGGGCATCGACTTCGGCTTGCGCGCGGGGCTCGACGTGAAGCTCGTGCTCGACACGATCTCGAAGGGTGCCGCCCAATCGTGGCAGATGGAGAACCGCGGCGCCACGATGCTCGCCGACCAGTTCGACTTCGGCTTCGCGGTCGACTGGATGCGGAAGGACTTGCGCATCTGTCAGGAGGAGTCCGCGCGCAACGGCGCCGCCCTGCCCGGGACGCGCCTGATCGACGGCTTCTTCGCCGAAATCCAGAAGATGGGCGGTGGGCGCTGGGACACCTCGTCGCTGCTGCGACGGCTGCGGAAGAACGCGTGATCGAGATGCCCTTCACTGCGCCGGCCGAGTATGTCGGCGCGGTGCAGCCGCCGACCGCGCCGATCTCTTCGGCGCTGTGGTTCGTCTTCAGCGAGAGCGATGTACTGGTGTCGGCGGGTGGCGCGCCGCATCTGCCGGTGATCCTGCACCCCGAAGCGCTGGGCTTCGAAGTGGGCCACGTCCACTATCTCGGCCGGCTCGGGCCCGAGCACTGCTACGCCTGCGACGTCGGCGCGAGCGTCCCGGCGGCGTCCGGCTGGGAGTGGCGGGGCTTGAGGTCGCTCTTCGCGCGCCTGCCCGACGCGCACTTCGCGCTCGCCGGCCGCGCACTCCAGCTGGTCGACTGGGACCGCACGCACGGCCACTGCGGCCGCTGCGGGACGCCGACGACGCTGCGCACGAGCGAGCGCTCGCGGGAATGCCCGACGTGCGGGCTCGTCGTCTATCCGCGCATCGCTCCGGCGATCATGGCGCTCGTCCGGCGCGCACCCGACGAGATCCTGCTCGGCCGCTCGCACCGCTTCCCGCCCGGGATGCACAGCGCGCTCGCCGGTTTCGTCGAGCCCGGCGAGACGCTCGAGCAGTGCCTCGAGCGCGAGGTGCTCGAGGAAGTCGGCATCGCGGTCCAGAATGTGCGGTATTTCGCGAGCCAGCCTTGGCCGTTTCCCCACTCCCTGATGATCGCGTTCACCGCGGACTGGAAAAGTGGCGAAATCCGCGTCGATCCGCTTGAAATCGAGTCGGCGCAGTGGTTTAACATCCGCAAGCTGCCACTGCTCCCGCTGCCGATCAGCATTTCTCGTCGGCTGATCGACGCGGTAGTGGCCGACATGATCGGCCGATTTACCTGACCGCTTGACCTGACCGCTTGACCTGACCGCTTGACCTGACCGCTTGACCTGACCGCTTGAACTGACCGCTTGAACTGACCGCTTGAACTGAATCGAGGGCGCGCATTGGACGGACTTCACGTCCTCGCCAACCTGTACCGCTGCCGCGGGGAGGCGCAGTACCTGACGGACGCCGCTGCGCTGCGCAGCCGCTGCCTCGCGGCGATCGAGCGCGCGGGGCTCACGGTCCTGGGCGACCTGTTCCGCCAGTTTCCGGGCAGCGACGGCGCTCCGGATCCGTCGGCGGGCGTGACCGGCTGCGTCGTGCTGGCCGAATCCCACGTCGCCATCCACACCTGGCCGGAAATTGCGTGCGTGACCCTGGACGCGTACGTCTGCAACTATTCGCGCGACAACACCGCGCGCGCACGCGCGCTGGTGGACGAGCTGACCAAGCTTTTCCAGCCCGAAGACTGCGATCGGCACGACGTGCCGCGCGGCCGTCCGGGTAAGCGCAACCAGCGCGCGGCCTGACCGCCGTCGCTCAGCCGGAGCCTGGATTCGCGACCAGCACGGCGCGCGCGCGCGCGGGCATTCCCATGAACCGGAAGTCGGGCTCCGGCACGCGCCCGCTGACGATGTCCGCGATCGCCTGCCCGGAGCCGCACGCCATCGTCCAGCCGAGCGTGCCGTGGCCGGTGTTCAGGAAGAGGTTCGGGTAGCGCGTCCGTCCGACGCACGGCACGTTGGAGGGCGTCGCCGGCCGCAGTCCGGTCCAGAACTCCGCTCGAGCGGGATGTCCGGCGCCCGGAAACAGGTCGAAAGCGCGGCGCGCGATCGCTTCGCAGCGCACGTCGTTCACTTCGGTGTTGTAGCCGTCCATCTCCGCGGTGCCGGCAACGCGGAGCCGGTCGCCGAGCCGCGAGAAGACCAGCTTGTGCTCGACGTCCGTGAGGCTCACGGTCGGCGCTTCGTCGCCGGCGTCGAGCGGCATCGTGACCGAGTAGCCCTTCAGGGGATAGACCGGAATAGGTATGCCGAGCGGCGCCAGCACGAGCGGACTGTAGCTCCCGAGGGCGACGACGTAGGCATCCGCCGCAACCGGGTCGTCGCGACCCGTCGCATCGGCGAGCACGGTGCAGCGCACGCGACCGCGGTCGGCCTCGAGGCGCTTGATCGTCCGGCCGTACTCGAACCGCACGCCCTCCCCCGCGGCGCGCCGCGCGAGCCCCTGGGTGAACTTGCACGCGTCGCCCGACTCGTCGCCCGGCGTGTAGATGCCGCCGACGATCCGGTCGGCCGCATGACGCATCGCCGGCTCGATCGCGATGCACTCCTCGGCCGTCTTCACCTCGCGCTCGGCACCGTAGCGGCGCATCCGCTCGGCCTCCACGACGGCGCGCGCGAATTCGTCTTCATCGGTGTGGAACGCGAGGATGCCGCGCGCGAGCTGGTCGTACTCGAGGCCGGTGTCGTGTCGGAGTTGCTGGAGGAGCCGTCGGCTGTAGAGCGCGAGCGCGAGGAGCTGCCGCGTGTTCTCGCGGTTGCGGAACGGCAGGCACTCGAGGAGGAACCGCGCGCCCCAGGCCCACTGCCGCCACTCCGCGCGCGGCCGGAAGACGAGCGGCGCGCCTTCGCGGCCAAGCCATTGCAGGAGCTGCGCCGGCAAGCCCGGGTGGGCCCACGGTTCGGCGTGGCTGGCCGAGATCTGCCCGCCGTTCGCGAAGCTCGTCTCGAGTCCCGCTGCGCCCTGCCGCTCGATCACCGTGACTTCGTGACCCGCGCGCGCCAGGTACCAGGCGCTTGCGGTGCCGACGACGCCCGCGCCCAGCACAATCACCCGCATGCGGCGCCTATTGCCAATGTCATGACAAAAAGCGTACACGCAGTCGCGCGCGGGCGCGAGCCTGCAAAGACAACGGCCGCCTGCAAGGCGGCCGTTCACTGGATCCCCGCTTCCGCGGGGATGACCCTCGGCGCCCGGCGCCATGCGCCAGTCTTTCGAGGGTCACTTGCCGGTGTAGGCGACGACCCGCTGGCGCTGCTCGCCGAGGCCCTGGATTCCGAGCGTCATGACGTCGCCCGGCTTGAGCCAGATCGGCTCGGGCTTCTTGCCCATGCCGACGCCCGGCGGCGTGCCGGTGGTGATGATGTCGCCCGGCATCAGCGTCATGTACTGCGACAGGTGGGATACGATCTTCGCGACTGAGAAGATCATCGTGCGCGTGTTGCCGGTCTGCATGCGCTCGGGGTTCACGTCGAGCCACATTTCGAGGGTCTGGGGATTCGGGATCTCGTCGCTGGTCACCAGCCACGGGCCGATCGGGCCGAACGTGTCGCAGCCCTTACCCTTGTCCCACTGGCTCGTCGACATCTGGAACGAGCGCTCGGACACGTCGTTCACGATGCAGTAGCCGGCGACGTAATCGAGCGCCTTGTCCTCCGGCACGTATTGCGCCTTGGTGCCGATCACCACGCCGAGCTCCACCTCCCAGTCGAGCTTGATCGAGTTGCGCGGCTGCACGACGTCGTCGTTCGGCCCGCTGATCGAGGTGGTGGCCTTCATGAACACCACCGGCTCGGACGGCACCGGCAACCCGGACTCCGCGGCGTGGTCGCTGTAGTTCAACCCGATCGCGACGAACTTGGTGATGCCGGTGTAGGGCACGCCGAAGCGCGGCTCGGTCTTGATCAGCGGCAGCGACTCCGGCCTGATCTTGCGCAACCGCGCGAGCCCCTTGGGCGAGATCGTGTCCTGGTCGACGTTCGACAGCACGCTGGATAGGTCGCGCAACATGCCCTGCGAATCGATCATCCCCGGCTTTTCGTAGCCGTTCTTGCCCCAACGACACAGCTTCATCTTTTCGTTCTCCAGGTCTAGCGATGTGGTGAGGGCCGCGCCGTCCGGCCCCTAGATCGTCATGCCGCCATCCACCGAGAAGGCGACGCCAGTCGCGAACGCGGACTCGTCCGAGGCGAGGTAGATGAGCAGCGGGGTGATGTCGTCGACGGTCGCGAGCCGGCCCATCGGCTGGCGCGCGACGAAATCCTTGCGTGCCTGCTCCGGATCGGCGAACGCGTTGATGCGCCCCTGCAGGCTCGGCGTGTCGACCGTGCCGGGGCAGACCGCGTTGCAGCGGATGCCCTGCTTCACGTAATCCGCCGCGATCGCCTTCGTGAAGCCGAGCACCGCGGCCTTGGTGGTGCCGTACGCGAGGCGGTTCGGCAGTCCGCGGATGCTCGAGGCGATCGACGCCATGTTGATGATCGAGCCCTTCTGCTGCTTGAGCATCCCGGGCAGGAACGCACGCGTCACGCGGTACATCGACTTGACGTTGAGGTCGAAGCTCCGGTCCCAGTCCTGCTCGCTGCACTCCATGATCGTGCCGTGATGCACGAACCCAGCGCAGTTGAAGAGGACGTCGACGTCGCCCGCCTCCTTCGCGACGCGCTCCACGGCCGCGTTGTCGGTGACGTCGAGCACGCGCGTGGTGACGCCGCTGGTCGTAGTCCCGCGGGTGGTAGTCCCGCTGGTCGTAATCCCGAGCGCGCCCTCGAGCGATCGCAGGGCCTCGGCGTTGACGTCGGTCGCCCAGACCCGCGCGCCCTCGGCGGCAAATGCGATCGCCGCCGCGCGCCCCATGCCCTGTCCGGCCGCCGTGACGAAGGCGCGCTTGCCCCTCAGCCGGTCGCCCACTTGTCGTGTCCTCCTTGCGGATGTTGTTGTCGCGGGAACGGAGGATTATAGCAGCGCGATCCGCAGAATCGACCTCTTTTCACTGTCCGGAACGCTGGAAAACCCTGCCAGACCAGCCGCTTGCGCATGTTTTCAGTGGTCCGGACAGCACCCTGGACGAGTTTGACACCCCCTGACGATCCGCGTACCGTCCTCCGCCGGAGTCCTCTGGCAAGGGCTCATCCAAGAAGCCGGCGCAGGCCGGCACCGTGTCGACACAAGGAGGAGAAATGCTGCGTATCGTCGGCCGCGTGGCGCGCATCGCCGCCACCGCGCTCCTGGCTCTCGCGTCATCCGGAGCCCTCGCGCAGGAGCGCGTCACCGTGTGGTTCACCCGCGCCTTCTATCCCTCGGAGGATCAGGCGCTGCAGGACGTGATCAAGAAATACGAGGCGAAGAGCGGCGTCAAGGTCGACCTGTCGCTCTACTCGCCCGAGGACATCGTTACCAAGTCGGTCGCCGCGGTCGAGGCGGGCAACCCGCCGGACGTCGGCTTCGGTCTCACCTACGATTTCCGCGTCACCGGCAAGTGGGCGTTCGAGGGCAAGCTCGAGAGCCTCGACTCGGTCATCAAGCCGATCGCCGCGCAGTTCCTGCCCGGCCCGCTTTCGACCACGTGGCTGCTGAACGGCAAGACCAATCAGCGCGCGTACTACGCCGCGCCGGTCGAAATGCAGCTCATGCACATCAACTACTGGATCGACATGCTCCAGGACGCGGGCTTCAAGGAGTCCGACATACCGAACGACTGGAAAGGCTTCTGGAGCTTCTGGTGCGACAAGTACCAGCCGGCGGCGCGCGCCAAGGGGCAGCGCATCTATGCGATCGGACACCCGGCGAGCGTGCAGGCGTCCGACACCTTCTACAGCTTCCACATGTTCATGAACGCGTACGACGTGGAGATCGTCGACGAGAACGGCAAGCTGTTGCTCGACCAGCCGAAGAACCGCGCCGGTCTCGTGAAAGCGCTCGCCGACTACGCGGCGATCGTGAAGAAGGGGTGCTCGCCGGCATCGTCGGTGAACTGGGGCGATGTCGACAACAACCTGAACTTCGCCAACAAGACGACCGCGATGACGCACAACGCGACCATCTCGATCCCGGCGGCCCAGTTCGACACGATGAATCGCGCGACCTCGACGGCCGAGCAGAAGGAGATTGCGCGCGTCAACTACTACCAGAAGATCCGCACTCGCGGCTTCCCGGACAAGGCGACCGGCGGCAAGCTCCCGCAGCTCGCGGCGGTGAAGACCGCGGTGGTGTTCGCTGAGGCCAAGAACAAGGCGCGCGGCCGGGAGTTCCTCGCCTTCTTCCTCGAGGAAGACAACCTGCAGACCTACGTCGAGGGCTCGCTCGGCCGCTGGGTGCCGGTGACCAAGCGCGCGTCGGTCGCGCCGTTCTGGACCGACGGCAAGGACCCGCATCGGAAGGCCGTGCAGCAGCAGGTGTCCGAAGGCGTCGTGTTCTTCCCGTTCGTGCGCAACTGGAAGTTCACCGTCGCGAACGCGGAAAACGTCTGGGGCCGCGCCACGGCGCGCATCGCCAAGGACGGCGTGTCGGCCGAAAAGGCGGCCGATGAGCTGATCGCCCGCGTCAAGCAGATCCTGGCACAGTGAACGAGCGTTAGCACGCGGGTTCTCCGGGGGCGGGCGAACGCCCGCCCCCGAACATCCGATGTCCGCAGTCGTTCTTCCAGCGCCCGCGCAGGCACCCCCCAGGAAAGGGGTCTCCGAGGAGACCTTCTGGGGAGTCGTCCTGCTGATCCCCTACTTCGTCGTCTTCGCGCTGTTCGTCGTCTTCCCGGTTCTGTACGGCATCTGGCTCGGCTCGAGCCCGTCTGCGTACACGAAGCTCTTCCAGGATCCCGTCTTCGGCTCGACGATCGTCAACACCGTCATCTTCCTGCTCGTGGCGGTCAACCTGAAGATGCTGATCGCGCTCGGGCTCTCGGCGTTCTTCCTCCAGGAGAGGGCCTGGATCCGCTGGCTTTCGGTGCTGTTCCTGATCGCCTGGGCCATGCCCTCGATCCCGACGATCCTGTCCTTCCGCTGGATGCTCAATCCCGAGTGGGGGATGGTGAACGCGCTGCTCTTCAAGTGGTTCCAGATCGACGGGCCCGGCTGGCTCACCGAGCGCCACTATGGCCTCGGCTGGGCGATCGTCGTGCACATCTGGAAGTCGCTGCCGTTCTGGACGCTGATCCTGCTCGCCGGACGGATGGGAATCCCGAAGGAGCTGTACGAGTCGGCGGCCGTCGACGGCGCGACGCGCTGGCAGGGATTCCGCTACGTCAGCTGGCCGAGCATGCGCGGGCTGTACCTGACCTGCGTGCTGCTGTCGACGATCTTCAGCCTCGGCGATTTCAACTCGGTCTACCTGCTGACCGGCGGTGGCCCGATCGATTCCACCCACGTGCTCGCGACGCTCGGCATCCGCTACCTGCGCATGGACCAGGTCGACGTCGCGCTCGCGTCGATCATCGTCGCGATGCCGGCGATCCTGCCGATCGTCTGGTACATGATGAAGCGGCTGTCCGCCGAGCACACCGCGGACTGAATGGATGAACTGAGCGGATGAAGTTCGCGCGCGACTGGCCGCTCTACCTCATCGGGATCGCGGTGTTCCTGTGGACGATCATCCCGATCTACCACCTGCTCGTGATCGCGCTCACGCCCCAGCAGGAGGCGGTGGCGAGCGGGCTTTTCCCGAACCACCCGACGCTGCAGAACTTCGAGCTGGTCCTGGGCGCGAAGCACAACATGGTGCAGCACTTCTGGTCGCAGCTCGGCTCGAGCGTGTTCATCGCGGTGATGGTCGCCGTGATCACGCTGGCGATCGGCGCCTGCGCGAACTTCGCGATCACGCGCATTCGCATCAAGGGCGGCAGGATGATCACGAATATCGCCCTGCTCACCTACCTGATTCCGGCCGCTTTCCTGGCGATCCCGATGTACAAGATCATGGGCGTGTACGGATTGGTGGACAGCCCCTGGTCGCTCATCTTCGCGATGGTGGCGCTCGCCTCGCCCTACGCCATCTGGGTGATGAACCAGGCGTCGACCAAAATCCCGCGCGAGCTCGACGAGGCCGCGAAGATCGACGGCGCGTCCACGCTGCAGATCTTCCGGTTCGTCTACCTGCCGCTGATGGTGCCGACGATGGTCGCGATCGGCACCTACGCGCTGCTGCTCGCCTGGAACGAGTACCTCTACGCGTTCCTGATGCTCGCCACCGAAAGCCGGCTGACGCTGTCGGTCGCGCTCGGAAACTTCCTCGCCTTCGACGACTCCCCATGGGCGCTGATGATGGCGACCGGCGTGATCTACGCGCTGCCGCCCACCGCGATCTACTACGCGTTCCGGCGGTACATGGTCTCGGGCCTGACGGCGGGCGCGGTCAAGAGCTGACGTGCTTGGCCGCGGAGGTGAGGCTTCATGGATGAGCTGACCCAGCGTCTCGCCAACTGCTACACCGGCGCGATCCACGACGTGCTGCGCGCGATGGGGCACGAGCGCGTCGTGCTCCCCTCGGCGATCCGTCCCCTCGACCCGACGCACAAGGTCGCGGGACCGGTCTGGACCGCCTCCGGCCACATCGACCGGACGAAGAGCGCGCACGACACGCTGCTCGGCTGGACCGGGCTCCTGTCCAAAGCGCCGCCCGGGCACGTGATCGTCTGTCAGCCCCATAACCACGAGGTCGCGCTAATGGGCGAGCTCTCGGCCGAGACGCTCAAGAACAAGGGTGTGCTCGGCTACGTCGTGGACGGCGGCTGCCGCGACACCGAGTTCATCCTGAAGATCGGGTTCCCGGTGTTCTTCAGCTTCTACACGCCGAGCGATATCGTCGGTCGCTGGATTCCGGACCGTTTCGGGGAGCCGATCACGATCGGCGCGGTGACGATCTGCGACGGGGACTACCTGCTCGGCGACCGTGACGGCGTAGTCGCGATCCCGCGCGCGGTGGCCGCAGAGGCGGTGACCAAGACCGAAGCGATGATGCAGACCGAGAGCAAGGTTCGCACCGCGATCCTCGGCGGCATGGACCCGGTCGACGCGTACCTGAAATATGGCAAGTTCTGATCCCCGGCTGGTGATGCTTGCGCCGGAAGACAACTGCGTCGTCGTCGCCCAGGCGCTGCACGCAGGCGACCGCGTGACCATCGACGGTAAATCGGTCGCCGTTGCCAAAGCGATTGGTGTCGGCCACAAGCTCGCGCGGCGCGCGATCGCGCGGGGCGAGAAAGTGCTCAAGTACGGCGCGGTCATCGGTACGGCGAGCGCGCCGATCGCGCGGGGCGAGCACGTCCACACACACAATCTAGAAAGCGACTATCTGCCCACCCACACGCTCGAGGCAGGGCGGGCCTTCATGGGGAAGCACGCATGAGCGCGCCGGGCCGCCCCAAGCGCGAATCCTTGGCGCGCAGCGACCAGGTAGCCCAATGAGCGCGAGCGAGCTCCGCGGCTATCTGCGCCCCGACGGCCGCAAAGGCATCCGCAACGTCGTCGCGGTCGCCTACCTCGTCGAGTGCGCCCATCACGTCGCGCGGGAAATCGTCGGCCGGTTCCGCGACCCCGTGCGGGAGGCGCCGCACCGCGGCTTGGCCGTCCATCTCATCGGCTTCCCGGGCTGCTATCCGAACGCATACGCCGACCGCATGCTGCGGCGCCTGTGCACGCACCCGAACGTGGGCGCAGTGCTGCTCGTCTCGCTCGGCTGCGAGAGCTTCAACCGGCGCGCGTTGGAGGAGCACATCCGTGCCTCCGGCCGTCCGGCGGCGACGCTCGTCATCCAGGAGTCAGGCGGCACGCGCCGGACCATCGCGCGCGGCGTCGAATGGGTCGAGGAGTGGCTGAGCGAGCTCGACGCGCAGGTCGCCGTCCCGATGGCGCTCTCCGAGCTGATCGTCGGCACTGTCTGCGGCGGCTCCGACGGCACCAGCGGCATCACCGCCAACCCCGCGATGGGCCGTGCGTTCGACCTCCTGGTCGAGCGCGGCGCCGCGTGCATTTTCGAGGAGACCGGCGAGCTGGTCGGCTGCGAGCACCACATGGCGAGTCGCGCGGTGACGCCCGAGCTCGGCCGCGAGATCGTCGCATGCGTCGCGAAGGCCGCGCGCTACTACGCGACCCTCGGGCACGGCAGCTTCGCGGTCGGCAACGCCGACGGCGGACTCACCACGCAGGAAGAAAAGTCACTCGGTGCCTATGCGAAGAGTGGCGCATCGCGAATCGTGGGGCTGCTCAAGCCCGGCGACCTGCCGCCCACCGGCGGGCTCTACCTGCTCGATGTCGTGCCCGACGGCGAAGTGCGCTTCGGGTTCCCGAACATCAATGACAACGCCGAGATTGCCGAGCTGATCGCGTGCGGCTCGCACCTCGTGTTCTTCTCGACCGGGCGCGGGTCGGTCGTCGGCTCCGCCATCGCGCCGGTGATCAAGGTCTGCGCCAATCCGGAGACCTACCGCAAGCTCGAGGACGACATGGACGTCGATGCCGGCCGCATCCTCGAAGGCCGTGCGACACTCGACGAGGTCGGACGGGAGGTGTACGGGCTCGCCCTGCGCGTCGCGCGCGGCGCGCCGACGCGGTCGGAGTCGCTCGGGCACCAGGAGTTCATTCTTACCTACAAGACGTTCGAACCGGCGGGACCGGCCTGTCTGCCGGCCGCGGCCTGACTCGCGGGAAGCGGGAAGCGGGAAGCGGGAAGCGGCAAGCGGCAAGCGGAAAAAGGAAAGAGGAAAGAGGAAAGAGGCAAACGCATGGCATCGGTCACCCTGTCCCGCGTAAGGAAGACTTACGGCAACCTGGAAGTTGTCCATGGCGTCGACGTCAAGATCGAGGACGGAGAGTTCTGCGTCCTGGTCGGACCATCGGGCTGCGGCAAGTCGACGCTGCTGCGCATGATCGCCGGGCTCGAAGAGATCAGCGGCGGCGAGATCGCGATCGGCTCCCGCGTGGTCAACGACATCGCGCCAAAGCAGCGCGACATCGCGATGGTGTTCCAGAACTACGCGCTGTACCCGCACATGACCGTGTTCGACAACATGGCCTTCAGCCTCAAGCTCGCCGGCCGGTCGAAGGACGAGATGGACGAGCGCGTGGGGTCGGCGGCGAAGATCCTCGGCCTCTCCGACTACCTCGAGCGCTTCCCGCGCCACCTCTCCGGCGGCCAGCGGCAACGCGTGGCGATGGGCCGTGCGATCGTCCGGCAGCCGCAGGTGTTCCTGTTCGACGAGCCGCTCTCGAACCTCGACGCGAAGCTGCGGGTGCAGATGCGCACCGAGATCAAGGAACTGCACCAGCGCCTTAAGACGACTGCGGTGTACGTCACGCACGACCAGATCGAGGCGATGACCATGGCCGACAAGATCGTCGTCATGAACGCCGGCAACGTCGAGCAGATCGGCGCGCCCCTCGACCTCTACGACAGCCCGACAAACCTCTTCGTGGCGGGCTTCATCGGCTCGCCGGCGATGAACTTCCTGAAGGGCCGGCTGACGCGCAACGGCGCGGGCCTCGAGGTCACGCTCGGGGAAGGCGTGCGCATTCCCGCGCCGCCGGGCGTGCGCGCGGAGAACGACGGACGCGAGATCACGCTCGGCGTGCGGCCCGAGCACCTCGCGGTGCGCGACGGCGGCGTGCCGGCGGAGGTGGTCGTGGTCGAGCCCACCGGTGCGGACACGCTCATCTTCTGCAAGGTGGCCGGTGCCGACGTGACGGCGGTCGTGCGCGAGCGCCACCACTTCCGGCCTGGCGAGACGATCGGGCTCGCGCCCGAGCTCACGTTCCTCTTCGATCCAGCGAGCGGCGCTCGCATCCAGTAGCGGCGGCGTGAACGAGGGCTCGCGGAGCGACCGACTACAATCGCCGCCGGTTCCGCCCTACGCCGCGCCGTCGAGGAGACCCGCATGACCCTGCCGCTCATCCCGACCACCGTCATCGGGAGCCTGCCCAAACCGGCGTGGCTCACCGGCACGTGGTACAGCGTGGTCGGGCGCTGGAACTTCGAGGGCGACGCGCTGAAGGAGGCGATGGACGATGCCACGCGCCTCGCGCTCGCCGACCAGGAGGCCGCCGGGATCGACATCGTGTGCGACGGCGAGCAGCGTCGCTCGACCCACTACACGCACTTCATCCATCAGCTCAGGGGGGTCGACTGCGAGAAGCTGAAAGTCAAGTCCATGCGCGGGGGCAAGTTCACACAGGAGGTGCCGCGCGTCACCGGTCCGATCACGCTTGCCACGCACCAGGCGGTCGAGGACTACCGGTTTCTCCGCCGCCTCACGAACCGGCCGATCAAGATGACGCTGCCCGGGCCGTCGACGCTCGTCGACGGGATGGCCGACGACTACTACGGCGACGAGCCTGCGCTCGCGCTTGCCTGCGCTGACGCGCTCAACCAGGAGATCCGCGCGCTCGCGGCCGCCGGTTGCGACATGGTGCAGCTCGACGAGCCCGCGTTCACGCGGCTGCCCGAGAAGCTCCACGCCTGGGGCGTCGAGGCAATGGACCGCGCGTTCGCCGGCACGACGGTCGCGAGCTGCGTGCACGTGTGTTACGGCTACCGCGCGCGCCTCGGCAACAAGGAGTGGAAGCACGGCTACGAGGAGATCTTCCCGGCGCTCGCGCGCGCGAAGGTCGACCAGTACTCGCTCGAGTTCGCCGAGCCGAAGCTCGCGCCGCAGCTCCTCGCCGGCCTGCCGGGCAAGACCATCCAGCTCGGCGTGATCGACGTCGGCACCGACGAGGTGGAGCGGCCGGAGACAGTCGCGGCGCGGCTGCGCGCGGCGCTCGAAGTGGTGCCGCCCGAGCGGCTGATCGCCGCGCCCGACTGTGGCTGCGTCGCGCGCGACCGCGCTGCGACGCGCGCCAAGCTGCGCGCGATGGTGCTCGGCACCCAAGCGGTCCGGCTCGAACTCGAGGCCCGGTCCTAGCGGACCCCACGTTTCTCTTGCCTGCGGGACGCGCGGCGACGCGCCGCCCGCCCCGGGAGCCTCGCACATGCAACTCTTCACTCCATTCGAACTCGCCGGCAGGCGGATGCGGAACCGCATCGTCTTCCCCGCGGTGCTGTCCAACTTCGCGCGCGAGAATCGGGTTACGCCGCGCCTTCTCGACTACTACGCGGAGCGCGCCGCGGGCGGCGCGGCGATGCTTGTCACCGAGGGCCTTGCGATCCACCCCTCCAGCGTGCCGCAGCCCAACGTCGCGACCGTGTTCGAAGCGGAGAACTTCGCCGGCTTCCAGCGTCTCGCCGCGGCGGTCGAGCGGCACGATTGCCGGCTGCTCGGCCAGCTCTGGCACGTCGGCCGCCAGCAGCTCTGGAGCCCGGTCGACGCGCCGGTCGGGGTCTCGGCGCTACCGGACGCCTACAGCTGGTCGGTACCGCACGTGATGACGGTCGACGAGATCGGGGTCATCGCGCGCGCGTTCATCGACGCTGCGCGGACGCTCGCGCGGGCCGGGTTCTCCGGCGTCGAGCTGCACGGCGGACACGGCTACCTGATCACGCAGTTCCTTTCGCCGTGGTCCAACGTGCGCGACGACGGCTACGGCGGCGACGTCGAGGGCCGCACCCGCTTCGTCCGCGAGATCATCGCCGGCATCCGCGCCGAGTGCGGCGCCGGCTTCATCGTCGGGCTGAAGATGCCGGGTGATGAGCGCGTCCCGGGCGGCATCGACGGCGACGAGGCGGCCCGGATCGCGGCGCGCCTCGCGGCGGCCGGCGGGCTCGACTACGTCGCGTTCGCCCAGGGGAACTTCAGCCCGAGTCTCGAGGACCACACGCCGGACATGCACTACCCGCCGGGACCCTTCATGGCGCTGCAGCGGTGGCTCCGCGAGCACGCGCGGCCGATCCCGGTGCTCGCCCTCGGGCGCGTCCTCGACGCCGCGCACGCCGAGCAGCTCCTCGGCGAAGGTGTCGGCGACCTCATCGGCATGGGGCGCGCGCTCGTCGCCGATGCGGCGCTGCCCGCGAAGGCGCTCGCCGGGAAAGCGGCCGCCACCCGGCCGTGCATCTTCTGCAACGTCTGCTGGGCCGAGATCCACGTCGGCAAGCCGATCGCGTGCATTCACAACCCGCATCTCGGAACGCCGGGCGAAGCGGCGTGGCAGCCCGCGCAGGCCGGCCGGAAGCGCCGCATCGCCGTCGTCGGCAGCGGCGTCGCCGGACTCGAGGCCGCGTGGGTCGCGGCGAGCCGCGGGCACGACGTGACGCTGCTCGGCTCGCGGGAGCCCGGCGGTAAGGCGCGACTCGAATCGCTGCTCCCGGGCCGCGCCGAGGTCGCGAAGGTGTTCGAGTTCCAGCTCGCGCGCGCCCGCGAGGCGGGCGTCGCCTTCGAATCGGGTGCGCCCTCGACCGTCGCGCAGATCGCCGCATTCCGCCCCGACGCGGTCGTGCTCGCGACCGGATCGAGCATGCGCCGCCCCGCGACGCTCGCAGCGGACAGCAACGCGGGCACGGACGCATGGACGCTCGCGGCGGGTCTTGGCGCCGCGCCCGGCAAGCGCGCCGGCACGGCAGTCCTCTTCGACCACGACCACGGCGCCGGCGTCTACGCGCTCGCCGACCTGCTCGCGTCGATTTACGACCGTCTCGTGATCATCACCCCGCGCACGCAGCTCGGCCGCAACGTCGCCTATGTCGGGCTGCTCGGGGTGTACCGGCGCCTGTATCGAGCCCGCGTCGAGATCGTCGTGGCGGCCGTACCGAAGCGTTTCGCCGCACGACGGGTCGTACACGCGAACGCGTTCACCGGCGAGGAGCGCATGATCGAGGACGTTGCGCTGTTCGCGTACGCGACGCCGCGCCTCGCCGACGACCGGCTCGCCGCGCCGCTGCGGGCGCAGGGACTCGAGGTGCGGCTCGCCGGCGACGCATTCGCGCCGCGGGCGATGCTCGCAGCGGTGCACGAAGGGCATCGCATCGGCAACGAGCTCTGAGCGCGCGATGTTCGAGCGCGCGCTCAACGTCTTCTGGATCCTGCTCGGCACGGGCGCCGCCGCGCACGCGTGGACGATCGGGCTCACCGGCCCGTCGGGCCCGGAGAGCGGCCTCTTCCCGCTCCTCGCCGGGCTGATCGTCGCGGGCGCCGGCGCCGCCCTGCTCCTCCTGCCGTCGCACCGCGCAGCCGCGCCGGCGTGGCCGCGCGGGGCGGCGCGCGGCCGCGTGCTCGGCGTCGTCGCCGGACTTGCGCTGATGGCGGCCGCCATCCCCTACGCTGGCTTCGCGGTTGCCGGCGCGATCACGATGATCGTCCTGCTCCGGACGGTCGAGCGATCGAGCTGGATCGGATCGATCGCACTCACGATCGGCTCGGTCGCCGGGGTGATGTGGCTGTTCGGTCACGCGCTGGGCATGACGCTGCCGCGCGGACCCTGGGGCTGGTGAGGCGATGGGCGCGCTCGAGGGACTCGCCATCGGCTTCAGCGTCATCCTGACGCCGGCCAACCTGTACTACTGCTTCATCGGCAGCCTGGTGGGCACGCTCGTCGGCGTGCTGCCGGGGATCGGCCCGCTCGCGGCGCTCGCGCTGCTCCTGCCGGTGACGTTCACGCTCACGCCGGTCGCCGGGCTGGCGATGCTCGCGGCGATCTTCTACGGCGCGATGTACGGCGGCTCGACCACCTCGATCCTGGTGAACATCCCCGGCGAGGCGGCCTCGGTGGTGACCACGCTCGACGGCCATCAGCTCGCGCGGCAGGGACGCGCCGGCGCCGCGCTCGGCATCGCGGCGCTCGGGTCGTTCATCGCCGGCACCGCGAGCCTGGTGTTGCTGACCTTCTTCGCCCCGGTGCTCGCGGCGATCGCGATCCGCTTCGGCCCGCCGGAGAACTTCGGGCTGATGGTGCTCGGCCTCGTCTGCACGCTGTACATGATCACCGGCTCGGCGGTGAAGGGCCTGCTCACGATCGCGCTCGCATTTCTCGCCGCGGCGATCGGCATCGATGTCGTCAACGGCCGCGACCGGTTCACCTTCGGCTCGGTCAACCTGATCGCGGGCATCGAGCTCCTCGCCGTGGTCATCGGGCTCTTCGGCGTCGCCGAGATCCTCGCCAACGTCGAGCACCTCGCGCGCAACACGCTCGTGGCGGAGCGCATCCGCGGCCTGTGGCCCACGGCGGACGACTGGCGGGCGTCGTGGAAACCGATCCTGCGCGGCAGCGGGCTCGGCTTCCTGCTCGGGTTGGTGCCGGGCGGCGGACCGGTGACGGCGGCCTTCATGTCGTATGCGGTCGAGCGTCGGATCGCACGCGACCCGACGCGGTTCGGCAAGGGGGCGATCGAAGGCGTCGCCGGCCCCGAGTCGGCCAACAACGCCGCCGTCGGCGGCAGCATGATCCCGCTGCTGTCGCTCGGCATCCCGAGCAATGCGGTGACGGCGCTCCTCCTCGGTGCACTGGTCATCCAGGGCATCCAGCCCGGGCCGCTCTTCATGACCCAGCGGCCCGATCTCTTCTGGGGCGTCGTCGCGAGCATGTACGTGGGGAACGTCTTCCTGCTCCTTCTCAACCTCCCCCTCGTCGGGCTCTGGGTGCAGCTCCTGCGCGTGCCCTACCGGGTGCTGTTTCCCATCGTCCTGCTGCTCTCCATCGTCGGCACCTACTCCGCAAACAAGAACGTGTTTGACCTCTGGGTGATGCTCGGCTTCGGCGTCGCGGGCTACGTGCTGCGCAAGCTCGAGTACGACCTCGCCCCGTTCGTGATCGCCTTCGTGCTCGCGCCCCTGCTCGAGCAGTCGCTGCGCCAGTCGCTCGTCATGTCGCCCGATGGCGCTATGATCCTCGTCCAGAGACCGGTAACCGCGGCGCTCCTCGCGGCGAGCGCGGTCCTAGTCGGCTTGATGCTCCGCCGCAAACAACGATCCAAAGGAGGAAGCACGTGAAGAGGTCCGTATTCGCTCTCGCCCTCGCCGCCGCCGTTGCGGCGCCCCTAGCCGCGCAGACCGCCGACCCGAAGGCGGTCAAGCCCAAGGACTTCCCGACGCAGCCGATCGAGTACGTCGTCGTCTATCCGGCCGGCGGCGGCATGGACGTGACCGCGCGTCTGCTCGCGAAGTACGTCGAGAAAGCGACCGGCGACAAGATCCTGGTCAACAACCGCACCGGCGGCGCCGGCATGGTCGGGCACACCTACCTCGCCACCCAGGCGAAACCCGACGGCTACACGGTGGGCGTGCTTGCCAACCTGGTGTGGGGCGACGCCATGCTCCGCGCGCAGGGCAAGTGGGCGTACACCGATCTCGAGCCGATCGGCTATCTCAACAGCGACGCGCTCACCTGGGTCGGCCCGACGGAGGGCGCGCTCAAGGGCAAGACGCTGAAGGAGATCCTGCAGATCGCCAAGGACAAGCCCGGCACGATCCGCGTCGCGACGGTGCCCGGCAGCATGTGGGAGTACCTCGTCGAGCAGGTCGAGGTCACCTCGGGCGCGAAGTTCCTGCGCGTGCCGTTCCAGGGCGGCGGGGCCGGCATCAACGCGCTCGTCGGCGGCAACGTCGACATTGCGCAGGGGTTCTTCGCGGAGTTCCGCGGCCACCTCGACGGCGGCAAGGTCGCGCCGCTTGCAGTCGCGTCCGGCGAACGCATGCCCTATCTCAAGGACATGCCGACCTTCAACGAGGCGCTCGGGGGCAAGGACTACATCTGGGCGGTGTTGCGGTTCGTCGTGGTGCCCAAAGGGACGCCGGCCGACCGGAAGGCGTACCTCGCGGCCGGCGTCAAGGCGGCGATGGCCGATCAGGAGCTCGTGGCCGAGTACCGCAAGGCGGGCGTGTACTTCGACCCGGCGCTCGAGAATTCCACGCGCATCGCGGACGACCTCAACCGCTATGCTGAGCGCGAGCGCGCGTTCTACCAGCAGACCGGACGGCTGAAGTAGCCGGAGCGACGGCGGGCGAGACCCATGCCGGGCGAGACGATCGGGCTCGCGCCCGAGCTCACGCTCCTGTTCGACCCGAAGACCGGCACGCGGGTCCGCTAGGCGCCGGCGGCGCGCGCGGTGCAGGGCACGGGCACCGGCCGCAGGCGCTTCGCGCACGCGCTCCTGTTCGTCGCGCCGGCGCTCTGGTCGGCGAACCTGCTGGTCGCGCGCTGGTCGGCCGAGTGGTTTCCGCCGCACGCGCTCGCGTTCTGGCGCTGGCTGATCGCGCTCGGTGGCGGCGTCCTGTGGCGAAAGCGGGACGCGGTGCGCCGCGAATGGGTCGACCTCCTCGTGCTCGGCGCGCTCGGCATGTGGATCTGCGGCGCCTTCGTCTACATCGGCGGGCGGACCACCACCGCGACGAACATCGGCCTCATCTACGCGGGCGTGCCGGTGCTGATCATGCTGATGGCTGCAGGGGTGTTCCGTGAGCGGCTGAGCGGCGCGCAGCTCATCGGCGCGGTGATCGCGCTCGCGGGGGTTCTGACGATCGTACTCAAGGGCGACCCGTCGACCCTGGTGCGGCTCGACTTCGTCGTCGGCGACCTCTGGGTCGCAGCGGCGGCATTCTGCTGGGCGGTCTACTCGATCGGGCTGCGGCGGCGTCCCTCGCAGCTCGACCCATTGACCCGCCTCGCGGCGATCACCTGCGCCGGGGTGCTGATCCTCGCGCCGCTGACGGTCATCGAGAGCTTCGCGGTCGGCGTGCCCGCGCTCGAATGGCGCGCTGTGGCCGCGGCGCTCATCGTGGGTCTGCTGCCCGGCTTCGGCGCCTACCAGGCCTGGTCGTGGCTCATCCGCGAGATCGGTCCGAGTCGCACCAGCCTGATCCTTTACCTGACGCCGGTCTACACCGCGTACCTCGCGTGGCTGCTCCTGGGCGAGCCCCCGCACTGGTACCACGCGCTGGGCGCCGCGCTCGCGTTCTCGGGGCTCTACCTCGCCAACCGCGCGGTGCGCTAGGACCGCGCGCCGCGCCTTGCTGCAGCACCGCTTGCCATGCGCCGCCGATAACGCACATTAGCGCAGAGAGGTCGTCGACCAGCACGATGGTGAGTTCGGCGCGACGATGGCCCGCGCCGACGTGCCGGCGCTGATCCAGAAGCGGGCATTCGTGCTGAGCCCGTCCTTGCCCGAGCGGCCGGGTGCGTTCGTCGAGGAGCAGATGGGAAGCTACCGCAACATTCTGCGCGGCGCCGGCGTGCAGCCGGGATAACGCCATGACCAGGATCCTCGCGGCAATCTTCGTGGCGCTGTTGCCGTTCGCGGCGGCAGCCCAGTATCCGGTCAAGCCGATCCGCCTCATCGTGCCATTCCCGCCGGGCGGCGCGGCCGAGCTGGGCGCGCGCATCTTCGCACAACCGCTCGGGCTGGCGCTCGGCCAGCCGATCCTCATCGACACCAAGCCGGGGGCCGATGGCGCGATCGCCGCCGACGCGACGATGAAAGCCGCGCCCGACGGCTACACGCTGTTTTACGCCACCAACACCGCGTTCTCCTGGGTTCCGGCGGTGCGCTGAGCGTGGACGGACGCAAGCGCGGCACGGCGCCGGGCGCCACGTAGCGGCTTGGCCGGCGGAACCCGACGGCCGGCCGGGTGTCGAGTTGCCGGGCCCGGCGCCGCGCCACCGACTCGCGGCACGCCGCGCGGCGGCGCTCAGTCTCTGAATGCCTCGATCCCAATCCAGAGCTTCACCTCGTCGCCGACGCCCGGGATCATGAACTTCATCCCGTAGTCAGAGCGCCTGATCGAACCGGTGAAGTTGCCGCCGCACACGTACCGCTTGCCCTGGGCGCGGGGGTCCGGCCCGCACTTCCAGTGAATGACTGCGAGCGTGAGCGGCCTTGTGACGCCGAGCAGCGTGAGCTGGCCGTCGATCGCCGCCGGCGCATCGCCGTTCCACTTCGTCGTATTTCCCCGGAAGCTCATGGAGGGAAACTCCGCGGCATTGAAGAAGTCGGCCGTGCGCAGGTGCTCGTCGCGCGAGCGCGGCCGCTCCCCGCGCACGTTGTCGCCGGTCGTGATCGTGGCGGTCTGTATCGTCAGCTCCACCGCCCCGGTCCTGGCGGCCGTGTCGATCGTGAACTTGCCCGCCATTTTGTCGAACCGGCCGCGCACCCACGAAAACCCGAAATGGTCGGCTTCGAAATACGGAAAGCTGTGAAGCGGATCGACCGTGTAGGCCTCCGGCGCCGCGCCGGCCGACAAGGGCAGCGCGGCGGCGAGCAGACATGCAGCGAGCTTCTTGGACATCGGGTTCTCCTCGGAAAGGCGTGAGGGCCCAGGGGCGCCCTCAGCTCATCCTTCAGCGTTTTCCGGCCGCGCGCGGCACGGCGCTTACTGCCGGAAGCCGTAGAAGCTCATCCACAGCGTGACCTCGTCGCCGATCGGCCCGATCCCGAATTTCATGCCGAAGTCCGAGCGCTTGAACGTGCCGGTGGCGTTGCCGCCGCACTGATAGCGCTTGCCCTGGGTCCGGGGATCCGGTCCGCATCTCCAGCGCAAGAGCTTGAGCGACACCGGCTTGGTGACCCCGAGGAGCGTGAGGTCGCCTTCGAGGGCGTCCGGGTTGTCCCCGACGAATTTCACGCTCGTCGCTTTGTAGGTCATGGTCGGAAACTCGGTGACGTTGAAAAAATCCGGGGTGCGCAAGTGCTCGTCGCGCGTGCGCGATCGGGCATCGCGCTCGGAGTCGCCGGTGCTGAGGGTCTTGGTCTCGATCACGATCTCGAGCGTGCCGGTCTTGGCGGCGGTGTCGATGGTGAACTTGCCCGTAGGCTTGTCGAAGCGACCCCGCATCGTCGTGAAGCCCAGGTGATCGGTCTCCCAATACGGGATGGTGTGGTACGGGTCGATCACGTACGACTCCGGCGCGGCGCTGGCCGATAGGGGCAGCGCGGCCGCGACGAGACATGCGGCGAGCTTCTTTGACATGATGATTTCCTCTTTGGCCATTGCGGGATTCAAATCGGCGGGGGCGCCCACCAGGTCAACACGAAAGCGATGACCGCGACGGCGAACCCGTACGCCGAGACGATGACCGCTTGAGCCCAGATCGGCAGACGGTCCGAGACGGGCAGACTGGCCGCAAGCGGGATCAACCCGAGCACGATCAAGGCGTACCAGGGCAGCTGTGCGAGCACGAGCGCGGCGGCCGCGACCAGCCCCGCGGCGAGCGACGCGGAGAGAGTGAGCGTTGCACCCGCGACGAGCTTCCGGCCGGTAAGCATCTGGACGAGCAGGAACGCGCCGGCCCCCGCGCCGACCGCGATGCCGTAAAGGCCGAGCAGCGCCGACGCGCCGAGGATCGCGGAGATTCCCGCACCCAGGCCGAGCATCAGCGCCGCCCCACCCGCGCGCACCGGTTGACCCGCAAGCTGCAGCGTCGCGGCGACGAACCAGGCGACGAACACCGCCGCGACCCCGCCGAGCAGCAGCGCGTCGCCAATCGCCTTCTGCTCCAGCACGCTCCAGAACACCCACACCGTGAGCGCGCCGCAGCAGAGCGCGATCACGGCGGTAAGCGTCCGGCTCTTCTTGAGGGCGAAGTCCACGACGATCCCGACCAGGGGCGCGAGCAGACCGAGCAGGACGACCTTGCGGGTGGCGGTGAGGGGCGTGAATCCGAGCCCGCTGACGAGTGCGACGGCGATCGCGAAGCCCACGGTGACGGCGAGCCCGGCGAGCTTCGCCTTGGCGAGGATCGCGACGACGATCACGGCGACCACGAACGGCGCGATCCCACCTTGTACAACGGGATTGGTAAGGAATTCCTGCATGGCTCTGCTCGAGACTCGACGACGCGAAGGCGAACTATAGAACAGCCCAGCGCCGCAGTTTATTTCATCACCGCCACGGATCAGGTACGTCTGTTCGCGCGCAACGGTTTCAGCGAACGCAGGCCGCTCGAACCGCTTCGCGACGCGGCGCGCCTGAGCGCCGCGCGTGCTGCGGTGTGCCTTGCAGCGCCGACGGAATTAACGTATACGTTGCCGCGTACGTCCAATCACCCCCATCCGAACCGTGCCCGCCACCCCGCCCCGCGTGTCGCTCGACGAGCTGCGCTTCGTCGGCACCGGCCTGAAGCGCCCCGAGTGCGTCCTTGCGACCGCGCGCGGCGACCTCTATGCGGCCGACTGGCGTGGCGGCGTCGCGCACGTCCGGCTGGACGGCTCGCACACGGTGTACGCGTCGGAGCTTCCCGAGGGGCGGCCACTGCGCCCGAACGGCATCGCGCTCCGCCGCGACGGCTCGTTTCTGCTCGCCGATCTCGGCGACACCGCCGGCGGGGTTTTCCATCTCGCGCGCAACGGACAGGTCGCGCCGTTTCTCGAGAAGGTGGACGGCGTCGCGCTGCCGCCGACCAACTACGTGGGTATCGACTCCGCGGAGCGCGTGTGGATCACCGTCAGCACGACGAATACCCCGCGCATCCTCGACTTCCGCCCCGACTGCGCGTCGGGCTTCATCGTGCTCGCCGACGTCCGCGGCGCGCGGATCGTCGCGGACGGGCTCGGCTACACGAACGAGGCCGTGGTGAGCCCCGACGGTACCTGGCTCTACGTGAACGAGACCTTCGGGCGCCGGCTGTCGCGGTTCCCGATCCACGCCGGCGGCTCGCTGGGGCCGAAGGAAGTCGTCACGACGTTCGGCAGAGGCACCTTTCCAGACGGCCTCACGTTCGACGCGGAGGGCCACGTCTGGGTCACCAGCATCGTCTCGAACCGCGTCATCCGCGTGGCGCCCGACGGTGCGCAGCATGTCGTGCTCGAGGAAGTCGACGCGCAGCACCTCGACGGGTGCGAGGAGGCGTACCTCGCCGGCACGATGACCCGGGCGCACGTGGACAATGCAGCGACCCGCGTGCTCCGGAACATCTCGAGCCTTGCCTTCGGCGGTCCCGACCTGCGCACGGCGTATCTTGGCTGCCTGCTCGGCGACTCGATCGCGTACTTCCACTCGCCGGTCGCGGGGCACCCGCCCGCGCATTGGAACTGGTGATGGCCACGGCGCGCAGCGCCCCGACCGCACTGCGCCGCGCGCGCCGCCACGCACCGCTGCGCAGCTCGCTCGTCGACGCCGCGTACGAGGCGCTGCGCCGGCGCATCCTCGACAACACTTACCCGCCCGGCCACCAGGTGCTCGAGCAGGCGCTCGCGGAAGAGCTCGGCATCAGCCGCACGCCGCTGCGCGAGGCGCTGATCCGCCTGCAGAAGGAAGGCCTCGTCGAGGTGATCCCGCGGCACGGGATGCGCGTGCTGCCGGTGTCGCCTGCAGACATGAAGCAGATTTACGAGATCCTCTCGGCGCTCGAATCGACGGCTGCGGAGCTCGCGGCGAAGCGCAGGCCCTCGGACGCCGAGCTCGCACCGCTCGAGCGGGCCTCGCGCGACATGGCGAAGGCGCTCAAGGCCGACGACCTCGAAGCGTGGGCCGAGGCGGACGAGCGCTTCCATCGTCACCTCATCGAGCTCTCCGGCAACCGGCTGCTCGTCGAGGCGGTGCTGAACTTCTGGGACCGCGCGCACCGCGTACGTCGCTTCACGCTGCGCCTGCGGCCGAAGCCCGTGCACTCGACCAAGGAGCACGTGGCGCTGGTGGAACGAATCCGCGCGGGCGACGCGGCGGGCGCGAACGAGGTGAACCGCGCGCACCGCGAGCGGGCGAGCGTGGAACTGCTCGGGATTCTCGAGCGGTATCGATTCCAGCAACTTTGAGCGAGGAACGAAAGATGATGCAAGC
>Ga0315278_10000520_pt1 | contig 34037 bp, 30 predicted proteins | sample YL17G06_0_MG_FD_203880 | JGI IMG/M metagenome (GOLD analysis project Ga0315278, IMG submission 203880) | Sediment microbial communities from Yellowstone Lake, YNP, Wyoming, USA - YL17G06_0 | ecosystem: Environmental > Aquatic > Freshwater > Lake > Sediment | place: USA: Wyoming | collected... | reverse complement strand
AAAGGCCATCCTAATTTAAAGCGCCTTCTCCTGGCCGATGATTGGCCCGAGGGGGAATATCCGTTGAGGCAGACACATGAGTCATAAAGTCATTGTTCCGATAGGGCCTTACCATCCTCTTCAGGAGGAGCCTGAGTTCTTTCAGCTTTACGTCGAGGGGGAGAAGGTAGTCGACATAGACATCATCATCGGCTACAACCACCGAGGTGTGGAGAAGCTTGCCGAGTCTAAGCATTACGATCAGATCGCATATCTTGTGGAGCGCATCTGCGGCATATGCTCTTCAAGCCATCCTTACGCTTTCGTGCTGGCGGTCGAGGATCTCCTTGGAGGCGAGGCCAATATCGTGCCTGAGCGCGCGCTTTACATCCGCACTATAATTGATGAGTTGCAGAGGATCCACAGCCACCTTTTGTGGCTGGGCCTGGCCGGGCACTTCATAGGTTATAACACAATCTGGATGTGGGCCTGGAAGTACCGCGAGCCGGTGCTGGACTGTTTTGAGACAGTGACGGGCAACCGCAATAACTATGCGATGTTCAAAGTCGGCGGCGTCCGTCGGGATATAAAAGACGAAGATATCCCTGTATTAAAGAAAGCGCTGGATGAGTTGTCTTGCGTATTGGATATGTTCAACGGCGCGATAAATGATGATCCGGTGATCAAGGCCCGCCTTAAGGGGGTGGGGCTCTTGAGCCGGCAGCAAGTGATAGATTGGTGTGTGGTGGGCCCTACGGCCCGCGCATCGGGGGTAAATATAGATATACGCAGGGATGTGCCTTACGGCGCAATCGAGAAGGTCGATTGGAACGTGATCCTGGAAAAAGACGGCGATATCTTTGCAAAGACCGTTGTGCGGATAATTGAGATGAGTGAATCTATAAGAATCATCAGGCAATGCCTGGACAAGATTCCAAAGGGGCCGATAGATGCCAATGTAAAAGATATCCCGCAGGGTGAGGGGATTGGCGTGGTTGAGGCACCCAGGGGAGAGTGCTTCCATTATATAAAGAGCGACGGGACGAACCGTCCGGTAAGGCATAAGATCAGGGCCCCCAGCTACATGAACGTGGCTTCGGACAAGGTTTCGGCTGTCGGCGGGACGATTTCGGATGCCACCCTTACTCTGGCTGCGGTTGACCCGTGCTACTGCTGCACCGAGAGGCTTGCCGTCATCCGCAAGTCCGACAATAAGAAGATCATGAACGGATGGGACCTGGTGAAGCTGTGCCAGGAGAAGACCCATTTGATGAAGGAGCGCAAAGATGGCTGATCTGTCCCTGATCAAGGATAAAATTAAAGCTATGTCGAAAGCCGCGCTTGCGATGTGGCAGCTGACTTATGACGCGTTCATAAAGCATGACATCGATCTTATCTCTCTTGCCCTTGAGGAGGAGAACAAGATTAATGCGGGGGAGGATGGAGTAAATTCTTCCATTGTTGCTTTGTCACGTTCTGCGTTTTCGCAGGAGGACAGGGAGCAGGTGGTGATCTATGCGAATATCGCGGCTGACTTTGAGCTTATAGGCGACTACTGCAAGGATATATTGGAAAGGGTCCAGATAAAAATAGAGGAGAAGCTGCTTTTTAGCGAGGAGGCGGTCAACGAATACAAGGAGCTTTATAATAAGACCAAGGCCTCTCTTGAGGAGGTCGTCTTTGCTCTTGAAAAGGACAATCCGGGGCTGGTCGAAGAGGTTTTAAGGAAAGAGGAGCATATAGATTCGCTGGTGGATAAGTACCGGCACGAGCATAATCAGAGGCTTGTGGACGGTAAATGCACTCCGCTGGCCTGCAACATGTATCTGAACATGCTGGACTTCACGGCGGCGGTGTATTATCACATTAAGAAGATCGCTAAAGAGATGCTTAAGTTAAAGACATGACCCCGATCTTGACCGACAATCCCTTAAAGGACGCTATTTTTATTGCCTCTCTTGTTTTGGCCAGCGGTTTTTCCGTGCTGGCTTTGGCTTCGGAAGGGAGGGGGCGTATTTTATTGCTTCTTGTAAGTTCGCTTGGCTGGTTTGGGATAATGGCTGATAAGATATCCCTGAACCTATCGTTTGTTTTTCTTTTGGCTAATGTTTTGGGATTTACAGGTTTGTTTGTATCCGCTAAGCCCGGTAGCGGGCCTTTTGTCAGGCTGGGAGCTGCCTTGTGCGCCATTTCGATAGCGGGGCTTCCTCCTTTCCTGGGTTTCTGGCCAAAGTTTGTAACCGTGCTTTCCTTGTCGACGGCCGGGTATATCTGGATCTCGGCCCTGCTTGTTTTGTCGAATCTGTTTGCGATGCTTTCTTTATTGAAGTTTCTGGATGGCACGAGCTCCAAAGAAGGCAAAGCCGGGTTTATATCATATACAGTCCTTGCCAGCGGCGGGTTGTCCCTGGTCCTGGGGCTATTCGCAAAACAGGTGAGTAGTTTGTTCGGGGCATTTTAAGATGATAAATATAAGCTTATTCTTTCTGGTCATTTTGCCTGTATTGAGCGGATTTCTGCTTTTTGCTTTCAAAAGCGATAAAGCCAAAATGTCGCTAACTCAGTCAGTTTTCCTGCTAAGCCTGGCGGCCTCGCTCTGGCTTTTTTCAAAGCCGCAATTTTTATGGGGCGAGCGTATCTTCGGGGAGTATATCCTTACCCTGGGGCTTGACAGGCTATCAAGGCTGATCTTGATCGCCGCCAATCTTTTTGGTTTCTTGGTGTGTTTATTCTCCCAGGATTATATCGGCAAGAAAAAGGGCTACTTCTCGTTATTATTATGGCTTTTGGCGTTCTCTAACCTTGAGATACTTGCCACAGATTTCGTCATGTTCATATTCGCCTGGGGCGCGGTGATCGTTTTGCTTTATTCGTTTTTGGGTTACGGATCGGATTCAAGCGCAAAGAAGGCGATGACCATCGTCGGATTTTCTTACCTCTTATTTATATTAGGGGCCGGTATCTATATTTTTCTTACCGGGGTCACAGAGATGCCCGTGGTTACCCCTATCCCGATCGATAGGCCGTTATGCTGGCTGGCTTTTTTTCTTATGGTTTCCGGGGCCCTGGCCAAAGCCGGATGCGGGCCGTTCCACACCTGGATACCCGCGGCAAGCGAAAGCGCCCCTGTGCCGGTGATGGCTATCCTGCCGGCTTCTCTGGATAAGCTTCTGGGCATTTATATATTTTTTAGGATCTGTACGGATTTCTTTACCATGAATTATCCGATCATTGTTGTGCTGCTTATGGTCGGCAGCCTTACGATAATATTCGCGGTGATGATGGCCCTTATCCAGCATGATTTAAGGAAGCTTCTTTCATATCATGCCATCAGCCAGGCAGGGTACATGGTGCTGGGGATCGCGACCGTCACTTCTATCGGCACCATCGGCGCCATATACCACATGTTCAATAATGCCATATACAAAAGCGGGCTGTTCCTGGTCACCGGATCAACCGATAAACAAAAAGATACTTTTGAGGTGGATAAGCTAGGGGGGCTGGCGCGTTATATGCCGCTCACATTTGCAGCGGCTTTGATATTTTCGCTTTCCATATCCGGGATCCCGCCGTTTAATGGTTTTGCTTCCAAGTGGATGATCTATCAGGGGGCTTTGGAGGGCCTGGGGCGTTCGCAAAATTTCATCGTGCGCCTGGCCTTCATATTCGCGGTGATCTCGGCCATGTTCGGGAGCGCCCTTACTTTGGCTAGTTTCGTGAAGTTCATCCACGCCGGGTTCCTTGGCCAGGATAATAGCTCTGGCGACGCCCAGAAGCCGCGCGAATCTTCCTGGAAAATGGTCCTGCCGTTATTGGTCCTGGCGCTTTTATGCGTTGGCCTGGGTGTTTTTTCGGATCAGTTCGTTAAGAATATCCTTTGGCCTTCTTTTGAGTTGCGCCTGGAGTGTCCGGGTAGCTGGGCAAGCGGGTTGGTTTCGTTGTTGTTATTGTCAGCCCTGGCAGCCGGAGTTTTTCTTTGGGGCCTATTGGGCCAGAAAAAAGTCAGGCAGGACGTTCTTTTTACCGGAGGTGAGACCGCCTACGCCAAGCCAAGCTTTCCCGCGACCGAGTTTTACAAAACTATCGAAGATGTGCCGGCGGCAAAGTTAGCTTACCGCTTTATCAAGATTGAAAAGCTGGATATGTACAACATCATAAACTCCGTTTCGGGCGGCATATCAAGGTTCCTTTACGGATTGGTGACATTGCGCTGGATCTTCAGGCGCCGGAGCTAGAATCCTATGCGTTACCCAAAACTAAGAGAAATCAAGGAAGCGGTGAAGGCGCTTTTAAACGGCCCTTACACCACGCGTTTCCCTAAAGAGGCGCATAAGCCGTTCGAGCGTTTCCGCGGCAGGCCTTATTTTTATGAAGGTGAGTGTATTGGGTGCGGCGCTTGCGCGCAGGTATGCCCGACGGGAGCGATCCAGTTCAAGGACACAAAGGCTAAGAGGACGTTCGTCATTCAATGGGATGTGTGCATATTTTGCGGCCAGTGCCAGGCTAATTGCCTTACCGCAAAAGGCATAGTCCTCTCCCAGGAGTTTGACCTTGCGACAACGGAGAAAAGGGAGGCGCTCAGGCAGACGATCGAAAAGGATCTGGTGCTTTGCGAATGCTGCCAGGAGCCCGTTGCGCCTTATGATCAATACGCCTGGGTATCAGAAAGGCTCGGGCCTCTTTGTTTCTCCAATGCTTCGCTTTTGCTTTTCTACCTCAGGAAATTGGGGTTGGCATTAAGGGAGAGGCTTGTTTCAAAGGAAAAGCCTGAATTTTTACGCGCCGACCGCATCAAGGTCCTCTGTCCGCGTTGCCGCCGCGAGGCGGTCATCAAATCTTAAAAATAAGATGTTCTCTTCTTTAAGGGTGAGGGATTTCAGGGTCTATTGGCTGGGCATGCTGGTGTCGCTTATCGGCACGTGGATCCAGTCAGTTGCCCAGAGTTGGCTTATCTTTGAGCTTACGAGGTCCGCTTTCCTTCTGGGTTTTGTCGGGTTCCTTAACTCTATACCGCTGTTTTTGTTCTCCCTTTTCGGAGGGGTCCTCGCGGACAGGTTGAACAAAAGGAACATACTTATAGTCACCCAGATATCTTTTATGGCTTTGGCGTTCGCCCTGGCCTTACTCACCCAGTTTAAGCTGATAACCCCTGCGCAGATCATGGCCCTGGCGGTGCTAAACGGCGTGGTCATGGCATTTGATGCCCCCAGCAGGCAGTCGATGGTCGTTGAGCTCGTCGGAAAGGCGCATCTTCCTAATGCCATCGCCTTAAATTCAGTGGCCTTTAATTCAAGCCGCATTATCGGCCCTGCGATAGCGGCTGTCCTTGTGTCTGCAATCGGCATGAGCGGATGTTTCTATATAAACGGAGTGAGCTTCCTTGCGGTGATAATCGCATTGTTTGCGATCAATATAAAGCCTAAAGGCGCAAGGCCCGGCAAGGCGGTAAGCGCCATGAAAGACCTGAAGGACGGACTTATTTTTGTGAAGAATAATCCCACTATCCTTGTGCTTATTGCCATAGTCGGCATTGTGAGCCTTTTTGGGGTATCATACGTAGTGCTCATGCCGATATTTGCCAATGATGTATTGCGGGTGGGGGTCAGGGGGCTGGGCGTGCTTATGTCCTGCGCCGGATTCGGGGCGCTGATCGGAGCGCTCATTCTTGCCCGGTTGGGGGATTATAAGCACAAAGGCTGGCTTTTGTTCGGCAGCTCGTTTATTTTTTCGGCCGCGCTTATAATATTTGCCCTTTCCAGGATGTATATTGTTTCGCTTGCTGCACTGGTTTTTGTCGGCGGGGCAAGTGTCATCGCCGTATCACTTATAAATATGATCCTGCAGACGGATGTCCCCGATGAATACAGGGGCAGGGTGATGAGCGTCTTTATGCTTACTTTTGCCGGCATGCTTCCTTTCGGTAACTTGATCGCCGGCTCCCTGGCGCAAAGCTTTGGCGTGTCTGCTGCCATAATGGCGGGCGGGATATCCTGCACTGTCTTCTTTTGTATTATTAATATTGTTTTCCCGGGGATAAGAAAGCTTTAATTTTTTAATTGCAATTAGAATAGTTTCTGCTACAATAAAATGCAAAAGATGATGCATTCGGTATTATTAAACTTTTTAACACAAGGAGAGGGGAAGATGAAGAAAGCTTTGTTGGTGGCTGTTGCTTTTGTGTTTTGCGTTTCTGTTTTCGGCTGCGCTAAGAAAGAATCAGAAGATATGATCGAGCCCATAACCATGGAGACCCTGAATACTTTGAGCACGACTCCTCCTATTGCCCCCGTTGGGCCAGCAGCAAAGGCGCCTGCAGGAAAGGCCGAGGTAGTGCCTCCACAGATGCAGGGCGCTCCCGTTATGCCTGCGCCGCCGGCTGTCATGCCGTTAGCGCCATCTATTGTTCCTACTGCGCAGGAGATCCAGAGCGCGCTTAAGAATGCCGGTTTATACGCCGGAGAAGTCGACGGAAAGATCGGCCCCAAGTCTACCGAAGCAGTAAAGGCGTTCCAGCAGCAGGCAGGCTTGAAGGCTGATGGCAAGGTCGGCCCCATGACCTGGGCGGCTTTAAGCAAATATCTGGTTCCTGGCACAGAGAGTAAACGTTAAGCATCGCAACAGGTTATTGAAAAACCGGATATTTTGTGATATACTTGAATTAGCCGATAAAGGCAAACCTGCCGAAAGGCAGGGACCCCGCTTAAGGTAACACCGGCGGGCCCGCCACGAAGTGTGGCGGGGCAAAGCTACAGACCTAAATTGGTACATCGCAAATCGCCTGCCTAAGACAGGGGAAAACTGGCGATGGGTAACGCGCGAGAGGGCCAACAGGGTGGCTGAGTTGCCGAAGAGAGGTGAAGGAAAGCATCGCCTTTATCGGCCGTTTTCATTTATAAACAATCCCAACATTTTTTGTTGGGATTTTTTGTTTCTTTAAGTTATAATGAATCTATGCCCGAGCTAAAGTTTCCATCTGGTTTTTTATGGGGTGCAGCAACCTCCGCCCATCAGGTCGAAGGGGATAATATCCACAACGACTGGTGGGCATGGGAGCGATCCGGTAAGGCAAAGGATCTGTCAGGCCAGGCTTGCCGTCATTACAGTATGTACGAAAGCGATTTCGACCTGGCCAAGAGCCTCGGCCATAATTCCCACCGGTTTTCTCTTGAATGGAGCCGTATCGAGCCTAAGGAAGGGACCTTCGACCAGAAAGAACTGGAGCATTACCGTAAGGTGATCCGCGCTCTTAAAGAGAGGGGATTGGAGCCCTTAGTCACCTTGCATCACTTTACCAATCCCCAATGGTTCGCTGAAAGAGGAGGCTGGGAGAACAGGTGGCTCGTAAAATACTACCTGCGCTTCGTTGAATACGTCGTCGGCAGCCTCTCTTCTGATGTGCGTTTTTGGATAACAATCAATGAGCCCAATATTTACGCTTATCTTTCTTATGTCACGGGCGCTTGGCCTCCGCAAAAAAAGTCACTATCTTCCGACAGTAAGGTTTCGAACAACCTTATTTCGGCTCATATCAGCGCCTACAAGATCATAAAGAGAATTTACCGCAAGGCCGGGCTTTCTGCCCCCATGGTCAGCATCGCCCAGAATATGCAGGCTTTCGAGCCTTGCGTACCTAATATAAGGAATAGGCTTGGAGCGTATTTGAGGGATAGGATCTTTAATTTCAGCTTTGTAGATGAATTATACAGGGAAAGGACCCTTGATTTTATCGGGCTAAACTACTACAATCGCTCCCTGGTCGAGGTAAAAAGATGGAGGATGCGCAATATTTTCTTCGATACCTGCGAGAATAACCGCTATCCGCTGCCTAAGAATTCTCTGGGTTGGGATATATACCCCGAGGGACTGTATAAGCTGCTTTTGAAGCTCAAGGGTTACAAGCTGCCGGTCATTATTTCAGAGAATGGCATCTGTACCGAAGATGACTCGCAGCGTTGGGATTATATACGCGAACACTTAAAATGCGTGCACCGCGCTATCGCCAGCGGTGTGGATGTAAGGGGTTATATTTACTGGTCGCTTATGGATAACTACGAATGGGATAAGGGATTTGGCCCGCGTTTCGGGCTTATTGATATAGACTATGCTACATACGCGCGTAAGGTTCGCCCAAGCGCAAAGCTGTTTGGCGAGGTCTGCAGAACAGGATCACTTGACGAATGAAAAATATTGATAAAGACCTGTTAATTTCGGAGTTTCCGCTCTTTGCGCTGCTCTCAGAGGCTGAGCTGAGGATCATTAAAGACAGGTCTGAGATAGCCGAATACAAGAAGGGCCAGGCTATATATCAGGAAGGCTCTCCGCCCGATGCGTTTTACTGCCTTTTCATCGGCAGGGCGGTGGTCTATACCCGCGATAAATCCGGCAATAAGAATATCTTAGAGTACCTCCATCGCGGGAAATATTTCGGGATGATATCGCTTTTGACGGATGAGCCGCATTCGGTGACCGCTGAGGCCGTTAATGACTGCCTGATGCTCGTCATCAAAAAGGACGATTTTGATTTCGTGTTGAAAAAGATCCCGGCCCTGGCCATAGACCTCAGTCAGACCCTTTGCCGCCGGATCAAGCGTAAGGACCTCCACCAGAAAACGATCTTCGAAAGCACTATTGTATCGGTCTTTAGCTCTTACTCCCAGGCAGGAAAAACGGTCTATGCGTTGAACCTGGGCCTTAGCCTTGCCAAGGAGACGCGTAAGTCCGTGCTTATACTCGATATTTTGCCTAAGGATGCGCAGCACAGCCTGCCCCAGAGGCTGGGGCTTAGTATTGCCAAGATCTTTGACCTTTCAGGGGCCCAGGCAACCGAAAGCTCGATAAAGGAATTTATCCATAAAAGCAGGTCTGGAATAGAGGTGGCCTGTTTTCATTATGACACGGATGACGAGCCATGCGTGAAGAATATAGTGGGGATCCTTAGTCTGCTGGTGAATGATTACCACTATATAATCCTGGACCTGCCCTCTTCAATGGACCGCGTGATATTCTCAACCCTTAACCAGTCTGATCTGATCCACATTCTTACCTCGCCCGACGAGGTCGATATAAGCCGGACGCACCAGCTGGTGGAGAGGCTAAAAACGGAATTCGCCTTTCAAGAGGATAAAATAAGGGTCATTATTAACGAGTACAAGTTTTCCAAGATGACCCATGATGAGCAGGTGGGGCTCTTAAGGAAAAAGGTATTCGCGACGCTGCCTAAGATAGATTTTCAATCCGCCGATAGGCTTATCCTGGATGAGCCGGATTGTGAATACGCAAAGGCAGTGAGGCGGATCGCCCGCGACCTTGGCGACTGCCTCGTGGGCCTTGTTTTGGGGGTTGGTGTCGGGTACGGTTTCTGCCATGTCGGGGTGTTAAAGGTCATTGAGGAAGAGAACATACCTATAGATGTGATCACAGGCTCAAGCGTGGGAGCCCTTATCGCCAGCCTCTGGGCTACAGGCAAATCCTCAAGCGAAATACTTGAGATCGCCAAAGAGTTCAAGGAGCCCAACAGCTTCTGGAGCCTGGTGGATCTTACATTTCCGTTCCTGGGATTTGTCAAAGGGAACAAGCTGCGTAGATTCCTGAAAAAACATTTGGATAATAAGACTTTTTATGATACAAAGCTTCCGTTAAGGATCATTGCAAGCGATGTCAAGAAAAAGGAGCCCCGGGTGTTTGACAGCGGGCCGTTGGTGGATGCGATCATGGCAAGCTGCGCCATGCCGGGAGTCTTCCAGCCGTTTAAGTTCAGCGAAGAGATGCTTTTTGACGGGGGGATAATCAATCCCTTGCCGACTGAGCCGCTCTTGCGTATGGGGATAAAAAAGATCATCGCCGTTAATGTTACGCCTTCGCGCGAGGATATCGCAAGGCAGTATGAGAGGATCAAGTCGCGCATCATAATCGGCGTGCCCCAGGATATCAGGAAGCGCAGGTGGCACAATGTCTGGAGATTCTTTAAAGATGGCTTAAAGACTAATATCCTTGATATAGTGTTCTCGAGCATTGAGATACTGCAGTCGGAGCTCGTTTTAAAGGAGGCGCAGTTAGCGGATGTTGTGCTGCATCCCGATACCGACGGGCTCTTTTGGCTTGAATTGCATAAGTCGGCGGAGTTCGCCAAGAGGGGAGAAGAGGAAGCGCGCAGGAATTTGGATAAGATCTGGAATCTAATTAAAGAGTAAAAGGGAGGTTAATATGCCAAGATTTGCGGTTTTTGTAATGTCCTTCATGTTATTGGCCGGCTGTGCTGCGACTAAAGAGGCGTTTAAGGGCGTGGCCGGGGTCTCTACAAAGGTGCTTTATGATACCCGGGATGATGCCGCAAAGAAGACGTTTGCCTGTGATTACAACAGCTGTTACGGGATGGTGAAGGCGGCGCTTCTTAAGCAGGGGGCCTATATTTATGCCGAGGATAAGGCAAAGCACATGATCGCGGTGTATCTTTCAAATGAGGACACGACACCCGTGGGCATATTCCTTACGGCTATGGACGCGGGCAATACAAGGGTGGAGGTTTCATCAGGGAGCGCTTATGCCAAAGAGGTGATTTCGATGGCGGTATTTTCTGACATAGGTAAAGCATTGAAGAAACAGGAAGGGGCCTCCTGATGCAGAAGAAACGCACTATCAATGAGCTTATAAAAGAGTGTCACGGCGTTGCCCGCGATAAGGGCTGGTGGATTGATGAGCGTAACCACGGGGAGCTTATTGCCCTTATGCATTCGGAGCTTTCCGAGGCCCTGGAGGCGATGCGTAACCGCGGGACGAAGGCTGAGATCGCAGAGGAGCTGGCGGACTGCTGCATACGCATATTCGATTATTGCGGCGCGCATGGTATTGACCTTGAGAAGGCGCTTATAAAGAAGATAGATTATAACAAGACCCGGCCATATCGTCATGGGAAAAAATTCTAAGAGGGATTTAAAAAAGGAGCTTAAATGAAAAGGGCCGCGGCTTTATTGCTTTTTGGGTTTATCTTATTGAATATGGCTGGCTGTATCCCTCTTTTGATCGGCGCGGCAGCCGGGGGCGCGGGCGCCTATGCTGCAGGTAAAGACGCGATAGAGGGAGACCTGACTTACTCATTCTCTCAGCTTTGGGATGCGTCTTTAAAGGTGGCCAAGATCCGCGGCACGGTGAAGGGGCAGGACCAGACTGCCGGATATCTTTATCTTGAAACAGGGGATGGCAGCAAGGTCTGGATAAATATTTCGAGGGTCACCGAAACTACTACCCGGCTTAAAGTCGCAGCCCGCAGGAGCCATCTGCCAAAAATTGAGCTGGCGCAGGATTTCTTCGCCAAGATCACGGACCAGGCCAAATGATAAACTCTCTGGCGAATCTTTTGACGGTTTTAAGCCTTTTCTGCGGATTTTTCTCGATCACATTTGCCCTTACCAGGGTGCATTACACCTATGCCGCATGGGCGATAATCCTGTCGGTCGTCTTTGACGGCTTAGACGGCCAGGTGGCCAGGCTTAATTCCGTGCCGAGCGAATTCGGAAAACAGCTGGATTCTTTGATCGATGTTGTTTCTTTCGGCGTTGCCCCCGCATTGCTGGGGTATGTTTTTATATATGAGAGATTCCATTTATGGGCGGTGCTGGTCCTGTTTTTTTACCTTTTATGCAGCGTTTGGCGCCTGGCGAAATACAACTTAGCGCCCAAAGAGAGCATGCACTATCATTTCTGGGGCCTTCCTACCACCGTAAGCGGAGGGCTGCTCGCGTCTTTTATCCTGATATACAGGAGGAAGGGGGAGATGTTCTTTCCGGGGTTCATGCCGGATATCCTGATGGCGGATAACCTGCGGATCTTATTCCTGGCCCTGGCTTTTATCCTGGGGGTGCTTATGGTCTCGCGGGTCAAATTCCTTAACCTGGATGGCATAAAGAAGGTTTTGGGGCGCAATATTGGCTTGACTATTGCTGTTTTATCTGTTTTAATGGCAATTGCTGCTTTTCGTAGGGATGCGGGGATAGCGACATTTATGCTGTTTTTAGTTTATTTGCTCTTCTCGCCGCTTGCGGTAAAAGAGCTTGAAAGATAATCGCCGAGGTAGCTCAGTGGTAGAGCGCGGCCCTGAAAAGGCCGGCGTGGGAAGTTCGATTCTTCTCCTCGGCACTGAATTTTAGTTCGGGTGCCGACTCCGAAACATGCCTAAAGGCATGTTTCGGAGTTAGGCATTGAAATGAGAGGTCGCCATTTAAAGGGCGGCCATTTTTATGCCGACTCCGGGCCCATTCCTTAAATATGCATCAAGGTAAAGGGCCCGGAGCTAGGCACCATCATTATTCCCAAAGGCATGTTTCGGAGTTAGGCATTGAGATGTGAGGCTCGCCTTTTGAAATGCGGGTCATTTTTATGCCGCTCCTAATCCTGCCAAAAGGCAGGATTAGGAGTTAGGCACCCTAACCGGGGTCGGATTGTTGCGCCGAAGCCGTATAAATTTCCCGCTATGAATTCACGAAATTTACGTCCCAGATGCATAAAAATGCATCTGGGACGAATCATTTCGGGTAGAGATAGTGGAAATTTACGCGTCTTCGGCGTAAATTTCTGGAACTAAGCTGGGGAAATTTAAGAGAGGCCTAAAAACCTCTCTTCTTTATTTGTTTGCAATCCTGGAATGTATGGTAAAATAATCAAACTGTTAAAAAAGGAGGGAAGAATGGTTCGCTATGGATTAATGGTAAAGATTTCAGTTTTAATAGGAGTGTTATTCTTAAGCGTTTCATCTGCCTACGCTGAGACCGCAGAAGAATGTTTTAACCGCGGAAATGCCTACCTTAAACAAAACAACCTAACCCAAGCCATTTCTTACTATACTAAGTCCCTTGAGATTGACTCTAGCCGTTCAGAGACCTATAGCAACCGTGGGCTTGCCTATTTTAACCAAGGTGATTGGTCTAAAGCAATCTCTGATTATACGAAAGCCATTGAATTAACCCCTAATGATGCAGAGGTATACTGTGGACGTGGGGATGCCTATTACAAGCAAGGCGACTTCCCCCAAGCAATCTCTGATTATACCAAGGCTATTGAAATATCACCTAACGATGCACAGGTTTACATTAACCGTGGAGAAGCTTATCGTGTTCAAGAGGACTGGCCTAAAGTCATCTCTGATTATACTGAAAGTCTTAAAATAAATCCTAAGAATGCAGATGCTTATGAGGCCCGCGCGTTTGCCTATTATAGTATAAAAGAATATGATAAGGCTTGGGCAGATGTACACATAGCGGAAGAATTAGGACATAATATTAAGTCTCCATTTCTGGTATTGTTAAAAGGAGCAACAGGAAGGGATAAATAGTTTATCTATTCTAAGCAAATATTATAGGGGCTGGGCTTAATCGTCCAGCCCTTTTTATTTCAGTGCCCAAAACGTGCCTAAATTCTTCTTGCTGAATTCAGGGAATTTACGCAAAAGCCGCGTATAAACGCGGCTTTTGCGCTACAATCCTTACTAAACAACACTAAACATTCGGACTGGTTAACCCCTTCATAGATCAACCACTTACAACATACGGAAATATCGTGGAGGCGCTTTTTAAGTTTTTTTGCTTAGGTTGCTTAGAAAACCCAGAAGCATCCCCTGGTTTCTGTCCAAGTTGCACCCAAAGAGAGGTTCTTGAAGAACCTCTCTTTTATATTTCTTTTGTCCGGGGGTTCAGTGGTATAATTAAAACGATAGGGGGATAAATGAAGAATGGATTGCTGGGCTTTTTGATCAGTAGGCCTAAGGATATTCCAAGCGCAGATTATTGCGGACATTGGGTTGTTGATAAAAAACACTGCCATGACGCTTGGTTGCACTGGAATGCAACAAACAGGTGCAATTTCAATTGCCTTTATTGTTTCAGCCATGATGACCCGCAGAAGAAAAGCGGAGAGTTGCCGAAAATAAACATTCCGGAGCTCATAAGAAGCCTCGATGAGGCGAATAAGGTATTTAAAATACGGTTCACCGGGGGAGGAGAGCCGTTCCTTGTCCCTAACATTGTCGAGGCGTGCTTAGAAATAACTAAAAAGCATTATGTCGGATTCAATACTAACTTGATATGCGACAATGTGAAGGATTTCGCGGAAAAGATCGATCCTGAAAGAGTAGCTAATATCAACGCGTCCCTCCATATCAAAGAGCTGGAAAAGTATAATTTAGTTGAAAGGTTTGTAAGCAATTATTTATTGTGTGAAAGAAAGGGTATCAATATTGTCGCAAGCTCTGTAGCGTATCCTCCTCTGGCTGATGAAGCCGAAAAGTACAGGATATTTTTTAAGGAAAAAGGCATCCCGGTAAATTTTTCTTTTTTTCAGGGGTCTTTTAACGGCAAGGAATACCCCCGGTCTTATACCGAGAAGGAAATTGAACAATTCGGCCTGAGCAGGCTCTGGCTGAAAAAGAATTACGAATATCAGGGTATTTGCAACGCCGGCTTCAACGCGGGCATAGTTGATCCGGACGGCAGCATACACCCCTGTTTCTCAATGACAAAGGAAACGCTGGGAAATATATATGATAAAATTGAATTTAAGAAGCATCTGGTAATCTGCCCCGTAAAACGTTGCTCATGCCAGTTGAAAAACATCGATCCCTATATTTTCAAGAAAGCCCTGGAAGAAAATTTAACATTGCCCGGGAAAATAATGCCTTTTGCCGCCTACTTTTCCAGGCGTATCCGTAACCAACTGTTTAAATTAAGGATTTTCTGCCGGAAGCTTAATTTTTTTAAGCCCAAATAGGCGTTAAAGATTTATTATATTACTGGGAATTAACGCCAGGATAACGGCTACAATTCCGGGATTTGTGGTAAAATATAGCTTAGATGTTTTTGTTAAAGGCAAAGGTTTTTATTAAAGCATTATAATCAAGATAGGCGTTGAAGTGGGCAATTTTAAAACCTTCAAAGATACTTTAATCGGATATAAGAGGTGGCTGGAAGCTATTTTACTGAGCCGCGCAGTTAACCCAAAGCCGCCGCGTCAATTGGCGGCAAGAAATCTGCTTTTGATCGCCAGCACCTTTCCTCCAGCAATAAACGGAGGGGCTTACAGGCCGGCGGCGCTGGCAAAATACGGTCCTGAGTTTGGATGGGCTATTACCGTGATCTCTGACTCCATTGCTAAGGCGCCTACTCCGGCGGGGTTACATTTGGCGGATACCGTCCCTAAAGGAGTAAGGGTGCTCCGAATTGAAAATAATACGGGAATAAAACCAAGCTGGAGGTGGTATTCGCATATTGACGGCGGTTTCTTAAACGCGCTTTCCATGTTTCGTTTGGCAAGGAGGGAATTGGCAGAAAATCCTCCCAGCGCGGTGATGGCCAGCGGGCCGCGCTTTCATAGCTTTGTGGCGGCATATTACATAGCCCGTTATTATAAAGCCAAGCTGATACTTGACTACAGGGACGAGTGGACGGAGTGCCCGTTCGATTTTGTCGTAAAAGGCAATGCCGACCGCTGGTGGGAGAAGCGCTGCTTGCGTAAAGCCGATAAGGTAATTTTCACGACGAATGCTCAGCTGGAGCACCAGGTAAAAGTCTTCCGGGAGCTTGACAGGTCCAAGTGTTGCGTAATTCCCAACGGATGGGAGCCTTCGGATTTTGTAGGCGACAAGAACCAATTCAATGGGGCGGCCGAGGCTGTTTCAAAACTTTCTATTTCATTTGTCGGAGCCTTGGGCACCACGGGCAACAGCCCCGGAAATTTACTTACGACAATCGAAAAAGTATTCGACCGGCGCAAAGACCTCCTGCAAAGGTTTAAAATATATTTTGTCGGCGATAAATCCGAAGAAGATCTTCCGGCTTTAAATGATTTCCGTTATCCTGAATCGATCGGGCTTGTTGAGAACCTGCCCCGCGGCGATGCGTACAGGCTGATGCGGGAGAGCGCGGCTTTATTGCTGATTTACGGAAAATCCGCGGCCCGCTATATGCCGGGAAGGGTTTTCCCTTATATAGCCGCAGGCACGCCGTTGATAGTTTACGGGGCAGAAGGGGAGGCGGCGGACCTGGTAAAGGATTTTGGCGCCGGTTACATCGTGGCAGAGAGTGATGATGGCGCCTTAGAGCGGGCTCTAGATGATATAGCGGAGGGCAGGCATCCGCAAAGAAGCGATAAAGTAAAACCCTGGCTTGACGGACATACGTACGAAAAGATGGCCCAGCGGATAATAGCGCTAGCTGAAGGATTAGCCGGTCAATGTTAAGTTGAGCCTTTTCGGTCTGCCGCAAGAAAGGAACGTTTTGATGGGTGACAGGCCCTTGGTAAGCGTGATAATCCCGGTTTATAACCGTTCTGAGCTTTTGTTTAAGGCGGTGAACTCTGTCCTGAAGCAGACTTATCAGAACTTTGAAATAATCGTTGTCGATGATAACAGTAGCGAGAATATCGGAGAGGCTTTATCCCGAATAGCCGATAAGCGGGTCAATTGCATCAAGAATAGCCGAGCCAGAGGGCCTGCGGGCGCAAGGAACGCAGGGATGATGGCCGCCAAAGGCGAATATATAGCATTTCTTGATTCCGACGACGAATTCCTTCCGGGCCATCTTGAGGATTCGGTCTTTGTCCTTGAAAACGAGCCCGGCACCGGCATTGTTTTCGGCAAGGCCCGCTACTATACGGAAGACGGCAGAGAAACCGATTACATGTGGCCGAACTTAATTAAGAAAGTCGGCAGGATAGCCAATGCTTCCGATAAAGGCAAGTATCTGGTATTTAACGACTTTATATTCAAGTTCATGCTAAGAGAGGGATGTTTTTTTAATTTGCCAAGCGTGGTAATGAAAAGAGAGATAGCGGATAAAGAGTTTTTAATGCGCGAAGATATATTCCATATCCACGACCTGGAATACTGGCAGAGAGTCTCTCGTTATTATAAATTCGCCTACTTAAAGAACGACCAGATAAAGTATTCAATACACGGAGAGAATATTTCAATACCCTATACAAAAGAGCACGCGGCGGATATCCTGAGCGAGGAGTTAAAGTCGTATCATATTATGTCGAATTATAATTTTCTTGAACCGGATGATAAAATAATCATTAATAAAAACATCGCTAGGGTTCATTTTGAGCAAGGGTATAAAAAGAGGAAGGCGCGTAATTATAAAGAGGCGCAGAAATCTTACATCAAAAGCCTGTATTTTAATTTCAGCCTGTTAACGGTAAAGGCGTATCTGGCGGCGATCTTATTGCGGGCGTGGAGCGCGTTATTCAGGCGGGGATCATAAAGCATTCTTTAAAGGAAAACTGATGGCCCAGTTCATTTTTTACAGGATTTTAGGTAATGATCTTTCTCCCAGGCATCGTTCGGGGCAGACCCTGGCGAGCCTCAAGTTCATATTAAAGAATGAGCCTGTCTTTCCGGGTGTAGAAAAGCGGTGGATCGTGAACCGGATCGTTGATGCTGGCATGCGGAATGAGATAGTCCGGCTGCTGGAGAAGCATAAGCAGGAATACCGTATCATTGATTTTGACCGTGAAAGGTTCAAAAGCATTCCTAAAAGCAATTTCAAGGCGCGCATGGATGAAATAATAGGGATCAATGCCGCGCGCAATATGGCATTAAGGGAAGGAAGGCAGTTGGGGCGCTGGGTGCTGCCGTTTGACGGCAACTGCTTTTTCACGGATGAGGCCTGGAGTGAGACTCAGGCTGCATGCCAAAAAGAGCCCGGTCCAAGATATATAATCGTTCCCATGGTCCGCGTCGTTGATAAGGCTTCATTTCTTCGGATGGTCAATAGCAGCGGGACTTGCAGGGAAGACAGGGGCCTGTTGATAAAGATAGGAACCATCTCTGAGCCCCAGATAATTTTCAGCCATGATTCCAAGGATGAATTCGATGAGGATTTTAGTTACGGCTATTTAAGCAAGGCGGAGCTGTTGTTCAGGCTCGGAGTGCCCGGGGAGTGGGACAGGTGGGATCCGGCGGTCAAAGAGAAGTCCCTGGAGAGGCGCTCGGATGATTTTGGATCTTTTACCGTTGCCGGACATGTCTGGAGGCTGCCTTCAGGCAATGAATACGCCGAAAAGGACCTGCAGCAGCGGGGCCTGGACCGCGATAGGGGCATAGCTTTATTGATGCTTGGCGTTGACTGCAAGTATAGCTGGGCTTACTTAAAGGGCTGTTTGCGGATATGGCTTGATTCTTTAGTCCGGGGTGTTTTTAAGAGGCGAAATAAATGATCGGGGGCGAATCCTAAATGCCTAATCTTGTGCTGGGTATCATAGAAAATGTCGACAGAAAATACGTCGAGCCGTTTATAAATTCCCTGCGGGGTTGCGGATATGATGACGAGGTCGTATTATTCGCAAAGAATGTTTCGAAGGACGCCAGGGAATTCTTAACCCGTAATAAAGTCCGACTCCTGCGATACAGGGCAATAAGGCTCCCCCGGGGGATGTGGTTCCTGAGGCGGTCGTTCATTAAGCTTTACAGTAAGCTATTTCGCGGTAAGTTTTTTCCGTTCCAGGAAACCGTTATCAAGCTTTTTTGGCACTGCCAGTCGGCGCGCTACTACTACTTTTATGATTTTCTGCTCAAGTCTCCGGTAAAATATAAAATGATCCTGCTTTGCGATGTGAGGGATACGGTATTTCAGCGGTACCCGTTCCCCGGGGATATCGGGTCCGATATCTGTTGTTTTGAAGAGTATTTCGGTTACAGGATCTGTGATCGTCCCGTTAACTGCGATTGGCTTCGGCTCATCGGGGAAGATATTCCGGAGAAAATCGGCGATAAGCGGGTGATCTGCTCGGGAGCGGTCCTGGGGACGCATGACGGGATTTTGCGTTATATCCGCGCCATGAAGGAGCATCTGTGGAAGTTCCACTGGCCAAGAGGCTACGATCAGGGAATATTGAATTTCCTGGTACATCTGAACCACCTTACAGGCGTTAAGGCCGTGCCGTACGGAGAGGGGCCTGTAATGCATATCGCAATAGCCCCGAGGGATAAGATAAATACCGGGGAGGGCGGCGAGGTCTTGCTTAATGACGGTTCCGTTTGCCCGGTCGTCCATCAGTATGACCGTCATCCTGACATTATGGCCGGTATGCTAAAGAAATACCGCACGTCATAGATTCTCATAATAATTTTTTTAAGTTGCGCAACCATGGAGCCCGGTCAGGGGTCTGTGGGAGGGAGGGGTGAAGCCCGGGAGGGCGCATCGATGGCATTGCGCATCTTTTTAACGCGGACTGAAATCCGGGAAGGCTCTACCTTCGGAGTTATGTTTTTCGACTCCATTCCTTCGAGTTCATAGTAAGGGAAGATATCCACCTGGTTGAATCCGCACTCCTTGATAAAATTTAGCGTATCCATGAATTCTTCTTCCGTCTCCGTAGGAAAGCCCACGATCGCTTGAGTCCTTATTTTTATGCCGGGGCAGTACTCGCGCATGCTGTTTATGGTTTCTTTAAATTCCTTTAGATCCGTATCCCTGCGCATTAATTTCAATATCCGGCTGTTCCCGGACTGAAAAGCGGTAAGCATGCTTTTTATCCTTCCGGTCTTAGCCATATCTATGAAGTCTTTTTTGTAGCGGCATATCCAATGAGGGTGCAGGTCCTGGATGAACTCTATGGTGATCCTTTTATCTTCATTCAGGATCGCCCACAAAAGTTCGGGGAGGGTCGAGCCGATATCCATCCCGTAAGAACCGGTATCGCTTGAGATTATGTTGATTTTATATTGGTTTTCCGCAAGGCCTTTTCTTAATTCCCTTAATAATAAAGATACGGGCTTGCTTTTTAATCTCCCGATGGCTTTTCTTATGTTGCAGTAGCTGCAGCTGCCTAAACATCCTTCCGATATGCGCAATGTGAAGAAATTGTTGTTGCAGCCGATATCTTCCTGCCTTTCTTCGGTCTCCGGCTTCTTGACAAGAAGAAGGTAAACCGGCTTAAGCAGGCGCTTGAGCGCCCTGAGCGGGTAGGGGTACGGCTTTCTTGCCGCGGGTTTAATCTCCAGCGCCCTGTTGGCGTCGGGAATATCCTTGAACTTCACCGCGAACTCAGGGAATAGCTCGTCAAACTTCGCGATCTCCATCGTGATCACCGTTTTTCCGTCATAAACCTTAGCCAGCGCCTCCGGGTTCATGGCCGGCAGGCAACCGTATATGAGCAATTTACCTTTAAGTTTTTTAAAACTCTCGATGCAGCTGATGCATCTGGCTTCCACGTCCTTTGTAAGGCCGCAAGTCACAATTATAAGATAATCCGCTTCCTTCGGTGATACTGACATATCTATGCCGTTGGCCGAGAAATAGTTCTTTATCCGCTCAGCGTCTACGAACCGCCTTTTGCAACCGAATGAAGCGATATGGACCTGTTTTTCTTTGTTCATACAAGTGCCTCTTTCAGGTGATTTAATTTCTGCTTGTGCCTTATTTTTATTATAGCATAAATACTATATTTGAATTATTTGTTTGTGTCATGTTATAAGTTATAAAGCTGTTTTCGCCCAAAACGTGCCTAAATTCCCCTTGCTGGATTCAGGGAATTTACTTAAAAAGCCGCGTACAACCGCAGCATTTGCGCTACAATCATTACTAAACAACACTAAACATCCGGGCTGGTTAACCCCTTCGTAAATCAAACACTTTCCTTCTTTATTGTGGGGACACTTTCCCAGGATTAGCTATAGCCCTCTTGAGAAAAGCGTCCCCAGGCTTACGGGGCAGGTTTGATTAAGTAATGTGTTCCCCGGAATTTAATTTTAATGTCAAGGGGCGCGTATTGTTGTTGACTCTAATATGCAAAGGAGTACAATAATATAAAGTCTCACAAAGGAGGTCCCTTTGGAGAGGAAGAAGCAAATAAGGATAACCGGGCATTGTTTATTTGACCCAAGCTTTACGGCGCAGGCCATAAGGACTTGGGTTTGTTTTAGAGGAAAACACCCCGTTTTATAGGATAAGCGGGTGCGTCCTTTCTGGACGACACACCGGCCAATCCGATATGGCCGGGTGAATATAGGAAAATCATGGCGCAGACAGATAAAACCAAAGAGGAGCTTATCGAAGAGGTGAAGCTGTTACAAAAACGGGTGGCGGGGCTTATTAAAGATGAATCCGGGCGTAAAGAGCTGGATGACAAAGTCATAAGGCACTCTGTAGAGCTGGCCAGGTTAAATGTAGACCTGCGGGAAGAAATCACTGAGCGCAAGAAGGCGCAGGAGGAGCTGAGGGAATCGGAGGAAAGATATAGGATGCTCTTTGCCGGCGCCGCGGAAGGGATACTCATGGCCGATGCAAAGACAAGGCAGTTCCGGTATGCAAATCCGGCAATATGCAGGATGTTCGGATATGCGGAAGAAGAGATGCTCCGGCTGGGGTTGGCAGACATCCACCCGAAAGAGTCCCTGGGCCGGGTGCAGGCGGATTTCGAGGCCCAATTGAGGGGCGAAATGATATCGACTGAGCTTCCTTGCCTTCGTAAAGACGGGACTATTTTTTATGCCAGTATCAGCGCCGCTGGGATCGTCTTAGGCGGCCCTAAGTTCAACGTAGGTTTTTTTACCGATATCACCGAGCGTAGGAAAGCGGAGGCGGAAACAAAGGCGTTAAAAAAGCAGATGGAATTTGTTTTAGGCGCTACCAAGACCGGCCTGGACATCATCGATTCCGGATTTAACATGGTTTACATTGACCCGGAATGGCAGAAAGCCTACGGAGAATACGAGGGAAAGAAATGCTACAAGTATTTTATGGGGAGCAATACTGCTTGTCCGAATTGCGGAGTGGCCAAAGCGCTGAAAACAAAAAAACCTGTTGTCAGCGAAGAGATTTTGGCAAAAGAAGGCAACCGGCCGATCCAGGTTATCACTATACCTTTTCAGGATGAGAAAGGCAACTGGCTGGTAGCAGAGGTCAATGTAGATATAACCGAGCGCAAAAAGGCGGAGGAGAGGCTTTTGATATTTTCCGAGGCAATTGCCGGAGCCTCTGACTGCTTTATGCTTACTGATGGCAGGGGGAATATCACTTACATAAATGAATCCGTCTGCAAAACATTTGGATATGCACCCGAGGAACTTCTGAAGATGAATATATCTAAGCTTGATGTCGACCCAGCCTTTGCTAAAAAAATTGTACAAGAGGTAAGGGCGAAAGGAAAGTGGAGCGGCGAAGTAGCAAATATCAGAAAAAATGGGGAAGAATTTACCTCCTCTTTATCTGCTTTTAATATCAAGGATGAGAAAGGTAATTTAAAAGGGACGATGGGCATTCTCAGGGATATCACCGAGCGCAAGAAGGCGGAGGAGTCGCTCAAGGAATCTGAAAAAAAGCTGCGCGAAGACAAGCTGCTTTTGGAACAGAAGAACCTGGCCCTTAAGGAGTTAGTGGAACATATGGAGAGGGTAAAAAATAAGACAAAAGAAGATATCGCGATAAATGCGGAAGAGTTCATATTTCCGATCGTAAAGAAGCTTAAAATGAAAGGCGCCCCGCCTAAATATATTAAACTGCTTGAGGATAATTTGAAGCAGCTGGTTTCGTCTTTCGGCCGCCAGATAACACAAGGGAGCTCAAGGCTATCGCCCCGGGAGATCGAGATCTGCGGCATGATAAAGGGCGGCCTTTCAAGCAAGGATGTTTCCGAGCTTTTAAATATCTCCTGCCAAACGACAGAGAAACACCGCAAGAATATCAGGAAGAAATTAGGCCTGTCTAACAAAAAGTCCAATTTAGCCGCGTATCTTCAAAAGCTCTAAATCTCCGGAATAAAGCTAGGATGTCCTTTCCCCACGAATGGGTATTTTTTATACCCATTTCCTACCCATTAATACCCTCTTGCCCTATTTATGAAGCGGGAATATAATTCTTACGATATAAGAAAACAATATCTGATATCGTATTCCTACATTAATGAAAGCCCTTAACTTTTGAAGAATCCAGCCAAAGAAAAAGAATCCGGAATGGGAATAGTGGAGATTACCCGTCAAGTCGGCGTATCGCCTGAGCGATTGCGTTATTGGGAGAGGTTGGGCATTGTCAAGCCAAGGTATGTCCAATGCGGAACGAGAAAATTCAGGAGATATTCACAGGAAGATATCCATAGGGCTGCCTTGGTAAAATCATTGGTGGATTGTGAAAAGTACTCGCTTGAGGGCGCAATAAATAAATTGCTGGAAGAAAAGAAATGATCCGGGAGCGCATGATATGGATGATAAATTAAAACTGTCGGAGATCAGCGGGTTAATGGCGCACGGGGCAAATAACCTCCTTGCGGTCATGGGGGGATATTTTGATCTTTTGAGGCTGGAAAAATCCAGCGCTTTCGGACAGATGAAAGAGGCCCTGGCCATGGCAACGCAGGCGGCAGCGGACCTGCGCAGCCTGGTCTCAAATTCCGCTCCACAGGTAATTATAATAATATGTGTATAAGAAAATCGCCGGTTTTAATAGTGAGTTTCGTTGTTCTTGCGGCGGCTATACTTATTATAGTTTTTGGCACCATATATGGTGCCAAAAAGCGTCAGCCTGCCATCAAGGTGGGGGTTCTCCATTCCCTGACCGGCACTATGGCTATTAGCGAAAAGGCGGTCGTGGAAGCTACTTTGTTGGCCATCGAGGAGATCAATCAAAAAGGCGGACTTTTGGGAAGAAGGATCGAGCCGGTCATAGCGGATGGAAGGTCCGACCCCGACGTCTTTGGAAAAGAGGCTGAGCGGCTGATCACCAAGGATAAGGTTAAGGCCATCTTCGGATGCTGGACATCAGCCAGCCGCAAAGCAGTCAAGCCCATTGTAGAGAAATACAATTCGCTTTTATTCTATCCTGTGCAATATGAAGGCCTGGAAGCGTCACCGAATATCGTATATATGGGTGCTGCGCCCAATCAGCAGGTTATCCCTGCGGTTGTTTGGTGCCTTAATAACCTGGGCAAGAGATTCTTCCTGGTCGGCTCGGATTATGTCTTTCCGAGGATGGCAAATGAGATCGCCAAGATAACCCTGGGTTACTTCGGCGGCGAAGTGGCGGGAGAAGAGTATGCTTTGCTTGGCTCAAGGGATTTTGCGGGCATAGCAGAAAAGATCAAACAAGCAAAGCCGGATGTTATTTTAAACACTGTTAACGGCGATAGCAATGTCGCCTTTTTTGAGGCATTGCACGAGAAGAAAATACTTGGCGCGGATTTAGCGATCATGTCGCTGAGCATAGGGGAAAATGAATTAAGCGCTTTCGAGGATCACTTTAATAAGCTTTATCCGCAGGATGCCGGGAATTTCCTCAAATCGCACTTAAGCGGAACTTACGCCTGTTGGAACTATTTCGAGAGTATTAATACTCCCATGAACACAGATTTCATCGGAAGATTCAGGAAGAAATACGGTAACAGCTACAGGGTGAATGACCCTATGGAGGCAGCTTATTTTGGAGTCTATTTGTGGAGCCAAGCCGCAGCTGAGGCCAAGGATACTGATGATCCTCAAAGCCTCCTGAATTGTCTGTACGGCATGAGCGTTGCGGCCCCCGAAGGCCCTGTCACTATTGATAGGTTTAACAATCATGCGCGAAAGACAGTAAGGATCGGCAAGCTTAATGAGGCGGGGAGATTTGATATCCTTTGGGCCTCAAGACATCCCATTAAGCCTGAGGCCTATCCTTTTTTCAGGAGTAAGCCTTATTGGGAAGCCCTGCTGGAAGAACTTTATCGCAGATACGGCGGCCATTGGTCTGCCGGTATACTGCCCTCAGGCTCCGGAGGCCGGGAATGATAAATCTCGGAAAAACCAGGCTGGCTGCCCGTATATTTCTGCTTGTTTTTATATTCGCGGCAGTTCCGTTGCTTCTTATTTCCGTTATCACCTACCGGAGCTTCTCCGGCTTACTGCGAGAGCATATCCAGAACAAGCTGATCGCAATCAGCGACGGCAGGCAAAGGCTTTTCGGGGAATTGTTTGACGGCATATTAAATCTTGCTAAAGTGAAAGCCAAAAGTCCTACGCCTGTATCAGCATTTGAGAAGATTGACCGCATTTTCAAGAAGGGAGGAATCCAGGGCGCGGAATACCTGCTTCTTGACGCAAAGCTTAAAGATATTTTTCAGGTGTATTTCGATGCCAATCCTCAGCTTAATGATTTTATGTTTATCTCTCGGGAAGGCGATGTCATATTTTCCATGAGGCATGAAAATGATCTTGGTGAGAACATCCATGGCGCGTTACTTGGGAATACCGCGCTCCCCGGCCTCATGAGTACTATCGGTATTACCGCAAGCCCGTCGATTTCCGAATTCAGTTTTTACCCGCCAAGCGGACAGCCGGCACTTTTTATCGGGGCGCCGGTCTTTATAAAAGAAAGGTATTTTGGCGCGCTTGTCTTTCAGGTCCGTTTAGAAATGATCTACGGTTTTGTAAGAAACTATTCCGGATTACCCAAAACCGGGGAGGTCGTTTTAGGAAAGGCGGTCGGAGACCAATTCATTATTGTTGCCCCGACCCGCTACGATCCTCAAGCCGCGTTTAGGACAATGCTCGACTTCGGGGGTACTTTGGCTGAGCCGTTACAAATGGCCATCGCAGGGAAAACAGGGATAGGCGTGAGAAAGGATTATAAAAGTACAGTGGTCCTGGCGAGGTGGCAGTATGTCCCAATATTAGACTGGGGCATGGTCGTTAAGGTGGATGTAAATGAGATATTCCAGCCGCTTTACCGGATGAGAAATATATATATAATTTTCTTTTGTTTGTTTACAGGTCTTATTGCGGTTGTGTCGTATATGTTTGCGCGCAACATCTCCAAGCCGATCAAAATAGTGCGCGAAGGCCTGAAGATTATCGGGAGCGGTAACCTTGACTATAAGATCGGTCTCAGGCGCCTTGATGAGATCGGAGAGTTATCAGGCGATGTGGATAAGATGGCCGGCAGGCTGAAGGAGACAACAGCTTCGCGTGATGAATTAAATGAAGCGAATAGGAAACTTGATTCTGCCAACAAGGAGCTTGAGGCGTTCAGCTACTCGGTATCCCATGACCTCAGGGCGCCTTTAAGGGGCATGGACGGGTTCAGCAAGGCATTGTTGGACGAGTGCACGGACAAACTTGGCGATAGCGGGAAAGAGTACCTGATGCGCGTGCGAGCGGCCGCTAAGAACATGTCTGAGCTTATAGATGACCTGTTGGAATTATCCCGTATATCGCGAAAAGATATGGTATTTGAGACAGTTAATTTAAACAGGATAGCGGAGGAGGTCATGGCCGGCCTTAAAGAACAGGAACCCGAACGGCAGGTTGATTTTTTTAGTCCAGGCGGCCTCACCGCCCGGGGGGATGCGCGTTTGGTTGAGATCGCGTTGCAGAACCTTCTTGGCAACGCCTGGAAATTCACGAGCAAGCATAAGTCGGCAAAGATAGAGTTCGGCACAATGAAATCCGAAGGCCGGGACGCCTATTTCATACGCGACGATGGGGCAGGTTTTGATGCCGCGTATTACGATAAGTTATTCAACCCTTTCCAGCGCTTGCACTCCGAGAAGGAATTTCCCGGGACCGGCATCGGCTTGGCTACCGTAAGGCGTATCATGGAAAGGCATGGCGGCCGTATTTGGGCCGAGAGCGAAGTCGGCAAGGGTGCGACGTTCTATTTTACGCTTAATGAAAAAAAGGAGGCAGCGGCATGAAAGAAAGAAGGATTTTGCTGGTAGAAGACAGGCAGGATGACATCGACCTTACCCTGCGGTCGCTTAAGGAGAACAAGATAACAAACAAGGTCGATGTGGCCAGGGATGGCGCCGAGGCTCTCGATTATATCTTTGCTACCGGGGCGTATTCCGATCGCAATATTGAGGATCTGCCGTCGGTGGTCCTTTTAGATATAAAATTACCCAAGGTTGACGGCATGGAAGTGCTGCGCCGGATCCGCCAAGACAAAAGGACAAAGACGCTCCCGGTGGTTATCCTTACTTCATCCAAGGAGGAAAAGGACCTGATCAACGGTTATGCGATCGGCTGCAACAGCTATGTCCGCAAGCCTGTTGAGTTCGAAGAATTCAGCAAGGCGATCAGGGATCTCGGGCTGTACTGGCTTTTGTTGAATGAGCCGCCGTTGGCGTGATTATAGCGTATAGCGTATAGCGTATAGGGAGAGCATGAAAACGAGTTCGTTTAAAGACTTAATAGTTTGGCAGAAGTAATTCCAATAAACGCTATCCGCTAAACGCTATGAATAAGAGAGGTTAACGATGGATAAGGAACTCAAGATCCTGATACTTGAAGACAGCCCGCAGGATGCCGAGCTGGAGGTCCTGGAGCTGAAGAAACAAAACCTGGCTTTCAGCTGGAAGCGGGCAGAGACAAAGGATGAATTTGTCAAGGCGCTGGATGAGTTTTGCCCGGATATAATCCTTTCGGATTATCATCTTCCTTCATTTGACGCGCCTGCCGCTTTGGAGATCGCGCTAAGAAAGTGCCCGGACACGCCGTTTATCGTTGTTACAGGGGCAGTGGGGGATATTGCGGCGGTCGAATTGATAAAAAAAGGCGCGAAAGATTATATCCTGAAAGATCATCTGCCAAAGCTTTGTTCCGCTGTAGAGCGCGCCATGTTAGATAAGCTTGACCTTTTATTGCTTAAGCAGGCGGATAAGGCCCTGCAGGTGTCAGACCTTGAATGGCAGGCGACCTTTGACGCTATCCAGGATCTGGTGATGTTGCTGGATAAGGATTGGAAGATAAAAAAGGTAAACCATGCTATGGAGAAGTATCTGAATCTGCCTGCCGCCGAGATAACCGGAAAGACCTGCTACAAGTTTATGCATAACGCCGATTCTTGCATCCCCGGATGCCCCTTGGAGATGGCGAGGCAGAGCATGAAGCGGGAAGAAATAGAGTTGAATCTAGCGGAGAAAGGTATCTGGATCCATGTGAGCTTTGATCCTTTGTTTGACAGCCAGGGAAGCTTCTCTGGCGGGGTGCATATCATTAAAGATATCACCGAGAGCAAGAAGGCGCAGGATAGCATTCGAGCGGAGAGGGATTTTACAAGAAAAAGCATCGATGCCCTTAACCATCCGTTTTATGTGCTCGGGTTAGATCATAAGATCGGCCTGTGCAATAAAACAGCTAAAGATAAGGGGTTGTTTGAGGGGGGGTTGTGCTATCGGCTTACACATGGACTCCAGGAACCCTGCAGCGGTGAAGAAGTATGCCCCCTTGAAGAAGTGATCCGGACAGATAAATCAGTAACAGTTGAGCACCGCCATCGTGATGGCTCCGGCAAAGAATCAATTATTGAGGTGCACGGGGACCCTATATTAAATAAAGACGGCCGGACAGCCGAGATGATCGAATATAGCATAGATATCACTGAGCGCAAGAAAGCTGAAGAGGCGCTGCGTGAGAAAGAGGAACGGTTCAGAGCCATCTTCAATACCACTTTTCAGTTTACCGGATTGATGACGCTGGATGGCACGTTGATTGAGGCAAACCAATCGGCCGTAGATTTTACCGGCCTTAAATTAGAAGATGTTATTAATCGGCCTTTCTGGGAGACCCATTGGTGGCGGGGGAATGAAGAACGCGTGAAGAAACTAAAAGAATCTATCCGCTTGGCAGCGAGCGGAAAGTTTATCCGTTATGAAGTGGAATTGCAGGGCTCCGGCGATGCCACGGCGATCTTTGACTTTTCCATAAAACCATCCTTTGGCTATGACGGCAGCGTGGCCATGCTTGTCCCGGAAGGGCGTGACATCACCGAGCGCAAGAAGGCCGAGGAGGATCTGCGGGAATCGGAGGAAAAATATAGGATGCTCTTTACCAGCGCCGCGGAAGGAATACTCATGGCCGATGTAAAGACAAGGCAGTTCCAGTATGCAAATCCGGCAATTTGCAGGATGTTCGGATATGCGCAAGAAGAAATGCTCCGGCTGGGGCTGGCAGACATCCACCCGAAAGAGTCCCTGGGCCGGGTGCAGGCTGATTTTGAGGCACAATTGCGGGGCGAAAAGTTATCGACTGAGCTTCCGTGCCTTCGTAAAGACGGGACTATTTTTTATGCCAGTATCAGCGCCGCTGGGAGCGTCTTAGGCGGCCTTAAGTTCAACGTAGGTTTTTTTACCGATATCACCGAGCGCAAGAAGGCTGAGGAGGAGCTGAAGAAGAGCGAGCGGCTGTATCATTTGCTTGCGGATAATGCTGCGGATTTTATCTGGACCGCGGATATGGACCTGAATTTTATTTACGTTAGCCCTTCGGTAGCCAGGATTTTTGGATATAGGCCTGAGGAGCTTGGGCGTAAGAATGTCAGCCAAATCATTGCTCCGGGGTCCATGCCTGAAACGATGATGACCTTGTCCGAAGAGCTGGCTATTGAGGCTAAAGGCAATGTGGATATCTACAGGACACGTTTGATACGATTGGAGCAAGTGCGCAAGGACGGTACGATTGTCTGGGCTGAAACAAATATGGCATTTTTGCGCGATGAAAATAATAAACCCATAGGTATCGTAGGTGCGACCCGCGATATCACCGAGCGCATGAAGGCCGAGGAAGAGCTTGCGGAAAGTGAAGCTAAGTACAGGGCTCTCTATGAGTCTGCAAAGGATGCGATCATGATCTTAGGGCCTCCAAACTGGTTTTTCATATCGGGCAATCCTGCTGCCGTAGAAATGTTCGCGGCAAGGAACGAGGCGCAATTTATTTCCAAAAGGCCCTACGATTTGTCTCCTGAACACCAATCCGACGGCAAGCCTTCAATGGTCAAGGCCCTGGAGATGATAAATACCGCGATGAAGGAGGGGTCTGCCCTTTTTGAGTGGACTCATAAGAGAATAAACGGGGAGGAATTTCCTGCCATGGTGCTATTGACAAAAGTCAAGGTCGCAGATAAAGAGTTCCTGCAGGCGACCGTTAGGGATATTAGCGAGCTCAAGAAAATAGAAGAATCCCAGCGCCTCGCTCAGCTGGGCCAATTGGTTTCCAGCATGGTCCATGAGATCAATAATCCGCTGATGATCATATCCGGCAACGCCCAGCTTTGCCTTACGGAAGAACTGAATAAACAAGCTAAAGAGAATCTGGGGATTATCATAGAGCAGTGCGCCCGCACAAAATCGATCATCCAGCGCCTTTTGGCTTTTTCAAAGCCTACCAAGGGGGAGATCAAGAACGCCGATATCAATGCTGTGGTGGATTCGACCGCCAAGCTTCTTGAGCATCAATACTCCGTAAGCAATATAAAGATGATCAGGAATTTTGCTGCGCAGCTTCCGATGATCCCCATTGACGAAAAACAGATACAGGAGGTGCTTCTTAATATCATAAAGAACGCAGCCGAGGCTATGCCCGAAGGCGGGGTGATCACCATGGCGACTTCTCAGGAGGGCCCATTCTTGCGCATAGATATCGCTGATACGGGAATGGGAATTCCTAAGGAGGCTATGGAAAAGCTGTTTACCCCGTTTTTTACCACCAAAGATAAGGGCACCGGACTTGGGCTGCCGGTATGCTACGGGCTCGTAAGAGCGCATGGCGGGGATTTGGAATTCAATAGCGTAGTCGGCAAAGGCACGACAGCTGCGATATACTTGCCGCTGGAGCCCAAGCTGTAACGGGGGGGGCTTAGTATGCATAAAATACTTATAGTAGACGACGAGGTGCAGATCCTCAGGTTAATGGAGCTTTTTTTCACCAAAAATGGATTTCAGGTTATCAGCGCAAGTTCCGGAGAAAAAGGCATCGAGCTCATTGTGAATAAAAAACCGGACCTATTGATCGTTGATAACAGGATGCCCGGCATCGGAGGCAAAGGGTTGCTAAAGGAACTAAAGAAAAAGAAAATAACCACCCCCGCTATAGTGCTTACCGGTTCGCTCGACACGCCTGAGTGCATGTCTGATTTCAAGGCGCTGGGTTACCAGGATTTTCTCTTTAAGCCCGTGGATCTGAATGAGCTGCTCGAGCTGGTCAATAAGAAGTTAGAGATTTAAACAAGAATCGCTCCTTTCTCTTAAAGTGGCTAAAGTAGAATGGAAGGCACGTTACGTAATATCTAGATTAGCATATACTTATATAAATAATGCATCCTATTGGATTTCTTCTGCAACGGGCGGGATTGGAGCGGTTAGATAAAGCGTCCATGAATTGTTATCAGATTAAAATTTGCGTTGACTCATAGAGATAAAAAGATTTTTTCTTAATCGGGTTGATCATTCGACGTAAATTTCCGACTTGTAAAAGAGGAGCGGAATTATGCTTAAGAAAATCTCATTGTTCTTGCTGTTTGGCGTAGGAGTGGTCCTTGCGGCAAATACAGCTACGCAGACAGTCCGGTTCCAGGTTTCGCGAGTATTAAGCATTTCGTGCGGCGGCGCTATAGACGCGGTCAAGTGCGCATTTAAGGCTTTGAATCTGGAATTCGAAAACGCGACTTCGGACCGGGATGCTACCCGGGTAAAAGGAAAATGTACCGATGGCAGGCCCGTGCACGTCGAGATCTCTAAAACCAGCGACAGCCAGTGTAATATAGATGTCTTCGTGGAAACCAGCAAAGCAGGGAAGAAGGACGCGCAAGCCATCCTCAACGCAATCGCGCAGTGCGCATCCAATCCTTTCTAAGGACCGTTTCCATTAAACCCCTAGGGCTGAGAACCGGAATGATCCGCCGAAACACCCAAAAAAGAGGTTTCGGCGTAAATTCCTTGAAGTAAGAGCGGGGAATTTATGTCTCCAATAGGGGCCGGATTTCTTTCGCAAGGGCGGGATCGGGGCGGTTAGATAAAGTGATTAGGTTGTCCGCCAGAATGTTAAATAAGGAGTAATAATATGGCAAAGAGGATACTGCTTGTCGATGACGAAAAGGATCTTGCGGAATCATTAGCCTTTCGGCTGCGGGCATCCGGTTACGAGGTAATCCTGGCCGGTGACGGCTCGGAAGGCCTGGATAAGGCCAAAAATGAAAAGCCCGACCTGATCATACTGGACCTCATGCTTCCGAAGATGGACGGCTACCAAGTCTGCGCTCTGCTTAAGGCCGATCCAAAATACAGCAGGATCCCTTTAATTCTTTTTTCCGTTCGCGCTCAGGAATCCGACTTTAAGCTGGGCAAGGAAGCCGGCGGCGACGCCTATATTACTAAGCCTTTCGACTCCCAGGCCTTGCTTGCCAAAATAAAAGAGCTGTTACAATCCCGGGAACACAGCATTTAACTGATTGAATAGGGAATGGCTGCTTCGTCGGTTAAATTTCCCGCTCTGGATTCAGGAAATTGAAAACGCGGGGGATGCTTCTGGGTTTTCCAGTTTTCATTTCAAGCGTTTTTGATAAAGGTGCGTTTCAAGGAATCTCCGAGGCGGCCGCGGCGCAGCTCCCTTTTAATCACGCTTATGAAAAGGCGAGGCGATACGGCCAAAAAGAAGAGTATTTCTTTAAAGGTAAAGAATTTTACAATAAAAATATTCCTCCAGAGTATCTTTACGTACCTGAGTGGGCTGTAAAATGAAAATTTTATCCGCCTGCCGATTTTCTTTAAGGCAGCGTGGTTGTAGGTGTCGGAATAAAGCTCTCCCCGGTGGGTAATGTGATACCCGGGAGTTTCTTCAGCGATTTTTTTTAAGGGGGAGAATTTCTCGATCCTTAGCTTGTTGCAGGCGATGGAATCAACCCCGATCTCTTTGGCAAATTGCGCGATATAAAGCATTTCTTCTTCCGTCTCTCCGATATTCCCGTAGATAAAGTAACCATTGTAGAAAATGGGATATTTTACCAGGACCTTAAAATATTTCCGTATCGTCTCCTGGTTGAATCCCTTGTTAAGCTGTTTTAATATCCAGTCATGGGGGGATTCGATCCCGATCAGGAGCGCTTTAAATCCGGCTTTCACCATTTTTTTAAGCAGAGTGGGGTATTTGGCGATATCCAGGCGCGCCTGGGCCATGAAACGTTTCTTGATCTTTCTTTCGATGATCAGGTCGCAGATCTTCTCTGCCCTTTTAGGGTCGGCAAAGAAATCGTCATCGCTGAGGATTATAATCCCCGCTTTCAAACTTTGTATTTCATTGACTACGGAATCGACGCTCCGGGGAGAATAATCTCTTTTTTGCCCCAGGGGATTCATGCTGAAGGTACAGAATTTGCAGTTAAAGGGGCAGCCGCGCGCGCTTAACACGGAATCAAAACTTATATCCGCTATTTTTATGCCGTTTAAGGCGAAGGAATATTCGGTGCGCCGCAGGGAGCGCTCAGGCGCGCCCAATATATCTACATTGGGCAGGGGTCGGTTAGGGTTGTGTTTTATCAAGCCGTTTTCGCGGTAAGAGATGCCTAAGATATCTTTGAGCGGATCGCCTTTTAATATTTCTTGGATCGTTTCTTCGCCTTCGCCCCTGACAATAATATCAATCGTGGGGCAGGCTTTAAAAAGTTCATCTACTTTTTCGGTAGCCTTATATCCGCCTGCGACTACTGTTATATTATCCGGAACGCGGTTAAGCATCCGGCAGATCTCGTCAAACTGGCGGTCCCAGCCGATACTGACACAGAGGATGTCGACCTCGGCCGATATAAAGGCGATGAGTTTTTCCGTATCAGACAGGTCCGGTTCATGCCTTAGGTCCATAAGGGTGACCTTGCCGGCCAGCCCTTTCGCGCTCGTAGCCACATATTCAAGCCCCGTAGGGGGGAAGAGCATCATTGTACTGTTGGCGCTGCTTTCGATATACGGATTCAGGAATAAAGCGTGGTTATACTTGATGCCAGTCTCCTTTTAATTGGTAGGTTTAACGGTATAACTCTATCATTAAATAATAGATTAGGCAACAGGCATAAATGGTATAGCTCTACGCATTCGCTTCGCTCACTTGCTCACCATCGCGAGGAAATGGCCTATCAAATTTTTCCATAGCTTTCTACAGGGAGCGTTTTTAGGTTTAAGCCCCTCCCGGGCAATTAAAACGCTGAAGGGGAAATTTAATTGACAAAAACCGGTGGTTTGATAATATGGTTATGAACATATGTCCATAACTAAGGGGGATAGGTTTGAGGCCTAAAAAGACCCGTTGGATAAAATGCGCGCCTGCAGAAAGGTGCTTCAAGCCGCTT